>ERZ778022.2359-NODE-2359-length-20209-cov-3.857100_pt1 | contig 20209 bp, 26 predicted proteins | sample MGYA00375752_ERZ778022 | MGnify/ENA primary metagenome ERZ778022 (study PRJEB29350, sample SAMN05389826) | bioreactor metagenome | isolation source: Thiocyanate bioreactor | place: South Africa: University of Cape Town | collected 2014-04-04 ... | reverse complement strand
ACCAAATAGTGCACCAAAAGGTAGGGCGGAGGCCATAACTGCTATATGGTGCGTATTAAGGTCGAAATGATTTTTAACTAAATCAAGCGAACCGGCAATCACACCCTCATCATATCCAAAAAGAAAACCTGCAATCGAACCAAAAAAAGCGACCATCCACGTCATTTAATACTCCCTGTATTCTTTTTTATTATTCCTATTTCGTGAATTAGGCAGTATTTTTACTGGGTTCTAATCCACACGCAGTTGTCGCTTTTTTACATAACTCCGTAATTAAAGACCAGTTTTTTTCCTTAATTGCTTTTTCTGGAACAATCCAGGAACCCCCCACGCAGGAAACATTAGGTAAGGCTAAGAATTCAGTAAAGTTTTGCTCATTAATCCCCCCAGTAGCACAAAAGCGTGCCTGCGGAAAGGGGCCATAAAAAGCATTCAACATACTTTTTCCTCCTGCAGCGACTGCCGGGAAAAATTTAAAACAAGAATAACCTAATGCCAGCCCCTCCATAAGGTCCGAAACACTCGTAATCCCCGGTATTAATGGGATTTGCTGTTGTACACCTGCCTCCAATAATACTTGGGTTTTTCCTGGGCTGAAGGCAAATCGGGCACCCGCTTGAACCACCTGCTCAAGTTGCTGGGGATTAATCACTGTTCCAGCACCGATCAAAGCTTGAGGGTATGTGCGAGTAAGCGCATCAATAGCCTCTAATGCAGCTGGTGTACGTAAGGTTATTTCCATAATATTTACCCCACCTGCAAATAAGGCCTCTGCCAGGGATAAAGCCTCATCAATCCCGTGAATTTGAATAACCGGAATTATGGGGGATATGGTAAATATCTTTTCGGGTGCAATATTCCACTTGGAAACCATAATACTCCTTTAAGCGCTCGATTTAACGAGAAATATGACCTTTTAACTGCTGCTGAAGATAGACAGCAGCTCCTAATATGCCCGGTTGCTCTGCAGTCACAATATAAGTCGGAATTCGTACGTTGAATTCATAAAATCGCCCCTTGTCTTCAAAATGTTTTCGAAAATCACTTTCCTCTACCAAAGGCAATAATCTAGGTACAATCCCCCCTGCTATATAAACGCCCCCAAATGCAGAAAAAATCAAGGCTAAATCACCTGCATAAGCACCCAAAATATTAAAAAATTGCGCGACAGTTATTATGGCGATTTCTGATTTTTTAGTTAGGGCGGCGGCTATTATCTGAGCAGCTGTCACCGGTGCAGCTTCTTGTTGATGATAAGCCGCAAGTGCCTGATATAAGTTTTCCAGGCCTTGACCTGATAATAAACGTTCATAGGAAACATGTAGATGTTTTTTTTTCAAATAAGATAACACAAACCATTCTTGTTCATTTTTAGCGCCCCAACTCGCATGGCCACCCTCTCCCGAAATTGTAATTAAGCGATCATTTTGGAAGAAAGAAGCCGCAACCCCAAGTCCTGTTCCTGCGCCAAGAACAACTTGCGTTTTATGCTCCTGCGCATAACCAGGTCCCACTTGAATTTTTTCTTGCTCACTTAAAATAGGGAGGCTCATGGCAATGGCATTGAAATCATTCAGTACGTGAAATTCATCTAGGTTTAGCTTATTTTTAACCTGCGCAGTTGAAAAACGCCAATGGGCATTTGTCATGGAAATTACATCGTCTAAAACAGGACAGGCTATCGCGATGGCAACATTCGAAATATGCTCTAATTGCTGCTGTGACTGATAGCCCACTAATGCATCTTCGAAATGTTGATAGTCAGCACAAGAAAAAATTGCAATTTTATCAAGAGCCAAGGTATCTAATTGAGCACGTCCAAATCGGGCAAAAGTACCGCCTATATCCGCAACAATTACATAATCAGGTGCTGATTTATTTGTCATAGCAGGATTCATTTCCTTGAAAGAGACTTACAGCCCCCTGTTCAGCACCGGTAAATTGTGAGCGCAAACTCGCAAATAACTCCCTTCCCATGCCATAATGTTGCGTTGAGATATCGATTGCGGCTGCCGCACGCTGCATTAATTCGTCCGGATCCACAAGGAGACTAAGTTTACCTTGCTCTGCATCCATGAAAATTAAATCACCGGTTTCAATGCGTGCGAGTATGGGATTATCCAAGGTTTCGGGTGTCACATGAATGGCTGCTGGCACTTTACCTGAAGCGCCTGACATGCGACCATCGGTAACCAAAGCAACTTTAAACCCTTTATCCATAAGAACACCTAATTTTGGAGTTAACTGATGGAGTTCAGGCATACCGCAGGCTTTTGGCCCCTGAAAGCGCATTACGACAATACAGTCGCGATTTAAAAGTCCTTGCTCAAAGGCATGATCAAATTCCTCTTGAGAATTACAAACAATCGCCGGTGCTTTAATTTTTTCTTTACCTGGAGCCAAGCCAGAGGTTTTAATGACTGCGCGACCTAAATTTCCACTTAACACTTGCAAGCCCCCGTGAGGTTTAAAGGGTGCAGCAACCGCCGTGAGCACCGTATCATCTAAGGATTGCTTCGGACCATCAACCCAGACTAAAGCTTCATTCTGCAACACCGGTTGCCGCGTATAGTGCTCTAGTCCATAGCCCATAACCGTATTTACTTCGCGGTGAAGTAAGCCTGCGTCCATTAAAGTCCGAATAAAATAGGCAGTTCCGCCTGCACGTTGGAATTGGTTCACATCAGCATACCCGTTAGGATAAATACGAGCGATTAGGGGTGTAACTGCCGAAAGTTGTGCGAAATCATTCCAGTTAATCGTACATCCTGCCATCGCGGCCATCGCTATTAAATGCATGGTATGGTTGGTAGAACCACCAGAGGCCAACAAGGCAACTAAGCCGTTTACAAAATTATTCACATCAAGAAGAATGCCAATGGGTAGATAATGTTCCCCTAAATCCGTCCATTCTAATACTTTTTGCGCTGCTGCTTGCGTCAATGCTGTGCGTAATGCTGTACCTGGGTTTATAAAGGATGAACCGGCTAACTGTAACCCCATAGTTTCAACGACTAATTGATTCGAATTGGCTGTTCCAAAAAAAGTACAGGTGCCCGGTGCATGATAAGAAGCTGCTTCTGCCTCTAATAGTGCTTTCTTATCTACTTTACCTTCAGCGTAAAGTTGACGGGTACGTGCTTTTTCTTGATTGGAAATTCCCGAGGGCATCGGCCCTGCAGGTACAAATATAAAAGGCAAATGACCAAAGGATAGAGCGGCCATGAATAAGCCTGGAACAATCTTGTCGCAAATACCTAAGAACAACCCACCATCAAACATATTATGTGACAAAGCAACCGCGCTAGCCATTGCAATCACATCACGACTTAAGAGGCTTAAATCCATACCGGGTTGACCTTGAGTGATACCATCACACATCGCTGGAACACCGCCGGCAAACTGCGCAACACCGCCAGCATCACTGATTGCTTTTTTGATTACGTCAGGATAGCTTACGTAAGGCTGATGCGCTGAGAGCATTTCATTATATGCCGATACAATCGCTATATTGGCTTTTTTTTCCCCGGTCAGATTTAATTTATCCTTTAACGAACACGCAGCAAATCCATGGGCAAGATTACCACAACTTAATACCTGACGCTGTGGCCCTTTGACCCGAGCCTCTTCAAGGCGCTCCAAATACAGTTCGCGTCGCTTTTGACTGCGTTTTTTGATCGCTTCAGTTACTTCTGCAACAACAGCATGCATAGTTATTCCTCAAGGTGCATAATAAGTTTGTAAATCTACATTTGGGGTATTTAAGAAGGCACTTATTGGTAAATATTGCGAACTTGACTTAGTACGAGCCTCATTTATTACAGCTAATTTTTTTTCGCCGGTAATATGTAAAAAAATCTCCCTACTGTTCAGCAAACGTGCTTTAGACAAACTGATTCTGACATAGGGTGCCAAGCGTGGTGTAATCTTTAATGTTGCTGGAGCATTGTCTTCCAGTGCGTCTGGCAACTCTGGGGCATCGGGAAATAGCGAAGCGGTATGACCATCTTCGCCCATACCGAGCAGAACGGCATCAAATTGGGGTAGATGGGCAATTAAGTCACGAATGGTCGCTGTTTTATCCTCTACTTCTTGATATGGGTTAATTAAGGACGCTGCAGCTGCCTGAGCAGTAAGCAGATTCTTACGAACCATATGCTCATTGCTATCCTGATGGGTTGGAGGTAGGCAACGTTCATCAACTAAAACGAAGGTAACTTTGGACCAGGGTAAATTGAGCGATGCTAAAGAATTGAATAATGGAATCGGGGTCTTACCTCCAGAAATTCCTAGATAACATTGACCTCTCTTAGCAATTGCCTCTGCTATCAACTGCTGCAATCGTTGACTTAATGCATGATTTAATTGGCTTTGGTCAGCGAATTCATGTAACTGCATTTTGCTCTCCCCATACATTCGCTTTACCATTGTATAAGCGGATAATATCTAAAGGCCCCCATGTGCCTGCAGGATAGGTATACAGGGGGATATCCTGTCGTTCCCAGGCCTTTTTTATGTTATCAATCCAGCACCATGCTTGCTCTACTTCAGAACGACTCACAAAGAGGTATTGATTACCCAACATGACCTCAAGCAGTAGTCGCTCGTAGGCATCTGGAATCCGTTGGGTACTAAAATTCAGGTCCAATTTACAATCGCGTAATTGCATGCTGTCACTTAATCCTGGAATTTTATTCATCATCCGTACTTCGACGCCCTCATCAGGCTGGAGGCGAATAATCAAGCGATTCGGTACAAGCTCTTGTTTTGATTGTTTAAATATATTGTAAGGTTGCGGTTTGAAATAGATGACGACTTCACTTTGCTTTCGCGCTAACCGCTTTCCCGTGAGCAGATAGAAAGGAACCCCTGCCCAACGCCAGTTATCAATGAAGGCTTTAATGGCAACAAATGTTTCAGTTTTAGAGTTTTTGTGGGCACCCTCTTCCTCTAAATAACCTACGACCTTTTTACCTTGAATCGTATTACTAGTATATTGCGCGCGAATCGTATGCTCCTGGACGTTGGTGCCATCTACAGCCCTCAAAGACTTCAAAACCTTAAGTTTTTCAGCACGAATACACTCAGCATCCAAGCTTAGAGGAGGCTCCATCGCCACCAGCGCCAGAATTTGTAACAAATGATTTTGTAGCATGTCACGGACCTGACCTGATTTATCGTAATAAGACCAGCGTCCTTCTACTCCAACCTCTTCGGCAACAGTAATCTCTACTTTATCTATTCCTTGCTGATCCCAAGTTGATGAAAAAATTGCATTGGCAAAACGTAAGATGAGTAAGTTTAAAACAGTCTCTTTACCCAGATAATGATCAATGCGATAGATCTGATCCTCTGCGAAAAAGCGAGCAACCTCATCATTTATGGTGATGGATGAAGGTAAATCGTGGCCAATTGGCTTCTCCAGAACAACACGCGATGGCTGACGGGTTAACCCTACATGGTCAAGACCTTGACAGACTTGAGCATAAAGTGAGGGGGGAATCGCGAAATAGGATATTGCAGTCCTTTGCGGTAAACCGACCCATTGCTTTAACGCTTTGTAGTGCTCAATCTGGCTTAGGTCAAGGCAACAATAATGCATACGATTCGCAAGGCGTAACCAACATGCTTCATCTATCTCCTCTTTAGAGAATAAAGCCAATTTTGAGCGCACGGTCTCCAAATAGGTCGCAAGCGACATATCATCACGTGCACAAGCAACAATTTGTGTATCTGCATGTAAAAGACTGGCTCGCTCTAGTTGATACAGTGCGGGAAGTAATTTTCTGCAGGTGAGATCCCCTAAGGCTCCAAATATGATTAAATCACATGGATTTTTTGCTGCAACTTCTTCAATCATAGGTCATCCTACACAATACCTTCCTGTAATGAGGAGCTATATTAAATTGAAAGGTCACTCTAATCAACCCAGCATCCAAAGGGATTTTTAATTGCAAAACCGATTATTTATGCTATATCAACATATAAGAGATTAATTCATCTATTCCGACTGAGGAGCATCACATGTTGAATAAACGCTTTTCCGAACGACTGAACAAAGAGTTAGATAATATAGGTGTTCCGGAAACCAGCCCTGAGCGAATAGAAGTTCTTGCAAAATTAATTAAAATTCCCAAATTCAAAGCAGAAGCTTTATTAAGTGGTGCGACCCATCCTGATGAGCGCATCTTAACTGCCTTAGCTGAAGAATTTGAAGTGAGCGCAGACTGGTTAGTCGGCAAAGAGGAATCACATTGAACACATTATTATTTCCTCGTTCTATACTCTAATTAACGAAAGCAAAGTTAATTTTTGACGCCTAGGCGAGGTATTTTTTTATCAATGAGTTTATTTAACAATTTAACGACAGCAGACGATTTAAAAAAACAGCTTGATCACTATAGAACCAAGGCTCAGGTGGTTTTAAGTGAGGATGGGGTGCAAGAGCTCAATAAAGGGGTAACCGAATACCAACAGCACTACCTTGAAAAAATAAACGCGTACCGCAGCGCTCAAGGGTTAAACCCGCAGTTAAATCTCAATACGCCAACAAACTATAATTATTTTCGTGAGCAGTTTATCCATTACCTCTTAACGCACTCATTACCCTTATTCTCAGGTGATGAAAAAAGCAGACAGATTAATCCTGAAACCGCAGCGCTGCCTCTGGAAAAGCTGCTTGGCCGTTTCGGTGTCGAACTTTATAAACTAGCCCTTGAGGAAGAGATGCACAGCACCCAATATCGACAAGCCGTCGTCGCGAATGCGACCACCTTTGTCCAAGGTGAAAAATGGCAAACCCGACCGGCGGTTATTGTTGCAGGGCCTTCTGGTTGCGGCAAATCCTATGCTGCGCAATCCGCTATAAAAGTAGCCGATGAGTTTCTACCTAAAATGGCGGCAACAATAACGAACAATCCAGTCATTGCGGTGGATGGTGGCATTATTCGCGAAACCTCCCAGATGCGAAAATTGCTCATCCAAGTAGCAACAAACCAAGGCTATAGCGGAATCAAAGATTTACACGCTCAAAGCTACATCCTTGAGAAAATGAAATATCGCCTTCAAGAAGCAGCCTTTGCAACGATGGAGGCAGGCATTGTCATTCCCGAGACGTTTTCCCAATGGATAAATCCGCTTCATCCAGTTCATCAACTAATGAAAAGAATTGACTCGTTACCCAATACCAAACAAATTTTTACACGTGTAGATGGGGAGCAGGCTGAAAACTTTCAACGAGTTGTCGCATATATGGGAACACGTCGAGCATGGAAGACACAAAATTTCAATCATGAGGCACGACCCCCAGCCCAATCCATTGATCTGAATCATCCAACAGAGAGTGAGTCTAAAGCTTATGAATCCAGCGGTTTTAAATTTGGCCAATGGGGCTCTTTGAGTGCCGAAAAATGGTTTCGTTCACGCACCAAGGCACGCTTAAGTATGGTCATAACCAATGATCTAGTCTTATTAAAACCCAATCTTGAAGCTCAGCATGAGGATTGGATTCCCGCAAAACCAGGTGATACCGGTGCCACATTAATTTCCCGAGCCAATTTTGCCTCTTGGTCAAAACTCCCACTTACTGACAGACCAACACTTACAGACTTTAATAAATCGCATGCCAGCCCCAAAATTGCAACCTCAGCACAAATTGATATCGCCATTGTGCAATCCAAGCTGAACAAATCGGCACAGAGGGCATTAGAGAGTATGTCACACGAAGCGCAAAAAATTGCGCCCAATGAACAAAAAGTTAAATATTTTGTCATGAAACATCAATATGTAACGCATCTTGCTACAGTAGAAGTTAATAAATTAACATCGCGCGAAGATATCGCGAAACTAAAAGAGACTGTCCAGGGCTACATGGAAAACATAAAAGAGCAAAAGAAATCCATGGGTAAATCACCGACTGTTAGTATTACATTAACGCAGATGAAAAAATTTTCCAAAAAACTCGATAAACTACTGCATGAACTGGAACCACAGAAGTCAGCGGTGAATAATTCAACAAAAAATTGCATTGATTCAAACCAGCGCTATAAAGATAATTTTCAAGAAATAATCGCTGGCGAAGATTCCACGCCCAAGTTAGTAAACAAACCGCGTTAATAAGCACTCTAAGTAACAAGGCATCCTAGCCATGAAAGCGATGACTTAAATTAATGGGTTTGGCATTTTTTTCTATAAATTCAATTACTTTACCTGCAATATTCACGCCTGTTGCTTTTTCAACGCCCTCAAGCCCGGGAGAGGAGTTCACTTCTAAAATTAGAGGACCATGGTTGGAGCGAATTAAATCTACACCCGCTATTTTAAGTCCCATAGTTTTGGTGGCACTCACAGCGATAGCACGCTCTTGTGGGGTTACTTTAATTTTGACGGCCTTTCCTCCCTGATGTACATTTGCCCGAAACTCACCTTCTTTAGCTTGACGTTTTATTGCCCCAACAACTTTGTCACCGACCACAAAACAACGAATATCGGTACCTCTTGATTCTTCGATAAATTCTTGTACCAGAATGTTGGCGCGCATTTCCTTAAACGCGTTAATAATACTCACTGCTGATTGATGGCTATCTGCCAAAATAACACCCTTACCTTGAGTGCCTTCTAATAATTTTATGACTAGTGGTGCTCCTCCAACCATATGCACTAAATCTTCAGTATCATCAGGGGATTGGGCAAAACTTGTCATCGGCATAGGAATCCCTTTGCGTGCCAAAATTTGCAAGGCGCGGAATTTATCTCGCGAACGGGAAATTGCAATTGATTCATTCACCGCATAGATCCCCATAGTTTCAAAATGACGTAAAACGGCGGTGCCATAGTAGGTCATTGAAGCCCCTATTCTCGGGATCACAGCATCAAAATGCGGTAGAGGCGCACCACCACGATAGTGAACTTTAGGCGAAGAAGCAGATACGTTCATATAGCAATACAAGGGATTAATCATCATCACCTCATGTCCCGCCGCCTCAGCCTCCGCTTTCAAACGTTGGTGTGAATACAAGTGGGGATTTGTGGCCAATATTGCAATTTTCATGAATGCAGTATTCCTCATTTATTTTTATTCTAGATAACCGACGCACCAGGCAGGGTAATGACATCTTTTTAATACCTAAAATAAGCCTAGACTATATTCAAATAACTCGCTGCCGGCTTATCTCAGATAATTTTCTCAGGGCTTATCAGGAAACCAAAAGTATGTAATCTTTTGCTAGAACATCAGCATGATGTGGTGTTGTAAAAAAAGCATTAAGTTCGCCTTGCGGATTAAACAAAATTACTGCCCCACGATGTTGAATATCATAATTATTCGCATTTGAATCACCCTTGTTTTCAAGAATTTTAGCGTAGGCAATACCCATTTCATGCGTCATTTTTTTTATTGCATCTTCCTCTCCCCGCGCACCATAAAAATGAGAATGGAAGGACGTCACATAGTTCGCTAATTTATCCTGATTATCCCGTTCGGGATCGATACTAATCATAACCACTTGAGGCAATTGCTTGATATGCTGATTTTCTAATATACGATACATCTTGCCTAATTCTGCCAGAGTTGTTGGGCATAAATACCCGCAATTCGTGAAACCAAAAAACATCAATGTCCATTGCCCCTGTAAATTCGCATTGGTATATGGTTTGCCATCTGCACCTATTAGCGAAAACTGGTTTATCGCTCGTGGATGCTCAAGATAAGTACCATGAAAACGACTTATGTCTATTTTTTTAGGTGAATGAACATAATGACCCACATAGATACCAGAAAATAGTGCCGTCACTGCCAATAGGATTACTGCCGTGAGCGTTATTCCTTTTGCTTTAATATCCATCGCTCCCCCTTTATTTTACAAATAATGATCAATTAATAAAAAAACAAACAGTAGCATCAAGTAAATAATGGAAAAGCGAAAAGTTTGCATCGCCACTACTCCTTTATCTGTCCGATAGAGCTTATGTGCCCACATCAAAAAACGTCCACCTAAAGCGAGAGCGCCCAGTAAATAAAACCAGCCACTCATACCGACTACGAAAGGAAGAATACTTACTACTAAAAGCAATACGGTGTATAAATAAATATTTAGCTTAGTAAAGGCGATGCCATGAGTCACCGGAAGCATTGGGATCTCTGCGGACTCATAATCATTGTAGCGATAAATCGCCAATGCCCAAAAATGCGGTGGTGTCCACGTAAAGATAATCAGCACAAGCAACAAAGCTTGTGGATCCAGTTGATTCGTGACGGCAGTCCATCCTAAAAGGGGCGGAGCTGCACCCGCTAACCCCCCAATCACAATGTTTTGCGGTGTTGCGCGCTTCAAGTATCCGGTGTAAATACCGGCATAACCGATTAAGGGTACAAAAGTGAGTATTGCAGTAAGAACATTTACATAGAGCAGTAAGACACTTAAGCCCAAAATTCCCATCGATAAAGCAAAACTCACAGCTTGTTTTGCCGTTACGCGACCATGGGCAATAGGACGTTTGCGTGTCCGTGCCATTATGGCATCGATATGCCGATCAACGATATGATTTACTGCTGCAGCGCTGCCTGCGCAAAAACCAATACCGAGCACTGAGGGAAATAGCAATGAAAACTCAATCCAGCCGGGTGCTGCCAGATACATACCCACCAGCACAGTTAATAACATTAATAGTACGACTCGAGGTTTGCATAATTCGAGGTAATCCCGCCAAGACACAATCGTAGTCAACGTGGAGTCAAGCTGCATGACTATTTTCCCTTTTAATAAAATATAAAGCGCTAAACAAGACTGCAAAAAGCAGTGCAGCCACGCCATTATGTGCAACGGCTATAGCGAGCGGTAATAAATGAGTAACGTTGATTATACCTAAAACAAATTGAACAACTACAAGAATAGATAGAATAAGTCCAATTACTCTAAATCCTGCAACACCTCGTGTCAGAATTGCCATACCGAGACTGAATAAATAAACCGCGGTTATTAAAGCACCCACCCGGTGAATAAACTGAATTGTTACACGTACCTCATGTTCTAATACACCGCCCTGGTAGTTTGTTCCTAGTGCGGAGAATAGGTTAAATCCTTGACTAAAGTGTAGTTTAGGAACCCACAGGCCGTTACATTGAGGAAAACCAATACATGAAATTCCAGCATAATTTGAGCTGACCCAGCCTCCTAAAGCTATTTGAATAAACAATATCGCAAGCCCCAAAATTAGCCATGGACGCCATCTTACAGAGGCGGTTTTTTAAAAATGATTTATCTCTAAGTTGACACGACTCAAACAAGCAACAATTAACATGCCCCCAAGTAAGTGTCCCATGACTACGACAGGCAGTAGCTTTAATGTAACAGTCCACATACCTAATGCTGCTTGAAAAAATATCAAGGTAATTAAAACCATCGGCAAGCACCATAACTGAGTGTTCCCACGTAATCTCTTCACCAATAAGCTTAGGGAGAGAAGAATAACCAGTAAGCCCAAGGTACCTGCTAAATAACGATGAATCATTTCGGTCCATGCTTTTTCTGATTCAACCGGTAATTGCGGGTATTGCATCTGTGCTTGTTGTAGTTGGTCTTGTGATTTTGGGACTGCGTAATGCCCATAACATCCCGGCCAATCCGGACAACCAAGTCCAGCATCAGTAAGGCGGGTGTATGCTCCTACCATCACAACAACAAAAGATAAAATTAAAGCGGTAAACGCAACGACGCGCAGGATTTTATTAGACATTGTATTAACCATTTTTTTCTGTTGCATTAATCAATAGTTTCAAATCTTTATAAATATCTTCAGGATTGGCCAAATTTTTATAAGCCAAAATTAGATAATCATTGGGATCGGCTATGAATATTTTATTATTCGTTACATCCACCCCTTCTTGAGTACTCGTTATCATCTTAAAATCAAGTTTTTCAATGGCTAATCGTTCTACAGGATTCAAATCGGCTGCATTATCCCCTAAAACGAACCACTGTTCCACCTGATAAAGCTTCCTGCCAAGTGCTAGCCGGACTTTTGCAATCTTTTCAAGGTCGTTAAGGCAAGATTGTTCACATTGCTGCGTAGTCCAGTAAACGATGCGCCATTTTTTTTCTTGACCGAATAGCTCAACGTGCACTGGAGGCTTAAGTAATTCTCCCCTATTCGTTCGCTTTTCACCCAGCCAATCCGGATTTTTATAGAGAATGTATGCACCTATTCCTGGTGCTAAAAAGACGACTACAAGCACTAAAAGAATGTATAATTTATTGTTTGATTGTTTCATTTTCTTTCTTAAGGTTCAATGCGATAAATAGAATAAAAATAACGGTCGCCATGGCAAACCATTGCAGAGCATACCCTTTATGTCGTTCGGGGCGCATCGTTACTACGTTCCAGTCTCGTATAAATCCATCTGGTTGAGAACTGTCGAGACGGATAATAAACGGATAGACACTTTTTTGCAAAAGTTGGCTTAATAATTGAGGATTAAAACGCTCAACGATGAACCTTTTATCTCCAATTTGTTCAATTTCGTCACCAAGAATCCATTGTTTACTGCTTGGATAATAGATTGAACCGCGAATTTGCAGTAAGCCTGCAGGTATTTTGAGGTCTAAATTTGTCTGCCGTGGATTTTGGTTTTGAATCCATCCTCTATCAACCATTAACACGGAGTCGTTTGCTAAAAGTAACGGTGCGTATACCTGTACACCTAACTGATGCCGATAGTGTTGGTTATCCAAGAGAAAGATTGAGGGTAAGTACCTACCTTGCACAGCCACACGTTGATACGGACGCAGCTTCTTTGGGTTGTCCCAAGTTACTGGAGCTTGCTTTTGTGCTCTTTGCTCTTGCAACAACATGCGTGATTTTTCGGATGCTCGATGCAGTTGCCATATACCAAGCCAAATAAAAATCCAACACACAAACACGGTGGTGAGAATCATAGGCCAACTTGGGGTGAAACGGTAATTAAAAAAAGGTACACTAGGCATATTTGAACCTACAACATATAAACGCCACTGCTGGTGCTGGAGTATAGCAAATGATCACCAAACTATTCATTATCTTTGTCATGATTATCATTGTCGGTTCCTTGGCAAGTGGGCTGGTATTCCTCATTCGCGACGCGGGAAATACCAAGCGGACGGTTAAAGCGCTCACGATTCGCGTTGGCCTCTCTTTATGTTTATTTCTTTTTTTACTCGCAGCATTTAAGCTGGGTTGGATTCAACCTCATGCAATTTAATCAATTTTAGGATCAAGGATTACGCAGATGAATCGCTTTTTTATTTTTAGTCTCTTTTTATTCATAAGTACGACCAATGCCGATACCATAAAAAGCTATATGGGCATCGCTCTGCAAATTCCACAAATGGAAATTAAAGCTGATCCACAAGCACAAGCTTGGGCTCGCTCAGCGCGGCATGTCTTGGCTATCACGAGTGAAAGTATTGCTGAGACATTGGTTCAGGCAAACGAGACTGCCGCGCGTCAAGGAGCACCGATTTTCTGTATGCCAGCAGGAGTTCAACTCGGCGCGATGAACCTTAATGAGATCATTCAGCAAACCTATAAAGAGATGAGTACACCGCAAAGTGAGAAAGACAGTTTGACCGTTTCTCAAGTTGCATGGATGGGCGTTGTGAAACAATTTCCCTGCAAAGCTGCAACGGCAGCTCAACAGGAGATGGCGCTGATCAATAATGCATGGAATGGAAAAAGCTAGCCTTAGCGCATTTTCTTTTGCTTATAACAACATAATACTCGAGCACTCAAATCCCGCGGTACAGCCGCGGGAATCCAATCTGCTGTCGGAGGTATGATTAAATAATTCAGGACTCCTTATTTACTGAACTCTTCAAATGCTTCTAGAGCTTCAGCAGCGTACATCAAGGACGGACCGCCCCCCATATAAATAGCCATGCTCAATGTTTCGAGTAACTCCTCGCGTGTCGCTTGCAACTTAACCAATGTTTGTGAGTGAAAACCAATACATCCCGGACAATGATTTGCCACAGCTAAGGCCATAGCGATTAATTCTTTGGTTTTTTTATCCAACACACCATCTTTAGTTGCCGCTTGTGCCAGAGAAGAAAAGCCCATCATCACCTCAGGAATTTCTTTTCGCATTTTTGCTAGTTGTGTACTAATCCCCTTGGTAATACCATCAAATTTATCAGTCATAAATAGCTCCTTTATTTAGAACTTTAAATTTAGCTTATTCCCATTAAAAAGTCAGGATATTTGCTTAAAAAAGAATGGTGATAGAGCGGGGCTCATTCTAAATTTCTAAAACCTCAGCACTACGAGTCTTTAACCAGCCCGTAATACTGTAACGCTCCTGATGGGTTACTTGTACCTCATGCGGAAGCTCACTATTAAAGCAAATGAGTCGATTTTCAATAGGGTTAACCGTAATGGCTGATGAATTTATGTACAAATCAAGAGTTCCACCAAACTCTGGCTGCCAGCAGGGATTAAGATAATAAACTAATGAGATTTTACGTGTTTTTTTCTGGGCAAATTGATCGATATGACGTTTATAGTACGACCCAGGGGAATAGTATGCAAAATGAACCTCATATTCATGCAAACTTAAGAATAAGAGCCTATTCAGATCATTTTGTATATGGTGGATTTTTTTTAAAAAATAGTCGACGGCCTCATTTGTAGTCTGTTCCTTATCCAGCCAAAAAATCCGATCACTCCGGATTTCCTGCTTATTTTGCAAGGTTTGCTGTAACCCGATTCGCGATGAATGAAACGCTCCCTGCGCGTATATTTTCTGGGCATAAGCACGCAACTCTTTGCAATAGTCACTGGGTAGAAAATTATCCATAATAAAGAAGCCCTGCTCACTCAGAGCTTGAGCCAAAAGCTCTGCGCCACTTAACATGAGCTTCGTCCTTCAAGCAGATCATCATACTCACGCCACTTCGGCATAAATTGCGTCATCAGCTGATAAAACCGTTTATTATGACTGGGCTCTAAGAGATGAACTAATTCATGCACTAGAACATATTCCAAACAAATTGGCTCTTTATGCACGAGCGACAGATTAAACCAGATACGAGCACTTCGAGTATTACAGGATCCCCAGCGGGTTTTCATAGCACGAATTCCCCAATAGGTTACCTGAACATTGATAATTTTTTGCCAATGCTCCAGTAAAGGGGGAATAAGCGTTTCTAATTTCTTTTTTAACCAGTTTTGCACGAGCTTCAGTCGTTGCGCTTCAGAATAATTATTCGATGTATAAACAGTAATTTGCGCATCATCCATATAACAATGGTTTGGGCCTTCATGTCTTTTAAAATGCAAGCGATAATTTTTACCTAGAAGTCTAAACTGCTGGCCATCGGTAAGTGGTGTATGTGTGGATGACGATTGTACCCTAAGACGTTTGCTGTGATGAAGTAGCCAATCTTTTTTTTCATGTAAAAGACTATAAATCATCCGCTCCGTATAATGGAGCGGAACACTTACTTTTATAGCGCCATCTGGCGGATAAATGCGTAAATTTAAATGTTTTACATTTTTTTTGATAACTTCTACGCCCAAACCTTCAAGGTCAATAATCATAAATAACGGTACTGACTTAATTTGCCAGCATTGTACTATCTTTGCGCGCCAACACAAGGACTATCTATATACTCGCCATTTATGTTAAGAACCATATTGACATTCGCTCGCGTGTAACGCATTAGGGTGTCATACTGCTGGCGTGTGATATAGCCATAGGTCTGGTTACAATATACAAGTGAACGGGCAGAGGGGGTTGCCTTTATATGCATGGGTAAATCACATTCCCATCGAAACTGGGTTAAATCGCAATTGGCAAAGGACATGCAGGGCATGAAGAGCAATATTAAAATCCTCTTTTTTATTTTTTTCATATACTTATCCCTCGTATTTACGTAGCTGCTCATTCACATTTATATCTAGTATAGGATAATATTCGTTAATCTAGAGTACTTAGGTTCATCATGCTGGATTCAACCTTTAAATACATGCAACAATTTAGAGCAAAACGTTTCTTCTTATTTCTTGAGTGGTGCACTTTTGTTGCCATGAAGCATAATCTACCGGGTTCTGAAGGATTAATCGATTTATTGGCGGAGGAATTGATAAGCTGTGGTATCGATGAGCACGATATTTATAATTTGGCTTTGTTAGACCATTTAATGCAAGCAGAAGAAATCTTACCCGAACAATTTTATGCTTATATAAGCATTAAAGCTGCTTTTTTTATTGTCATGGAAAGAATTCATCTCGGAGATACAAAATCTATTTCACTTACTGAAGAAAACCATAGCCACTCACAACAGGAAGAATTTTTTAATCAAACCCTCGTCCGGATTCCTACCCAGGAGATCATTAACCTTAAACAAAAATTCGCTCCAATCATTAATAAACTCTGTATAATTAAGCAATATTTACTTATTTTGCGTGACCATCCAGAGGTTAATCGAAATCAGCAATTATATCTCTCCCGAGTCTGTCTTATCGAAAACCTCTACAGTTATCTAAAAATACAATCGGAACTTAGCGGGGCCGTTTTAAGTGAACTAGCTGATTATATTAAAAAAATTAGAAACCAAGCACCCTTACCTTGGGAATTTGAATATATAGAAAAAATATATTCAAAATCTGTCATTGAACAACTAACCGACTCCATAACCAATAAACTCTTTAAATTTACGGTTTTCTTTACTGCTGCGAATCCACATCATAATTCGACGATAAATAAAAAAACTCCTAATCCAAAAAATTAAGCGCTCAACAAGCAGTTTTCACCTCAGATGCTATATTTAAAGAGAGGATTAATCATCTCTTTAGAGTCTGTTAGCAAAACTGGGCTCGTTTAAACACGTCTTTCATTATCATGGTGTGTACGTGATATCTAAAGTTCAATGAGCGACAACCACAGACTATCTGAACTTGTGATTATAACCTCTCAACATGAGCTTTAAATATTAACTAGAGGCAATGAGATGGTTCAACGGAACATCAAAATTATCTCGGACTTGGTTTGTCCCTGGGCTTATATTGCCCGAATGCGTCTGGAGCGAGTTTTGCAAAAAACTCAGATTTCGGCACGAATTCACTGGCTGCCCTATCAGGTTAGTCCTCTTAAGAGCCCACAGGACGCAGCTCATGAACGTACCCACAACCGAACTGTATTTGCCAGCTTTGCCACCCCTCATATTAACAAAAAATGTGCACGATGCGCCAAAGACTTAGGTTTGCACTTTAGTTCAACCTGGTTATACAACAGCCTCCCGCATACATTTGATGCTCATCGTCTCGTATGGTTTGCTGAAGAACAGGACTTGGGAGATGACGCAGCTCGAGGTATTTTCTCTGCCTATTTCGAATATGGTCTGGATATTGCAAATACTGATATTTTAATTCGTATAGGTAAAGACATCGGTCTTGAAGAGGAACAGTTAAAAGCATTATATAACAGTGCTCAGGGTGTTAAAGAAGTAAAATTTTTATGTGACTATGTTCGATCACAAGAGTTAGGTTGCTTACCCTATATGATTATCGATAATCGTTTTGGTTATCAGGAATGCAATCAGAAATAAAAATCAGAAATACATTATTAAAAGCTCAAACACTTGATGAGCCCAGTGCAACACTTGCTTTAAGATCTTAATAAATGTCAAAATGATTAATTAAGACTAACACGTGAATTGTATACATAAATGAGCACATCTAAGATAAAAGATAGATGTGCTCTATTTAATTACTTAGATGTTTTCTTAACTAACTTTTCTTTAATACGCGCAGCACGACCTTCTAAATTACGTAAATAATATAATTTAGCGCGACGAACATCACCACGACGTTTCACTGTAATACTGTCTACAATAGGGCTGTAGGTTTGGAATACACGCTCAACGCCCACATTATGGGAAATTTTACGCACTGTGAAAGCAGAGTTTAGTCCACGATTTCTTTTCGCAATGACAATACCTTCGAAAGCCTGCAAACGCTCACGACTTCCCTCGATTACTTTTACCTGTACCAAAACGGTATCTCCTGGATTAAACTCAGGGATTTGCTTGCCTTGCATTTGCTCAGCATTAAGTTGGTCAATAATATTAGTCATGGACTACTCCTCAAATTGGCTTTCCGCTCTCGGAAACACCTTGTTCGTACTTAAACTCAGCAAGCAATTGCTGGTCTATTTCGTTTAATTTAATTTGTTCTAATAAATCTGGTCGTTTCAACCAGGTTCTTCCAAGCGATTGTTTGCGTCGCCAACGCTCAATATCTTTATGGTTACCACCAAGTAAAACGGGTGGCACTTCCGAGTCTTCTATTTTTGCTGGCCGCGTATAATGCGGATAATCTAATAAACCATTCATAAAAGAGTCTTGCTCAGCTGAGCCAGCATGACCCAACGCACCTGGAAGTAAGCGGCTCAGTGCATCAATAAATACGGTTGCAGCCAGTTCGCCACCACTTAAAACATAATCTCCAAGTGACCATTCTTCATCGACATAATGATCAATGATGCGCTCATCTATGCCTTCATAGCGCCCAGCAATAAACAATAATGGCCGTTGCTGCTTAGCGACCTCGATTAAATCATTTTGACGCATGATTTTACCCTGAGGACTTAGATAAACCGTTTTGCATGGTGCAGGCATCTCTGCCTTGGCCTGAGATATTGCCGCCTGTAATGGCTCATACATCATAACCATTCCAGGGCCACCGCCATAGGGCTTATCATCAACCTGCCGGTAGGGGCGTGAAGCCCAATCACGAGGATTCCAATGATTAAGGCAAACCAAGCCCTGCTCAATTGCTCTACCAGTAACGCCATAGCGTAAGGCTTCCAATATTTCTGGAAGCAATGTGATTACACCTAAATGTAATGCCACTTAAAAATCCGCATCCCAATCCACAACAATTTTCTGTTGCTCTAAATTTATCTCAAGAACATAACGTTCAGGTAAATAAGGAATTAAGCATCGCTTTTTTCCGGTTACTACTAAAACATCGTTAGATCCCGTAGCGATTAACTCAGCAACCTGACCCAGTTTTTCCCCAGAGAGATTAACGACGTCCAAACCGATTAGCTGATGCCAATAATATTCCCCAGCCTGTAAATTCTCGAGTTTCTCCTGAGGAATACCAATATCTATATTGGTTAACTGAGCAACCATCTCGCGTTCAGGAAAACCCTGAACTTTCGCGATGATTGATTTATTCAGGAGCTCAATATCTGATAATTTAATAGACTGCCACTGATTGTTGAGGAAAATATACCAATCCTCATATTGCAGAATATTATCTCGAGGCTCTGTAAAGGAATGAACCGTAACAAAGCCTTTTACACCATGAGGTCTACCAAAGCGACCTACAACAATCCAGCCATCTAAATTACGCACTTTAATTAGGCAGCATTCGATTCTTGTTTATTATAATCCTTCACTAACTGACGTACACGGTCAGAAAGCTGTGCGCCAACATTTTGCCAATGATTTAATTTCTCTACATCGATATGTAAACGAATTTCTTGACCACGGGCTACAGGATTAAAATATCCAATGCGCTCAATGTAATTACCATCACGACGCTTTCTGCTGTCAGTAACTACCATATGATAAAAAGGACGCTTTTTAGCGCCACCTCGTGATAAACGAATAACGACCATTATATTCCTCTACTAAAGAGTGGTTACGTAAAAAATGCCGTGTATTGTACGAAAATTAACTCGGCATGGGAAGTAATTCTTACGAATTAAATTAAAAAAAACATTTTTTCCTGATAATAATTTAAAAAACAACAATTTACTTTAAGTAATATCTCCCTAAGCCAGATGGATGTTTTAACAGCTATCATCACTCTAATAGCTGGTTCCATCATCCGTATTAATATTGCAGCGCAGTATCATAAATCAATAGAGCTCTACTTTAATTTATTTAAACTCATCCGGTAGAAAACCTTTGAGTCCGGGCATTCCCCCCAAACCACGCATCATTTTCTGCATACCACCAGGCTTAGTAAATTTTTTCATCATTTTCTGCATTTGTTCGAATTGCTTCAAAAGTTTATTCACATCCTGTAGCTGTGTTCCTGAACCCTGTGCAATTCTTTTCTTCCGTGAGCCCGCAATCAGTTTAGGAATCCGACGCTCTTTAGGGGTCATGGAATTGATAATAGCAATCGTCTGGGCCATGGCTTTATCCCCTACTTGCTTCAT
>ERZ778022.2358-NODE-2358-length-20209-cov-5.783070_pt1 | contig 20209 bp, 13 predicted proteins | sample MGYA00375752_ERZ778022 | MGnify/ENA primary metagenome ERZ778022 (study PRJEB29350, sample SAMN05389826) | bioreactor metagenome | isolation source: Thiocyanate bioreactor | place: South Africa: University of Cape Town | collected 2014-04-04 ... | reverse complement strand
GGGGGGGGGGGGGGGGGGGGGGGGGGGGGGGGGGGGGGGGGGGGGGGGGGCACCGAGCAGCTGCGTGGAGTCACTATGTAGCGGTGCTAGCGTGAGTGCGGTGTCAGTTGATGCAGTGCGTCATCAATACGGGTCAGGCAGTGGTCGTCCCTGCGCGTCGCCAGTCGGGGACAGCCACACAGGAGGCGCTCGGGCCACACTGTTTGAACTGCCACACAATGCTGTGCTGCGAGAAGTTGTCACGAAGCCAGTAGGCGTCAAGCCACCGTCGTTAGGGTCGCCAGGGCCAGCAGTCAGCAGCAAGGGTTGCACTACCAACAGCAACAAAAGACCCAGAGCCAGGGGGCAGCACCAGCCTCGTAGCAGGCAGGAGACCCTACCAGCCTCGTAGCTGCGTAGCAGCCCACGTAGCAGCAGCAACCCCCAGTGCCAGCAGCCAGTAGCCGACAAGAGAGGACAAGCGAGAAGTCGATAAATGACTAGTAGGCGTCAAGAGAGGGCCGCTGCGGCAGCAAAGTAAAAATCAAAACTGACGCCCTTGCAACGCGACGACAAGCTTGTTAAGGAATTGGGTACCAGTGCGTGCCAGCCCGCACCGTATTTTGCTGCAGCGTCGGCGCCGTGGCCACGAAATATGTATGGATATTGACGCTTAAAAGATAGAAAAGAAAGAAAAGATAGAAGTCCCTCTCCCCTCTCCTAGTGCAACTCTCTACTAGAGTCTCTAGGGCGCTTCAATTGCAGCGCCGATCATGGATGGTCAGCAACAGTCAAGACTGTAAAGGTCAGAGTTCAGGCAGGCACAACCGCCGCCGCAGCCGCAGCCGCCGGCGCCGCCGCCGAGGGAGTGGCGCCCGAGGCGGTGTAGCCGGCGCGCGTGATGACGCCGTCCAGCTCCGCGATCTGGTCAGAGTGCACCATGAGGCCCACCTTGGCGCGGCCGCGCCACAGCGTGGCCACCACGCGCGCCAGCGGGTTGGAGCCGGGGAAGACGCGCACGGCGGGCGCGAGGTGGAGGCGGTCAGCGCCGACACCATCAGCAGCCGCCGCATCTGGGGTGACGTAGTGCACGCGGAAGGCGGGCGCCATGGCGTACGCGTCGGCGGCGGCGACGGTGGGGCGCGCCGCGATGCGCTTGGCAGCCACGTCAATGAGCAGCGTGCGGTAGAAGGCGAGGAGGGCGGGGGAGGGCGGCGGCACGCCGGGTGCGGGCGGCGGCGCGGCGGCGTCAGTCAGGTACGGCAGTGCGTCGGGGCTGGCCTCATAGCCGTCCAGCGCAGGCGCACACACAACCACCACGCTGCCAGGGTCCACCAGGTTGAGCGCGGCGGCGAGGCGCGGGCCGTAGCCAGCGCCCGGCAGCACCTGCTGGCCCTTGTACCGCAGCAGCAGCGCGCACTCGGCGCCGGACGCAAACAGCAGCTGGCGCGACTGGTACGGCACCAGGAACTGCACGCCCTCCTGGCACACGCGGAACGGCGTGGAGGCGCCGCCACCCGACATGATGGCCGCCACCGACGACGCCTTGGCGCGCAGCCGCTCATTCTCCACCGCCAGGTCCACCGTGCGCCCCGGCAGCGGCCGCGCCGCAATCAGCGCCGCGTTGGCCGCCAGCGTCGCCGCCGCCGCCACCGACAGCACCACGGCGCCCTCACCGTCGGCACCCGCCGCCACAACCTCACCCGCGGCGGCTGCGGCAGCAGCTGGCGCGTCGGACGCCGGCAGCAGCGCGCCGTAGTGTGCCAGGTCGCGCGTCTTCAGGCCGCACTCAAACACCTTCACGCCGGTGTGCACCACCTTCAGCGCGCCGCGCGCGTTGCCCGGCCGCTTGGCAATGGGGATGCAGTCGCTCACCACCACCTCCGACGCAATGCAGATGGCCTTGTTGGCGGCGCTGCGTGCCAGCAGCAGGCGCGAGGGGAAGCCCGGCCGCGCCGCCCACTCGTCACCACCCGCCGCTGCCGCGTCGGCGGCCGGCGCGTCGGCGTCACGCATGCCGTAGAACTGCAGCAGCGGCGCCACAATCGCGCGCTCCGCCGGCACAAACACCTCGCCGTAGCCGCCTGGCGCGCTCGTCTGCATGGCACGCTCCGCAGCTGGCACACTCCCAGCGGCCGCCGGCGCTGGATCTGCTGCCGCTTCCTCCGCCGCCGCCGCAGCAGCGTCGCCCTCACCCTCGCCCTCGCCATCAGCCGCGGCCGCGGCAGCGTCACCCTCCGCGGCGGCGTCACCCTCGCCACCCGCGGCGGCAGCTGCGCCGCCCTCGTCGGCGTCTGCCTCCGCAGCAGCCTCCACCGCCGCGGCGGCCGCGGTGGCGTCAGAGGTAGCGGCGGCGCGTGCGGCCAGCGCGGCGCGAGACGCGGGCTTCACCAGCTCCTCCTCCGGCGCGTACATGGGCGGCAGCGGCCAGGCAATGTCGTGGCTGAAGCGCATCCAGCGCTGCGGCTTGTTGCGCACGGCGAGGCGCGGCAGGGGCGCGGTGCGGTGCAGGAGGCAGATGAAGAAGCCGCCCGTGTTGGCGGCGTGCGGCAGCAGGCGGATGCAGCGGTCCAGGTGGTAGCGGTCGCGCGCGATGGCGAGCGGCGGCGCAAACATGGAGGCGGTGAGGCGCATGGAGGCGCGCGGCGCGTCGTCACCCAGCGTCTCCTCCAGCGTGTCGTACATGTGCAGGTCCGAGTCGGTGACGCGCCACGACATCAGGCCGGGCGAGCGGCGCAGGCCCGGCAGGTTGGCCGCCACGTCCACCAGCTCTACCGTGCCGCCGCACCGCCGCAGCACCTCCGCCACCACCGCCTCGTTCTCCACCGGGTTGAAGCTGCACGTGGAGTACGCCATGTAGCCGCCCACCTTCAGCAGCGCCAGGCCGCGCATGGCGATGCTGACCTGGATGGAGTGCAGCCCGTTGCCGTTGCCGGGCGTCCACTTGCGGAAGATGTCGGGGTTCTTGCGCGCCGTGCCGTCGCCGCTGCACGGCACGTCGCACAGCACGCGGTCAAAGTACCCAATGTTGGTGCCAAACAGGCCCAGCCCCATCTTGGTGGGCGGCAGCGCCGACGTGGTTGTTGTGACCGGCTCGCCGGTGGCAGTCGCGCCCGCGCCGCCGGCAGCAGCGCCGCCGGCAGCAGCGGTGGCAATGGCGTGCGAGTCCAGGATGCGCGGGAACTCGGTGGCGTCGTGGCACGTGATGAGCACGTTGGGGGAGCCGAGACGCGACGTCTGGTGCACCAGCATGTACGCCCGCCGCGCGTCCACGTCATTGGCCAACACAAAGCCGGTGGGCTTGGGCCCGCCGTCCACACCCGCGCCGCCCTCCGTCCCCACTACCGCCGCCGCCGCTGCGTCAGCCGCGGGCGCCTCCAGCAGCGCCGCGCGCACCGCCGGCGGCATCTCGCCCGCGTGCAGCGCCTCCAGCAGCTGCACCGTCTTGCTGCCGGGCGACGCGCACATGTCCAGCACCGTGTGGTGCGGCGCCACGTTCAGCAGCAGCGGCGGCACCATGGACACCAGCTCCTGCCGCGACACGCCGCCCGACGTGTTCAGCGCCGTCAGCCACTGGTGCAGCTCCTTCAGCGCGGGGTACCGGCGCAGCCCCTGCCGGCCCACGTCGCACTGGTACACGTGCGTGCTGGCGGGGAACCAGGGCACGCGCTTCAGCTCCGGCAGGTGCGCCGGCGCCGCCGCCGGGGCGGCAGCGGCAGCGGCGGCGGCGTCCGCGGGTGCAGTCGCGGGCGCATCCGTCATCTCAGTCGCCGTCGCTGCCGCCGCCTCCGTCGCCTCGGCAGCTGGCGCCGCCGGTGCAGCCACCGGCTCCGCCACCACGGCTGGTAGCTCGCCCAGGTGCGACCACTTGTCGCGGATGGCGGCCAGGATGCCGGGCGCGGAGGCGGACAGCGGGTTGACGCGGAAGGTGACGGGCAGGTCGGAGTTGAGTGAGGCGATGAAGGCCTCATACTCTGCCTCCGGCACGATGCCCTGCGCCTTGTAGTACGCGTCGAACTTGACGTTGCGCACCGCGCGCCCATCCGTGTCGTACGTCACCACGTCGTCCGACGTGCGCTCCCACCGCCGCGGCGCCCGCTCTGCCTCCCCGCCACCACCCTCGCCCTCCTCCAGTCGCGGCCGCTTGGCGTCTGACGGCCCGCCGCCGAACCCGCCCCGCCCGCCACCGCGCCCACCACCGCCGCCGCCGCGCCCGCCGCCACGCCGAGGTCCCTTGCCCATTGTAGATAGGTGGGTGGAGAGTGAGTAGGAGGAGAGAGAGAGAGAGTGGAGGGAGAGAGAGAGGGGGGAGTAGAGAGAGGGAGGGACTAGGAGGCGAGAGAAAGGGTGACTAAACTGAGTAAATCAAATGCTGTCGCAACTTATACACCAAAAATCCACCGCGTAATGCAACCAAATACTGCATATATCCAACTGCAGCACTTATGTCGCTGCGGGGACGTGCCGTTGTGTTTTGGGTTTGTGGCGAGAAGGTGAGTGGCGTGGCAGTGGAGGGGGGTTAGGCTCGCAACCGAAAATACCAGTCGCGTCAAAATTCGGTATCTCACCATCGCGCGCGTCTAAAATTGTAAAAAGTAGGGTGTGTTACTAAAGGTGTTGGTGGGTATACGGGTGGTGGGTGTTGGTGTAAATGGTTGGGGAGAATAGTGTGAAATACGGCCGTAAAGTTCTCTCTCTTGCTCTCTTGCTCCCGCCTTGACCGCTTGAACTCACCAGCGCCGTGGAACTGGACCTGCGGAAGGGCGCTGGTGAGTTCAACGCCGCGAAGTGACAGCAAGGTGGGCGGGGGCGCGACGCCAGCGACGCGCAATTGCCTGCACCGCTACGTGCGCCATAGCGCATCACTGGCGCACCTTGCGCGCGCGGCACGCCACCGTTTTTGCTCGGTTGCCAACTTGTAATCGTCTCCCAACTCCTCCTCCTCTCCCCTGCCCCCGGGCCACCACTCGCTTCCTCACGCACCACCGTACGCGTGCGTGCACGATGGCGGCGGCGGCTGTTGCGGCGCCGTCTACACTGGTGGCTGCCGCGCCTGCCCCACACACTGGCGTGAAGAGGACGCGGGCGGACTGGGAGGCGGCACTACAAACGGCGGCGGACGCAGTGAAGGTGGCAACAGCTGCAGCAGCGGCAGCGGCATCCGGCGTGGTGCGGGCGCCGGCAGAATGGGAGGCGGAGGCGGCAGCGGCAAGTGCGGCTGTGGCTGCCGCCAAGGCGGTGAAGGAAGGCGCGCGGGAGGACGCCATAGCAGCGATTGAGCGCAACGCAATCGCGGAGGGCATGGAGGTGTTGGAAACGTCTGACGCCGCAGCGCGCCTGGCAGATGTAGCAAGGGATGCAAAGGCGGCGCTGACTCTGGCAATGGGCGGTGCCAAGGCGATGCAAGAGGCACAAGAGAAGCAGGTGCGGCTGGATCTCAGTCGCCTGGCACAGCGTGCTGTCGGGCTCACGCGCGAGGAGGGGCGAGAGTCCAACTCAGTTCTGGTGGCCCGTTTGGGCCTGGGCGGCAACAATAATGATGTTGCAGGTCGCAGCGCTGCGGCAAGCGGGAGTGGCGCTTGTGTTGCGGCCCCGCACCCCGCCGGTGCCGCCACGGCTGCCGCTACCACCGCAGCCGCCGCTGCACCTATGGTGGAGGTCATGGCTGCTCTCTGCCGCGACACTGCCACATACGCGCGCGAGCTGGCAGCGTGCCCGCCCGAGAAGCGCGTGGAGCTGGAGGGCGGGAGCGAGCTGCCCACTGTGCAGGGGCTGGCCTGTCGTGTCATCAACACGACCCTTGGCGTCGTGGCACGCGACCGGCGGTGGGTGTCGGGGCTGGAACTGGGCACCGCCATGGAGGTGCCATCGGGGATGGGAGACACGAAGGGTTCCTTCTACACGCTTGCTGACGGCGCACTGTTGTTGGACACCGACCGCCGCGCAACCATGGTGACGGCGTTGGCAACCATGAAAGTGACGCGGGCCCTTTGGATGGGCGCACTGCAATGCGCGCTGCAGCAGGCCGCCATCCGACTCATCCATCTGGTAAACATCCGGCGTGGACAGCGAGGTGACGAGTGGTGGATTCCGAACAGCGCATGCCCTACTGACCACCCCCTGGCGGCGTATGCCATGGCCACAGACGGCTTCTCGCTGGGCGTCGCGTGTGTGGAGATTGAGGCGGAGGTGGGGGTGGGGCCGGTCGTGACGTACCGCATCAGCGACCCGCTCCCGCTGTGGTCACCAGAGTTCATGGCCGCCGCGCGGCAGTGGGAGGGCAGCGGTGCGTTCATGGGGCCCATGATGCCACCCACACCGCCTGCCGGCATCGTTGCGCTGGTCAAGCTGCTGACATCAGACCGCAGTTTCTTGGGCGCCGCTGCACATGTCCCGCCGGCCAGCTTGACGTTCTACCACGGTGACAGTTGTGGCGGCAGCAGCCCGTACGCCATGCCGCCACCTGCTGACTGGCGGCACTTGGGCAGCGGCGGCGCATCAGAGGCGTACGAGACGCGGGGTGCTGATGGCGGCTTCTTGGTGGTGAAGATGCCGCACGCGCCCACCGCAGAGTGGCAGGCGCTGGCGGACGAGGTGCGGTGGTACAAACTGCTTGGCGCCGCCTGCCCTGCTATTCCACGGCTGGCCGCGGTGTCCGCCGGTGCCCCGCTGTCAGCAATTGTGCTGTCGCCCGGCGATGGCGTATACGCCACGCTGCCGGTGCGTGACGTGCTGTCGACGTGCGACCGCACTCGGCGGGCGGTGTACGCACTGCAGGTCGTGTACAGCGCGGCAGTGGCACTTGCGTATGGGCACGCGGCGGGCGTTGCGCACAATGACGTGCGCGGCCCAAATCTGGTGTGGGTTGTGCGCGCGGATGTGGGGCTGCGGCCCGACGCGCCGGCGGATGCTGTGATGACAGCCGTCACTGCCGCTGGGGCGCCACTGCCTACCATCGCGGCTGTAGAAGCTGCACTCAACCACGTCCCCGAAGGCGCCGCCGGCGGCATCGACGTGCCAGTGGAGCACACCAGGCTACACGCCGCCCTGCCCGTGTGCGCGCAGCTGGTGGATTGGGGCATCGCCATGGCGTCGACACCTGAAGCTGTCACCCACGACATCCAGTCGTTGTGGCGGCTGCTGGCAGCGTTGGCTCCAAACGATGGAGAGGAGACGGGCGATGAGGTTACGCCTACGGTCCTGTTGCAACGGCTGTGGAGGTCGTTGCCGCCGCCACCTCCGCATCTGTTGTCGCTGCTGCAGTCGCTGCGGGCAGCCACCTCAACACGGGACGCCATACGTTGCGTGTTGGCCATTCTGGCTGGACTACTACGGACGGTGGAGGTGCCAGGCGCGGGCGTGGCGCGCGCAATGCCGGCAGCAGCGGCGGCGGAGATGCCGGCGGTGACGCCTGCCCATACCATTTTCACTACTCCGGGAGAGGTGATACCGGCAGCGCAAACGCACGGGCTGGCCTCCGGCGCTCACAGCGACACGCACGCGGCCGTGACGGGGGCATGCAAAATGAAGCTAGCCGTGAGCGCTGGTGTGGCAATCGAACCATCGGGAGCCGCCGATGGTGGTGCCGAATCATCACCCTCTGCCGCCCCGTCCGTTGCGACGGCGGCTGCCACGCCAAGAGCAGGCGCGCCGGCGGACGCCGCGGTCGCCCGCGTTGCGCTGGTCCTCGGCCTTGGCGACGTCGCGGTGGTGTGCGCCAATGACACAATCGCGCGCGCGGTGGCGGAGCACGGCGCGGAGGCGGTGCTGGCCAGCATTGAGGCCATGGCAGCCAAGGTGCAGATACTTCGCGCCGCCGTAATCGCGTTCAAGGCAGCCGGCGCGCCCGCCGTGCCGCCCCCTGCCGCTATGGCGCGTTGATCGCATGCCCGCTGCCACTCCGCCTGCACGTCGCAGTTGACACGCTGCGCTGGCGAGGTGCAGCCCAGCGCGGCGTGGCACGGTGCGGCAAAATACCATGGCGCACCACCTGCATATTTGAATTGCATTTTTATGGTACATCACCCTTCATGGGATACCCAGCCACCGCTGCCATCCATCACACAACAAGTTATCGGTACATCCCTCTCAGGCAGCCGACGTCAGCCGTCTGCAGTCAGGCAGGTCAAAGCTGCCAGCAGTCGCCGGGTACCACCCACGCAGCTACCCAGCAGCAGCAAACACCAGCAAACAAGGTGTGAGATGGGCTGCAACACTAATCGACTCACCAATTCCCCTGGGTTGCATTTACCAGCTGCCGGCGTTCCAGTACCGGTACAGCGCCAAGTTGACAGCTGCCTTTCCCTCGCTCCATCCAACAGTGTCGGTAAGCTACACATGGTATAACACGCAAACGAGAAGCTGCACCGCAATACCAATGGTGTAACCCAGCATAAATCAATAATAGGGTGCCGTGTATGTTAGAATTCCTGCGCGGCGCGCGTTGCCGCGCAATTTTCCTTACCGATACCCATTTTACCACCTTTCAGCTGCTGCTGCCTGACTACTCATGCCATGGCCTGGCCTAAAACATGGTATACACATATTTTGGAGCACGCGGTCAATTTAATTGCTCATGCATGCAAATGCACCGCATGCACCGCTAAAGCCGAACGCACATCATTTTCCTGCCGTCTATCTTGCGCATGACATTTTTCTTTGTGGGTGGACACATTGCTGCTGGAGCCACCCCGCGTCGGTCGGCCCCTCGAAGCTTCTGCAGCTTCTGGTACCGTAATACCCCTCCTTCGCTAGTTACTGCTGTCTCCCACGCAATCAGCGGGCGCCTCATCACCATTTCATCCTCACGAACTATCCCTTATCATCACGGACCATCCCTTGCTGTCACCGGCGAGTTACTTCATCCCCACCGCACCAACACAGCAGCCATGGCGGACCGCCAGGATGCGGCAGCGATGGAGCAGGCGGCCCGTGCCGCCATTGCGGAACTGATGGCCATTGCAGACCGCCCTGTCGCACCCGCCACACCTGCCGCCTTCCCCATCCCAGTTCCCGCTGGTGCCGCTGCTGCCGCTGCTGCAGCTGCAGCTGCCGCTGCGGAGGCGGCCGCTGCCGCTGCCGCTGCTGCCGCCGGCCTTCGTGCTCGGCTCGCCGCCCCACCTGCCGCTCCCGCGCCCATGACTTTCTTCCCGGGGATGTCCACGCCGGCGCAGTTTGCGTTCATGCGGGAGCTGGCAGTGCCGCTGGAATTGATGGTGCGCGGCGGGTCGGTGACTACCACCCAGTGGCAGCACGTGAAGTGCGCCGCATGCGGCGGGCATCGGCACAAGGACGGCGCACCGCCGCCGCCGCCACCCGGCGTGCCGACGGCGGCAGAGTGTGCGGCGCGGTGGGAGAGGCTGCCCATGCGGCCCATGTGGGGCGTACCACTGCCAGGACCACCCATGCCGCGGCCTGTGCCTGCAGCGGCTGGCGACATGTGGGAGCCATGCAAGACGTGCAAGGAGGCGGGCTGGCAGCCGACGGCCGGTGAGATGGCGGCGGCGTCGCGGTTGCGTGCCGTGTACGCGCCCATGTGCCCGGCCTGCCGTGGCATGCACTTTGTGCTAAAAGCAGAGGCGCGGTGTGTGGCATGTGACGGCATCGGCGCGGTGGCGCGACGGGTCACCTTCCCCGTGCGCGTGCCACCCGGCCTACGGCCGATGGACATGATCGTGATGGAGGAGGTGCCGTCCTACGCGCCGGCGTGGTTCCGGTACATGGAGGGTGGCGGGTGGACGGAGGCGGCGGAGCACCCGCTGGTGCTGTTTGTCTCGCTCGCCGTGCCTGACCGCTTTGCATTCATCGCGCGCTCGGCAGACAACCTGTTTGCGTCCGTCGCCGTGCCCGTTCTGGCCGCCATGCTGGGCGGTCACACCATCACCATCCCGCACCCCGGCGGCCACAACGTGCAGCTGGCCATCCCGCCTGGCAAGCAGTTGTGGCACGGCCAGGTGCTCCGTGTTGCGGGCGGTACGTTGACGCAACCTATGCATTGCATTGCAGGTATGGTGCGAGGTGCCGCATGCGTGTGACTTCCCTCCCACTCCCACCTCCCTTGCGCAGCTGGCATGCCGGTGCTGGCAGCACCAGACAATATTCTGGCTTCGGGAGCACGCTTGGCGATTGTGAGCGGCAGTGACGAGGGTGCGGGCCGGACGGCAGCGCAACTGGTGGAGGCGGTGGGCGACGCTGCATTCACCGGCTATTGCATGCGCAGGTTGCTGGCTGCGTCCTCGAGCGCGGGCGAGGCAGCGGCGCGTGCCATCCCGGCAGCGGCAGACATGTTGGTGACGGTGTTGGTGTCGATGCCGCCGCCGACAGCGTTGACCCCTGCGGTTGCTGCCACGATGCGCGCAGCGCTGGGTGGTGACGCAGCGACGGGCACAGTCCTGGGGCCCGTCACAGCATGGGGCGACGAGCCGGTTGTCGAGGCGGCGGGTGGCGGCGACGAACCCGTCACTGGCAAGGGCGTGCCGCCGTCATCAGCAGGCGACGCTGCTGCGGAAGGCGCTGCTGCGGAAGGCGCTGCTGCGGAGGGTGGCGACAGGGATGACGACGGCGATGTGGACATGGGCGATGATGACACGGCAGCGGCGGCGGGTGGCGCGGGTGGCGCAGGTGGCGAAGGTGGTGCGGCCGCAGATGCTGCCATTCGCACTGCTGCCGCTAAAGAGCGCACAATTGTGGAGGTGGACGGCTTCCTGTTCCGCTCACAGGTGGATGCCGTCACGCCGATGGACTTCATGTGGAAGTCCATTCGGTACGCGGACGCGATGAACGCGGCGAAAAGCTCTGGCGGCGACAGCGGCGGCGGCGGCGGCGGCGGCGGCGGCGATGGTGCTGAGTGCGAGTTTGGGGAGAGTGTACCGGTACCGGCCGATGTTGCCATCGCTTCGGTGCGCGCTGCCATGGCGACCGCCACGACGGAGTGGGAGTCGGTGCCAACCGAGTTTACCAGTCTCCGGGGCGCTGACACCATTGAGATAGCCATGAGGACAGCGGCCTCGTTTGCCGGTACCACAGACTACCGCGCGTTTGTGGCGCGGCCCGCAGATGATGCCGAGGGCGCCCGTCGCGCTGCGTTACTCCCAGCGCCGCGCCCTGCGCCGCGCCCTGCGCCGCACGGCCCGTACCATGCGCCACCGCGCCCGTACCCTGCGCTGCTGCGCCCTGCGCTGCGTCCTGGGGCACCACGCCAGGTGGAGCCGCGTCACAACCACCTGCCCCCTCCGGCACTGGAACGCCCATTGTTTCGGTAGTACCAGTTAGAGAGCCGCCGGGCTGCGTTTGCTTAAGATGCACTATACAACAACGACTTCAAGTACCGTGAATACGTGTCGCACGAGCAAATGAACAGGAATACCGGTACCGGTAGGGGCGCGCGGCGCAGCTTCAGGGCTGACCAGGTCCAGGGCGCGGCCTGGGCGCCTGCCATGCACATGTGCGTGCTCTTGCAACGCCCCGACACCGCGCCACCACCAATGTACCGCTTAGTCGTACACGTACTGATGCATGCACAATATTACTGCGCGAGCCAGTGGCACGCGTTCCCATTGGGCAGGCCGCCTAGCGCAAGACTTGCCGACCGGTAGACGACTGCCGCGCTGCCGCGGCAGTGCATCGACGGCGGGCAGGCCGCGTCGCCGCAGGCTGCAGCTGTCGGTACCGGTAGCATGGCTCAAAACATGGTATACGAATAATTGGATTCACGCAGTCAATTTAATCACTCATGCGTGCAATTGCACCGAATGCATTATTGAAGCCGAACGCACACCATTTTCCTGCTGTAATATTTGCTTTTGATTTTTAATTTCGTCGGCCAACTTGACGTGCCCGACGAAGTCTCTCGACGCGTTCCAGTTCCAGATCCTGTGCAGGTACCGACGCGTTCCAGATCCAGTGTGGATACCTGCAGGTACCGATACGGTGGTACCGGTATCTCCCCGAGCTGCCGCTGCTACCTTCCACCCAATAATTGGGCACCTCATCACCGCCTCGTCCCTCCAGCAAGTCACCCCAGCAAGCCTCCCCATCGCATCTTGCCGCGTACCGGTACCTCTCCACCTTCGCTAGCTGCTGCTGCCTTCCACCCCACCATCGGACAGCTCATCACCGCCTCATCCTCACAGTTCATCCCACACCCTCACGGGCCGAGTCACACCATCCTCGCCACACCAACACGGCAGCCATGGAGGACCGCCCGGGTGGAGCAGCGATGGCGGCAGCGGATTGTGCGGCCATTGCGGAAATGAAGGCGAAGTACGCCGCCGCTGACGACTATGAGTTGCTGCCACCTCCTCCCGACGCTGCAGCCCCTGTCGCTCCTGCCGCCCTACCCATTGCAGCGCGCGCTGCCGCCCTCCCCGTTCCAGTTCCCGCTGCCGCTGCCGCCGCCGCCGCCGCTGCCGCCGGCCTCCCCGCCCGGCCCGCCGCCCGGCCCGCCGTTCCTGCGGCCCCTGCCGCACCGGACCGCGCTGTCCCTGAAGGCAAGCCATCAATGCTTTGGTTGACGGCGCTGGCCACGCCGGCGCAGTTTGCGTTCATGCGGGAGCTGGCGGTGCCGCTGGAGGTGATGGCGCGCGGTGGGTCGGTGTCCACCACCCAGTGGCAGCATGTGAAGTGCGCCGCGTGCGGCGGCCACCGGCACAAGGATGGCGCGCCGCCGCCGCTGCCGCCCGGCGTGCCGTCGGCGGCAGAGTGGGCCGCGCGGCGGCGGGATAGGGTGGCCATGCGGCCCATGGTTCCGCCTGGCGGACTGGGCGTACCACTGCCCCTGCCGCCCATGCCCCGGCTCGTGCCCGCGGCGGCTGGCGACACGTGGGAGGCGTGCAAGACGTGCAAGGAGGTGGGCTGGCAGCCGACGGCCGGTGAATTGGCAGCGGTGTCGCGGCTGCGTGGCATGTGCAAGCCCCTGTGCCCTGCCTGCCGTGGCATGCGCTTTGTACTGAAGCCGGACGCGCGGTGCTTGGCATGCGACGGCGCTGGCGCAGTGGCGCGTCACGTCACTTTCCCCGTGCGCGTGCCGCCTGGCCTGCGGCGGCTTGACATGATCGTGATGGAGGAGGTGCCGTCCTATGCGCCAGCGTGGTACACGGAGGGTGGCGGGTGGACGGAGGCGGCGGAGCACCCGCTGGTGCTGTTCGTCTCGCGCGCCGTGCCGGACCGCTTTGCCTTCATCACGCGCTCGGCAGACACCCTCTTTGCGTCCGTGGCCGTGCCCATCTTGGCCGCCATGCTGGGCGGCCACAACATCACCATTCCGCACCCAGACGGCTACAACGTGCAGCTGCCCATCCCGACGGGCAAGCAGCTGTGGCACGGCCAGGTGCTCCGTGTTGCGGGCGGTACGTTGGCGCAACACCTACTGTAGTGCCACCTGGTACCGCACCTGTGCGACACCCTCCCTATCCCCCCCACCACTGTGCAGCTGGCATGCCGGTGCTGGCTGCTCCAGACAACATTCTGGCTTTGGGTGCGCACACGGCGATTGTGAGCGGCAGTGACGAGGGTGCGGGCCGGACGGCAGCGCAACTGGTGGAGGCGGTGGGCGACGCTGCATTCACCGGCTATTGCATGCGCAGGTTGCTGGCTGCGTCCTCGAGCGCGGGCGAGGCAGCGGCGCGTGCCATCCCGGCAGCGGCAGACATGTTGGTGACGGTGTTGGTGTCGATGCCGCCGCCGACAGCGTTGACCCCTGCGGTTGTCGCTACGCTGCGCGCAGCGTTGGGTGGTGACGCAGCGACAGGCACGGTGCTGGGGCCAGCCACATCATGGGGTGATGACGACCTGGCCGCCGAGGGGGCAGAGGGTGGCGACGGCACCGACGACGGCGAGGGTGCGCCCCCGGCAGGCGATGCTGCCGCGGAAGGCGGTGGTAGGGATGACGACGACGATGTGGACATGGGCGATGATGACACGGCAGGGGCGGCGGGTGGCGCGGGTGGCGCAGGTGGTGCGGGTGCGGGCGCGGGTGCCGCTATTCGCACTGCCGGTGCCAAAGAGCGAACAATTGTTGAGGCGGGCGGCTTCCTGTTCCGCTCGCAGGTGGATATCGCCACGCCCATGGATTTTATGTGGAAGTCTATCCGGTACGCGGACGCGATGAACGCGGGTAGAAGCTCGGGCGGTGGCGGCGGTGGCGGCGGCGGCGGCAGTGATGGTGCCGAGTACGCGTTTGGAGGAAGTGTGCCGGCCGATGTTGCCATCGCTTCGGTGCGCGCTGCCATGGCGACCGCCACGACGGAGTGGGAGTCGGTCCCAACTGAGTTTGCCAGCTTCCGGGGCGCTGACACTATTGAGGCAGCCATGAGGGCAGGGGCCTCGCTTGCTGACACCACCGACTACCGCGCGTTTGTGGCGCGGCCCACGGATGACGCCGAGGGCGCCCGTCGCGCTGCGCTGCGCCCCGCGCCGCGCCCTTTGCCCCGCCCGGCCGTGGCCCCCGCCAACCGTGGGCCCGTGAGGCGGCCCATTATTCGGTAAGAGGGCAATCATTTTAACTGAATATCTGATAATTCGGCCCCGATGTGACACCGATGTCATAGGCGCCGGCAGCGGCGAATGCAGCAGGGCCAGTAGCCGGAAGTAGCGGCGCGCGACACAGCTTCAGGGCTGACCTGCTCCAGGGCACGCAGCACGTCTGCCATGCACGTGTGCGCGCGTTTGCAACGCACCGATGCCTCCTCAGCACTAACGTACCGCGCGGGGTCGCTGTACACGTCCGTGCCCACGGTACTGATGCGTGCACAAAACTGCGCGAGCCAGTGGCGCGCGCTCCCTTTGGGCAGGTAGGTTAGCATGCACTCGCACAGGTGCAAGACGTCTGCCGCCACAGGCGCAGCCGCAGCATCGACGGCGGGCAGCGGGCCGCGCGCCGCCGCGAGCTGGCCGGCATCACCAAAGTCGATGATGGACGCGTGGACGGGGTCTGTGGCCACAAGGCCATTGCCGGCGTGCAGGTCGCGGTGGCGGAAGCCCGGGAATGCACTCTGCAGCGCCGCCAGCGTCTCGCACACCTGCCGCACGATGTCGTATAGCACCGACGCCGTTACCGCATGCCCGTCGCCGTCGGCCAAGAACTCCCTAAGCTGCCGCCCGCGCACGTAGCCCATCACCAAGACGCCGCCCTCGTATGCCAGGAAGGTGGGCAGGTGCGCGCGCACCGGCAGTGGGACAGCCGCATTGATAGCCGCCAGCACTTTGGCATCGCGATCCAGAGCTTCGGCAACTGTGCTCCATTTCAGCTTGGCGCGTTTGACAACAACGAGTTCGCCCGCCTTGCCCTTCCGCAGCGACACGTCAAACCAGTCGCCCGAATCATCCAGCACAACCTCCTCGTCCTCTGTCACCGCCGCCGCTGCCACCGCCGCCGCTGCCGCCGCCGGCGGCACTGGCAGCGCAGCCATTTGAGTGAATTGAGATGATGGCAACACAAGCACATTTGCACGGTGGCGCCTGCGCGTATTGTGAACATAATGTAGAGTTGTGGGCCTTGTGGCGTGTGCCTGCCGCCTTTCGAGTCGGCGCGGTGCTTGAACACGCCACAAATCCCGAGTTGAAGTCCCACGCGGGCGAATGTAACAACTACCGGCGCGCGCCGCCCGGCCGCGCAGCTGCCATGAGTGTGCGCATCAGCTCCGCGGCGGCGGCGTCGACAGCAGGTGCGGCGGCAGAGGGCGACGGCGCTGACGCGGGCGCGGACGCAGGTGGCGGCGACGGTGATGGCGCTGGTGCGCGCGCTGCAGGCACCAGCGGCCGCGCAAGCGGTGGGGTACCTGTCGCTGCTGCCGGTGCCGGCGGCGGGCGCGGTGCACTTGCGGCTTGGAACGCCGCCAGCAGCGCCATGCGACTCGTGCCGGCCGTGGACGGTTGCGTCGCGGCAGGCGGCGACGGCGTCGGCCCCACCGTCGATGCAGCTGCCATCTTTGCGGCTGCCGTCTGCGCTGGCGCCGGTGCCATCGGTGCTGCCGTCACCGTCGTCGTCGCTGCCGATGAAGTTGCCGCCGCCGCTGCTGCCGCGACACGTGCAACCACGTCAGCCGGCGCCACGTAGGGCCGCTGGACTGCCGCCACCCCGCGTGCAGGCCCCCGTGCAGGTGCTGCAGAGGAAGGAGGGATGCGGGCAGGGGCGGTGGCAGCAGCGCCGCGTGGGACGCCCGCCGGCGCGGGTGGCGAGGTGGCTGCGCGGGTAGGGAGCGCACTGCCACCTGCCGCCGCTGGCGCGGTGGCCGCAGACCCCGACGGCAACGGCGCAGAACTTACCCGATGTATTGGCATCGACCCGCCCGCCGCGGCCGCGGGCGGGGCCAACACTGACATACCGAGGGTGCGCGCCCCGCCGCCGCTGCTTGCTGCGGTGGTGGCAGCAAACTTGGGGAGCAGGTCACGTGGCGGCGATGGCCCAGCACCAGACGCAGGAAAATCGGGGTCATTGCCAGCAGTCGCGTCAACGTCTGACTCCCGCCTGGCAGGTGGCACAAACGGCTGCGCCGACGCCGACAGCCCAGATGACGATCGCGCACCGATGCTGCCTGCCCCCAGCTCGTTGCCAGCGGCCACCGGCGGCGTGGCTGCTGACGCCCGTGCGCCGCCGTCGGGATGCTGCGTCGGCTCCCACGGCGCCGCCCACGCTGCTGACGGCGGCAGACGGGTGGCGCCACTGACGTACGCTGGCATCAGGTGTGACGGCAGCGGGGCGTCATCGGGCGGGAGTGGCGGCACAAAGCCGGGTGGGAGCGACGGCGCGGCGCCGTACGGCAGTGATGGTGCAAACGCCACCGAGTGCGGCACCAGCATGCCGTCCGGCGGTGCAGCCGCCCCGCTCCACGTCGCCCCGGCGCCGCTCACAAACGTGGCGGCGACGGCATGCGGCGGCGCCATGCTAGGCACCGGCACCATGGGGTGCAATGGCACGGCGTCACCCGCGCCAGCAGCCATTGCATGTGCCCCTGCTGACGGTGAGTGCGCCGGCGTCACCGCAGGCACGGGGGCTGCCGCTGGTGCAGGCGTCGGCGCTTCTGCCACCACTACTGCGGGCGCCGGCACTGGCGCTGGCACAAACACGTGCGCCGGATCACCCTCAGCCGCAGGCAAGAAGGTGGGCGCCGGCGCTGGTGTTGCGGCAGGCACCGTGGTCGCCGACGGCAGGGTTGGCAACGAGTTGGACGCGGTCAGCGCCGACATGAACGACGGCGGCAGCATGGCAGGCACGGCTGCCTGCTGCGACGACAGCAGTGACAGCGATGACGGCGGCAGCAGCGGTGGCAGCGGCGCCAGCGCCAGCGGGGCAGCCGTGCCATCCGCCGCCAGGAAGGACCACTGTACGAGTTGTGGCGCGCCCGCCGCAGCGCTGGAATGCAGCGCCTCCAATGCCGCCAGGCGCGGCCCTGCGACGCCATCGCTGCCTGCATGTCGCACGTCAGCGGTGGGCGGCATGAAGGGAGCGGCGGCGGCGGCAGCGGCGACGGCATCATCATCATCGTCGTCGTCGCCCAGCAAGCCGGCGAGCAGCAGCTCGTCGTCGCGGGTGCGCGGGGAAGGGCGCGGGGCGGGTGCCGCCGGCGCTGCTGCACGTTGCAGCGGCGCGGCAGGGGCAGCGCTGGCGCTGGCGGACATGGACGGGAATGGCGGCAGCGGGTCCAGGAACAACGACCCCAGGTTCAGCCCAGAGCCCATCGTCGTGCCCGCCATCGCTGGCACTGCCGGCGCTGGTGCCGGCACCGGCAGCAGCGGTGGTGTCGTAGGCCGCGACGCGGGTGCGGTGGCCAGCACGGGGGGCAGCAGGTGCGGCAGGTCCAGGAGCGGCATGTTCCAGGCAGGCAGCACGGGGTCCATCAACAACGGCTGCGGCGTCGGCAGTAGCGACGCCGGCGGCGGGAATAGCGGCGCACTAACTGGCGTCGGCAGGACCGGAGCAGTAAGCAGGGGCGCCGGCGCCGGGGTTGGCGCAACTGGTGCCGGCGCCGGGGTTGGTGCAACTGGTGCGGGCACTGGCGCGGGTGCTGGCGCAACGGGTGCTGGTGCAGGCGCCGGAGCTGGTGCAACGGGTGCTGGTGCAGGCGCCGGAGCTGGCGCAACGGGTGCTGGCGCAACGGGTGCAGGCGCAACGGGTGCAGGCGCAGGGGCAGGTACCGCCGTCGTCGCGGCAAGGGCAGGGGTAACTTGGAGGGCAGCCAGTGCAACGGCCGCAGCAGCCTCAGCGGCGGCGGCGGCGGCAATGGCAGCGCGCACCCGCTCCCGCTCCGCGGTCGCCGCCGTCGCACGGCTGCGCGCCGCCTCGCCCTCCTGGCGCACGGTGCGCACCGCGTCGTCCTCGCGCAGGCCCTTGCCGCCACCGCCCGCCACAAGGGTCGCGTCCTCCAACTTGCGGATGCGCGCCGCCGTCGCTGCCGCCTCCTCCTGCAGCTTCGCCGCCGCACGCCGCGCATTGATGGCCCGCACCGATGCTGCGCTGCGCGCCGCCTCCACGCTCACCGCCCCCGCCATGTCCGCCTCCATGGCCGCCAGCGTCTTGCGCGCCGCCACCAGGTTGGCGGCGTCACCCGCCGCTGCCAGCGCCGTGCGCTCAAGCGCCGCGGCGCGCTTCACCAGGGCGTCACGCTCCGCGGTCACCCGCCGTACCGCCGCGCTGTCGGCGTCCGCCGCCGCCGCACGTGCCACTGCCGCGTCGCGCTGCGCCTTCATGTCGGCCAGCGCTGCTGCCTCCCCCTCCGCCACCCGCACCGCCGCCACCGCTGCTGCGTGCGCCTCCACCGCCGCCACCACGCGCCGCACCGCGCGCTCCAACGTCGACGCCGCGCTCGACGCCTCCGCCTCCACCGCCGCGCACCCTGCCACGTGCGCCGTCACCGCCGCCGCCAGCGCCTCTGTGCCGCCCGCCACCGCCACCGCCGCCGCCGCCACGCGCGCCACCGCGGGGTCGGCCGACGCGGTAGGTCGTGGTGAGGTGGCTTGTGGGGCGGCGGCGGTGGATTCGGAGACGGCGGCGGCGGGAGGTGGGACGGCGGCGGGTGCTGGGACAACGGGGGCAGCTGCGGCCGCGGGAGGCAGGGCAGCTGCGGCCGACATGGTGGTGGTGGTGCGTCGGGAGGCGCGTAGAGCAGCCGCCAACAGGTGTCTATGCCAGTGATAGCAGTAGTGGTACCAGTTATTGAAGCCAGTGATAGTTTGTGGTAGTGCCGATACCGATAGCGTGAGTACAAGCACGAGTACTACCAAGGCGAGTGCCGGCACCCGTCGGTACTACCTTTCCCAGTTGTAGTATCGACAGTATGTTGCAATTAAGTGTGCGTAGTAGGTAGGGACGACGAAAGGCGGCAGCAGCCCAGCTCCTTTACCAATGTTAGGCAGCGCCAACACCAGTTCCACAAGCGCCAGCACCAAAAGCAGTTCGGCTTGTAGTCCCAGCACGCGTGCCAGCTGTGGAATCGATAATTTAGTGCCAGAATATCACACCAAAAGGTGCGTCAGTGGGCGTGAAGAGAGGGTGACCAGTAGGCGACAAGAGAAAACTGCGTTTTTCACAAATTTCGTCACCACTAGCAAGATTTATAAAAAATTAGCAATCGGTATCCGTCCTTCCATATACATAGCGCTTGGCCCAGCTTGTGCATCCGAAATCTGGCACGCCACCATTGTGTAAATATTATGGCAAAATGTGAAAAGTGCAATTATGGTTGAGTGTCAGCTCCGCAGGCATGTCCGTTATTTTCCCGCTGCCATTTATGGTTGAGTCCACTGTCAACTTGAGTGTCAGTCAAGCCTGCGGCGCCATTGCTATTATGGTTGAGACTTTGAGTGTTAGGCATGTCGCTGTATCATAGTTGCCCCTTTAACGTTTAAATTTGATTTTTTCCAGCGGCCGTTGAGATTATGGTTGAGTGTCAGCACCGCAGACATGTCCGGACTACGCACGTACACATACACATTTTGTTAGTACGCGCGGGCAGTTTGATAGCCATCGCATCAAATTAGCACCGGCTACCCGCCTAGGTTGCGGCGGCGGCTTGTTTGTGCTAATCGCACCACCGTGCGTAGCGCAGAGCACTACTCCGCCACACCTAGTAGAAGAGAGAGAGAGAGGGAGGGAGAGAGGGAGCGAGAGGGTAGTAGGGGAGGAGAGGCAGTGGGAGAGAGAGAGGGAGTAGGAGGAGAGTTGTAGTGAATGGAGGGAGGTCGCGAGGTGCAGAGGCAATGGGGAGAGTGGGAGGCAGAGGGAGTGGAGAGAGAG
>ERZ778022.2349-NODE-2349-length-20266-cov-3.709366_pt1 | contig 20266 bp, 24 predicted proteins | sample MGYA00375752_ERZ778022 | MGnify/ENA primary metagenome ERZ778022 (study PRJEB29350, sample SAMN05389826) | bioreactor metagenome | isolation source: Thiocyanate bioreactor | place: South Africa: University of Cape Town | collected 2014-04-04 ... | reverse complement strand
GGGTCCGGTCAGGGACAGCTCCCTTAAGGATCGATAAGGCCCCGGGGATAAGAAATTCCGCACGCACCGGGCAGCGCCGCGAATATAGGGTGCGTCGGCGGCTGGCGCAAAGCCCACTTTTCTTCGGCGGCCCAAGCTCCTATCTGTGTCGCCCTGGAGACCGCTCGATATGCTCTTTTCGCAGCTTCTGGTGGTGATGGTCGTCGCGATCGCGATCGCCATCTTCGCTGAACGAAGGAACATCCAGGCGCCCCTGCTCATCGCCCTCGTCGGCCTCGCCGCGTCCTACCTGCCGTTCATGCCGCGCTTCGAGCTGGAGCCGCATGTGATCCTCTCCATCGTGCTGCCGCCGCTGCTCTATTCGGCCGCCAGCGAATTCTCGCTCGTGAGCTTCCTGCAGCGCCTGCGCTCCATCACCAATCTCGGCGTGCTGCTCGTCGTCGTGACCACGGGATTTGTCGGCGGCGTCGCCGCGATGGTCATTCCCGGCATGACGCTGCCGGTCGCGCTGGTGCTGGCGGCCGTGATCTCGCCGCCCGATGCGGTGACCGCAACCGCCATCGGCCGCAAGCTGCACCTGCCCAACCGGCTGATGACGGTGCTGAAGGGCGAAAGCCTGATCAACGACGCCGCCGCGCTGACCCTGTTCAGCTTCGCGGTGGGCGCGGTGACCGGAGCGCCGCTCTTTATCGGCAATGTCTGGCTCTACTTCCTCTACAGCGGGGTCGGCGGCATCCTGGTCGGCCTGCTGCTGGGCCGGCTGATCCACCTCATGCGTCGCCGCATGAGCAACCCCTCGCTCGCCACGGCGCTGACGGTGATTGTGCCCTTCGCCGCCTACCTCGTGGCCGAGGAACTCCATGCCTCCGGCGTGCTGGCGGTGGTTGCCGCCGGCTTCGCACTGGGGCATAGCGCGGGCGAGGCGAACTACGCCACCCGCATCCAGGAGCGGCAGACCTGGCGCACCATCGACACGCTGCTCGAAGCCTTCGTCTTCGCCTACATCGGCCTGCAGCTGCGCTTCGCCATCGAGGAATCGGTCTCATCCGGGTTCGACCTCTGGCAGGTGCTGGCGATCTCGGCCGTGGTGCTGGTCGCCGTCACCGCCATCCGTATCGTCTGGGTGTTTGGCAGCGCCGCCCTTGGCCGCTGGCGCTACCGCCGGCACCGGGCCCGCCTGAAGCAGCCCGAGACGATCGAGCGCCTGCGGCGGCAGGCCGCAACGGATGCCGAGCGGGCCGCGCTCGCCCCCAAGGCCCGCCGGCGCCGTCCCGCCGCCGTACCCGAACCCTTCAGCTGGCGGGAAAACCTGATCGTCGCCTGGACCGGCAGGCGCGGCGTCGTGACGCTCGCCGCCGCCGCCGGTATCCCGCTGACGCTGATGAACGGCGAGCCGTTTCCCGGCCGCGACATTATCCAGGCCGTGGCTTTTCTGGTTACCATCGGGACGCTGCTGATCCAGGGACTGACGCTGCCCTGGCTGATCGCCCGGCTGAAGGTGGTCGACCCCGGGCAGGCCGCCCGCGAGGCGCGCCAGCGTGAACGGGCGGAAAGCATCGCCCGCACCGCGTCGGAACAGGCCATCCGCGACTACCAGGCCACCACGACCGATCCGCTGTCCCAGCGCGCCGCGGAGGCCATGCTGAAGCGGGTTGGCGCGAGCCGCGAACCCGCGGCGGAACCGCAGAAATTCGGGCCCTTCATCGTCCTCGCCGGGGCAACGCTGGCGGCACGGCGCCGCGCCCTGATCGAAGCGCGCGACCGGGGCGACCTCGATGACGAGATCATGCGCGAAGCGCTCGAGCGCATGGACCTCGAGGAAGCGGCAATGGCCAACTGGCGCGCGCCGTAGGTGCTGACCGGCACCGCTGTCCGCATGCGCACGGGGTCCGCCGTTTACGCCCCCTTATCTTCGCCTGAATCGAAGCTGCATTTGCACACTGGACTTGGCTATAAGGCAGCCCATGAACGCTGAATTGTACCTGATTGCGCCCGCGGATGCGTCCCCGGCGCCCCTGCTCGCCGGATTGGACGCCGCGCTCGCGACGCCGGGCGTGGTGGCGCTGCTGCTGCCGCGCGGCAGCCGGAGCGAGAACGCCTACAAGGATTTCGTCAAAGCCGTGGCGCCGAAGGTGCAGGCCGCCGGCGTGGCGGTGCTGATCGAAGGCGAGGCGCGCCACGTCCGCCAGCTCGGCGCCGATGGACTGCATGTCACCGGCGGCATCGGGGCGGTGCGCGAGGCCGTGGAGGCCCTCAAGCCGGATATGATCGTGGGCATCGGCGACGTCAGGTCGCGCCACGACGCAATGCAGAAGGCCGAGCTGGGCATCGACTATGTGCTGTTCGGCGCGCTCGCCGGCCCGGTGGTGACCGAGCAGCGGGAACTGGCGCGCTGGTGGGCCCAGACGATGGAAATCCCGAGCGTCTTCTCCGATCCCGAGGCGACCCCGCAGACCTATGAGGATGAGGGCTGCGAGTTCGTGGGGATCGGCACCGCGGCCTGGGAGCCGGTGCGATGATCCGGCGCGCAGCGCTGCTGGCGGCTCTGCTGCTCGCGCCGCCCGCCCTGGCGCAGCAGCCGGGGTTCGAGGACCTGCGGCCCGAGGGCATGCGCATCGACGGGCTGGGCATGGAAGACCTGCCGATCGGCCTGACCCCCGAATCCGACGACATGGCCGGCATCGTGGTCGAGCCCTGGGATGAGGCGCTGTCGATCAGCGACGACATCTTCGGGCCGCGCATCCGCGTCGACGATGCCTATGGCGCCTTCCAGCGCGGCTATTTCCTCACCGCACTGGCGCTGGCGCTGCCGCGCGCGGAAAAGGGCGACGCGCCGGCACAGACGCTGATCGGCGAAATCTATGCCGACGGGCTGGGCGTGCCGCAGAACGTCGCCACCGCCTCGGGCTGGTATGCGCTCGCCAGCAAGAACGGCGACCGGCTGGCCAGCTTCAAGCTGGCGCTGATGTACCAGAACGGCAGCGGCGTGCCCAAGAGCCGCCAGCGCGCCGCCGAACTGTTCCAGCTCGCCGTCGACCAGGGCAGCCTGCCCGCCAAGTACAATCTCGCGCTCCTTCACATCGAAGGCATCTACGCCGAGCCGAACATGATCAAGGCCGCCGAACTGATGCGCGAGGCGGCCGAGGACGGCCTGCCCGAGGCGCAATACGACTACGGCACGATGCTGATTGAGGGCGCGGGCGTGGCTCCGGCGCCGATCGAGGGCGCGGGCTGGCTGAGGCAGGCGGCCGAGCAGGGCCTGACCGAGGCTCAGGTCGACTATGCCACCCTGCTCTATCTCGGCGGCACCATCGCGCAGGACCGCAAACGGGCCATCGAGTGGTATGCCCGCGCCGCCAGCGCCGGCAACGCCGTCGCGCAGAACCGCTACGCCAAGCTTCTCGCGGTGGGGGAAGGGATCGAGCTCAACCTCGAGCAGGCCGCGATGTGGCGGGCGCTGGCGCGCCGCCAGGGCCTGACCGACCCGCAGCTCGAAAAGCTGCTGGTCTCGATCCCGCCCGACGAGCTCGCCCGCGCCGAGGAACTGGCGCGCTACTGGCCGGGCTCGCCGCCCACGGCGGTCGCCCAGGCCGACCTGCCGGCCGGGACCGACGCGCCCCGCACGCCGTAGCCGGCGCCGGCTGCCCTTGAACCGGCCTGCGTTCTCGGGCAAGAAGCCCGCGCTCCCACACGCCCAGGTTCGCTCATGGCCCGCTCCGCGCTGCTCAACATCATGGTTCAGGCCGCCACCAAGGCCGGCCGGTCGCTGACCCGCGATTTCGGCGAGATCGAGAACCTGCAGGTCTCGCGCAAGGGCCCGGCAGACTTCGTGACCAATGCCGACCGCAAGGCCGAGGAGATCGTCTTCGAGGAACTGCGGAAGGCCCGGCCGACCTACGCCTTCCTGATGGAGGAAAGCGGCGAGGTGGCCGGCACCGACGGCCAGCACCGCTGGATCATCGATCCGCTCGACGGCACCACCAATTTCATGCACGGCATTCCGCTGTTCGCCGTTGCCATCGCGCTCGAACGCGCCGGCGAGATCGTCGCCTCGGTGATCTACAATCCCGTGATCGATGAACTCTACACCGCCGAAAAGGGCGGCGGCGCCTGGCTGAACGACCGCAGCCGCCTGCGGGTGGCCGGCCGCAAGCACCTTTCCGAATGCGTCGTCGCCACCGGCATCAACTCGCGCGGCAGCGCCGGCGACCTGCTGCAGCTACGCCAACTGGGCCAGATCACGCCCGCTGTCGCGGGCATCCGGCGCAGCGGATCGGCGTCGATCGACCTCTCCTGGCTGGCGACCGGCCGCTTCGATGCCTACTGGGAAAACCAGCTCCAGCCTTGGGATATCGCGCCCGGCTGGCTGCTGCTCCGGGAGGCCGGCGGCACCATGACGGACTTCAGCGGGACCCCGGGAAGCATCTGGAACGGCGAAGTGGTGGCCGGCAACGAGACCATTCAGGCGCAATTGCTCAAGGCGATCAAAGCGGTGAAGTGACCGGCCTCGGTCGGTTGCGCCATTGTCAGGCCGCAACGCTGTGACTATCCTCCGCCTGCTTCCATCGCAAAGGGGCCCGCATGTCGCAGTCCTACGACCCGTACCGGCTCGCGAGCCCGACCGTCTATCTCGTCAAGATCGTCATCTTCCTCGTGCTGATCGGGCTCGTGGCGGCGATCCTGTTCAACCAGCTCGTCATCTTCTTCTGGGCCAACCCCTTCATCAACGGGCTGATCCTGTTCGTTGCCTTCATCGGCATCGTGATGAGTTTCCGCCAGTTGCAGCGGCTCTACCCCGAGATCAAGTGGGTGAACTCGCTGCAGGCGGGGCAGATGCCCTCGACCAGTCCGGTGCTGCTCGCCCCCGTCGCCGGCCTCCTGCGCGAGCGAATCGGCGAAGCGGTGATCACCCCCTCCTCGATGCGCTCGATCCTCGATTCGGTCGGCAACCGGCTCGATGAGGCCAAGGACACCTCGCGCTACCTGACCGGCCTGCTGGTCTTCCTGGGCCTGCTCGGCACGTTCTACGGCCTGCTCGAAACGGTGACCAATGTCGCCGGCACCATCCAGGCCCTCGATGCCACGACCGGCGACACCGCAACGCTGTTCGGCAACCTCAAGGAAGGCCTGGCGGCCCCGCTCGGCGGCATGGGCACGGCGTTCTCCGCCTCCCTGCTCGGCCTTTCCGGCTCGCTGATCCTCGGCTTCCTCGACCTCCAGACCAGCCAGGCGCAGAACGCCTTCTATACGGACCTCGAGGACTGGATGACCTCGATGACCGAACTCGACCACCCCGTGACCGCCATGCAGGCGGCCGGCATGGGCGTTTCCGGCGGCGAGATGCAGGCCATGGTGGAAGCGCTCGGCTCGATGCAGAACACCTCGTCGAGCCAGAATGCCATCCGTGCCATGGCCGAACTGGCCCGCGGCATCGATGGGCTGGTCAAACACATCCGCGCCGAACAGGCGGACCTGCGCAACTACATCGAGGAGCAGGGTGAGACCAACAAGCGCCTGCGCGAGCTGATCGAGGCCATGCTGCGCGAAGGCGAAAGCGACCGGCGTTCGAACTAGATGGCCGCCTCCAGCCGCTCCCGCCGCGCCCAGGCCACCAACTACTGGCCCGGCTTTGTCGACGCCCTGTCGAGCCTGCTGCTCGTCATCATCTTCCTGCTGTCGCTGTTCATGCTGTCGCAGTTCTTCCTCGGCCAGGAAATCCTCGGCAAGGACACCGCCATGAGCCGGCTGAACTCGCAGATCGCCGAGCTCACGGAGTTGTTGCAGCTCGAACGCGCCAGCGGCGATGACCTCGAGGCACAGATCTCCACCCTGACCGCGACGCTGGCATCGGCGGAGGGCGAGCGGACGGCGCTGCAGACCCAGATCGCCGGGTTTGGAGCAGGCGACGACGGCAAGGACGCGCAGATCGCCGGCCTGCAATCGGAGCTCACCGACGCACAGGACCTGTCCAACGAGGCCGCCGCACAGGTGGCCCTGCTGAACCAGCAGCTTTCGGCCCTGCGCACGCAGATCGCCGCGCTCGAACAGGCGCTGGGCGCCTCCGAAGTGCGCGACACCGAGAGCCGCACGCAGATCGCCGACCTCGGCCGCCGCCTCAACCTGGCGCTCGCCCAGCGCGTCCAGGACCTGTCGCGCTATCGCTCCGACTTCTTCGGCCGGCTGCGCCAGATCCTCGAGGGCCGCGCCGATGTGCGCGTCGTCGGCGACCGCTTCGTGTTCCAGTCCGAAGTGCTGTTCGATCCCGGCCAGGCGGAAATCTCGGCGGAGGGCCGGCCGGAACTGCAGGGCCTCGCGCAGGCCATCCTGCAACTCGAGACCGAAATCCCGTCCGACGTGAACTGGGTGCTGCGCATCGACGGGCATACCGACAAGCGGCCGATCAGCAACGTGCGGTTCCCCTCCAACTGGGAACTGAGCGCCGCCCGCGCCATTTCGGTCGCCAACTACCTCGTGTCGCAGGGCGTCTCGCCGGCGCGGCTGGTAGCCGCCGGCTTCGGCGAATTCTCGCCGATCGATCCCGGCGACACCGAAGAAGCCTATCGGCGCAACCGGCGCATCGAGTTCAAGCTGACCGAGGGCTGATATCCTCATGCCTGCGGAGCCGGGCCTGGACCGCGTCTTTGCGCCCTACACCTTCGAGCAGCCACTTGCCGTCGATCGCCGCGACAACGGCACCCTCATCGCGCTCTGGCTCGATGCGGACGGGCAGCGGCTGACCGAGCTGGCCTGGCTGCCCGGACGAGAGATCGCCGCGTGGGAAACGCTGCCCGACGAGCCGCTGCAACGGCTCCCCCATCTTGCCAGCCTTACCGGCGACTACGTGCTGCTGGCCGGCACGAGCAGCCGCAAGGCGATCCGCCGGCCCTCTGGCGACGTGGTGGCCATGGCATTTTCGCTTGACCCCGCGGCCTTTTCGTCGGGCGACAGCGCAGTGATTTCCGTCGACCGGCACAACCTTGTCAGCCAGCAAGTGGTGCGGTCCGAGGGCGGCCGGCTGACGCTGCACGCCGCCAGCCCGCTGGCTGCCTGCGAAATCGACAGCCCGCGGTCGGTCGCCGTCATCCCCAAGAAGTCCCCCGCGCACTACCATGTCGTCGCCGGCGGCTATGGCTCTCTCGTCCACGTCACGGTCGACTGGCAGACTCCCGAGGTGCCGCAAGCGACGGCTGTCTCTGCCTCCACGGGTCGCCTGCCCTACGACCGGGTGTACATCGAGGGCCCGGTGCCTTTGGAAAGTGCGCCCGGTGCATACGTCTATGCGACCGAATGGGGGCGCGCCGCGCTGATTGCGCTCGATCTGACGACCACCGAGGTCGAGGACTGCCCGCTCGAAAGCCGCGACTACAATTCGGTGATCGAGGTAGTGCCCCGGCTCGATGGTGGCGCTTGCCTCGTGGTGGATCGGCTTGGCGCGTTGTGGCGGTGGGAGCCGGGGCGGCGTTTTGAGGCCATCGAGCTGCCCGGCTTCCCCCTGCTCTGGCACGAGGAGCGGGCGCTGGTCTTCAGCGACGGAAAGGTGCGCGAGATCGCGCTGCCCTGACCGGACGATCAGGCGTCTTCGAGCCGGAACTGCAGGCGGGCGAGCTCGGCATAGCGCCCCTCGCGGGCGATGAGCTCGCCGTGCGTGCCGCTGTCGATCAGCTGGCCCTTTTCGAGCACCAGGATGCGATCGGCATGGCGGATGGTTGCGAGCCGGTGCGCGATGACGAGGGTGGTGCGGCCTTCCATCAGGCGCTGCAGCGCCACCTGCACCAGCCGCTCGCTTTCGGCATCGAGCGCCGAGGTCGCCTCGTCGAGCAGCAGGATCGGCGCGTCCTTGAGCAGGGCGCGGGCGATGGCGATCCGCTGCTTCTGCCCGCCCGACAGCATGACCCCGCGTTCGCCCACGACCGTCTGGTAGCGCTCGGGCAGCTCGGTGACGAAATCGTGCACCAGCGCCGCCCGCGCCGCGGCCTCGACCGCGGCGTCATCGGCCTCGGGCTTGCCGAACCGGATGTTGTCCGCGATCGTGCCGGCGAAGATGATCGGCTCCTGCTCGACATAGGCGAAGCGCCGGCGCAGCGCGCGCGGATCGACCTCGCGAATGTCGACCCCGTCCACCAGGATACGCCCGGCGCTTGCCTCGTATAGCCGCTGCGCCAGCGCGAAGACGGTCGACTTGCCAGCACCCGAGGCCCCCACCAGCGCTACCGTCTCGCCGCGCGCCACCGCGAAGGACAGATCGCCGATGATCTTCTCGCTCTCGCGCGTCTCGTAGGTAAAGTGCACGTTCTCGAACGCCAGCGTGCCGAGCGGCGGCTCCGGAAACGGCGTCGGTACCGCCGGCCAGCGGATCGCGGGCCTGGTATCGAGGATTTCGATCAGCCGCTCGGTGGCGCCGGCAACCGTCTGGAAGGTGCCGAAGATCTCGGAGATCGAGGCCAGCGCATTGGCCGCCATCAGCGCATAGATCATGAACTGGGCGAGCTCGCCGGCCGTGACGGTGCCTTCGAACACCGACTTCGCCCCCCACCAGACGAGGCCCACGAGACACGCCGTGACGAGGAACATGATGAGCGCGATGAGCCCGGCGCGCGCGCCCAGCCGGTCGACTTCGGCGCGGAAGCTGTCTTCGGAGCGGCGACCGAATTCAGCGGCCTGCTCCGGCTCCTGGGTGAAGCTCTTGACCGTCTTGGTGGCGCTCAGCGTTTCGGTGGCCATCGCCGACAGATCGGCCAGCGCATCCTGGGTGCGCCGCGACATGCGCCGCAGCCGGCGCGCGAACCAGATCACCGGAATGATCAGCGCCGGCGCAATGATGACGACGGCAAGCGCCAGGTAGGGACTGGTCAGGAACATCAGCGCCACGGCGCCGATCATGGTGACGAAGCCGCGCAGCAGCATGGAAAGGCTGGAGCCCACGGCGCCGCGGATCGTCGCCACGTCGCCGTTGAGCCGCGACGTCAGCTCGCCGACCCGGTGCGTATCGAAATAGGCGACATCGAGGGTCAGCAGGTGGTCGAACACCGCCCGCCGCAGATCGGTCAGCACGCGCTCGCCGATGATGGAGATGAAATAGAACCGCGCACCGCTGGCGACAGCCATCACGATGCCGATGACGATGACGATCCAGCCGTAGCGCGTCACGTTGTCGAGGTTCTGCGCGATGAAGCCGTCGTCGACGATGCGGCCGGCCAGCGCCGGAACCGCGAGCGAAGCAATCGCCGCGATCAGCAGGAAGGCGACAGTGAGCGCCAAGCGTACCGGATAGCGCAGGAGAAAGGGCAGCAGGCGCCGCAGCGGCCGCATCGACCGGGAATCGAGCCGGTCCGTGCCCGGCTGCTTGCTGCCGGCGGATGCTCGGGCGTCGGGGATCTGTTGTGAAGCCATGGCCAAGGTGCGACCGATATAGGCGGCGCAACGCACGCGAGCAACCGAATTGGCCGCGACAGCCAGCCGCCCTTGCGCGGGGGGGGCTTTTTCTCTATGAACCCGGCCAATCCGAATTCATCTCAGCCGGCGCGTTGCGCGCCGATCTCATTTCGAGGCTTCGTCATGAAGAAAGAAGGCCATCCCGATTACCACATGATCAATGTGGTGATGACCGACGGCACGACCTACCAGACCCGTTCGACCTGGGGCAAGGAAGGCGAAACGCTGCAGCTCGACATCGACCCCAAGACCCATCCGGCATGGACCGGCGTGCAGGGCAACCTGATGGACCGCGGCGGCCGCGTCACCCGCTTCAAGGACAAGTTCAAGGGCCTCGGTTTCTGATCGAGCCCGATCGAAGAGAATGCAAAGCCCGGCCATCGTGCCGGGCTTTTTGTTGGCCGACGCTGCTGGACGATCAGTCGCGCAGGCGTCCGAACGCAGCCTTCAGCCGGGCGAGCTGATCGGAAATGCTGCCGGCAGCCTCGACCGGCATTTCGTCGGCACTGCCGCGCTCCAGCCGGTCGAGCTGGATGACCCGCTCGAACAGCCTGTCGCCCTTGCCGATATAGCCCCGCAGCCGTTCGGGCAGGTCGGAATAGCCGGGGCCGCCGCGCTCGGAAGGCGTCGCGGAGAACTTCACCTTCTCCTTTTCCGCCCGTGCGTTCTCGACGCTCAATTCGCCCTCGTTGACGGCCCGCTGCAACAGCAGCCAGGACGCAAGCTGCATCAGCCGGGTTGTGAGGCGCATGGATTCGGTGGCGTAGACGAAGGACGTTTCGCGCGGCAGGTTCCGGCTTTCGGAGCGGCCATCGCCATCGAGATAGGCGGCAACGTCCTCGATCAGGGTCATCCCCTCGCGATAGAGGCTGTCGAAACCGCCGGACGCGACAATGCGCGGACCGATGGGGACCGCCCTGCTGTGATTGCTGCTGTCGTCCACGCTCCACCTTGAGGTGCGGTTACCTAGCGGCTCGCCCGCGCTGCGTCATCTTTCATGACACACCGCTGCTTGCGATAGCTTTAACCGGGCGTCGGGACAAAAAAAGAGCCGTGAAACACGGCTCTCGAAAGTTAACAGGGAGGCGTCAACAGAGGGAGAAACCGCTCTGCAAATCCAGAAAACTGGATGAACACGAAGTTACTCCGAAGAGTTTAATCAACAGTTAAGCGGCAGCGGTCCCTTAACCTTGACGATTCCCGGTATCTCCGGGCGCATGTCTTTGCGGCGCGCGATCTAGAATTTGAAGATCGAGTCGGCAGCCTGCTTGGTGCGCTGCCGCGCCTCGATCGCCTGCCGCAGCCGGACAATCTCGCCCTCCAGCAGGCCGATCCGCTCCTCCAGTTCATCGACGCTCATGGTTTCGATCGGCATGCCGACCTCGTGCGGTTTCCGTCGCCGGGGCAGATCTTCATCGTCAGACATGGCTCACTCCATACTCATCCGCGAATTCTAGCGCAGAGGTCTTGCGAGACAAGCCGCCGGACGCCTAACTCGCCGCATGACACTGCCATCCGATATGCTCGCCATCCGCATCGCCAGCCCCGGCGGGCCGGAGGTGCTGACCCCAACTCGCCTGCCGCTGCCCGAGATCGGCGCCAACGACGTGCTGATCCGCGTCGCGGCGGCAGGCATCAATGCGCCCGACCTCAGCCAGCGCCGCGGCACCTATGATCCGCCGCCGGGCGCTTCCCCGCTGCCGGGGCTCGAAGTCTCGGGCGTTATCGCAGCCTTGGGTGCGGAGGTCGGCGGCTGGAAGATCGGCGACCGGGTCGTCGCCCTCGCCAATGGCGGCGGCTATGCGGAATATGCCGCCGTGCCGGCGGGACAGGTGCTGCCCCTGCCGCGCGGCTGGACGCTTGCCGCGGGTGCGGCGCTGCCCGAAACCTTCTTCACGGTGACCCAGACCCTGGTCATGCGCGCCGGCCTCGACGCCGGCATGACCGTCCTGATCCACGGCGCGGCCGGCGGCATCGGCGGTGCCGCGATTCAGATCACAAGGCTCCTGCGCGCGCGGCCCATCGCCGTCGTCTCCGACGACGACAAGGCGACCTATGTTGCCCGTCTCGGGGTGGCGCCGGGCGACGTCATCACCCATACCCGCGAGGATTTCGTGGCGCGCACGAGGGAGATGACTGGGGGCGACGGCGCCGACCGCATCCTCGACATGGCAGGCGGCGAAACACTGGCGCGCGATGTCGACGCCGCGGCGCGCTACGCTCACATCGTGCTGGTGGCCGCCCTGTCGGGCGACGTCTCCCCGATTGCGGCGGGCAAGCTGGTGCGCAGGCAGCTGACGCTCTCCGGCTCGACGCTGCGTCCGCAATCGTCGGCGACCAAGGCCGACATCGCCGGTCGGCTGCGGCGCGACATCTGGCCCGGGCTCGAGGATGGCCGCATCGTCGCGCCGCGTATCCGTGAATTCGCGCTGGAGGATGCCGCGGCGGCGCATGCGGAAATGGAGCGTCGCGACAACTACGGCAAGCTGATTCTGCTGACCGCCTTCGGCCGCGAGGCCGGCGAGCGTGGAGCAACGGCCGACGATTCCAATTGAATCGAACGGCCCGGACAATTATATTCGCGGCAACTTCCCCCTCAGCATGACGCAAAGAGGCGGGGCGGACCGGAAGCTCCCGGGCCGCACCACGAGAGAGACGTACCCATGGCCACTCCGCTCCTCATGCCCAAGGCGACCGCCGTCTGGCTGGTCGACAATACCGCGCTCAGCTTCGAGCAGATCGCCGCCTTCTGCAGCCTGCACCCGCTCGAGGTACAGGGCGTCGCCGATGGCGACGTGGCGGGCGGCATCATGGGCGTGAACCCGATCCAGAACGGCCAGCTGACGCGCGAGGAGATCGAGAAGGCCGAGGCCGACCCGAACTACCGCATGAAGATGTCGGACCCCAAGGTCCGCGTCCCCACCGCCAAACGCAAGGGCCCGCGCTACACCCCGATCTCGCGCCGCAACGAGCGGCCGGGCGCCATCAAGTGGCTGATCCGCAACCATCCCGAGCTCAAGGACGCGCAGATCATGCGGCTCGTGGGCACCACCAAGTCGACCATCGACTCGGTGCGCGAAGGCTCGCACTGGAACACCGCGAACATTACGGCGATGGACCCGGTGACTCTCGGCCTGTGCAGCCAGATCGACCCCGATCTCGAAGTGAAGCGCGCCAGCAAGGGCACGACGGCGCCGGACGAGATCGAGCAGGGGACCATGCTGCTCACCGCCGAGGAAGCGCTGGCCGCCGGCCGCGTCGCTCCGCCGGCCGCCGACCAGGCCGGATTTGACGCGGGCGAGACCCCCTCGCACCGCCCGGAGGCCGAGGAAGAGATCGACGCCGATTCCGTCTTCGCCAAGCTGAAGTCGCTGAAGATCAACAACAACGACGACGACGAGCGCTGAGGCGCTCAATCCCGCAGGGCGGGCGGGAGCCTATGGTTCCTGCCCGGCACTTCCGGTTTCGACCGCGCCGAACTTGACAACCTGCCGCTGAGAGCATCGGATCGCGCGTCTTCCCGCCTCCGACTGCTTCCCCCATGGACACCAGCATCACCTTCTGGCTGATCGCCGTTGCGGCGGTCCTCATCGTTGGCCTGAGCAAATCCGGCCTGCTCGGCAGCCTCGGGCTGGTCGGGGTGCCGCTGCTCAGCCTCGTCATGCCCGCACGTGACGCGGCCGGCATGATGCTGCCGCTGCTGCTGGTGATGGACGCCATCACCGTGTGGAACTACCGCCGGGACGCGGACTGGAGCATCCTCAGGATCATGCTGCCGGGCGCCGCCATCGGCACCCTGCTCGGCTGGGCCTTGTGGACCGTCGTATCGGACGCGATGGTGCTGCTGATGGTCGGCGTCATCACCCTGCTCTTCATCGCAGACGCGGTGCTGCCGCTGCGCAAGAAGCTCGAGGGGCTGCCGCCGTCGAAGCCGTGGGGAGCGTTCTGGGGCGGGGCTTCGGGCTTCGTCAGCTTCATCAGCCACACCGGCGGCCCGCCCTACCAGATCTATACCCTGCCCCGCCGCATGCCGCCGGTCACCTATGCCGGCACGTCGGCCTTCTTCTTTGCCATCGTCAACACCGCCAAGCTGATCCCTTATTTCTTCCTCGGCCAGTTGAACGTTGCGAACCTGACCCACGCCGCGATGCTGGTGCCGGTCGCCATCGTCGGCGTCATCGGCGGGGTGTGGCTGGTGCGCCGGATCTCGATGAAGCAGTTCTACACTATCGCCTATTCGTCTACGACGGCATCGTCGGGGTCTTCCTGAGCGGACCGAACGCGACCTGACCGGACGCCGGGCAACAAAAAAGGCCGCGGCGGGAGCCGTGGCCTTCAACCCTCAGGTATCAGTGGCCTCTATGCGTCCTCGCTGGACCGCAATCGGGCGAGGTCGTCTTTGATTTCAAGCTTCTTGCGCTTGAGCGCCTGGATCAGCATGTCGTCGTGGCTGACATGGGCCACTTCGTTGTCGATCTGTCGATCGAGCTCCCTGTGCCGTCGTTCGAGGGCGGCCAGATGGCTTTCAGTCGTCATGACAACTCCTTCAGCTTGTTGGAACGCACCCATCGTCACAAAAACTTCGTGATCTGTCCATGGCAGGGAAACGCCCGCCGGTACGCCGCCGGAAAAGCTGGTGCAAATCCGCTTGAGCGGTTAACTTATCGTCACTGCCGCGAGCCTGGCGGGTGGATTCGCGCATGTTGCCACTGACCAAGGAACAGGAAGCCGCGCTCGGCCTCGAACTGGCGGCCAAGCGCCAGGAGCACGCCGATCTCGACGCGGCGATCCACACCCTGACCTCGTCCGGCTATGCCGACCAGATGTTGATTCAGCGGCTGAAGAAGCGCAAGCTCGGCCTCAAGGACCGCATCGTGCAGCTCGAGAACATCCTGCTCCCCGACATCATTGCCTGAAATGATCGCCGCGCTCCGCAGCATCTTCCTGCAGGCGGCGCTGGTCTCGGGCGTCATCTACCTGCTGCTGCTCATCGCCGAGCCGCTGTTCCCGCAGTTCTTTCCCCGTCCGGTGACGCTGCAGATCCTGGCACTGCTGTTCGCGGTGGCCCTCATCCCCCGCGTGCTCACCTGGCTGATCGGACTTGCCATCGACCGACACCGCGCGCGAAAGCGCCGCAAGACTTGAAGCCGTCGCAGCCCTCCGGTACACGCGGGCTTTGAGCGCAGAGGGGCCCGATGCTCGATTCACCGCCCGTCGCCATTGTCATGGGCAGCCAGTCCGACTGGCCGACCATGCGGCACGCTGCCGAAACCCTGGATGCGCTCAAGATCGAATACGAAGCGCGTATCGTCTCGGCCCATCGCACCCCCACCCGCATGTATGATTTCGCCACCAACGCGAAGGCGGATGGCTTCAAGGTCATCATCGCCGGAGCCGGTGGCGCCGCGCACCTGCCCGGCATGATCGCCGCACTGACGCTGTTGCCGGTCTTCGGCGTGCCGGTGAAATCGCGGGCGCTGAGCGGGCAGGACAGCCTGCTCTCGATCGTGCAGATGCCGGCCGGCGTTCCGGTCGGCACGCTTGCCATCGGCGAGTCCGGCGCTACCAACGCCGCGCTGCTCGCCGCTGCCGTCCTCGCCCTCGGCGATCCCGAACTCGCGGCGCGGCTCGAAGCCCACCGCCGCGAGCAGACCGATGCTGTCGCCCTGTTCCCCGCCGATGACCCAGAGTGAGCGCCCGCTGCCGCCGGGCAGCACCATCGGCATTCTCGGTGGCGGCCAACTGGGCCGCATGCTGGCGCTCGCCGCCGCCCGGCTGGGGATGAAAACCCACATCTACTGCCCCGACCCGCAGAGCCCGGCCTTCGACGTCACGCCGCTGAAGACGGTTGCCGCCTACGACGACGAAGGCGCACTGGCGCTGTTCGCCAACGATGTCGACGTCATCACCTACGAGTTCGAGAACGTGCCGCTGGCGACGGCCGAGTTCCTGGCGCGGCTGAAGCCGCTGCGGCCGGGCGCCACGGCGCTGGGCGTGGCGCAGGACCGGCTGGCGGAAAAGGCGTTCCTCACCATCAACCGCATTCCCGTAGCCCCGTTCGCGATGATCGGAACCAGCGAATCGCTCGCCGCAGAACTCAAGGAGATCGGCCTGCCGGCGGTGCTGAAGACCACGCGGCTGGGCTACGACGGCAAAGGCCAGCGCATCATCCGCAAGCGCGCGGCAGCGGCAGCGGCGTTTGCCGAACTGGCGCCAAAGCCGCTGGTGCTCGAAGGCTTCATTCCGTTCGAGAAGGAAATCTCGGTGGTCGTGGCCCGCGGTGTGGGCGGCGATACGGCCGCTTTCGAGCCGGCCGAAAACGTCCACCGCGACCACATCCTCAAGACCAGCACTGTCCCTGCGCGGATCACCGGACGGACCGCCGCCCGCGCCATCGACATCGCCGCCCGCATCGCCACCGCACTCGACTATGTCGGGGTGCTCGGCGTCGAGTTCTTCGTGCTCAAGGGCGGCAAGCTGCTGGTCAACGAGATCGCTCCCCGCGTGCACAATTCGGGCCACTGGACCGAAGCGGTGTGCGTGACCGACCAGTTCGAGCAGCATATCCGGGCCGTCTGCGGTTGGCTGCTGTGGTGATGGAAAACCTCATCGGCGACGAGATCGGCGCGATCCCCGCGCGGCTCGGGCCCGGTGCCCGCCCGCAGGCCTACGGCAAAGCCGAGTCGCGGGCCGGACGGAAGATGGGGCACATCAACCGGATCGGCGCAAAAACCCCAGCAAAATAGCCGGTTTTCTGCGCTTCTCGCTGTGGACAAGCCCCCAAGCTTGATCTATATAGCCGCACCAATGGTGACCGGCCTTGCCGGTCGGCGCTGAAGCTATGCTTCGGTGTCCCACTCAGAAACACAGATTGACGGGTTAAGAAGGGCGGTTGCGCTTGCAAGTAGTTGTTCGCGATAACAATGTCGACCAGGCGCTGCGCGCGCTGAAGAAGAAGCTTCAGCGCGAAGGTGTCTTCCGGGAGATGAAGCTCCGGAACTACTACGAGAAGCCGTCCGAGAAGAAGGCCCGTCAGAAGGCAGAAGCCGTACGTCGCGCCCGCAAGCTGGCCCGCAAGCGGGCGCAGCGCGAGGGCGGTCTGCCGGCGGCACCCGCCGCGGCGCGTCCGGCGGCCCGGCCGTAAGCCAGTCACGACGCCGCCGCAAAGGCGGCGTTTTGCTTTGGTGCGCCTCTCTCCGAGTCGCACTTGGGGTACTCGAACACGTTGAGGGAATGAACATGAAGAAACTGATCGCCGCGGCCCTCGCCGCTACCGTCCTCGCCACGGCCGCCGTTCCGGCGATGGCCGAGTCGCGCGTCCAGGTCGGCCGTCTCTCCTGCGCAGTCGAGGGTGGCGTCGGCTTCATCGTCGGCTCGTCCAAGGACGTCAGCTGCACCTTCAAGCGCAAGGGCCACAAGGCCGAGCGCTACAACGGCGTCATCCGCAAGCTCGGTCTCGACATCGGCGTGACCGGCCGCACCCAGCTCGAGTGGCTCGTCTTCTCCGCCTCCAACACCAAGTACGGCAAGGGTTCGCTGGCCGGCACCTATGTCGGTGGTTCGGGTGAGGCAAGCTTCGGCGTCGGCGGCGGTGCCAACTGGCTGATCGGCGGCTCGCGCAAGGGCTTCGCCCTGCAGCCGTGGTCCATCCAGGCCTCGACCGGCCTGAACCTGACCTGGGCCTTCGCGGGCCTCGAGCTCTACTGAGAGCCGCCTGCTGCTGATTTCCAAACGCCGGCCTTCGGGCCGGCGTTTTCATTTCATGGCGTCGGCGAAGAAGGCCTGCGCGCGCGGCCAGATCCCGCGGTCCCACAGATCCGCATGGTCTGCACCCGGTTCAATCCACAGCCCTGCCTTGTTCGGCGCCAGTTCGTAGACGCGCTCGCCGTGGTAGACTTCGATGGTGCGGTCGGCGGTACCATGCGCCACGAAGACCGGCTCGGCGACCTGCCCGATCCACCGTTCGACCGGGAACTGGTCGTGCATCAGCAGGCCCACCGGCAGGAAGCCATAGCGGTCGGCGGCCACGGCCACGGCAGAGTCGAACGGCGTCTCAAGAAACAGCGCCTTGGCTTCACGCAGGCTGGCGACATAGGTGGACGGGCCCGAGCCGAGCGAGCGGCCCCAGACCACGATGGGAAAGCCCTTTGCGGCCAGCCAGTCGAAGGCGGCGAGGCCATCCTCCAGCACATGCTTTTCCGTGAGCTCTCCGGGTGAACCGGGGAACCCGCGATAGTCGAAGCCAAGGAACCCATAGCCGGCCTCGACGAACGCCTCGTAGCGCTCGTGCTCGCGCGAAAAGCTCTGCGAATTGCCGCGGAAGTAGAGGATCACCGGCATGTCGCCCGTCGGCGGCTCGTACCAGGCGGCGAGCGGCGAGCCATCGGCCGTCGGGATGCTGACCAGCTCGGCCCCGGTGAGCCTGGTCTCGCTCAGCTCGAACATCCGCCCGCTGCGATCGTACTGGAAATCGCGCTGGTACACGTACATGACGCCCAGCACCATCAGATAGGCGAGCACGGCGACAACGGCGAAACCGACAAGCAGGCGACGAAGCGTTTTCATCCCCGAGCTATGGCATGCCCGGCCCGCCGTGTCAGGCGGGCATCGCCTCGTCGCCAATGGCGATCCGCAGCGCCCGCTCGAACACCTCCTGCGGCTGGCAGCCCGAGAGCGCGAAACGGTTGTCGAAGATGAAGTAGGGGACGCCCTGGATGCCCTGCTGCGCGGCGCTGATGGCGAGCTCGTGCGTCATCCCCAGCGCGTCCGCATCGTTGATGACCTGCCGGGCCTCGTCCGCCGCGTAGCCGTGCCGCGTGGCGATGCCCACCAGCACCTCGTCCTCGTTGATCTGCTGGTGGTCCATGAAATAGGTCCACGCAATGTCGTTGGCCAGCGCGTGCTGGGTGCCCTTGGCGCGCGCGAGACGGACCAGCGTATGGCCCTTCTGCGTCGGGAAGGTGCGCGGCTGCTGGCTCAGGTCGAGTTCGATGCCGGTCTTCTTCGCCTCGCCTTCGACCCGGGCCCACATCTCGCGCGGATCGCGGCCATACTTGGTGCGCAGCATCTCGCCGACATCGTGACCTTCGGGCGGCGTGTTCGGATCGAGATAGAAGGGATGGTTCTCGATGTCGGCCTCGACATCCGGCGGCAGCGCCGCAACCGCCTTGTCGAGACGGGCGGCACCCACGAGGCACCAGGGACAGACGGTGTCGGTGAACAGGTCGATCTTGAGCTTGCGTGTCATGCGCATGAAATGCGCGCCCCGCCGGATGGCTGCAAGAACGCACACCCGTGTGCCTTGGTCCGGCTATGGCGCGCCGGTGTTTCGGTCCAGCAGGTAGATGTCGTTCCAGCCGATATGGGCGGCCTTCCGGTACCCATAGCTGTCGAACGGGACGGCCGACACATCGTCCCCCACATGCACGACCTCGACGATGATCACATCGGGCCGCAGCCCCAGTTCCAGTAATCGGCCCGTCACCACCGCATCCTGCCCCTCGATATCGACCGAGAGCACGACCGGGCCGGCCTGGCGCAGCAGCGCAGACACTTCGGCATGGGCCAGGAGGCTGTCGGCACTGATCACCGGCACCGGACGCGATGTCGGCGTCGCGGCCGCCACCAGCCGTCCCTCCATCTGGCTCAGGTCGCCCGCTACCTCGGCTTCGAAGTGCATCTCGCCGTCGATCGGGCCGACGGCCGATTCGACGAAGACCAGGGTCTGCCCGTCGCGCCGATAGGCCCCGAGGTTACTGCGAGTCAGCGCCATCATGTCGGGCAGCGGCTCCACCAGCACCGCATCCCAGCCCAGTTGCACGAAGTTGAGCGACATGCTGCCGATGAGACCGTCATTGGCGCCGAGGTCGATGACCAGCGGCCGCCGCCCCGGCACCAGTGTATGCCCGCGCAGCCAGTTCCGGTGCAGCCAGCTGATCGTGTGTTTGTCGGAGACATCGACCAGCGGCATCGGCACGCCGTCGATATCCTCGGCGAGGAACAGCCGCTGCGAGAACTCGTGGAAGGCCGCAGTGTTCTGGCGCAGCGCCGCCACGCCCTTGCGCTTAAGCGCAATCAGCTTGGGATCGCTGTCATCGCTCGCAAAGCGGGCGGCGAACCGCGTAGCGCGGTCCACCAGCCGATTGAGTATCCAGGTGATCATGCCCAATCCCCGTCCGGCCGGGCGGGCGTAACCCGGCCTAGTGCCCCAGTGCCTTGACGATCTCTTCGGTGACCTTCTTGGCGTCGCCGAACAGCATCATCGTGTTGTCGCGGAAGAACAGCTCGTTCTGCACGCCCGCATAGCCTGCCGCCATGCCGCGTTTGATGAAGAGCACCGTGCCCGCATCCTCGACGTTGAGCACCGGCATGCCGTAGATCGGCGAGGTCTTGTCGGTCTTGGCGGCCGGGTTGGTCACGTCGTTGGCGCCGATGACGAAGGCCACGTCGGCCTGCGCGAACTCGGAATTGATGTCCTCGAGTTCGAAGACCTCGTCGTAAGGCACATTGGCTTCGGCCAGCAGCACGTTCATGTGGCCCGGCATGCGGCCGGCGACGGGGTGGATGGCATACTTCACCTCCACGCCTTCCTTCTTGAGCATGTCGGCCATCTCGCGCAGCGCATGCTGCGCCTGCGCCACGGCCATGCCGTAGCCCGGCACGATGATGACCTTGCCGGCGTTCTTCATGAGGTAGGCAGCGTCGTCGGCGGCCCCCTGCTTGACCGGCCTGGTCTCTTCGGCCCCGCCGCCCGCCGCCGCGCCCTCGTCGGCGCCGAAGCCGCCCAGGATCACGGAGATGAAGCTGCGGTTCATCGCCTTGCACATGATGTAGC
>ERZ778022.2345-NODE-2345-length-20281-cov-119.375556_pt1 | contig 20281 bp, 28 predicted proteins | sample MGYA00375752_ERZ778022 | MGnify/ENA primary metagenome ERZ778022 (study PRJEB29350, sample SAMN05389826) | bioreactor metagenome | isolation source: Thiocyanate bioreactor | place: South Africa: University of Cape Town | collected 2014-04-04 ... | reverse complement strand
GCGTACTTCGTGCATGCCGCGCCGCACTTCGAGCAGCGGGTTGTAGGCGGCCGACCGTGCATCGGTCGGGTTGAACAGCAGGCAATGCGAAAAGCGCGAGCGCCAACCAGCGGTCAAGGTCCAGTTCTCGCCCTTGATGTCGTGGATCACGGCGGAGCCGGGCCACGAAAGTAGCGTGGGCACCACCAGGCCAACGCCCTTGCCGGATCGGGTGGGCGCGAAGGCCATCACATGCTCGGGACCTTCGTGGCGCAGGTAGTCGCCGTCCTTGCGGCCAAGGAAGACCCCGGCGGGTCCGGTCAGGCCGGAACGATGGATTTCAGCGGGCAGCGCCCAGCGCGCCGAACCGTAGGTCGTGACCAGCTTGGACTGCCGAGCACGCCATACCGACATAGCGATGGCCACCATCGCACCGGCGAAGCCGCTGCACGCCGCGATGGCGCCGCCGCCCAGGAAGATATCGGGCGCATAGGCATCGAAGAAGTACCACCACTCGAACAGTCGCCACGGGTGATAGACGGGCGTACCCAGCATGTCAAACCACGGCGTGCCCAGGCGTAGCTGGTAGCCCAGTTGCGCCGCGGTCCATTGGGTGGCGCCCCACGTTCCCGCGATCACGATCCCGAACACCGCCAGGATCTGACCGAACAGCACACTGGTTCCCTGCATCTTGCCCTCCTGAATCGCACTCCTGCACAACGCGCGAACAACGAAGTGCCGCAGGCGTGAGAGTGGGGGGCGATTCAGGGCCGGTCAAAGACCGTTATCGGGATAACGAAGACGAAAAAAACAAAATTTCTAGCTGGAGAAAAACGGAGCGTATCGCTGCAAACGACAGCGCGTTTCGGCGTGCATCGCGATTCGCCGAAAAATTATTGATGAATGCGGATCAGCAGGCACATTCCAGCACATACGACCGAAACCATCCGATCGATGTGTGGTGCTCCAAGTTGAGGCGATCAGTTTTGCGGGGCGGGCTGCGGTGTGTATTTGCTTTTGCCGTCGCCCATGAATCGTCGGCGGCGCGCCTCGCTCGCGGTGTTGCAAAGGGCGTCGCCCATCTTCGCGTGATCTTCCCTGCACAGGCGTTCCACTTCTTTCAGCCGTTCGGGATGGGCGGCCAATGATTCGACGGTGTCCGTCGGTGCGGATTTTTCGCAGGCGGTCAGAACGAGGGCCAACAGTAGCAGGCTAGTTTTTTTCATGTCGTTTCCTCTGACGTGTGAACAAAAATATGCATCTCATGCGGGGTCGTGAGAGTCCATGTTCTTCACTGGTATTGCGCGTGCCATGAAACGACTCAGCGGCTCGGAAGGTTCAGTTTCGGGCCGCAGTAGATAGGTGGTCAGCATGAGTGGTCGTCCAGCCAAAGGGCGGATCACGACTTCGGGATAGTGGCAAACTGTCATATGGGATTTGTTAGCGAATCCCAGCCCGTAACCCGCAGCCACCAAAGTCATCATCAGATCGAAGGTGGTAACGTGCTCGGCCACGATGGGCTGCACATCCACGGTATGGAATATCCGTTCGAATTGCCTGTGTCCACCTTCACAGGCTTCCGGGTGACATAGCACCAGCGGATAGCGGACCAACTCCTCCAAGGGGATACGCTTATGCACCAGTAGCGGATGGCGGGCGGGAACGGCGATCACCAGCGGATCGGTCCACACCGGTTCGGAGATTAGGCCTTCCCCGACTGTAGCGGCATGGGAGAAACCGGCGTCGTACAGGCCGCTGGAGAGCCCTTTCAACTGCTGAGCGAGTGTTGTTTCAAACAAGCGGATTTCTACCTCGGGCTCTTCCTCGCGATGTTGCGCGAGCAGAGCTACGAGTCGTGGCGGGGGAACGCCATCGGACAGCGCTATGCGGAGCGTGCCGCGATAGCCAGTGGCTGCTGATTTGGAGCTGGCCTTAGCCTGTTCAAGCATGGAAAGCACGCGGCGCGCTTCATCCAAAAATACTTGCCCAGCCCAAGTCAAACGAGTGCTGCGCGTGGTTCGCTCGAACATCTGCACGCCCAAGTCAGACTCGAGATCCTTGATCGCTCGGGACAGAGGCGACTGCTCGATATGCAGGCGTTCGGCTGCGCGCGCGAAGTGTAGTTCTTCGGCCACGGCGATGAAATAGCGAAGGTGTCGCAGTTCCATATTTAAATAACCTGGCGTGAACCATACCCATACATTTCGTCGGCGAAATTCGGGGTGTGGAGGAAGTGCCCGATTGAGTAACCGCTCAATACCCACTCGTACTCTAGGATTGTTGGACTGCGACTCATGGCTGTTCCTTCACTAAGTGGGCTGCCCTTATAGGGTCACTCAAGAACGGAAAAAGCTAATGAACAAAAAGGATTTTCAGTCCATTTTGCTCAGCACCACCGACGTGAGAACCCCATTGCCGATGGCAAAGCGGCTTCAAACAACGTATTTTTGGCCTGGTCACAGTACTCATCACGCGAGACTCAGGCGTAGTGCAAGCGCTGCTAGTGTTACTGCCAGTATTGGGACAGTCAGTGCAACACCCACCTTGAAGTAATAGCCCCAAGTGATTCTCATGCCCTTGCGCGCCAGCACATGCAACCAGAGTAGTGTGGCCAGAGATCCGATGGGGGTGATCTTCGGCCCGAGGTCACTGCCGATCACATTGGCGTAGATCATCGCGTCCTTGACCACACCGGTTGCACTCGTGGCATCAATGGAGAGTGCACCCACCAGCACCGTAGGCATGTTGTTCATGACCGAGGATAGCAGCGCGGTGAGAATGCCCGTCCCGAAAGCTGCACCCCACACGCCTCCTTGTGCGAAGTAATTGAGCAGTCCAGCGATGTGTTCAGTAAGCCCCTCGTTGCGCAGGCCGTAGACCACCAGGTACATGCCAAGTGAAAAAATCACAATCTGCCAAGGCGCTTCCTTAAGCACCTTGCGGGTGGAGATCACATGGCCGCGCGCCGCAACATGCAGCAGGATCAGCGCTCCGGCTGACGCTACAGCGCTGATAGGCACGCCGACATGTTCCAGCCCGAAAAAGCCAACCAGCAGCAGCGCCAATACCCACCAACCAGCTTTGAATGTTGCGCTGTCAAGAATCGCCTCACGCGGGTTTTTTAGTTGCCTAACATCGTAGTCTTTCGGGATGTCGCGGCGAAAGTACCACATCAACATCGCCAGGGTGGCAGCGACAGCGACGATGTTGACCGGCACCATGATGGCGGCATATTCGGTGAAGCCGATCTTGAAGAAATCGGCTGAGACGATATTGACCAGGTTGGAGACGACCAGGGGCAGGCTGGCGGTATCGGCAATAAAGCCAGCTGCCATCACGAAGGCTAGCGTCGCCGCCGGACTGAACCTGAGCGCCAGCAGCATCGCCATGACAATCGGTGTCAGGATCAGCGCCGCACCGTCGTTGGCGAACAGTGCCGCTACGGCCGCGCCTAGCAACACGAAAAAAGCGAACAGCCTGCGTCCCTTACCGTTACCCCAGCGCGCCACATGTAGCGCCGCCCACTCAAAAAAACCGGCTTCATCAAGCAGCAGGCTGATGATGATGACGGCGATGAACGTGGCCGTCGCGTTCCATACGATGTGCCAGACGGCGGGGATGTCGCCCACATGCACTACGCCGAATAGCAACGCCACAACAGCGCCGGCGGTGGCACTCCAGCCAATGCCAAGTCCGCGCGGTTGCCAGATGACAAGTACGATGGTGGCGATAAAAATTAGAAAAGCGGTCAACATTAGTTCAATCCTTGCTCACGGTGTTGAAGATACCGCGTTGCTGGCCAGCCGCTTTCGTGCCACCAAGGCGGTCCGTTCTGCCGCAACACATGGCTGGATCAAATATTTTGTTCTTTCTCATTACAATACTCCTAATAAAGTTGAAATATTACTCAATAAAAAAGGCCATACTCCGGCGCACTAGCCTCTGAAGTCATCGGCATGAGCTTACCAGTCCGCGAAAAGGATATTCATGGTCTCAGTCCTCTTGTGCGGTTAGGGGGAGCGCGCTTTCCGAATAAGGGGATGCAGCACGAAGGCTCACACACTCTTCAGGATGACCCGCGCAACACTCTTCGGTCAGATATGCAATAAGGTCGAGCATTAGCGGGATGTTTGCCCGATAGCGTTGGAAGCGACCTTCCTGCTCTACTGATAGCAGGCCAACCTGCGTCATTGCTTTGAGGTGAAACGAGGTGTTGTTCGGCGGAAGATCAAGTGCCGAGGCAATCTGCCCTGAAACCATCCCTTCCAGACCCCGGTTGACCAGTAGGCGGTAGATGTCTAGTCGGATTCCGGAAGATAAAGACTCGAAGATTTGAGTAGCAGTTTGCTGTTTCATAATTCAATTATACAACTAAAATTGGAATATATCCAAGAGTCACGAATAGGCAAGAATCGAGATAGAGATGCTCATTCAAATCCATATTTTCCCTTCGCGTTCGCAAAAGCTTCATTGACGCCAGCCCATTGCAGGGCTAGTTAGATTCGGGGCGATGTCGTCGTTCCCATTTCATCCACTTTTGGCCGCGGGCCGGACAAAGGTGAACCCGTGACCATCAGGTGGACTTCCTCGGCAATATCAGTGACATGGTCGCCGGCGCGTTCAAGTCCCTTGGCGATAAAAAGAAGCTGCGACCCGTCCGCCACCCGCCGACTGTCTGCACACATCGCCTGCAGCAAATATTTGAACAGCCCGGCATAGACGGCATCCAGTTCGGCGTCGTCCGTCCAGGCGACGTTGGCCAATTGCGCATCCTGCTTCACATAGGCATCGGTGACGCGGTGCAGCATTGAGATGATGCGCGTCCCCATCCAGTGAAATCGCCCCGCGAGTTCGGCATCAATGGGTTGTGACAGCCGTTGGGTTCGTTTCGCCGTATTTTTGGCGTAATCGCCGATGCGCTCCAGATGCGGTGCGATGCGCGAGGCGGCTAGAATAGCGCGCAGATCCCTGGCCAGGGGCTGTTGCCGCGTCAGGGCGCGGGTCGTGTGGGCGTTGATCTTATCCTGCAGGGCGTCGGCCAGATGGTCGCTTTCGACGACCCTCTCTGCAGCCGCGTGATCACCCGCGCGCAACGCGCTCAACGCTTGCTGCAACTCGTTCGCCACCTGCTCTGAGAGGTTAATGATTTCATCACTGAGTGCTTTAATATCTTCATCGAAGCTATGAAGTGTGTGCCTGTCTGTCATGGTGTTATCGGTCATGTGTTAATTTGATGCGATCAGCCAAAACGGCCGGTGATGTAGTCTTCCGTCCGTTTATCTGATGGACTAGTGAACACAATATCGGTGTCACCGTACTCCACCATTTCGCCCATCAGCATGTAAGCGGTAAAAGCGGAGATACGCGTCGCCTGCTGCATGTTATGGGTCACGATCACTATCGTAACCCCTTCGCATAACTGGGCGAGCAGTTCCTCTATCTTGGCGGTAGCGATGGGATCCAGCGCCGAGGTGGGCTCGTCCAGCAGGAGGATTTCCGGGTTGGGCGCGAGCGCCCGCGCAATGCAAAGACGCTGCTGCTGACCGCCGGAGAGGTCGTAGGCGGAGCCGTGCAAGCGGTCTTTTACCTCGTCCCACAGGGCGGCCTTGCGCAGTGCGGTCTCGACCACCTCGTCGACGACGGCACGCTTGCGTACACCGCGCACATATAATCCTGCCGCGACGTTTTCATAGATGGACCTGGAAAAGGGATTAGGCTTCTGGAACACCATCCCGACCCGCAGCCGCATGAGCACCGGGTCTACGCGTGCGCCGACGATGTTGTCGCCCTCCGGAAACAAGGTGATCGCCCCTGCGTACCTGTTGCCGGGATAGAGATCGTGCATCCGGTTAAAGCAGCGTAAAAGCGTGCTCTTGCCGCATCCGGACGGCCCGATCACGGCGGTGATTTTTTTGTCGGCGATCGGCAAGTTCACGGATTTAAGCGCTTGCGTGCCACCGTACCAGAAGCTCAGGTCGCGGACCTCGGCACGCAGTGCGGTATCGGGTCCGGCGACAGGCCTATTCTCAGGCTTGATTGACGTGTCATTCATCATTTCCCTCCCGACTGCTACTGGTTTTTGCATGACTGTATTTTGCATTTGCATGATTCATCTCCGTTTTTGATTTATGTCCTGCTGTGCCGCCGCAACCGGAACCGGATCAAGATGGCGACCGCGTTCATCGCTAGCGTCATCGCCATGAGAAGGACGCCGGTCGCCGCCGCGTTGATGTGAAAACCTGCCTGCGGACGGGATATCCAGTTGAACATCTGGATCGGCATAACGGTGAAGTCGCTCATCAGCCAGTCAAACAGGCCTGCCGGCGGGTCGCCGGTAAAGGGGACGGGCGGCAGGAAAGCGATAAAGGCTAGGGCGCCGATCGTGATAAGCGGTGCGGCCTCGCCGATGGCGCGCGACAAGCCGATGATGGCCCCGGTCAAAATACCGGGCCTGGCGAATGGCAGGATGTAGTGCCACATCACCTGCCATTCCTCGGCGCCGAGGGCATAGGCGCCTTCCTTCATCTCTCGGGGAATCGAGCGCACCGCTTCGCGGGTCGCTACGATCACCACGGGTAGGATCAGCAAAGCCAGCACCATGCCGGCGACCAGAATTGACTGGCCGAGGCCGAGACCGTAGACGAAAAAGCCGAGCGCCAGAAGCCCGTAGACGATCGACGGGACGCCAGCGAGGTTACTGACGTTGATTTCAATGAGGGCGGTCACCCAGTTCTTCGGTGCGTACTCCTCGAGATACAGCCCGGCAGCAACCCCGAGCGGCATCGCCAGCACCGCGGTCACCAGCATGACCAGCGACGTGCCGACCCAGGCCGAAAGCATGCCGGCTCCCGCCGGTCTGCGCGACGGAAAATCCGTGAGGAAATCGTAGTCGATGCGACCGAGGCCGTCCGTTGCCAGATCGGCGAGCAGCGTGAACAGCAAGCCGAAAGCGATGATTAGGGCGAACAAACCACCAGCGGCGAATACGATGTCGATCCGCTGGCTGCGTCCGATGGCGCGCCGGACATCGCCGTTAACGAACGGAACGGCGTTGGACGGAACAAGACCAGGTGCTGTGGTCATCATCAGTATGCCTCCCGGAAGCGACGCTGTAGAAAGAAGCCGGCGACGTTGAACAACAGCGTGATCACGAACAGCGCCAGACCGACCGCGAAGATGCTCTGGTACTCGAGACTGCCGTGCGGCAGGTCGCCTAGGCTCATCTGCACAATGTAGGCGGTAATGGTTGCGGCGCCTTCGAGCGGGTTGGCCGTGAGGTTCGGGTTCTGTCCCGCAGCAATGGCGAGGACCATGGTTTCCCCGATGGCCCGCGACATGCCCAAAAGGTAGGCGGCGATGATGCCAGAGAGCGCCCCGGGCACCACCACACGCAGGGCAACCTGCCAGCGCGTCATCCCGAGCGCGTAGCCGCCCTCTCTCAGCGATGCCGGCACGGCGCGCATCGCGTCCTCACTGATGGATACGACGGTGGGCAGAATCATGATGCCGAGCACGATGCCCGGCACCAGCAGGTTGAGCCCCCCTAATTCGGGAATAAGGGTTTGAAGCAGCGGTGTCAGGAACAGCAGCGCAAAGTACCCATAAACGACGGTGGGCACGCCCGCCAATAGCTCAAGCACGGGTTTTACCGTCTCGCGCACTGCCTTCGACGCGTACTCGCTGAGATAAATCATAAGCAGCGCGCCCAGAGGAAGCGCGACTGCAAGCGCAATTCCCGTGGTCCAGAACGTTGCCGTCAGCAACGGCAGGATGCCAAAGCGCGGCTGGGCGAATACCGGGGTCCACTGCGTGTCGGTCAGGAACTCGATGAGCGGCACCTTCGCAAAGAAGCCCCACGACTCGCTGACCAAAATGAAGACTATAGCGGTCGTTACGAACACCGATAGCGCCGCCGGGAAAAACAGCGCGACGCGCATCACACGGTCGAGCGCGCGACGCTTGGCGAGGTAGCCGGGCGCCACCGTCCAGGCTTGCCGGGTGGGACCTAGGCCCACTGCCTCATGGATTTCCACAGTAATTCCTTCGTTTATGTCTGGGGCAAACGGGAGCGTGGACGGACAGCGTCCGTCCACGCGACGCCACCCAATGGTTCGTCAGTTAGTTGGCTTTGAGCAAGTCCTCAATCTTGACGCCAACCTTGGAACCACCCTCGAAGTAGGTGCCGGTCTTGCGCGCCGCGACCTTCTTCTTGCCGAGCTCAAATGCTTTGGCAGGCAGCGGCACGTAGCCCACTTCGCGAACCAACTTCGTGCCATTCTTGGCGGTCATCATGAAATCAGCGTATTTCTGCACCTCCGGCTTATCGAGAGACTTCTTATTCACGTACATGAACAATGGGCGCGTGAGCGGCTGGTAGGTCGCGTTCTGCGCCGTCTCAATGGTGGGCTGTACACATTTTCCATCGGCTTGCTTGATTGCGACGGTCTTCAGTTTGCCGCGATTTTCTTCCACATAGGCGAGGCCCATAAAGCCCAACGCGTTTTTGTCATTAGCAACGCCTTGAACGGTCACATTGTCGTCTTCAGTGGCGGAGTAATCGCCGCGCGATTCGTGTTCCTTACCATTAATGGCGAAGGTGTAATAGTCATAGGTACCTGAATCCGTGCCGGCGCCGAACAACTTCAGCGGTGCGTCGGGGAAGCTGGAGCGGACCTGCTTCCAGTTGGTGATCTTGCCTTGTGCTGCCGGTTCCCAGATCTTTTTGAGTTCTTCAACGGTCATGCAGCTCGCCCAGGTGTTGGACGGGTGAACGACATTCGCCAGACCATCGACCGCGACGGGTAATTCGATGAACTCAACCTTGTTCTCCGTGCAAAGCTTCATTTCGACATCGCGGATCGGCCGCGAGGCGCCGGTCACGTCAATGTCGCCGCGGCAGAACTTCTTAAAGCCACCCCCGGTGCCGGAAAGGCCGACTGTCACCTTGATGCGTGTCTGTTTCTGAAATTCCTCGGCATAAGCTTCCGAGATCGGGAAGACGGTGCTAGATCCATCTACCTGGACGGTCTCTGCCCAAACAGTGTTGATAGATGCGGCCGTAGTAAGCAGCAGTGCGGCAATTGGCAGTGGGTTGTTCATTCGATACTCCTAAAAATGAAAGTAGAGTTGAAATATTGTTGACTCAAAGAATTTTATGTCTCTGGCCTAGCGCAAAGATAGCCGACGCATGTTACAACCTCGTGACAAACGCTATCGGCCTTTTAAAAAAGTCTTACCAGATTTATCAAAGCTTCGTTTGCTATTTGATTGTTGTTTCGAATATCATTGAAACATGAAAACTAAGGCCGTTGTCATCGCGCTCGCAGCCCTTGCCCAGGAATCCCGTCTGACGGTCTTTCGTTTACTAATCCAAGCCGGCCCGGCGGGTCTGGCGGCAGGTAAAATCAGCGAATTTACCGGCATTCCGCCCTCATCGCTGTCGTTTCACCTCAAGGAACTGACGCACGCACGGCTAGTGTCGCCGCAACAATCGGGACGTTTTGTTATCTACAGCCCAAATTTTTCGACCATGGAGGCCCTGCTCGACTTTCTCACTGAAAACTGCTGCGGCGGCAATCCCTGCTTGCCGGTCACCCCGGTGTGTGAACCCGAAAAGTCCAACGCCACTTAAAAGGAACCCTCATGAAACGCCTACATGTACACATCGCGGTCGACAACTTGGCCGCCAGCATACGCTTTTATTCCACGTTGTTTGCCGCCGAGCCCACCGTCGCCAAGGATGACTACGCGAAATGGATGCTCCACGATCCGCGCGTGAATTTTGCGATCTCGGCGCGAGGCGCAGCCCCCGGCCTCAACCATCTGGGCGTGCAGGTCGAGTCGGCCGCTGAGCTGGCCGATATGAGCGAACGTCTGCAAAAGCTCGATACTGAGATAGTGGAGGAGATGGACGCGGCCTGCTGCTACGCCAAATCGGACAAGTATTGGGCGACCGACCCGCAGGGCATCGCGTGGGAGACCTATCACACTCTGGACAACGTCCCGGTGTTTGGCGGGCAGGAGGCGAGCGGCTGCTGCGTGCCGGACTCGAGTGGGGACAAAGTTTCAGGCTGCATCCCGGTCAAGGCCAAGCTAGCATCTGACGGCTGTTGCTGATTCATTCTCCACATCATCAAGGATTCATCGTGGCTGAAAAAACATATATTGTGCTGGTGCTGTGCACTGGTAATTCCTGTCGCTCGCAAATGGCCGAAGTGCTACTGAACCATGACCTCGCCGGCCAAGTGCGCGCGCTGTCCGCCGGCACCCGGCCACAACCTAAGGTGGCCGACGGCGCGATCGAGGCGCTGAAGCAGGCCGGGCTGCCAACCGATGGCCTCTACCCGAAGGACATCGACGCGGTGGTAAATGAGAACATCGATTTGGTGGTGACGGTTTGCGACAACGCCAGGGAAGCCTGCCCAATCTTCCCGCGCTCGATTCCAAGTATCCACCTGCCATTCCACGACCCGCACGGCGAGCCACTGGAGAGTTTCCTCGCCGTGCGCGACGACATTCGCATCCGGCTTATTGCCGCAGTGCGCGACAAACTCGGCCTGAAAGCTGCTGTTGCCTGAATAACGGAGGCGCTGCCATGGCTGGACCCATTTTCAATGTGTTGTTCCTTTGCACCGGTAATTCGGCACGCTCAATTTTGGCCGAGTCCCTATTGAACAACCAGGGCAAAGGGCGCTTCCGAGCGTTCAGCGCGGGAAGCCATCCGGTCGGACAGGTCAATTCGTTTGTGCAGGAATTGCTGGAGAAGGGTCATTTACCAACCCGAGAACTCCGCAGTAAGCCTTGGGAAGAATTCGCGCAGCCTGATGCGCCGCAGCTCGATTTCGTCATCACGGTGTGCGACAAGGCAGCGGGCGAGGTCTGCCCGGTGTGGCCGGGCCAGCCGATAACCGCGCACTGGGGTATCCCGGACCCCGCAGTGGTGGAGGGGAGCGATGACGTTAAACGCCGCGCTTTTGTCGACGCGATGAACCGGCTGCAACGCCGCATTTGCATGTTCGTCAGCCTGCCTTTCCATACTCTGGACAGCATGAAGCTGCAGCAGGCCGTGCGCGACATAGGGAAGACGGAATGAACTCGATTACTTTGATTGGGCGCCTCCTATTGGCGCGTTTCGTGCAGTTGTCGCTGCGCTGATACCCACGCGTGAGTTTAGACACTATCGAACACGATCCAGCACCTTTCGGAGCGCAACCGGTGATAGCGCACCCTGAATCACCATGGCTTCACCGGTTTTTGCTCGAAAGAGCAGGGTGGGCACCACTGGAATCCCAACCTGGTTCAAGAGTATCTCATTCGCGCGCAGGCGTGTCTCGGTGACGGCGGACGGAATCTCTTCGGAAATACTGCCTGTATGTGCCTCCACGTTATAGTGCGCTTCGTTGTAATCGAGCGCTGCCTTTGGGTCTTTTGCTTGTAATATTGCTGCCGCTTTGCCAATACTCGTCGCATCCAACATGGCGACGGGAATCCACCGCAGCTGCAAATCGTAGGGCGCAATTAACGGCTGCAGGTTCTTATAGATCATCGGGCAGTACCCACAGTTTGGATCGAAGAATACGTAGAGTTCACGGCGTCCCTTACCTTGTGCAATCCAGGTCGCCTTCGGCGCCGCGGCGAGTGAGATTTCGAGGCGGGACTTTTGTTTGTCGCCGGCAGCCAGGGCAGCCCCGCCGCTAGTAAAGCCTAAGCACAAGCTGAACATAAATATACTCATCAGCAGTTTTTTATTGAATAGCATGGAAGTTTCCTCAAAGAAAATTGAATATCGTCGCGGGGTGGATTTCTCCGCATCTACTTGCTGGGTTTATGGTCTCCAATACCGATACCCTTTTATTTGAAGGCTGATCATCTCCGGCGCACCGGCGGGCACAAATTCAACCTCGACGGGGAAGGCCGCTTCTTTCAATTTATGACCTCGCATGCTGATGCGACATGCCGTGAAGCGAACGCCCTCGCGCGACAATGCCGCAACTAATGTTGCGGTGTCTTTGTTATCAGCAAGCAGTGAGGTAATTCCCGATTCATAAGCCACGACTTCGATTTTCACTTTTGTCGGGCCAATGTCCTGCATGACTTTTTGAATTTGCAAAAATGCCCGGCGCTGTGCATCTGAGTCGCCTACGGTCATTTGCATGACGAACGGAACGGGGCCTGTCTTGTCAGCATGAGCATGGAAGCTCATACCAAGCAAAACAAACAGCAGCAAAGAAGCACGCAACAAGGCAAGCATGGGTTACTCCAAAAAAACTATCCAGTCTGTAGCGGGTTGTTACGCCGCTAACTCCGGAATGACGAAAAAATAGGCATTCAACATATATAAGCCCGACAAAATAAGCAGCAGCGCGCCGATGATTTCAAACAGGCGTTGTGAATGCTCGAGGGATTTCAGGCTTTCCAGCCAACCGATTGCCCATGCCCCTAAAAGGATAGGCACTGACCGCCCCAGCGCAAAAGCCAGCAGCAACGTGGCACCAAATATCGGAGAACCAATCCCGGTCGCCACGCCGAGCAAGATGATTAATACAGGCGTGCAAAAGGGACAGATCGCGACTGAAAATGGTATGCCAAGCAAGAACGCACCCCAGCTACTAGTGGCGCGTTTAGCCCGCAAGGTGAGGGTGGGGAGGGGAAGTTTGATCCATCCCGGCCACATCAAGCCCAATAGAATCAACAATGGGCCTAGTACCAGGCCCCACTCTCGCCCCATGAGTTTTTGCACCCACTGACCGCCCAGGCCGGCGATGAATCCCATGAGTATGTGCGTCACGAGCAGGCCGAGAATAAACATGCCGCCAAACAGAACCGCTTTCTTTGTCTCGTGCGCCTTGGTGACGTAGGCGAGCGATACCGGGATGGCGGCCAGTGCAACCGGGTTGAAACTAAAAATAAACCCCGCCGTGAAACCCACGCCTAACGAAGCGAGGCTCGCCTGTTCCAGCGGGCTGCGCAATGTTTCTAAATCCATATCAAACTCCTGTTTGCCAAATCAACAATGCACCGCTCCATAACAACAGGGTGGTGAGGTAGGGGCTTAGGTTGGCGGCTTTGCTGAGAAACGCGCGATGTGCCGCATTCAGCTCGTGCGTGCTATCCCAAAGCGTGGGCAAAGTAAACGTCACGGCAAACACCAGTCCTGCCAACACGGCGACACCGGGTTGTTGCGTCAGCGCGGATAGGGTGCCGACGATGACCACCAGTGGCAGCGTGCAAGCCGGCAACGTCAGGCCCAGCTTGAATCCCTGCGGCAGGTTGTCATGCCTGGGGATCAGGCGATAAAACTCAAGATGCGGAACCGGCAGATAAATTTTGCGGGTGATCAGATAGATCAGGCCAATCACACTGAGCATCAGCATTGCCATCTTTGCAGAAAGCTCAGCTAACCCGATCATGGCAGCAATGCTAAACACCACCACAAGTAACAGTGTCCGTGACAGCGTAAGCTGAACCAACGCCAGCCATCGCAGTTTTGCCGAATCGTGATTGGCGCGTACCGCAAACAAGGTGTGCGTGGCAATGGTGCAAGGCTCGAAAAAGGACAGAAAACCCAACACCGCGGCTGTAATTAACAATATCGTATCCATCGTACCCTCCTATGTCTGGTCGGCTGTTAAGCGCTAAGCAATGTAGCGCTGGTTCATACCAGCCGCTTACTGAGTTCCGCGCGCAATTTGTCCGGACTGGGTAGCGAAGAAAAAACCAGCTTGCTATCAATCGCAATGGCAGGCGACGACATGACGCCCAGTTCCACGGCGTAGTCCATTTCCTCGAGAATATTCACGTCGCGCCAAGTGATCCTGCCTTGCCCCATTTCTTCCACAATGGCCTTAAGCATGCTTTTGGCCTGGGTGCACTTGCCACAGCCGGGTGATGAAAACACTTCCACTTTAAGCATTTCTGTCTCCTTTCAATTGTTTTGCCATGCTGGTTTCAAGTGCGGCGAGAATCGGGCACTCGTCCAACGGCCGGGTCTCGTTGTTGCAGATGGTGATCAACTCACTCAAGGCCTGAGACATGACTTGTAGCGCGCGGACCTTGTGCTCCAGTTGCAGCTTCTTGGCGATGGCCACGCTCTTCACATCCTTGCAGCACGCCTCGTCGCTGTTTTTCAGGGTCAGGAGTTCACGGATTTCTGTAAGCGAGAAACCGCATTGCTGCGCCTGCTTGATGAAACGCAGCCGCCGCACCGCATCCTCATCGTAGAGGCGGTAACCCGCGTCCGTTTTACGGGCAGGCGCGAGCAACCCTTCCTTTTCGTAGTAGCGCACAGCGTCGGTCGTGACATCGGCCTGGAGCGCGAGTTTTCCTATCGTAAGCACGGTTTTCTCCTCCACTGTTTTCACATTCTAAACCTTAGAGTTAAGACCAATGTCAAGGAGAAAAATTGCGGGCCACGCCTCGACAAAATCTACCAGTGTGAGATCAGCGACCCAGCGCCGTAAAGCAGGCTCAAGACCGAAGCCGGGCTCCGTCACGAACGCTGCCTCGCAGGCTTCGCCGAAGCTGCGGCCGTCTGCGAGCATACCCAGAAAACACCATTCGCCAGAAGTCAGAACGTAGAGTTCCACTATGCGCGCGGAGCGCTTTACCAGCAGCCTTACTTCGCCCTCGGCCAGCTCCAGCGTTTGATCGCCGCTGTAGCCGGGCTGGTTAACCTCCCAGATACGATGTACGGGAAAAGAGGATGCGATCAACCGCGCCGCCGGATGCAGCCTGAATTTCAGATCGCCGTAGCGCTCGGGTGGCACCGCCTGCAATTGTTCAAGCGCCAGCGGTCCATGATCAGCCTCATGAAACACCTCATGGCATGCCCATTCCAGGCGTGCCACGTCGGATAAGTAGCTTAGCTCGGCGGCAGGTGGAAAATTGGCAAGAAATTCGGCGAACTGCCTGCCGTAATGATGCAGGTCGCCGCTTTGCGACGGGTAGCGAGAAATATATTCCGCAGAGGCGAATTTGAAAAAGCCTTCCCCGACCAGTTGCTGAACCACGGGGTAAACCGACCGCAACGCCTCGGTGAGGCGAGTGAATACGTTGTTGCGGTAGATGGCGAGGCGGTGCTCGCCGCTCAATCCGTTCGCGGCAATTTCTTGCGCAAACTCGCTCGTCTCCTGGCTGAATATAGCTTCTGCAAAACCGAGTTGCAGTTCACGCAGGGAGCGCACGGTTTTCCTCCAGAATGGCGTCAGCCTTACGTGCTTCTTCCAGCAACACGGAAAGTTCGGGAATGTCAGTATCCCACTCGATCAGCGTTGGGATTTTGCCGAAGCGCTCCAGCGCTTCCCGGTAAAGCGCCCATACCGCATCGCAAACCGGTTTGCCATGGGTGTCGACGAGGCATTCCCCGTTGCTGTCGAATCCTGCCAGGTGGATTTCCTGCACCGTTTCCACCGGGATCGCCTCCAGATAACGCAGGGGGTCGAACTTGTGATTGACGGCATTGACGTAGATATTGTTGACGTCCAGCAGAATGCCGCAACCGGTTGCCCGCGCCACTGCGGCGACGAACTCCCATTCTGGAATGGTCGACTGGGCGAATTGGATATAGCTGGACACGTTCTCGATCAAGATTTGCCGACCGAGAAAATCCTGCGTCCAGCAAATCCGCTCGCATACGTGGCATAGCGCTTCTTCCGTGTAAGGCAGCGGCAGCAAGTCGTTCAGGTGGCGCCCGCCGACCGAACCCCAGCACAAGTGCTCCGAAACCAGCCCCGGCTGATAGCGCGCAATTAGTGTCTTGAGCTTGCCCAGATGGGCGTAGTCCAGTGCGTCCGTCGAACCGAGTGACAACCCAACACCGTGCAGGCTGAGGGGATAGCGGGCGCGGAATTGTTCGAGAAAGTAATGGGGCTGGCCGCCGGCGCCGAAATAGTTTTCGCTGTGCACCTCCAGCCAGGCGATACCGGGCCGGGTTTCCAGTACATCCGTGTAATGCTGCGCGCGCAGCCCAATTCCCGCCCGTGCGGGAACTTCGTCTACAAGGAAATTGCCGCTTGCCATTATCACTTCTTGATCAGCGTGCCCCCCACTATTTTTTTGCAGGTCCCAACGGGTACATAAAGGTAATCGTCCTTGTCACCGTCTTTTTGGACTTGCCCGGCACATGAATGTTTTTTGGTAGCACAATCATTCATGCCAGCTTTGGCGATTCCGTAACATTCTTCCATGCCCTTCGGTGCGCCTGCTACAGCTTGTTCAGTGGCAGCGACTACCCCCAACGTAAACAAGCCCGCAATTGCGGATCGCATAATAAGATCTTTCTTCATGGTATCTCCTAATATAGATAACGGTAGTATGTCAATGAATCGTTCGTTGCTTCGTATCTCGGGTAAATCCGCTCCATCGGAGAGTAAAACCAGGCACAAATTTCCCGGAAAAAGTATAAACCTTGGAGTCGACACCAGAGTCAAGCGGGTGTGCGGCAGGGAAGTGGGATATACCCGATCAGAACATGGCGTGTCTTGCCAGCACGAGACCTCGTCCGGAAACGGGAGAAAACAGTGGAAGGATGCTGGGTGGCTTACGCCACCCAGGTGAACGGAGGGCTCAGGTTTGATAGCGCCGCGACTTGAACGAGGCTTAACGTGGGAATCGTACTTGTTGTGGTAGCCCGTCTGCCACACCTCGTTGAGGCGTCCCTGGTTGATGTAGAAATGGTACTTGTTCTTTTGCGCTTGCACCGGCTGCGGCCAACGCCATGATGGCGGCGCGGGCCGTGGCTATTGAGCATGGGGAAAAAGTTTTCGAGCAGCGTCGGGAAGAGGTGGAAGGCCAGCTGGTGAAGGCACTGCAGCACGTTCAGGCACTCGAAACAAGCTTGGCCAGTCAGCAGGCAACCGCGCCGTGAGCCCAGTTGAAGTCCCGCAAACGGACGTCGATGCGCTCAAAAAAGAGGGCGGCAAAATCGGGTCACGCTGACCTAATCGATCATTAACCAAGCCCTATTTTTACACGTATGTCGGCTGCATCTGGGTTACGAGCGAGCGACTTACTTCATTGATATCCCATGCTGCCGTTCCAGCTCCCATGACACGTTGCTTCCTCGAATGACTGCTGTCATGGTTTTTCCCAACCGCTGCTCAATCACCGGCTTCCATGGCACCAGGCTGAAACCCATGCCGTCATCGAGCATCGCGAACTGGCCGCTGGCGAGCTGGACGTTGCGACGGAAGACGCCGGTGATGCGCTCGCCATCCACGACGACACGATGTGCCAAGCCGGTCTCGGCGGCGATGAACCTCGCGGCCGTCTCGATGTCGCGGCCGCGCAAGGTCGCGAGCAGGTTGCGCGCGAGCACCACCCGTTGTCCGCGGCGTTCAGCCAGCCCCTGTTCGACAAGGAAATCCGACCGCTGTCGAAGCGCTTCGCGCACCTCGCGACCAAAACCTTGGTTGCCAATTCCGACAGACTCTCTGATCAACTGCTGGTCCAGCCAGGTGGCTCCGACCACGCGCGTTTGCCGTTCGATCGGCAAGTGCGAACGCACTTCCACCGACACACCGCCCAGCCGCTGGATATCGTATTGCCGGCCCTTTTCGGGCAGATCCCCCGGCACCCGCCAGACACTCTTGGCCACGCGCTCCACAATGCCCGCCCGGCGCAGGGCCTCCAGCCGGCGAATGTGTGCATTGACCACTTCGCCGGGATCGCGGTCGCGCGTGGCTTGGGCCTTGGTCATGGCCAAGTGATGGTCGGGGCGGTACAGGCCATCGACCGCCAGCGTAGCGATGTTTTTGTCGACAGCGCGGATATCCGTTGATCCGCGCGCCTCGACCACGGTGCCGACGGGGTACTGTTCCAGTTCCGTCCTGGCATTGAGCGCGACGTAATGCGCCTTGCCATCGATGCCGTCGATCACCAGGTAGCCCCGGTCGTGCAATTCGTCGGCCATGCCCTTGGCAACCACACGACCGACCACTGGCCTGGCGTTCTCGCCGGGCTCGAATACTACTAGGTCGCGCTTCATGCCGCTCATGGCTCGCTGCAGGGTGCGCACGATGTCGCCACGCTCACCCATGGCTCGCAGCACCTGCTCGGCATTGGCATGGATGGACCACACGCCAATGGATTGTTCGTGCGCCAGGCCCATGCGCTGCAAGTGTTGCAGACGCCCGATCAGCAGTACGCGCTGCTGTCTGAGCGCGTGATCACCGGCAGGCGGATCGAGGCGTATCAGCCCGTCACGGGATTCGCGTTGCAATCGGCGGTCCAGACTCGTCCAGCGCTCCTGTCCGACCTCGCGTTGCAGGCTCTGCTGAATCTCCCGTTCGGTGCGCGGCCCCAGCCATTCGGTGGCCAATTCTGCCGCGCGTTCGCGCATGCCGTGGGCGATATAGTCGCGCGAGATGATCAAATCCTTGCCGGTGTCGTCCTTGCCACGCAGCACGATGTGGGTGTGCGGGTTGTCGGTGTTCCAGTGATTGACCGCTACCCAGTCAAGCCGGCTGTCCAGGTCCGCTTCCATCCGGCTCATCAGGTGGCGGGTATAGGTGCGCAGGTCGTCGAGTTGTTCGGCGTCCTCCGGCGAGACGATGAAGCGGAACTGGTGCCGGTCCTCGCGACCGCGTTCCTCGAAAGCGGCCAGGTCGGCGTCGTCCGTGACAGGGCCGTAGGCTTTGCCTGGCTCGCCGTCGCGGCCAATACCATCGCGCTCGATGTAGCGCAGGTGCGTGGTGGTGGAGCGCGGTCCGGCCTGCTTGAGGTTCACCAGCCGGGTCTTGATGGTCACGCGCCGGGCATTGGGCGACAGCGAGCGGCCGGTGAATCGGGCCGCCACATGCCCGCGTCCGAGGCGTGCGCCGGGCCGTGCTCCTGACCTGTGAATCGACTTGCCCCCCGCCTTGCTGATCTCCTTGAGCACTTGGGAAACGAACTTCTGCTGACGGTTCCTGGGGGCGCCAGGGCGGACGCGGAAACGGTCATCGTCACGACTGCTCATGGAATGAACTCCAGCGTAGCACTGCCAAGCCCAGCGAGCGAAGCACGCTGATAGACCAATGCGGGCGCGGCCTTCGCGCCGCACACGGCACATGGCCGTCCAAAGCGCGTGCCGCGCCAACCCACGTGCAGACAAGGCTTTCGACGCGACGAAGTGCCGCGTCCTTTTATCTTGCCCTCCGTCTTTTCCGATCGCTGACGCGACCGGCCCAGACGGTCAGGCTGCGATTGTCTGCACGGGTGAAGCACCGCAACCGCAGGCTGTGGTGCAAGCGACATGCAGCGGGGCTGCACGCTCATGGCGTGCTCCACGTCCATAGGGGCTGCGCGCTGCCGATCACGGCGGAGGCGGCAACGGGACCGAAGTACCGGCTGTCGAACGATGCCGGATTGGTGGCACTGAGCAGGAACAGCTCGCCATCGTGAAGCCGCCGACATTGTTGCCATGCCGACAGTGGACGGCCACGGCCATCGACTCTATGGACGCCAGCGACCGCCACGCCGTCGATGCGAACGATGCGCTTCTCGATGCACACTTGCTGCGGCGACATCGCGCCGATGCGCTTGAGCAGCGGGATGTGCTCAGGCAGGTAGCCACGCTGCGCAGCCAGCGCGGCGGCATCTGCCGGTAGCCGGGCGAGCACGATGCTGTCGACGTGCAGCGAGTCAGGCGGGCCGATGCGATACCAGCCGCGTGGCACGCTGTCGCTTGGGTTATAGACGAGGCGCGCAACGGGCGTATGGTCAGACGGCCAGGCGAGCGCAGCAATGCCAAGGACAGTGAACAGTACGACGGCCCAGCGATGGACGCGGGTGTTCATCGCAACACCTCGCCTGCGAGGTAGGCCGCATGCCGTTCGGTGGTGTAGACCGGCAGTGGCAGGCGCGCGGTCAGCCGGTTGCCCAACGTGCGCCAGTACGCGGGTGACACCGCTGCCGGATCGATGCCGAGCGTTTCGATGGCGTCGATCTGTGGTAGCACTGACTGCACTTGTTGTTCGCCTTCGGCGCACAGCAGCAGGCGCGCGCCCGGCTGGATACCGGCGATGCGCTGAATGTCATCGAGCGGTGTGCAGACCTGCAAAACCATGAGCTGCCAGCGCGTCGTGCCGTAGTCATTGGACTCCCAGCGCACCCGGCAGAACACAGCCGCCGGCGTGAAGATCGCACTGCGCCGCCAGCGGTCCAGTCGCAGCTCGCGCACCGGATGGCCGAATCGCAGGTAGAGGTTGATCCGGTGTTCGACGAACGCCAGCGACACGCGCGTCAGCGGCGTGTCGTTCGCAACGCTTGTTAGCACGGTGCGCGGTGTGGGAAGGCTCTCGCTCGCGGCCTGTTGGACCGCGTT
>ERZ778022.2338-NODE-2338-length-20334-cov-4.034962_pt1 | contig 20334 bp, 17 predicted proteins | sample MGYA00375752_ERZ778022 | MGnify/ENA primary metagenome ERZ778022 (study PRJEB29350, sample SAMN05389826) | bioreactor metagenome | isolation source: Thiocyanate bioreactor | place: South Africa: University of Cape Town | collected 2014-04-04 ... | reverse complement strand
GCCTTCGGGCTCACGTTGCCCTTCATCTCGCCCGGCAGGTCGGGGTCGTCGAAACTGTCGGTGTAGACGAGGCGCTCGCCCGGGACGAGGTCCAGATAGGTGCCGCCGAAGGCGTGGCTTTCGCCCGTCGTGAAATTCCGGAACGACATCCTGTGACGGCCGCCGACCTTCGCATCCAGCTCATGGACGGTGCACAGGAAGCCGTAGGGCGGAAGCCAGCTCGCAACCGCGTCCGGCTCAAGGAACGCGCGATAGAGCTTCTCGGGCCTGACGGCGAAGACGCGGTGCAGGCGGATCGTGCTGGGCATGGTGTTCTCCTCTCGTTCGGTTTCATCGGTATTCGGTGGTGACGGGCCTCTCCGGAGGCAGCCGATCGCCACTCGATACGGTTAAGACGAACGAACCGGCGCGAAACCGGCACCGCAAAATATCATCTCCCGTCCATTCTCGCGGATGGTTCAAGGAAAATCGCCAGCCGGCCGTGAACCGATACGGAAGGCCGGGCCGCATGGTCCGCGACCCACCCTGTAAAGCTGCAAATGTTGCCGGCATTTTGACGCGGGCGAACTGTGCGGCGAGACTTGCGCGCCGCGATTTTCGTGCTTCCAGCCGGTGCCGGCCGGGTGAATTCGATAAATATCGCGTAAGTTCAAATAGTTGCGCGATATGTCGGGTGCGACCGCGCAACCGCATTGACAACCTTCCCAGGGGCATGATGCCATATCAGCAACATAAGTGAAATAATATCACATATGTTGTCTTCCGGGAGGGAAGGCTTTTCTCGGTTCTACAGGGAGGAATCCATGAACACGCGTCGTACATTTCTGGCCGGTCTTTCGGGTGCCGTTTCCGTTCTCGCCGTCATGGCGATCATGCCCATCGCGGCCCATGCCGAAGGCCTCAAGATCGGCTTCAGCCAGGTAACGCTCCAGTCGCCCTTCTACGTGCAGCTCAAGAACGGGGCGGAGGCCGCCGCCAAGGCGGCCGGCGATACGCTGGTGTTCCTCGACGCCAACGGCGACGTGAGCAAGCAGAACAACGACATCCAGGATCTCATCACCCAGGGCGTCAGCGCGATCATCATCAACCCCGTCAACCCGGAAGCCGTCGCGCCGTCGCTGGAAGCGGCCGCCGCCGCCGGCATCCCGGTCATCACCGTCGACCGCCCGGTCACCGGCGGCAAGGTCGCCGCCCATGTCGGCCGCGACAACAAGGCGATGGGCAGGCTGGTGGGCGAGGCCGTCGTCGCCAAGCTGAAGGCCGATGGCGTCACCGGCGCCAAGGTCATCGAGATCCAGGGCGATGCCGGCGGCGCGGTCATGATGGACCGGCGCGACGGCTTCCATGCCGCGCTGGAAGGCTCCGGCCACACGATCGTCGAAGGTCCCTATGCGGAATATATCCGCGCCAATGCCGTGACGGCGATGCAGGACCTGCTGCAGGCCAATGCCGACGTGAAGGTCGTCTACGCGCACAACGACGACATGGCGCTCGGCGCCCTGCAGGTCCTCAAGGAGAACGGCCGCGACGACGTGCTGATCGCCGGTGTCGACGGCCTCTCCGAGGCGCTCGACGCCATGGCCGACGGCAAGTACATCGCGACCGCGCTGAACGATCCGCAATATCTCGGCGACGTGACGATCCAGGTCGCGCGGGAAGTGGCCGCCGGCAAGGAAGTGCCCGCCTTCGTGGACGGCGGCACGGCGCTGGTGACGCCGGACAAGGTGGGCGAATACCCGCACAGCGAACTCTTCGCCGAATACCGGCCGCAGGTTCTCGACAAGTAACTCCCAGGGCGGTGGGGGGAGCCAACGGCTCCTCCCGCTTTTCCGAACGCAGGCGGATCCTTGCCGCCGGCGCAGTCCATTTCGTTTTCAAAGGAACCACTTCATGCGCGCCGCCGTACTCCATACGCCCGGAGACATACGCCTCGAAAATGTCGACAAACCCGTGCCCGGGGCGAACGAGGTGCTGCTGCGCGTGGCAGCCGTCGGCGTCTGCGGCTCGGACCTGCCGCGCATGCTCGTCAAGGGCGCGCACAAGATGCCCATCATCTGCGGCCACGAATTCTCCGGCCATATCGAGGAACTGGGGGCGTCGGTCACCGGCTTTTCGAAGGGCGACCTCGTCACCGTTCCGCCGATGCTGCCCTGCGGCACCTGCGACCAGTGCGCGACGGGCAATTTCTCGCGCTGCCGCAACTACGACTATTTCGGCTCGCGCCGGGACGGCGCCTATGCCGAATGGGTCTGCGCGCCGGTGGAAAACCTCCTGAAGGCGCCGGCGGGCTGCGACCCGCGCGCCGCCGCCATGGTCGATCCCGCCTCCATCGCCCTGCATGCGATCTGGAAGGCCGGCGGCGTGCGGATGGGCGATCGCGGCGCGGTCATCGGCTGCGGCCCGATCGGCCTCTTCGCCATCCAGTGGATGCTGCTGATGGGCGCGCGCGAGGTCGTCGCCATCGACGTGTCGGAAGAGAAGCTGGCGCTGGCCCGGCAGGCGGGCGCGACGCATGCATTCCTGGCCGGGGCCGAACTGCCGAAGGAACTCCTTTCCGACGTCATCGTCGAGGCGGCCGGGCATCCGACGTCGATCAACGCGGCCGTGCGGCTCGCCGCGCCGGGCGGCCATGTCGTCTTCATCGGCATCCCCGTCGGCGAGGTTCCCCTCTCCAATGCGGCCTTCCAGCATTTCCTGCGGCAGGAGGTGTCGCTGCACGGCTCCTGGAATTCCTTCGGCGCGCCCTATCCCGGCCCGCAATGGACCGTCACGCTCGACAAGCTTGCGTCCGGCTCGCTGAAGTGGGAGTTCATGATCACGCACGATCTGGATCTGGAGGAACTGCCCGCGATCTTCGAACGCCTTCGCACCGACCGCGAATTCTTCTTTTCGAAGATCATGTTCCGCCCCTGACGGGGCGCCCGGCTCTGGAGGGCCGCCGGGCGAAGGAGAGTTAGGGAGGAACGTCTGTCATGGCTCACATCCTGAGCTTCGACTTCGGCACGGGCGGCGTTCGCGCCGGGGTCTACGACACGGACCGGCGGCAGATGCTGGCCCAGGCCGAGGCGTCCTATGCGACGCATTATCCGCGGGTCGGGTGGGCCGAGCGGTCTCCCGCCGAGTGGCGCACCGCCTTGCGCCAGGCCGGCCGCGCCGCCCTCGAAGCGGCTGGCCGCAGGACGGTCGACGCCGTCTGCACCGCCACGACCGCCTCCACGGTGGCCATCTGCCGGCGCGACGGCACGCCGCTGGCGCCGGCCATCCTGTGGATGGATTGCCGCGCGGAGGCCGAAGCGCGCGCGACGGCCCAGCTCAGCCACCCCGTCATGCGCTATTGCGGCGGATCGGACGCGGTGGAATGGCTGGTGCCGAAAGCCATGTGGCTCAAGCGCAACCGGCCGGAGATCTGGAACGGGGCCGAGATCGTCTGCGAGGCGCTCGACTACATCAATTTCGACCTGACGGGCGACTGGGTCGGCTCGCGGATGAACGCCGCCTGCAAATGGAACTACGACAGCGCCAAGGGACGGTTCGTGCCCGACATCTACGAGGCGTTCGGCGTCGCGGACCTGATCGAGCGCCTGCCGCAGCGCATCGTTCCCGTCGGCGGCGTCATCGCGCCGATGCGCGCCGGGATGGCCGCGGAGCTGGGGCTGGAAAACCGGCCGGTCGTCGCCCAGGGCGGCATCGACGCCCATATCGGCATTCTCGGCGCGGATACGATCGAGCCGGGCGGCATGCTCTTCATCGGCGGCACCTCCATCGTCCAGCTCGTCCAGCTTGCGCGGGGGGCCGACGTCTCGGGCTTCTGGGGTCCCTACCCCAATGCGCTCAACGACGGCCGCTGGCTGGTCGAGTGCGGCCAGGTGGCGGCGGGGTCGATGCTGAACTGGCTTTCCGGCGAGATGTTCGGGCTGGATGCGGCGGGCCATGCCGCGCTGATTGCCGACGTGGCCGCCGCTCCCTCGCGCTCGGAGGGGCTGCTGGCGCTGGACTACATGATGGGCAACCGCACGCCCTACCGGGATGCCGCGCTGCGCGGCGCGCTGATGGGGCTGACGCTCGGCCACACCCGCGCCGACGTCTATGCCGCGGCGATCGATTCGATCGCGCTCGGCTCGGCCAACGTGCTTTCCGTGCTGAAGGCGCGCGGCGTTTCCGTCGGGCGGGTCATGATGGCGGGCGGCATCGTCAAGAACGCGGCCTGGCTCCAGGCGACGGTCGACGCCATCGGCCAGCCGGTCGAGGTCGCGCGCGAGGACAATCTCTCGCTCGTGGGAACCGCCGCGGCGGCCGCCGCCGCCATCGGCGCCTTCGCGGACCTTGCATCCGCCGCCGCGGCCTGCGTTGCGCCGTCGAAGGCGTTGCTGCCCGATCCGGCGCGCGCCGAATGGTTCGACAGGATGCTGCCGCTCTACCAGGATGCGACGGAACGGCTGCGGCCCGTGCTGCACCAGCTCGCAGACCGCCAGAGGGAGGCATGAGGATGGCAGAGCGCAACCCCTATTCGGCCCGCTTGCCGTCGAGCGACCAGCGCGACCACCTGATCGTGCAGGTCGCCAAGCTCTATTACGACCTCGAACGGACCCAGTCGCAGATCGCCGGCGAGCTCGGGCTGACGCGCTGGCAGGTCGGCAAGCTGCTGACCGAAGCGAAGGAAGCGGGGATCGTGCGCATCGAGATCACGCCCCGCGCCGGCCGCCGCACGACGATGGAGCTGGAACTGCAGCGCAGCTTCGGCGTCAAGGAAGCGATCGTCGTTCCGACCGGCGACATCGAGGATCCGGGGCTCGTCACCGACAGCGTCGCCCAGGCGGCCGCCACGCATCTGGCGAGCCTCAGCCCGAAGCCCGCCCTCATGGGCGTGAGCTGGGGGCGCACGATGTCGGCGGTCGCCCGTGCCCTGCCGAAGGACTGGTGCCCGGGGCTTCATGTCGTGCTCATCAACGGCTCGACGGCGCTGACGGCGACCAACAGCCGCAATTCCGCCGTCGCAGAGGAATTCGCCCAGTCGACCGGCGGCCGGGCGACGCTGCTTCCCGTGCCGGCGATCATCGGCTCGAAATCCACCCGCCAGGCCCTCGAGCAGGATCCGGTCCTCGGCCGGGTCTTCGCCCTTGCCGAGGAAGCGCCCGTGCTGTGCTTCGGCCTCGGCGGACTGACGTCCCAGTCGGTCCTGCTCGGATCGGGCTATCTCGGCGACGACGACATCGCGCGGCTGCGCGACCTCAGGGCGGTCGGCGACATCATGGGGCGGTTCGTCGACCGCGACGGCCGGGTCGCCGACAGCCAGCTCGACGACCGCACGATCGGCCTCAGGCTGGAATCGCTTGCGGCCAAGGAGCGGGTGATCGGCGTCGCCGCGGGCGAGGACAAGCACCGCATCGCCGCAGCGTGCCTGCGCGCCGGCTACGTCACGGACCTCGTGACCGACGAGGTGACCGCCCGCCGCATCCTGGAGGAAGGCGTATGACGCAGGACGTTCTGACGATCGAGGGCCTCTCGAAGCGCTTCCCGCCCGGCATCGTCGCGCTCGACGAGGCCAACATCGCCGTGCGCAGGGGCGAGGTCCATTGCCTTCTCGGCGCGAACGGCGCCGGCAAGTCGACCTTCCTCAAGCTCATCGCGGGGGCGCTGTCGCCGTCGGCGGGCAATATCCGGGTGGACGGGCAGCCGGTGCATTTCCGCGCGCCCGCGGAAGCGGCCGCCGCCGGCATCTCGATGATCTACCAGGAACTGGACCTGGTGCCGCAACTGACGGTGGCGGAAAACCTCTTCCTCGGCCATCCCCCCTCGCGGTTCGGCTTTCTCGACAAGCGCGGCCGGCAGGCCCGCGCCCGCGAGGCGCTGGCCCGGGTCGGGGCGACCTTCGGCCCCGAACAGCGGGTGGGGAACCTGTCCATCGCCAACCAGCAGCTGACGGCCATCGCCCGCTCGCTGACGCGCGAGGCCAGGGTCATCATCATGGACGAGCCGTCGGCGGCGCTCAACGAGACCGAGCTGAAGGCCGTGTTCCGCGTCATCCGGGAACTGACCGCGCAGGGTGTCGCGATCCTCTATGTCAGCCACAGGCTGGGGGAGCTGCGCGAGATCGGCGACCGCGTGACGGTCCTGCGCGGCGGGCGGACCATCGAGACCTTCGACGTCGAGGGCACGCCGGACAGCGCGCTGGTGGAGGCCATCCTCGGCCGCGACCGCGCCTTCGTGGAGCGCCGCGAGCGCGCGCCCGTCACGGGCGAGGTCGTGCTGAAGGTCAACAGGCTGACGGGCGCGCAGGGCCTCGACATCAGCGATTTCGAACTGCGGCGCGGCGAGATCTGCGGGCTCACCGGCCTCAACGGCTCCGGCCGCACCTCCTTCCTGAAGGCGCTTTTCGGGGCCGACCCGCACGAGGCGCAGATGACGCTCCACGGCCGGCCTTACAAGGCAAGGTCGCCGCGCGACGCCATCGCCGCCGGCCTCGGGCTCGTGCCCGAAAGCCGCAAGACGGAAGGCCTCATCCTCGACGCGCCGATCTACCGCAACGCCACGCTGCCGGCCATGCAGGGCCAGTTCCTTGCCCGGCACGGCCTCCTGAAGGCGCGGACCGTCCCGGTCCTGCGGCAGCTTTCCACCAAATACGGCTCGCCCGAACAGAAGGTCGTCCAGCTCTCGGGCGGCAACCAGCAGAAGGTCGTGCTGGCGAAGTGGATCATCAAGGGCGCCAAGCTCCTCCTGCTCGACGAGCCGTCGCGCGGCCTCGACATCGGCGCCAAGGCCGACCTCTACCGGCTGGTCGACGAACTGGCGGCGGACGGTGCGGCGGTGATCGTCGCCTCATCCGAACTGGACGAGCTCTACGCGGCCTGCGACACGATCTGGGTCTTCCACGAGGGGCGCAACATCGCCCGCTTCGACCCCGCCACGACCGACCAGGACACCATCCTGAAGCATCAGATTCTCGGAGACCACCATCATGACTGAGACTGCGACGGGCGTTCAGCCGGCGCGCCATTCCGGGCGCCGCATCGCCGATCTCCTGATCGAGTACAATTTCATCGCGATCTTCCTCGTCGTCGTGGCGATCGCGGCGGTGCTGTCGCCGAACTTCCTGACGCCGACCAACATCGCCAACCTCTTCCAGCAGGCCGCCGTGGTCGGCGTGGTCGCGGTCGGCATGACCTTCGTCATCCTCACCGGCAATATCGACCTGTCGGTCGGCTCGGTCGTGGCGCTGTGCGGAATGCTGGTCGCCGTGCTGCTTGCCGGCGGCATGCCGATCCTGCCCGCCCTCGCCCTCACCATCCTGACGGGCGCGCTTGCCGGCGCCGTCATCGGCCTCATCACCGCGCTTGCCGAGGTGCCGAGCTTCATCGTCTCGCTGGCGGGCCTCGTCTCCTTCCGCGGCATCACCTATCTCCTGACGGACGGCGTTCCCGTTTCCGGCCTCCCGCCGTCCTTCGGGGCGATCTCGTCGACAATGGTTCCGGTCCTGCCCGGCCTGCAGGTCAGCTCGATGGGGCTGATCTTCGTCGTGCTGTGCGTTGCGGCCGGCGCGCTGCTCAGGCTGACGGTCTTCGGCGAATCCGTCTACGCGACCGGCGGCAATGCCGAGGCGGCGCGGCTTTCCGGCCTGCCGACGACGCGCATCCTCGTGCTGGTCTTCACGGTTTCCGGCATCATGAGCGCGCTTGCGGGCATCCTGCTGACGTCGCGCCTGCGCATCGGCCAGCCGACGGCCGCGCAGGGACTGGAGCTCGACGCCATCGCCGCGGTGGTGCTCGGCGGCACCTCGCTGTTCGGCGGGCGCGGCGGTGTCCTCGGCACCTTCTTCGCCGTCATGCTGCTGCAGGTGCTGCGTAACATCTTCAACCTCCTCGGCCTCGGCTCGTTCTACCAGATGACCGCGACGGGCCTGATCATCACCGCGGCCATCCTCCTCAACCGCTTCATCGACATCCGCAGAGGCCGGGCATGAAACCCCAAGGAAAAACGCTGGAACCCACCATGACAGACCATTTCGCCCGCCCGCAGGGCACGCCGCTGACACCAGACTGGTTCGAGACCCACACGGTCAACCTGTCGGCCGCGCAGCGCCGTGCCGCGAGCCTGCCCACCCGGCGCTCCGTCAAGAAGGACTGGCAGGCGGCCTGGCTGCTGCGCGCGGTCACCTGCATCGACCTCACCACGCTGTCCGGCGACGACACCGAGGGGCGCGTCAAGCGCCTGTGCGCGAAGGCAAGGGCGCCGGTGCGCGCCGACATCCTGGAAGCGCTCGGCATCGAGCGCCTGACGGTCGGTGCCGTCTGCGTCTATCCGACCATGGTGGCGCATGCGGTCAGGGCGCTCGAAGGCAGCGGCATCCCGGTGGCCTCGGTCGCCACGGGCTTTCCCGCCGGCCTGATGCCGCTGCCGCTGCGGCTGGCCGAGATCCGCTATGCCGTCGAGCAGGGCGCGAAGGAAATCGACATCGTCATCACCCGCGAGCATGTGCTGCGGGGAGACTGGGCGGCGCTCTACGACGAGATCCGGCAGATGCGCGAGGCCTGCGGCGAGGCGCATATGAAGGCGATCCTGGCGACCGGCGACCTCAAGACGCTTTCCAACGTCTACAAGGCCTCCATGGTCGCCATGCAGGCCGGCTCGGACTTCATCAAGACCTCGACCGGCAAGGAGGACGTCAACGCGACGCTGCCGGTCTCGCTGACCATGGTGCGGGCGCTGCGCGACTACAACGGCCGCACCGGCCAGATGGTCGGCTTCAAGCCGGCCGGCGGTCTGAAAACCGCCAAGGACGCGATGAACTGGCTGATCCTCATGAAGGAGGAGCTCGGCACGCGCTTCATGATGCCCGATCTCTTCCGCATCGGCGCCTCCTCCATGCTCACCGACATCGAACGCCAGCTCGAACACCACGTTACGGGCCGCTACTCGGCCGCCAACCGCCACGCGCTGGCCTGAGGTTAGACCATGCCTTCCATCAAGGACATCATGCAGACCATGGAATACGGCCCCGCCCCCGAAAGCAATGCAGAGGTCAAGGCCTGGCTCTCCGCCCGCGCCGCCGGCATCGGCCATTATATCGACGGCAAGTTCACGCCGGCGGGCGGCGAGCTTCTCGACGTCGTCAACCCGGCGACGGAAGAGGTCATCGGCCGCCTCGCCAAGGGCACGGCGGCCGACGTCGACGCCGCGGTCGCCGCGGCGCGCGCGGCATCTCCCCGGTGGTCGGCGCTTTCCGGCCACGAGCGGGCGAAATATCTCTATGCGATCGCGCGGCACATCCAGAAGCGCGAGCGCTTCTTCTGCGTGCTGGAGACCATGGACAACGGCAAGACGATCCGCGAGACGCGCGACATCGACATCCCGCTCGTCGCCCGCCACTTCTATCATCATGCCGGCTGGGCCGAGCTCGTCGCGGACGAGTTCCCCCAGCACCGTCCGGTCGGCGTGTGCGGCCAGATCATTCCCTGGAACTTCCCGCTGCTGATGCTCGCCTGGAAGGTGGCCCCGGCGCTTGCGGCCGGCAACACGGTCGTCCTCAAGCCCGCCGATCTCACGCCGATGACCGCCTTCGCCTTCGCCGAACTGCTCGACGAGGTCGGCCTGCCGCCGGGCGTGGTCAACATCGTGCAGGGCGACGGCGAGACCGGGGCGGCGATCGCCGGCCACCCTGACGTCGACAAGGTCGCCTTCACCGGCTCGACGGAGGTCGGCCGCATCATCCGCCGGCAGATCGCCGGCTCCGGCAAGAAGCTGAGCCTCGAACTCGGCGGCAAGTCGCCCTTCATCGTGCTGGAGGACGCCGATCTCGACGCGGCCGTCGAAGGCGTGGTGGACGCCATCTGGTTCAACCAGGGCGAGGTGTGCTGCGCCGGTTCGCGCCTTCTCGTGCAGGAAGGGATCGCGCCGCGCTTCTTCGACAAGCTGAGGGCCCGCATGGCGCGGCTGCGCGTCGGCGACCCGCTCGACAAGACGATGGACATGGGCGCCATTGTGTCGATGAAGCAGCTCGCCCGCATCCAGTCCCTGCTGGAGGCGGGCGAGGCCGAAGGCGCCAAACTCAACCTCGCGCCGGTGACGCTGCCCGAGCGCGGCGCCTTCTGCACGCCGGGCTTCTTCACGGAGAGCCAGCCGGCGAGCATCGTTTCGCAGGTCGAGATCTTCGGCCCCGTCGCCACCACGGCGACCTTCCGCACGCCCGACGAGGCGGTGACGCTCGCCAACGACACGCGCTACGGCCTTGCCGCCTCGGTCTGGTCGGAGAACGTCAACCGCGCGATCGACCTTGCCGCGCGCGTCAAGGCGGGCGTGGTGTGGATCAACGCCACCAACATGTTCGATGCCGCCGCCCCCTTCGGCGGGTATCGCGAGAGCGGATACGGGCGCGAGGGCGGCCGGGCGGGCATGCTGGAATATCTCTCCACCGGCTGGGAACGGCAGGGCAAGCCGCGGGCGGCCTCCGCCGCCCCGGTCGACGTCACCCCCGCCGCCGGCAAGGCCGACCGCGCCGCAATCGACATCACGGCGAAGCTCTATATCGGCGGCAAGCAGGTCCGGCCGGACGGCGGGCAGAGCTACACCGTGCGCGGCAAGGGCGGCGCCGGCATCGGCCAGGCCGGCCTTGCCAACCGCAAGGACGTGCGCAACGCCGTCGAGGCGGCGAACGGCGCGAAGGGCTGGGGCGGCGTGACCGCGCACAACCGCGCGCAGGTGCTCTATTTCCTCGCCGAGAACCTCGGCCAGCGTCGGGATGAATTCACCGCCGCTCTGGCCGCGACGGGCGCCGTGGCGAAGCCCGAGGAGGAGGTCGACGCCGCGATCCGCCGCTGCTTCTGGTATGCCGCCCAGGCCGACAAGTTCGACGGCGCGGTGACGGCGACCAAGTCGCAGCATGTGACGATGACCGTCAACGAGCCCTACGGCACGCTCGGGATCGTGGCGCCCGACGAGGCGCCGCTTCTGGCCCTGCTGTCGCTGGTGCTGCCGGCGATCGCCATGGGCAACCGCGTGGTGGCGGTCGCCTCGCAGGCCCATCCCCTCGTCGCCGCTCGCCTCTACCAGGTGTTCGAGACGTCGGACATTCCCGCCGGCGTCGTCAATCTCCTGACGGGCGAGCGCGACGTTCTGGCCAGGACGCTCGCCGAGCACGACGACGTGTCGGCCCTCTGGTATTGCGGCAGCGAGGATGGCTCGCGCATGGTGGAAACGGCATCCGCCGTCAACCTCAAGCCGGTCTGGGCGGACCAGGGGCGCCTGCGCGACTGGCGCGATCCGCGCTTCGGCCAGGGCCACGAATACCTGCGCCGCGCGACGCAGGTGAAGACGATCTGGCTGCCCTATGGCGAGTGACGCGATGACGGCGCGGATGCCGGAAACCATCCGCCTCGTCATCTTCGACTTCGACGGGGTGATCGCCGACAGCGAGGCCATCGCGCTGGAGGAGCTGGCGGCGGAGATGACGGAGCGCGGCGCGGCGGTCTCCTACGAGGAGGCGCGCGCCCTCTTCCTCGGCGTGTCCACCGCCCGGCACATGGACTATATCGCCGAGCGGACGGGCGCGCCGTGCGTGCCCGATTTCCCGGATGTCTGGCACGCGCGCCTCTACCGGCGTTATCGTTCCGAGCTTGCCGCCATGGACGGCATCGCCGGGCTGCTGGACGATCTGGAGCGGGAAGGCATCGCCTGCTGCATCGCGTCGGGCGGCAGTCCGCAGCGGATCGCTTTCGCGCTCGACTGCCTTGGCCTTACGGACCGGTTCGCCGGCGCGGCCTTCAGCGCGGAAGCCGTGCCGCGCGGAAAGCCGGCGCCGGACCTCTTCCTCCATGCGGCGGCCGAAATGGGATATGCCCCAGGCGAAAGCGTGGTGGTGGAGGACGCCGTGGCGGGCGCAGAGGCGGCAGGAGCCGCCGGCATGGCGTGCATCGGCTTTCTCGGCGGCAGCCATCTCGAAGGCCACCGCGACGCCCAGCGCCGCCTGCTTTGCGAGGCCGGCGCGAGGACCGCGGTGGAAAGCCACGGGGCGCTCGGCGCCCTTCTGCTGCCGGCCACGGCCTGCGCTCGCGGACCGGCCTGAGCGGGTGCCGGCTCCGCAGGCGAAAGGTCGCGGAGCCGGGACATCGCTGAAGCGCTAGAGCAATTCCGCTTTTCTTCGAATCGCGAAAACGCTCTATCCTTTTGTTTCTACGCAATTCCGGACGCAAAACCGCTGCGCACTTTTGCTGGAATTGCTCTAGAGGCCGGGCGGGCTTTCCGCCAGCCAGGTTTCCAGCCATTGCGTCGAGACCTCGCCCGAAAGGACGTCCGGTACCTCTGCCAGCGCCCGATGCAGGGCAAGGGTCGTGGCGATGGGGCCGATCTCGGTCTCCTTCAGGGCCGCCGCCAGGCGCGCGATGGCCTCGGCGCGGGAGGCGCCCCTGACGATCAGCTTTCCGACAAGGGAATCGTAATAGGGCGGCACCCGGCTGCCGGCGTCGAAACCCGTATCGAAGCGGATGCCATCTCCGTGCGGCACCTCGAACCGGTCGACCGGACCCGGACTGGGCAGGAAATTGCGCGCCGGATCCTCGGCATTGATCCTGACCTCGATCGCGTGGCCGTCGCAGCGGATGTCGTCCTGCGTCATCGACAGGGCCGCCCCGCCGGCGATCGTCAGCATCTCGCGGACGAGATCGAGGCCGGTGATCATCTCGGTCACGGGATGCTCGACCTGGATGCGGGTGTTCATCTCGATGAAATAGAACGCCTTGCGGGCGGGATCGTAGAGATACTCCATCGTGCCCGCGCCGCGATAGCCGACCGCGCTTGCCAGCCGCACCGCCGATGCGCAAAGCGCCTCGCGCATCTCCGGCGGGAGCGCGGCGGCCGGCGCCTCCTCCCAGACCTTCTGGCGCCTGCGCTGCAGGGAGCATTCGCGCTCGAAGAGATGCACGACGGATTTGCCGTCGCCGAGCACCTGCACCTCGATATGGCGCGCATTCTCGATGAAGGCTTCCATGTAGAGCCCGCCGTCGCCGAAGGACGCCCTGGCCTCGGCGATCGCCTGCGGCACCGCGGCCGCAAGCTCCCCGGCGCTGCGCACGACGCGGATGCCGCGCCCGCCGCCGCCGGCCGCGGCCTTGACCATGACGGGATAGCCCATCTCGCCGGCCAGCTTCAGCGCGTCCCCGGCATCGTCGAGACGCCCCTGGCTGCCGGGCACGACGGGCACGCCCGCCGCGATGGCGGCCCGACGGGCATTCACCTTGTCGCCCATGCGCTCGATCGTATCGGCATCCGGCCCGACGAAGATCCGGCCCATATCCGTGACCGCCCGCGCGAACCCGGCATTCTCCGAAAGGAACCCGTAGCCCGGATGCAGGGCGTCCGCGCCGCTGCGGCGCAGCGCATCGAGCACGTTGTCGACATTCAGATAGGACTTCGCGGCCGCTGCCGGTCCGATCTCGATCGTCTCGTCGGCCATCCGCGCCGCCAGCATGTCGCGGTCGGCCTCGCTGACGACCTGGACGGTCGCGATGCCGAGTTCCTTTGCGGCCCGGATGATGCGCACCGCGATCTCGCCGCGGTTGGCGACGAGCAGCTTGCGGATCGGGGCGCTCATTGCGTGCTCTCGATCCGGCAGACGGCCTCGCCCGGCTCGACATTGCTGCCGCTCTCGACGGAGTAGCCGAGGAACGTGCCCTCGGCATCCGCCTCGACCGGCAGGAAGGACTTCATCACTTCGACCAGCGCCACGGTCTCGCCCGCGGCGACCTTGTCGCCGGCATTCTTGAACGGCGGGGCATCGGGCGAAGAGGACAGGTAGATGACGCCCGGCAGGATCGCTTCGATAGTCTTGATGGTCATGGATATCTCCGGAAGGCTTGCTTGATTCAGGACAGGCGTTGCAGCACGCGGCCGAGCTTGGCGATCAGTTCGTCCGCGTTCTCGCGCGAGAACACGAGCGGCGGGCGGATCTTCAGGACGTTCGCCGCCTTGGCGCAGCCCGAGATGAGGACGTTCTCGTCACGCAGGCCATTGATGATGCGGGTCGCGGTGGCGCCGTCCGGCGTCTTGCGAGCCCGGTCGGAAACGATCTCGACGCCGAGGAAAAGCCCCGCGCCCCTGACGTCGCCGATGCATTGATGCGTGCGGGCGAGCGCCTCGAAGCCTTGCCTGAGGTGAAGGCCGATCGTGCGGGCGTTTTCCAGGAGGTTCTCCTCCTCGATGACGTCGAGGACGGCCGATGCGGCGGCAACGGCGACGGCATTTCCGCCGAAGGTGTTGAAATAGCGTGCCTTCTTGCCGAACTCGGCGAGCAGCTCGGCGCGCGCGGCAACGCCCGCCACCGGAAAGCCGTTGCCCATCGGCTTGCCCATGGTCACGAGATCGGGAACGACGCCGTGGCGCTGGAAGCCCCACATGGCCTCGCCCGTGCGACCGAAGCCGGACTGCACCTCGTCGGCGATGTAGACGCCGCCCGCCGCGCGGATCGCATCGACCGCGCCCTTGAGGAAGCCCGCCGGCCCGTCGAAGACGCCGTCGCTCGCGAACAGGCCGTCGCAGATGAAGAGCGCCGGCTTGATGCCGTGGCGCTGCAGATCGGCGATGGCGGCCTCGACGGCGGCGGTGAACTCTTCGGCCACATTGCCGGAGCGGTAGGAATCGGGCGCCGGCACGGTGCGCACATGCCCGCCGAGATTGACGTTCTCACCCAGCGAGGGCGAGAATTCCGACAACGCCTGGGTGATGCCGTGATAGGCCGTCTCCGTCACGACGATGCCCTTGCCGCCGGTATGCGCCTGGGCGATCCGTATCGCGAGGTCGTTGGCGTCCGAGCCCGTGCAGGTGAACATGAGATGCTCGACCTCGGACGGCATGGTGTCCAGCAGGCGCCTTGCGTAGCTCAGCACCCCGCCGTGCAGGTAGCGGGTATTCGTGGCGAGCACGCCGACCTGCTCGCGGATCGCCTCGACCACCTTCGGATGGCAATGGCCGATCGAGGTGACGTTGTTGTAGGCATCCAGATAGGCGTTGCCCTCGGGGTCATAGAGCCATACGCCCTCCCCGCGCACGAAGTGCAGCGGGCGCTCGTACATCAGCCGGTAGGCGGGCCCAAGCAGCGCCTTACGTTCCGCAATCATGGAGGCCGTCGCCTCGTCAAGCTCCGCCGCGCCTTCGATGAAGGCATTGACCATCGATTCCTGGGTATTCATAGCTCACTCCATGTTGCACGCGGCCATGAGCGCCGCCGTGACCTGATCTCGGGGAAGAGTTGCAAAAAGACGCAGTCCCTCGCGGGCGGGACCGTTGTTGCGCAGGATGTAGGCCGCGTTCTGCGGGTAGCGCGCGGCGCGTCCCTCGGTGATGGCGACGGTCGTCATCAGCCGCGCCACGACGAGATCGCGCAGCACCTCCACCTCGCGCCGCTCCAGCGGCAGCACGGCATGATAGGCGCGCACCATGTCGCAGACCGCCGCCAGATTCTCCTGCGGCAGTTGCGTGTGGTAGGAGGCGGCCACCGCCAGGTCGATGATCAGCGGCGTCTTCACCATGTCGCCGAAATCGAGGATCCCGGTGATCCGGTCGGGATCGGCCGGATCCAGCACCACATTGTGCAGGTTGAGGTCGTTGTGCACCACGCGCTGGCGCAGCGTTGGAAGGACGGGAAGGACGGCGCGCTCGAAACGGTCGAGCTCCGCCGTGAGCTGGCCGCGCAGGTCCGGCTCCTTCAAGGCCTCGATCAAGGGCCGCAGGGTCGCGGCATTCTTGACGTCCCAGAGGATCTCATGGCCCGAAGCGGGATGGTCGAACCCCTCGAAGGCGGCGCCGAGCCGCGCCAGCGAGCGGGCCATGTCGCGCCGCAGCGCCGGGGTCACGCCGACCCGGACGACGGGAAGGCCCTCAAGCCAGGTGAGAACGCGGATGACGCTGGACCGTCCGTCCTCCAGCACGAGCGGGAACTCGCTCCTGCCGTCGAGCGTGCGCACGACCTTGGGCACCGGCAGGCCGGGATCGCGCGCCTGCAGCCAGAGCAGGGCCTCGGTCTGGAAATTGGTGTTGATTTCAGGCTCCGCCGGGTTCGACACCTTCAGGGTGAAGCCGCGGCCGTCATCGGCGACGATGTGGAAATTGGCATCGCGCTCGCAGGCGATGGTCTCCGCCACGCCCGTTATGCCGAAATGGGTTTTCATCAGCCGGACAGCCGTCGCCTCGTCGATGGCCGGCGGCGGGCTGTTCAGCGTTCCGCCGAGCGCGCCGTGAACGGGATCGCTCGTGGATACGGTATTCAGACTTTCAGACACGAACGGTCACTCCTGCACTTGTCACCGTTTCGAGCGTGGCGCGAAGGCGGGCCGCTTCCTCGCGGTCGACCCGGCGGAAACGGAGGATGTCGCCGGGCTTGGCCTGCGCGAGTTTCCAGAACGCAGCGCTGGCCACGGTAAAGGGATTGATGAAGCCGCCGGTGCTCGGGGCATCGTTGACGAGGATGATGGGCGTCTGGCCCGCCAGGTTCACGGCGCCCAGCGGATAGCCATGGTCGATGATGTTGGAGGGATCCTGGCCGTGGTCGCTGCCCTTCGACAGCGCCCGCCCGGCAAAGCCGAATTCGGGCCCGGTGAGGCGAATTCCCGTGCGGTTGCTCTTGGCCTGGACCGACCAGTCGGCGGAGAAGAACATCTCCACCGAGGCGTCGTCCAGCCAGTCGTCGTTCGGCCCGGCGAGCGCCTCGATCTGCCATGTCCTGTCGGTAGGGAACGGCGGGCGGACGGCTTCGGGGACGGCGAGGAGATCACGGGGACCCGTGGGCTGTGCGCCGAGCGGAAGGATCTGCGCCTTCGCCAGCGCCTGGCCGCCGACCCGCGCCATGTGGAACACGGCGCGCGAGCCGAGCACGACGGGCGTGTCGATGCCGCCGGAGACGGCGATGTAGCCGCGCGCGCCGGTATAGGCGGCGGCAAGTTCCAGGACCTGTCCGGCGGCGACCGGCACGCTTTGCCACATCGGCACCGGCTGGCCGTCGAGTTTCGGGCGCATGTCCGCGCCGGTGACCGCGACCACGGCGTCGCACTCGAAGCGCAGCGCGGGGCCGAGGAACTGGCATTCGAGCGCCGCGGCATCGCGCGGGTTCCCGGCCAGCAGGTTCGCCTGCCGGAACGACCACTTGTCGAAAGGACCGGAAACGGGGAACCCCTGCTCCAGGTAACCGATCCGGCCCGGCAGTTCCTGAACCGTGGTCTCAAGGCCAGGTTTCAGGACGGTGATGGAATGCGTACTCATGCCTTTTCTCCATGGGCCCTCGCCCAGTCGAGATAGCGATCGACCGAGAAGACCTGGTATTCGACGATGTCGTGCTCGTAGCGGCCGGCGGCGACCTCGGCGTCGATCCAGGCGCACTCCTCGGCGCTGACCGGCCGGAAGCGCACCCTGTCGCCGGCCCGCAGCAATGCGAGGCTGTCGCGGAAGGCCGGCAGGCGCTGCGCACCGTCGTAGATCGGCGCGGGGCACCTGCCGATCAACTGGTAGCCGCCGGGCGTGCGGTCCGGGTAGATGCAGGAGAGCGCGCCGCCGATGCCGACCGCGCCCTTCGGGGTCCAGGTCCGCGGCGGGTTGTACTTGGGAGCGGTGATGCGCGAGCCGGGGCGCAGCGGCAGAAGCGAGCAGAGGCCGGGCCAGAAGCCGAGGGCGGCGACCCAATACTCCGTCGCGGAATGCCGCCGGGCGAGCGCGGCCCTGTCCTCAAGCCCGTTCAGCTCGCACAGGAGGTCGGGATCGGTGCGCTTGTCGGGATAGGTCCTGCGATAGTCCTCGATGCATGCCGTCGTCTCCGCCTCGAAATAGGAGACCGGCATGGTCACCAGCCGGCTCGGCAACGTGCCGGAAATGCCCGTTCCGATGCGCTCGTAGATCGCCGCGATCTCCCTGACGAGATCCTCGTAGGACATCCTGTCAGGGTCGTAGTTGATCTGGAGCGATGCCAGCTCGGGGATGATGTCCTCGATGGCCGGGATCGCCGCCTCGCGGATCGCGGCCACGAGCCGGTGGACGGTGAAATTCAGCGTGAAGTCCATCCCGTCGCCGAGTTCCACCTCGACGGCACGGTCGCCGCCGGGGAAAAAACGTAGAGTTTCATGCAGCATGAAGACGCCTCTGCCAGAGCGAAAATGATGCCCGCGGGACCGCTGGGCGGCGAACAAACCTGTTTAGATATATGATATATCTTGTCGCCAGACGATGCGCTCTCGTGTATTGACGAAAAGACGAGCAACATGCGCCGCAACTGCCGGGGGAATGGGCAAAATGACCAAAATCGAGCGGGAACCGCTGAGTGACAGGGCTTACGGCGAAATCCTCAAGGGCATGTCCGACGGGACCTTCGCGCCGATGCAGCCCATGGTCATCCGCAACCTTGCCGACAGTTTCGGGATTTCCGCAACGCCGATCCGCGAGGCGCTGCAGCGGCTGGTCGCCGAGCGGCTGCTCGTCCAGTTGCCCAACCGCCAGATCGTCGTTCCGCAGATGACGGTCGAGCGCTTCAACCATCTCCTGCCGATGCGCGTGGCGCTGGAGGGCATGGCCGCCGAGCTGGCGACGCCCCTCTTCACCGACGAGGATTTCGTCCGGATGGAAGCGCTGATCGGCCGGATCGCCGAGACCACGCTGACCTTCGATGCCCGCGCCTACCTGAAGCTGAACCGGGAGTTCCATTTCAGCATCTACGAGAAGTCGGGCAATCCCGAGCTTCTTCTCGTCATCCAGGGGCTCTGGCTGAAGGTCGGCCCGGTCTTTAACGGCCTGTTCGACGCCGACCATTACCGCGAGCATGCCAATGACGAGCACCGCAACATCCTGGCGGCGATGAAGCGCCGGGACGCCGTCGCGGCGCGCGAGGCGATGGCCGACGACCTGAAACTGGCCGCCAAGGCATTGCTGCCGCGCCTCCTGCGCACGCCGGCGGACTGAGCCGGCGTCGGCCTTGCGCCGTGCCATCATGCCCATGACCGGCCCACCCGCGCAAAGAGCAGCCAGAACACGCCGCACAGCAGCGGCAGGGTGATGAGGAGCACCAGCGAGGCCAGCGAGAAGATGATCGGCACCTGGCTCTGCTGGGCCGCCGCCTGGACCCAGCTCCAGACCGGCATGGTCTCGGCGGTTCCGCGCAGGAAGATCGACCGCATGACCTCGTTGAACGACATCAGGAAGCCGAACAGCGCCGCGCTGACGATGCCGGGCATCAGGATGGGGAACTCGATGTCCCAGAAGACGCGCCAGTTGCTGGCGCCGAGGTCCTTGCCGGCCTCGACCAGCCGATGGTCGAAGCGGATCGTCACCACCAGCACGATCAGCAGCGCGAAGGGAAACGCCCAGACGAAATGGCCGAGCGCGACCGACCAGAAGCCGAGCTTCAGGTTGAGGACGGCCCTTGCGAAGATGAACAGGGCCGCCCCCATCGACATGCCAGGCACGAAGAGCGGGATGACGAACATGAAGAGCACCCGGCCGGGGCTGTTCAGCGTCGGCAGGGCCCGGCCGATGATCGTCGCGGCGATGGCGCAGATCAGCCCGACGGCAACGCCGATGCCGGGGCTTGCCAGCATGGGCTTGTGCCAGGCGCTGCTGGAAAAGAGCGCGCGATAATGCTCCAGCGAGAACGCGCCGGGGATGCCGCCGAGCGGGTTCTGGCTGATCGACAGCAGGATCAGCCACAGCAGCGGGAAATAGATGAGCGCCAGCATGGCGAACCCGCTCCATTTGCCGAGGCGCTTCCAGATCGGCGCATAGCTGGGCTCGAGCTTCGAGGAGATCGGGCGCAGCTTCAGGGGTTGTTGGCTTGTCATGGTCTCACCCCTTCAGGACGCTTACGGAGGAGGACGGGTCGCCGAAGCGGCGGGCGATCAGGTACATGGCCGCCAGCAGCAGGAGCAGCAGCAGGATCACGAAGGCCGACAGGGCCGCGACGACGGGATAGCGCAGGGCCGAATAGGCGCTCTCGATCGAATTGGATATGAGGTTGACGAAGCCGCCGCCCAGCATGCCCGGCTCGACCCATGCGGCGAGCGCAGGACCGAGGCAGAACACCACGCCGGCCATGATGCCCGGCAGCGAAAGCGGGATGATGACGCGGGTCAGCGTCTGCCAGGGCGATGCGCCGAGGTCGTTGCTGGCTTCGAGCAGGGTATCGTCGATCAGGTTGATCGCGAGGTAGATCGGCATCACCATCGGCGGGAAGAGGCTGACGATCATGCCGAAATGCACGGCGACTTCCGAATAGAGCAGCCATTCCACCGGCGTATCGACGATGCCCGCGCCGAGCAGCATGGTGTTGATCAGCCCGGACTGGCCGAGGATGGCGGGCCAGACGATGGTGCGCGAGGA
>ERZ778022.2337-NODE-2337-length-20336-cov-4.661161_pt1 | contig 20336 bp, 8 predicted proteins | sample MGYA00375752_ERZ778022 | MGnify/ENA primary metagenome ERZ778022 (study PRJEB29350, sample SAMN05389826) | bioreactor metagenome | isolation source: Thiocyanate bioreactor | place: South Africa: University of Cape Town | collected 2014-04-04 ... | reverse complement strand
GGCAAAGCTGCCCCTTGAGGCAGCGGCGTCGGTGCCAAGTTAGGAGGCTACCGACAGCCAAGGTTGTCAAGTAAGGGGCAGCCGCGTCGGTGCCAAGTGCCAAGTGCCAGCGCTCGTAGTCCCGCTTGGCAGCGCTTGCGCCGTAGCTGCGTCCACACTTCAGAGTCCAAGTTGGTAATTACCTGCGTGTGTCCACTCCAGTGCACAAGTTGGTAATTGCCTGCCAGTTGCGTCCAGTGCTCACGTCCGTCGTCCGAGTAGTACCGGTACCACGTCCACGGATCGCTGTGCAGCACACTGTGGCAGCGCGCGGCGACAACACAAGGAAGTGGGCCAAGTGGCGCCGCAACAAGTGCGCCGTCTGTCGCCGCCGTCTGTGTGTGTCGCAGTGTGCGTGGCAGGGTGTGGAAAGATGCGTGTGTATGATGTGGGGTGACCTGCACTCCCCGCCCTGCCCGGCCCCGGCGGCCCGCCCACTCGGAGTCACTCTGTCGTCGGTGCCTCCGAGTTGTGCCAACCTCCTGCACTCTTGCAATAGTAAAGGCCACACCATTGTCAACAAGATGGAGCAAAGGCAAGCCGGCGCCGGCGCCGGCAAAACGCGGCGGGGTCCGACACTTTGGCCACCTTTTTTGGCACGGTTGATTGCAGGTTTGGACTGACGACGGGACCGTACCAATCTACCGATGTGGAGGCCGCTGGAAGCCCACTACCATGGCAGCAGTGCATACTGATAGCACCAGCCCCATTGGCGCGCCGCTGGCACTGCGAAAGGAGCGGGCCGGTTGCAGCCCGCCGCCTTTGACAACGCCGATGAGCGAGGGCTCTACCACAGCCACCATGCCGGTACCATTAGACGGCGACGACGGCGAGGATGCCGCCGGCAACGAGTGGATGGCGTCGCTGGCGTCGTCGCTAACGCCGCCACTCGAAGAGGGTGCCGTAGCCATCAAGTGGGACATGGCGGTGGCAGCGGGCGTGGCAGCGCTGAGTCGCATCGTGGCACCCTACATTGACGTGACGGCGATGCGGGTCGCACCCACCTACGGCGCGGTGGTGAGCAAGCTGCGGGAGCTGAGGAACCACGCCGCAGTGCCCAAGTTCCATGCCGCGTGGGAGGAGCTACGCCGCACCCCGGATGGCCGCGCCGTCATTGCCGTGTGCCGCGTTGCCGCGGCCGGCGGCATACCGCTGGGGCGGCGGTACCTGACGAGGACCGCAGACGACGCTGCCCTGCAGAGCCGCGTAGAATCGCTGTATGAGGGCGCCAGTTGCGTGCCAGCGTGCGTCGCCGCCATCCGCTACTACCGCGCCCACACGGCGGCACCTACGCGGGAGCCCGAGTTGCCGTCGCTGGCGTCGCTGACGCCACGTCTCCTGAGCTCTGAACACAGCCTGCCGCTAACGTGGTACTGGGCAACGGCACCGGCCTTAATGACGCTGGAGCGCATCGTGGCACGCTACCTGCCGGCCGGTACCGTGGCAGCAGAGGGGATACTGCCAATGTCCGATGCGATTGTCATGGTGATGCAAAGCTTAAACCACGATGGCGCGGTGCCGCTGTTTGAAGCCGAATGTGCGGGCCTGGCGGGCAGCGAAGATGGCCGCGCCGACTTGGTGACGGTTGCACTGCGTCATTGGCTGCCGACCCTGACCTGGAAGCCAAGGTGACAGCCTCGTACGCCGGCAAGGAATGCCTGCCGGCGTTGCTGGCGACGTTCCGCTGCTACCGCGCGCAGGTTGCGAGGGACGACGTTGCGGCAGCGGCGGCCGCTGGTGTTGTGCGCGCCAGCGAGGAGGGCGTCGCGGCGGAAGCATGCTGTGCGGACAGCAGCGAGTAGTGACTGCGAGTCGCTGGTATTGTTGACTGACTGATTGGGAGTGCGCTGCTTCAAGTTGTACGCGCCGGCGGCGGTGCCGTTTGCGCCGCGGTGCGCGCAGCGGCGCAGCCACTGTGGCGCTATTTGCGCACAGCACCGCCTCGTCATCGATGCACAGCGCCGCCACCGCCTCGTCACCAATGCGCCGCGCCACTGGTGCGCGGCGCCGTCATGATGATGGCCCCGTGATCACGTTTCCAGGGTACACACGTCAGTGACGTCACACTCAGCTGGTGCGCAGCGTTGCACACGGTGCATGTTGAAGTTGAAGTCGTGATCGATGTGTGCATACGCACGCGTCAATTTTAGTGCGGAACGGCGACGTGACGTCTTAAACCTGCATTGCGCTTGTGTTTAAAAACTTATTTATAGCTTATTGCGGCCGTCGTTGGTTGCCACCGCTGCGTCTTTGATTTATATTTTGTTACTGACTAGCAGTGACTAAGTTACTATCATACCGGTACCATAGCTGCTGCGGAACGAGTACCGGTACGACTGCTGCGCTCGACTGCTGCTGCTGTCTGCTGCTGCGAGTTGGCGCAGCTGCTTACCTGCTGGTTACCTACGACCTATTGCTGCTACTGCTGGGGCTAGCAGCTCTCGTACTGCTGCGGCTGGTGCTACTACTACTGCTTGACTGCTGCGCTACCACGGTCCTACGACTGTACTGGTATCAGCTACCGGTACCACTACTGCTATCTACTGCCGGTACTGCTGCTTGGCGCTGCTGGTTGCCTACTGCTGCTAGGTTGCTTCTTGACTCCGTCTTCTGACTGCTGCTGCTGGTACTGGTACTGGACTACCGGTACTACTTGACTGCTGCTACTACCGGGAGTGCCGGTACTCTGCAACTACCGGTACCACTACGGTACTGGTACCACTACCGTGCTGGTGCTGGACTGTTGCTGCTTCCACTGCTGGTGGACTGCTGCTGGAGTACTGGACCGCCGTCGTAGGACCGCTACCGCTGGCTGCCAGCAACTTGACTGTTCCTGCTGTGCTACTACTGCTACTGCTGCACTGCTACGACTGCTGGTTGGCTGCGACTGGGCTGCTGGGCTGCTGGCTGCGATAAGACTGTTGCTCCTGTCGTACAAGGCCGCTGTGGTCAGTGCTGTCGTTGGACTGTTCCTCGACTGCTGGGTGTCTTTCGCTACTCCTACCTTATCATACTACAGTGCGGCTGGTTGCGCTGCTGGTGCTGGACTGATACTGCTGGTTGCCTGCGACCGGTCTGCTCCTCCCGCTACTCGACTGGAGCTAAACTGCTACCTCCAGTGTCTGCCGGCCCCCCTTGTCTGCTGCCCAACACACCCCCCGCCCCCCAGTTGCTGCCATGGGGGGCACCACGCTGCCACCCCGCCGCCGCCGCCGCCCCACCCACTAACACCACACTAACACACCACCATGGCCGCCGCCGCCGCCGCCAGCAGCGATGGCAAGTATGACGCAGACGCCTTTGACAGCGACCACGACGATGACACACCCGTGCCACCACGACTACCTCCACCACGCGCCGCCGCCGCCGCCGACGATGACGACGCAGTCGGCGTGTACGTGGACGACGGCGACTACGACAGCGCCGACGACACACTACCACCACCACCCGTGCCGCCACCACCACCGTCCGTGCTACCACCCGCACGACCAAAACAACGAAGCGCCCAACAACAACAGATGTCGGAGCGGCAGCGGTCGGCGGCGGCGACGCGCGCCGCGCTGGAGGAGGTGCTGGCGCGCGGCGTCATACGGCATGAGTTGCTGGCAGGCGTGGCGTCGGCCGACGCAGAGGCCAGCCTCACCGCGCTTGCCAACCTGGCGCCCTACATGTCTGGCACGTTTGACTGGGCAGACGAGCACGCCGCCCTGCTGCTGCGCTACGCCCTGCAGGCACTCACAATGCACGCCGGCTCGACGGCGCACTGGACCGCGGTGCTGACGGTGTTGGGCGCACTGTCAGTGCTGGACCCGCTGCTGTGGCGGCGCGGCACTATGGCGGCGCCCACCGTGCCCGGTGACCAGCTGCTGGCGTGGGAGGTGGCACGCAATGCGCGCCCCATCTCCACCACCGCCGCCACCACCGGGACTGCCGCCGGTGTGTCCATTGCGCCACTCCCCGTGCCGCCCCTCCTTCCGTCGCCGTCGCCGCTGCCCACCACTGAAGCGGTGTCGCTGCTGGAGGCTGCTGTGTGGTCAATTGCCGCCGCTGCTTCCGCCGCGCTGCCACCCACCGACGCCGACTGGCCGCTGCGCCCCGTGCGTGGCCCGCTTGCCTTGCTGCGGTCGGCACGCAGCGGGCGCAGCATGGCCGACACGGTGCTGCAGGCGCTGGCGGCACGCACCGCCGCGCCTGGCTCCGCCGTTGTGGAGGTCACGAGCCCAGCGCTGCAGCGTGAGATCAGTGTAGCGGCGCGGGCGCGCGCCGACGCCATGTTGTGGCTGTTCCCCACTCTGGAGGCCACACTCGCAACCCTGATGCGCTCGCTGCCAGACCCTGCGGACGGGGGAGCTGATCTGCCGCGTTCGGCGCGCTGGGTGCCAATCACATCCCGCTCTGCCGGCCCCTCGCCGCTGGCTGCCCGCGGCGTGGCGCTGGTGGCCTGGTTGCGGGGCGGCCGTATCGCGGCGCTGACGCGACTGCATGAACTGGTGGCGGCGCTGACAGAGAGTTGGACGTCGGTGCGCGCCGCTGCGCAGCTTTCGTTGCGTAGCGTTATTCTGCCGCCTGCCGCCGAGCGCTCCTGCCGCGCCGCCCTGGCTGCTGCCCGCGCGCGCCTGGCTGGCGTAGCGCTGGGCGGCAGTGACGGCGCTGCGGCGCGCGCTGCAGCTGCTGCCGCCTTGGCCGCGTCGTCTACGGCCCCCACCGCCACCGCACCAAATACCACCACTGCCGGCGCGCGGACAGACGCAGATCGCCGCGCAGCCGCCGCGCGGGCAGGGGCGGGCGCGCCCTCCATGCTGACGCGCGGCGCCCGCCCGGCCAGTGCCGCACTGCGGCCGGCGGCTGATTACGTGTATGCACATGACGACGAGCGGGATCACCGCCACCACCGCCCTGCCAGCGCCACCTTACTTGCACGGGGTGCCGCCGGCGCCCTCTCACATGGCGCCCTGCTGGTGCGCGTGAACCAGTGGGGTGCGCCGCCCGTGCTGGGCGGCAGCGACCCAGTGTACCCGCCGGCGCCACACCGCGACCTGCCGCCCCTGTCACCAACCCGCCGCCCCGTGTCGCCGCCTCGCGTGGACTCCGGCCGCCGGTCACGGTCGCCCGCCTCGCCGCCGCCGCCGGCCGCTGGCACACGTGCTGCCGCCGCTACTCCTTATCGTGGCGGCGCCGCGGCGCTGGACGCCGCGGTGGAGGAGCATGTACGCCTGTTTATGCTGGCTCGCCCAGCTGACACTGCGCACCCCACCGCACTGGACCTGTACCACTCTACCGTGCTGCGTGCGGCGCGTGAGGAAGCCATAGCGGCGCGCGCGGCACGTGGCAGCGGCGCATCACCCTCTCGCCTTCCACCGGCCTCGCCGCTGGCGCGTCCGCCCTCCGCGGCGACGTCGCAGTACCCGCCGACGCGGTTGCACGCCTCCAGCAGCCCCACCATGCCGCCCGCCATTATTCGTGCCGCCACACCCGCCACCGGCTACCGCCCGCCTTCTGCTGGCCACACCGCCCACCCTCCGCGTCGTCGCGCACCCTCACCGCCGCCTCAAACATTTACTCCGCGCTCCCGTTCCCCCTCCCTCCCATGCCCGTCAGCCCGCTTGCCCCTGCTGCCGCCGCACCCCCGCCGCCTGGCCGGACCAGCGGCGCGCCATCGATCGCGTAGGTATCAGTTAGCGCGCCATCGACATCGACACTGGTACCATCTGACCCCGATGACATGGTACGCGGACCGTGTCGCTGCTACCAACTCGCGACCACGCTACAAGCTATCCCCTGGTATTATCGTACGGTAATGAACCCCACGCTCATCATCATTCCGCACTAAATACGAGTTACCTGCTGTGCCACCCGACTGTGTCATCACTTCAACTGTTGTAACAACACTAACTAATGAACCTGTACGTTGTTAGGAGTTAGGAGTTACCAGGCTGCAGGCGCGCCAGCACCACCTGCACCACCGCCTCGTCCTTCTGCTGCGGCGTCAGGTCGGTGCGCTGGCCCACCTGCTGCACCCGCATGACGGTGGCGTCGTCCACAATGGTGGTGAGCAGCGTGGTGAGCTGGTCGCGCGACAAGCCAATGCTCTGCATGCCGGGCACTGCCAGCAGGCGCTGGATGATGGTGGCGGACGTCAGCTGCGCCTCGCCAGCCGCGCCGCTGCCCGCAATGCTCTCACTGCCCTCGACGCTGCCACCAGCAGCCGCTGCTGCTGCCGCGGCAGGCAGTGCGCTGCTGCTGCCCGTCACGCCGCCGCCGGCACCGCCACCGGCAGCAGTACCACCTGCGCCAGGCAGCGACGGCACGCGCGCCACCGCCACCGCCTGCATCATCTGCATGTGCTGCTCCGCCGCCATGTGTCGCTGCCGCTCACGCTCCTTGTTCTTGAGCGTCGCGATGTAGGGGCTGGACTTGCGGAAGGGGCGCGCGGGCGGCGCGTAGGCGTGTGCCAGCGCGGGCAGGCCCAGCGCCGGCGCGCCAACGGTGTCGGGAGTCGGCGGGCCGGGCACCGCCGGCGCCGCCACGGACGGCGGCAGCTCGGACGGGAGGGGCGGCGCGCCCGCCACGCCGCGGTGGAACGGCACAGTGCCCGCCAGGGCGGTGGGCGCGCGTGGCGCAACGGCCGCCAGACCCGGCACACCCACCTCCGACGCCGTGCGCTCCACGCTGGTGGTCAGCGCGGCGCCAAACGCGGCACCCTCAGGCGCCAGCGGCGCCTTGGGGTCCAGGTTGAACGGCGACGGCGTGTTCACGTGCGGCCGCTGCCGCTTGTACTCCACCATGCTGAGCCCCACCGACAGCAGCGCGTGCGGGCGCGGCATGGCGGCGGGCAGGAGGGAGTGGCACACCAGGTCGGACGTGCCACCAAGCGCGGGCGCCGCGGTGGCGGCACACAGTGCGGCAGCGCCACCGCCTGCCGCTGCGGCAGCACCTGCAGCAGCCGCCGCGGCATCCGCGGCAGCGCCCCGCGCCTCCCGCGCCGCCACGTGGTACAACCCAACACCATATGTGTACGCGCGCACGCGGCGCAGCTGCGGCGGCAGCGGCACGTGCTCCACCACCACGCGCGCCGACCCGCCCTCCCCCACCGACATGCCACCATTGGCACCCAGCCCAGTGGACAGCCAGCCGGGCACCGACACGGTGGTGGCGTTATTGTTGCCACCGCCGCCGCCGCCGCCAGCGCCGCCGGCACCGCCGCGTGACGCGGTTGGCAGCCCCAGCGCCAGCGCCATGGCAGACGCGTTGCCCACCGGCACGCTGCCTGTCGGCAGGTGCGCCCACACCGTCAGCGGCCGCATGGCCAGCCGCTTGAAGCGGTCGCTGCAGGCGCGTGCAGCACGCGCAGGGCGCGCCCGTGCCGCCACCGCCAGCGCCGCCGTGGGTCCAAACCGCAGCGGCGTGGCGGTGGCAGTTGGCGCACCACCGTGTGCGCCGCTGCACAAGTGCGGGTGCGCCAGCGCCGCCGGCAGCGGCAGGCTGGCGGCGCGCATGGCGTCGCGCACCATGTCCCAGTTGAACCCCACCTCCGCCACCACGCGCAGCAGCAGGATGTCCTCCAGCACCGTCCAATCGCTGGGCGCCGGCACGGGCGGCGCAATGTGCAGGGGGTCCGCGCCCGCCTTCGCGCCGCTGCCGCCCTCCCCGCCGCCCGCGCCGCGGATGCCGTCCAGCACCACGCGCGTCGTGTCCAGCAGGTTGGCGCCGCCGGCACGCGCACGCGCCAACGCCGCCAGCGCAGCAGCCACGCCACTGCCGGCGTTGCGGCCGCACCCTGTGCCCCCGGTGCTCGCCCCGCCGCCCTCAGCCGCCTCGCCTGCACCGTCACGCCGCCGCTTCATGCCCGCCGTAGCACTGCTACTGCTGCCGCCGCTGTTTGCGCCTGCAGCTGCTGCGCGTGCGGTCGCTGTCACTGTCGTGCACATGACCACCGTCAGCGACGCCTCCCACGCCGGCGCCCACGCCTCTGCCGGCACGCCTAGGGACGCCTTGCTGCTGCCGCCCGCCACCACCGCGCCGCCGGCGCCGCTACTATCCGTGCGCCGCCGCTTGGCGGCCGCCTCCCCTGTCACACCGTCGCCCTCCGCTGCGCCGGCGCTGGCGCTCGTGGGGACCACATGCAGTGGCAGGCTGGTCAGGCGCGCCGCCACAGAGGCGGCGGGCGGCAGGATGCTGCGTGGTGCGTACACTGCCGCCGCCGCGCCGCCGCCCACCAGCAGCGGCATCGCCTCATCACGCGCACCCGACGCCACCAGCGCAACCAGCGAGGGCGCGGTAGCGGGGAAGGCGCGCTGCAAGTCAACGGGCAGGCCGGCGCGCGCGCCAGCTGCCGCCGCTGCTGCAGTGGACGGTGTGTAGCCCTCCGCCGGCACGTGCACGCGCAGCAGCGGCAGCGCGCCAGCGTCGTCGGCCGAGTGCCCGGCTGCCAGCGCGGCGGCAGCGGCAGCGGCGGCAGACACAGCGGCGGGCACGGCGGCGGGGTTAGTGTGCAGGCGCGCAGACAGCGCGTCCGAAAACGCGGCCGCCGTGCGCCCCACTGCGCCGCTGACGCACACCGCGCCCGCCAGCACGGCGGTCGACAGCGTGGATAGCGCGGTACCGGGCGCCACCGCGTGCATGGCTGACGCCATCTGCGCCGCCGCGTCCTTCGTGTAGTCTGCGTGCGACTGCGGCAGGTTTGGAGCACCAGCGAACGGCGCACGGGCCAGAACAGCGCCCGGCGCCACCTCACCGCTGCCGCCGCCACCGCCGCCGCCGCCGCCACCGCCGCTAGCCACCGATGTCACCACATCCGCGGACGCAAAGCGGCCAGACCGGAAACGCATGTGGTGCGGCTGGGCGGCGTCCACATACGCGTTGCCGTCGGGCACCGCAATGGGCGCCTCCGCCATGGTGGCGCCCATCAGGCCGACGGCAGACACGCGCGCGTGCCGCGGCCGCTGCAGCACGTACGCCGGCCGGTCTACCAGCGCCACGCCGGTGCCGGTGACGGAGGTGGGCGCGGAGTGCAGGGCAGCGTGCGCCAGCGGCTTGTTGTTGGGCGGGTGCGCCTTGACCAGTGCGCGTGGGATGGCGGGCGGCGGCAGCGACTTGCCGCTCAGGTGCCGCGTCGCCGCCTCCGGCCGCTCCAGGAACGCCATGGTGGTGCGGGCCACCGTGGCGCACGCCGGCTCCGCTGCCGCCGCGGGCGGCGCGTACACCAGGCGCGCCTCCACGTGCAGGGGCGCGTAGGCGCGGGAGAAGTGCAGGCCACCGGCATCCTGGTGCCGGCGCACCGCACCCACCGCACCCAGCGCCGTCCCCATCACGCGCCGCCGGCCCTTCAGGTGCTGCACTGCGTGCGCCTGCGTGATGAGCGCCGCACGCGCCTCCAGCTGCGCGCCGCTACCTGCGCCCAGCGCCTGGAACGGCGCCCGCCCGCCGCGCAGCACCGCACCCATGCCGATGCCAGGCACGCGCAGCGCGCCGTCCGTAATGGCGGTGTCGTGCGCCTCTTGCGCTCCGCCGCGGCTGCCCACCCGCGCGCCCGCCACCGCGTACGCCTCGCACGCCGCCACGCCGTATGTGGACGCACCCAGCGTCGCCGCGCCCGCCGACGCCATGCCCGTCACTGACCGCACCGCCGCCTGCCGCGCCAGCGCCAGCAGCGCGGTCGGCGCGCCGGCACCCGCAGCCAGCACATTGCGCGCCGCCGCGGGCGGTCGCAATGGCACCGCCGCCGCTCCGTACGCCGCCTGCGCCACCTCTGCCGCCGCACGCAGTACCCCACTGGCACCGCTGCCGTCGTCGGCGTCGTGATGCCCAACTCGCCCTGCCCAAGCATCGCCGCCACCAGGGGGCGTGCCGCCTTCCGATGGTGCTGCGCCGCTCGCACTAGCCTCCACTGCAGCCGCCTCTGTCGCCGCCGCCAGCGTGGATGTTACCATCGCGGCAAAGCGCGTACGCAGCGCGGTGCTGATGCGCAGCGCGGCGGTGTAGTCGCCGTCCTCGCCGGTGTACGCCGCCGTCAGGTGCAGCACCGACAGCTGGCAGGCGTAGCTGGCGGTAGCGAGCAGGCCCGCTAGCATGGAGCGCGCCAGCAGCGTAGCGGCGACGGCAGCAGGCGACTGCGTGGGCGCCAGCGGCGGCGCGTCCACCACCACCACGGTGCGGAACACCGCGCCACCTGCCGCCGCACCAGCGCCGTCCAACAGCGGCGCCAGCGCGTTGTGGGTGGCGGCCACCAGGGCGGCGGGGTCAACTGCAGCCGCGCCAGTCGGCCGGCTGCGTAACGACGCCTCCAGCGCCGTCACCGCACCTCCAGGCGGCAGCAGCGGCAGGATGATGACGGCGGGCGGGCGGGTGCTGCTACCAGAGGCAGGCTTGCACGTGCCGCCAGGTGTCACTACCACCGCATGCAGTGCGGCGGCGGTGCACAGCGTGCGCAACAGCTCGGCAGCGGCAGCAGAGTGGCACACCAGCAGGGTGGTGCGCCCTAGCGCGCTCGCCTCCCGCAGCACACCCACCACGGCGCCCAGTTTGGGTGCCGCCGCTGCCATGTATGGCACAGAGGCAGCCGGCAGGTCGGCCCACGAAATGCGCGGCGGCACACCGCTGTCCAGCGATGCAGTTATGACGGGCGACACCGCGGCGCTGCAAGCCGCCGCACCAGCGTACGCGGCTGCCGCAGCATCGGCGGAGCGCGCCAGTGGCGGCAGGTGCAGCGCGGCGGTGGACAGCCCACGCGCCCAGCCACTTGCGGCTGGCGGCGCCACGGACGGCAGCCACTGCACCACCACGTCGCACGGAAGCGCGGACGTGGCGCCGTTGCGCAGGAGGGGCGCGCGCGCGCCCGCACCGCTGCCACCCAGGAGGGAGTCGCCGCCGCAACTCGGCGCCAGCCGCACATCAGCAACCAGCACGGTACGCCGCGCGGTGTCGGGCTGCGCGCCGTGCGGCGCGCGAGCAGTCCGGAGGTAGGACGCTGGCACGCGAGGTGCCACCGCCCACGGCGCACGCGTCAGCCCCACGGCCGCCGCCCACGCAGCGTGGCAGGCGGGCAGCGACGGCACCACGATGGACGGCACAGTGGCCGCCGCCACAACGCCGGCAGCAGCCCGCCACAGCGGCAGCGGCAGCGCGTCTGGCCCGCCCTCCAGCGTGTCGCGCACGCCCGCCGCCACGGCGCGCGGGTGCAGCGCCGCCATGTGCAGCGCCGTCACCAGCGACACAAGCGCAGCGTCCGGCGTCGTCGTCGGCGCCGCCGCATCCTGGGTGCCGTCCAGCGCGAGCGGTGCAGCGCGCGACAGATGCGGCACCACGTGCGCGGTGCCGCGGCCGGCTGCCAGCAGCTCAGCAGGGCACGCAACCACGCCTGCCGCTGTCGACGGTACTGGTGCAGCACCCTCCAGCACGCGCACCAGCGGCGTTGCGCCGCCCACCGGTGCCGCCAGCGTGGCAGCCACAAGGCGGCCAGCGTTTAGCGGGTGGTGGCGGAGGAGGGCTGGCGCGTGCGTGTGCGCCAGGCCGGCCGCCACCAACCACAGGTCATCCACCGCGGGGTCGGGCAGCGCGGCGGGCGGGCGCACAGAGGAGGGAACTAGCACCGGCGGCGGCGGCGCCGGTGCAGGGGCTGGTGGCTGTGACAACGATGCAGACGGCTCGGCGCCGCCGCTACTACCGCTGCCGCTGCCGGCGTCCATGGGCAGGTCGTCACCCGGCCCCAGCGGCACCTCAATTGTGGCTGCCAGCCGATCAAACATGTCGTCCATGGAGAGCGCGGGCGCCGCGTTGCGTGCAGCCGCTGCCTCCGCCGCCGCCGCCTCTACCGCCGCTGCCATCGCGGCTGCCACCGCGGCGGCCGCCAGCGGCGCTGCCGCCACGCGGAGGCGCGCGCGGCAGGCGGCATCGAGGCAGCCTGCCACCGCTGCCAGCACCTCCGCCTGCGCGGTGGACACCGGCAGCAGCACGCGACGCTCCAGGCGCGCGTGGACGGCAGCAAAGGTAACGCAGAGGGCGGCGTCGGCAGCGATGGCAAGGCCCTCGCCCCACCGCGGCACGCCAGGCGCAGGCGTCCGCAGCAGAGGCTGCGGCAGCAGGAAGCCGTCAGTTGTAAGGAGGGGTGTGAGGGTGGCGGGCTGCACCAGCAGGTGCGGAGGCGGGAGGGCAGCAGTGACGGTCGCCAGTGCGCGCCACGCCGCCGGGATGCGCGTCTTGCCAATGGCGACATCCAGCGCCGTCGCGTCGGCATCCAACGCCGCCAGACCCGCCGACACAGTGCCCATTGGCACGCCGCGCAGGGATGGCACCAGCAGTCGCAGCAGCGCGTCTGCCACGTGAACGTCAATGCCGCCGCCGTGCGTCGCATCGCCGCCCGTGCTGGAGGCGCGCGCCGACGGGAACCCTGACGCCCCGCCGCCAACCGGTGAGCTACCAAGGGCACCCGGCTTGAGCGCGGGCGCCACCGCGGCAGCGGGGTCAAGGTCACTGCGCAGCACCACCGCCGTCACGTTGCCGCCCACCCGCGCCACCGCGTCCGCCAGCACCACCGCACCCTCGCCGCCGCCCACGCCACTGAACCGGCAGTCCAGCACAAGCGGCATTGGCCGGCGCGCAGCCGCCGGGCTGCCTGCTCCCACGCCCGCCGCCGCCGCCAGCCACGGTGCCAGCGCCGCGCTGCCACCGCTGCTTCCACCGTCGCCGCCAACATAGGCATCCAGCGGCAGCAGCAGCACTGCCATGGTGGCGGGCACGGCACCGCCCGTCGGCGGCGTGGTATGCACCACCGCGGCAGCGTCGCCTGGCAGCCCCACCGTGATGCGCACTCCCAGCACAGCCCGCCCGCTACATGCATTCATCCGTGCGGCGGCAGCGTGCACCGCGCGCGCCCACGCGGTCAGCGCCGTCGAGGCGCATGCAATAACGACGGGGAAGGCAGTGGCGACGGCGGGCGGCGGCGTCGTTGGTGACGCCGCCTCTGCTGCCGCCGCGCGCCACATGACGGACGCCGCCAGGCCGGTGGCCACCGCAGTGCGGCGGCCAACGCCAGACGCCAACCCGCCACCCGGCAGTGCCAGCGGCGCCGCTGTCAGCACCGACGTTGCAACCAAGCGGCCCAGTGCCGCCTGCGAATCCCGCAGCGGCGCCGTCGCCGCCTCCCATGGCAGCCGCAGCGGGCCAGCGGTGGCGCCGCTAGCTGTTGAGCCACCGGTTGTTGCCAACGCCACCAGGAAAGCGGCGGCGTTGCCGACGGCGGACGCCAGGCCCGCGGTGGCAGCTGGGTCCCGGAATGACACCACCAGCGGGTCCTCCGCACCAGGCGGCGCCGCAGCAGGTTCACCCACCACCGCCGCCGCCGGCGGCTTGGCGGCGGGGCGGAACTCTGTAAAGTATGACGCGCCCTGCACGCCACCCACGCCACGCAAGCTGGGCCGTCCCAGCAGCGCCATGGCAGTGAACATGGCGCGGCGCATGGCAGGCCACAGCGCGCGTTTCATGGCATGCGCGGCAGGCGCCGGCGACGGCGGCGGCGGTGGTGGCGGTGGCAGCGGCGGCGCAGGTGCAGCAGCAGAAGCATCGCCATCAACGCCGCCCTCTGCTGGTGGCGACGGCGGCGGCGGCGGCGGCGGTGCCGGTGCCGGTGGCGGCGGCGGTGCGTGCAATGCATCCACTGCTGCCTGCAAGGGCTGTAGCGCGGCGGCGGCAGCGTCATCAATGGAATCATGCCCCGCAAACAGCGCGGCAGCGGCGCCGATAGCAGCCAGCGCGCGTTTCAGTTCTGCGTGACCCGTGACTGACGCGCCCGCCAGGCTCGATGCCAGCCCAACAACGGGCGGCTCGGCACCGCCATCCATGGCATCGTCGTTGTCAATTGTGGCAGGCGCGCCGCCGGCAGGTGAAGCAGCAGCACCGGCAGCAGCCTTGCGAGCCACCGCCGCGGCGCACTCGTGAGCCATTGCCGCTGCCACGGCGCGTTTCCAATCCCGCTCGCCTGCCACGTCAGTTGCCGCCCACACAGCCTCCGCCAGCAGGCTATCCCAGTGCGTGCGCCGGCGCGCCGGCTCCTGCATGCGGCGAAACAGGCGCTCCGCCGTCACCGACTTGCGCTGCAGCGTTTGCAGTGAGCCCACCAGGTCGCGCCGCTGTCGCAGCAGGGCGCGCAGGTCGGCAGCGGTGCTCAGCACCGCGCTCATGGGTTTAGGTGGCGCCGGCGGCGACGGCGGCGGCAACGATGGAATGGTGCTTTCTACTGTAGCCGCTGCCGCTGGTTGCTGCGGCGGTGGGTCGCCAGCGGCGTCACCTCGTGGCGCCGTGGGTGCAGCGTCATCTACCAGCATGCTACTACTACCCGCGGCGGCAGCAGCGGCGGCAGCGGCGGCAGCGGCAGCCGACGGGGCGGGTGCAGGCGCCGGGAAGATGGCTGCCACAACGGCCGCCACAGTGGCGGCGGAGGCGGTTGTGGCAGCCGGCGGCGCGCGCAGGGAGCCGTCACTGGCGCCGTGGCCGGGTGCGGCACCTGGTGCCACGCCCGCCGTGTGCACCGCAGCTGCTGGTACGCCGCTGCTGCTGCGCCCAGGCGCCGGGAAACTGAGGGGCGCGCCGTCGCGGGTGGGCGACGCGGCGGGCAGGCCACGCGACGACATGGGTGGCGAGGCGCCAGGCACCAGCGGCGAGGGAAAGCCACGTGCCGCCTCACCGCCATTCAGTGGCGGTACCGGAGCGGCAGCAGCGGATGTGGTTGAAGTGGTGGCAACTCCGCCGGCGGTGGCACTAGCATCCCACAGCGACGCGCCCAGCCGTGCGGCGGCCACTGGCGGCGATGCGCGCACGCTGCCTGGCGCGCTGGGCATAGGTGGCGGCGGCGGCAGCGGCGCGCCAACCTTTGCTACCCCGCCACTCTTGATGTACGATCGCAGCAACCTGGCAGTGAGGGGGTGTGGGGCGGGGGAGCACGACAACGTGGCACGTGGCGGGCGGGCAGCGCGCATGGCATCAACATCGTCGCAGTAAGGCAACGCACTGAATGGCAGCTTCTCGATGGCTGATGGCAAGCGCGCGCGGGTGTGTGCCCGGCGCCATGGTTGCGGCGGCCGCCTGTAGGATCGGACGGGAGGGGAGGGAGGGTGTCCTTAGGAGACAGGCAGGTATGGCGGGCAAAACGCAGCAGTTGGCGGGCAACATATATGTTGCACCGCGGCCAACGGGCACCGTACCATCTCGTTGTGATCACCTACACAGACGACTGCAGCGCAGTCCACGGCAATGCGACCGCCACCCACTCCGGCACAGGGCGCAGCAGCCACCAGCGCCAGCAGCACCACACTAAGTGTGCCAGCACCACAACGGTGTTGAAAGCGTCACTGCGTCGCCACAGCACTTGGAAAAAATCTCGGCAGAGGGCGTCGAGAGGGCGACTTTGCACGCGTGCACTAAATCCCACACAGCACCGCACACGATACGGACGGCCGCCAGACGTGGCAGGTACCCGTCGGTATGGCTGCCGGGTGGTGCCACGGCGTGACACGTCGTTGCCGCGTCACACGGGCGTCGGATATGGGCTCTCTCTCGCCGCCTACTGGCCTTTTTTTGACCCAGTAGAGGAGGAGAGAAGAGAAGAAGAGGGAGAAGAGTAGAGAGTGCGAGGTAGGGTAGGAAAAACTTGAACTTGAAAACCCCAGTAGAGGGCAGAGAGAGGGCCCGAAAACGCAATAAATAAAATGCGGGCGGGGCGTGGGGAGAGGTGGCAGCGCGAGGGCGGGTGGCGGGTGGGGTGCCGGTGGTTGGGTGCGGCGCGGGGGACGCGCCGCGGCGCGCGCTGGGCTGGTGGGAAGTAGACAGTGGTGGGGGAGTAGGAGGCGAGAGAGGCGTTGGAAAAAATCTCCCCCACTTGATGTTTTTATTTTTAGTTGTGTGTTTGATGGGCGTCTACAAACATGTGTGTCGTGTGTGAGTGTGAATGGTATGGTGGGGTGTTGTGTGGCGGGTGGGTGAAATGTGTTGGAGAGAGTGGAAAACGCGGATTTTAGTGGTGGAAAGAGAAAGATACGGGGATGTTGGCGGGCAAGTTTGGATACGGCAGGAGAGAGGGGAGAGAGAGGGTGACGCCAAAATGGACCGTGCCGCAGCTGCCGCATTATATCATGGGGTGGGAACTGTAGTCTCGCGCACTACCGTTGCTGCCGCTGCCACTACTGCTGCCACCCCCGCTTGCGGCAGTGGGTGGAGAGAGAGAGGGAGAGAGAGAGAGAGAGGGAGAGGGGAGAGAGAGAGGGGGTGACGCCGGAGTGATTATTGCACGGGTGGCACGTCGAATGACGCAGATATATGTGGGCGAGTGTATGGCAGTGGCTAGTTGAGCGCGTGGTGGTTGTAGCGGGGTGATTAGTGAACGTGGCGACACGACAGATTACGATACCATCGTCAAGTAGTAGCGAAGCAGTGATTGTGGGGCAGCAGACGACGTGGTGGACACACTGTGGCAGCGGCGGCAGAGGACACACACGCGGCAGAGCTGGCGGTGTTGGCCACGATGGCGGAGGCGGCAGCAGAGACAGTGAATGGCTTGGCAGCAGCAGCGACGGTGGATACGATGGCAGCAGCGGAGGACACCATGGCGGTGGTCGTGGACACCATGGTAGCGGCAGTGGGCACGATGGCGGCAGCGGAGGCAGAGACAGAGGCTGTTGTACCGGCAGCGGACACATTAGCAGTGCCAACAGCGGACACTACGGCGGCGCCAGATGGCAACCTTGCAGACGTGTTGGCGGAGAAAGAAGAGGGTGGTGCCGCCCCCGCTGGAAGGCGCCGACCCACCGCACCTGCTGCCACCGCTGCCACCAGCGGCAGTGGCGGCGCCGCAGCTAGCGCGGTAGCGCTGCTGCCGCTGGCCGGCGTGGTGACGGTGGCACGCCGGGTACTGAATGAACGCGGCCTGACGCTGGCGGGGCCCACCAAGAGCGCGCTGGCCAACGCCGCCGCCATCTACATCCTGTACCTCACCACCATGTGCGTCCGCCCGTGCGCCGATGGTGCCTGTCGCCTCCTTCCACACACACCGCACTACACGCTGTAACCCACTCTACAATGCAGGGCATCGGCGGCGTGCCGCGACGCCAAGCGGTCCAACATCAACGCCGCCGACGTGCTGCGCGCGCTGGGCGACATGGACATGGCGGGCTTCGTGCCGCCGGCGCAGGAGGCGCTGGGTGGTGCGTTGGCGCGTCGCTGCGGCCTGGTGTGCGGTGCTACTATTGACATACACAACACTCTCCCCTTCCGACACGCTGCAGTGTTCCGCGCGGAGCAGGGTGCCAAGCGTGCAGCAAAACGGACGCGCGCTAACGGTAGTAGCAGCGGTGGTGGCGGTGGCGGTGGCGGCACAGATGACGAGGCGGCGGCGGCTGCCTCCAACCGTGCCGCTGCCGCGCGCGCACGCGTATCTGCAGGCGCTGCCGAGGAGGCCGGTGATGACGGCGACGACGACGAGCTGGATGACGCTGGCGTCGGCGGCGAGGAAGCGGTGGACGACGAGGGCGCTGACATTGATATTGATGACGGCGATGCAGACGCAGATGCACCCGCGCCTGCGCCGGACGTCGGCGGTGGCGGCGGTGGCGACGACGGCGGTGAGTATGAGGACACGGCACTGCCGCCGCCCGGCTGGGTGGATACGTTCACTTCGTAGCGTGTTAACATCATATTCAATACTACCGGTACAGGCACACGGACGGTACAGGAGTCGACACAAGAGTCGGCACACTGGACATTACTCGCAGGCACACACAAACACAAACGCCGTCACACATCCATGGTGAGGGTGACGGTGGCAACCGCAATGCCGCGGTGGTCGCGCGGCACCGCGGGCACAGAGGTATGTACCGCCACGCCGCCGCCAGCAGCCACGATGGCGCCCGCCCCCGCGCCGCCGGGCGCGTCGGCCGGCGCGGGTGTAAAAGTGTGTGGGATGCCGTCGCGGGCGGCGGCGGCCTCCACCGCCGGCTCCGGCGCGCCGCGCAGGCCGCTGACGTACGTCATGACACGCGTCGTGTTGGTGGACACCGAGATGCCGGTCTGCGTGCCGGCGGGCTTAGGCAGGTACACCTGCGTGTCAGCGTCGCGGCGGAAGTGGGAGGCGTCCGTCTGCGCCGACGTCGTCTTGCACTTGCGCAGGTTCATGATGGCAAGTGCCTGCCGGCGCAGCACCCACTCGTTCCACTGGTACTTGCGGTCAATGTTGCGCTCCACAAAGTGCACCGGCGTCTCCACGCCCTTGTCCACCAGCACGCGCCCGTTCTTGCTCAGCCGCACCTCCCCGCCGCCGCTGCCCGTTGTTGCACCTGCACCCGCCGCCGCGCCGCCTGCACCAGCCTCCCCGCCCGCCAGCGCCACCGCCGCTGCCGCCGCCGCCATGTCGCCGTCGTACTGCACGAGGGCGGGGATGGAGGCGGCGGCAAAGCCGTCCGCCGCGCCCAGCAGCTGCAGCAGGTGCACCAGCTCAATGTGGCGCAGCGCCAGCAGGTGGATGCGCTTGACGTAGTAGGCGGGCGCGGCACAGAAGGCGGCCAGCGCGTCGGCGTTGGCGCACACCACATGCTTGCCGCGCCACCGCACTACCGCCAGCGCTGGGTCGCCCGCCACCAGCAGGCCCAGCGCGGTGGCACCCTCATCGGCGGCGCCGGCGCCGGCGTCGTCAGATGGCAGCGGCGGCGTGCAGAGCGTGACGGGGCAGTAGCCCTGGTAGTCCAGCGGCAGCTGCAAGAACTCGGGTGAGTGCTCCAACGACAGCCGCTGCGGCCGGTCATCCGGGTCGTCAGCAAAGGAGGCCTCGGCGGCACGAGCGGCAGCGGGCGGCGGCGCCACGGGCGGCGCGCCCACCGTGCCGGCGGCGATGCGTGCGCGTGCGGCGCGCGTGAGGTCGGGTGGCAGGCTGCAGACGGTGGGTGGCACGTAGGGGGCAAGAGCGGCAAATGCCTCCACCACCGCGCCGATGGCGTCGCGCAGGTCCACCGCGCGCAGCCACTTCACCGCCAGCGCGTGGAAGCGCGGGTACACGGTGGCCTTGGACACGGCGGCGCGGCCGCCCACCAGGTCCTTCAGGCCCGCCATGTCGGACCCAAACCCCTCCCGCACCTCCGCCAGCGCCGCCTCGTGCCCGCGCAGCTCGTCCGCCAGGCTGGCGACGTACACCGCCAGCTGCCGCCGGTTGCCCAGCTCCGCGGCCCAGCTGCCACCCGCACCCGGTGGCAGCGCAATGGCGCCCGCGCGCACCGCCACCAGCGTGTCCACATATGCCTGCGCCGCCTCATTGGCGGCGGCCAGCGCGCGGTCAGCATCCCGCAGCGCCGCCGCCGCAGCCGCCGCCGCCGCCGCTGGCGTGTCCTCAATGCCCGTGCCACCCTTGGCGGCGCTCCAGTTGAACAGCCGAATGCCCAGCACCAGGTGCGCCAGCTCGTCCAGCTGCGCACGCTTGTCCTCCGCCGGCAGGCCCGTGAACGCCTTCACGCCCACGCGCGGGAACACGGACTCCATGGCAGCCGCCAGCTCGCGCTGCGCCGCCTCCAGCGACGCCGCCCCGCCGCCGCCGGTGCTCGTGCCACCGCCGCTGACGGCGCCCGGCCGCAGCCCCGCGGCGGCAGGGTCAGCAGATAGGTACGTCGTCACGTACGCCAGCACCTGCTTGTACACGCCCGCCAGCGCGCCAATGTCTGTCGTGCCCACATCTGCCACGCCGCAAATTGCGCCGCCCAGCTCGCCTAGCCGCCGGGCGCGCGCCCGCCGCCGCCGCTCCAGCGCCAGCTGCGCCTCGCTGTACGCCGCCTCAAACGCCGCCTGCATGCGCACCGTCACCGCGCTGGGGTGCTCCGACGCCAGGTACGCCGCCACCTGCGCCACCTCCTCCGGCACTGCTGACCCAGTGGCAGCGGCGGCGGCGTCCGCCGACGGTGGCGGTGGCGGTGGGAGGGAGCCGCCGGCTGCTTCGCGCCGGTACGCCATCATGCGCACCACGAAGGCGGCGGCGGGGCGCGACGCCTTCCCGTCGCACGCGCGCACCACGCCGTCCACCACCTCCTGCTGCGGCGGCGCGGCCATTGAGGCGGTGGGAGGGTGGAGGAGGGGGAGGAGGCAGAGGCAGGGAGGAGCAAGGAGTGAGGAGATCAAGAGACGAGAACCGAGTGGCAGCGGTAGAGGCAGAGGCAGAGGCAGAGGCGGTATGAGACGAGAGCCGAGAGACGAGAGGCAGAGGCAGAGAGGCAAGGTATGAGACGAGAGATGAGTCGAGAAACAAAAGGAGATACCGAGGCAGACAAGAGAGAGAG
>ERZ778022.2329-NODE-2329-length-20416-cov-4.182113_pt1 | contig 20416 bp, 17 predicted proteins | sample MGYA00375752_ERZ778022 | MGnify/ENA primary metagenome ERZ778022 (study PRJEB29350, sample SAMN05389826) | bioreactor metagenome | isolation source: Thiocyanate bioreactor | place: South Africa: University of Cape Town | collected 2014-04-04 ... | reverse complement strand
AATCGCCTTAAGATGTCCGAAAAGGTGATAAACGCAGCATGGAACTCTTTCTTGGTACAATAGAGCTCGCCTTTACCTTGAATCTTTTTAAATAAATATTTGTACCAAACGGCTTGTTCCGGGGTAAAACCAGATTGTAATTCGTCATTTTTTTGTACGGATTTTGGGGATAAAATAATTGCCAAAGAATTAGTTTGCGGGTTATGAGTGGCTAAATAATCACTAAAATGTAGGACCTCTCGCACGCCCCCCTGGTAGGGGTTTTTTGTGAGAAAAAAACCACTCGGCAAATGGTGAAAATCAATGCCACTTGTAAATAGTGGGAGGTGATTAAGAATCTTAATACAAGATTCGGAGCTCAGGTAGCGAACGTTGTTATTTTGTTTTTCTACATTGCCTGAAGGATGATTGCCTAAAAGGTTATGCCATATTTTCGTTGGGTCATCTGGAGATTTTGGCAAATACTTATGAAATAACTGAATAAATTGATTTAAGTCAACGAGCTGAAGATTTAAATCATCCGCAATATGATCTTCTGAGGAAATATCAGAATTGGTATCTATTTCAATTACATAATCAGTTTGTACAGCAACCCCAATTTTACCAAACATAACCAACCCTCAGATATAAAATTTATATCAAATTGTTATAAAAAAGCACATTGTAACTAGTTGTATAACGTTTGTAAACGAACATATTGATGCAAAAAGGGTCTTCTGTACGACGTTACAAGCGAATATTTGTAAATAACTATGTCCAATTTAGATGACTTCATGAACACTTGCATATGCATGTCTTCAACAGTACTGACGCGTGTGTTGAATAAGTCCACTTTGATTTGCAACTGATGCAGGTGAATACATGTCCGGAGCAATCAGTTACTGCTTTTTAAAACTTGCAGTGCTTGTTGACGCAGAGTTTGGTGCTAAGTGGTCTTCAAGTTGCGCCTGAAGCATAATCAAATCCTGAGTGCGCACGCTGTATAATTTGGTCATCGCCGCTAAATCCCGCGGCGCCCCTTGCGTAATCAGCCATCCTAAGACATTAGGTGTACGCGCCGCGTACGCACGACCCCCTTTGCATGCGGCAAATCCCTCACCCAATTTGCATTTTACTGAAAACCACGGCTCATTTTTTTTTCCAATACGTAGTCCATTAGTTGGTTGTGGCGGTGCGATAAACTCAGGCACCGGATGAAAGGGCTCATTAGAGCAGTACTCCGCAACTACATGCATCGGCAACAGTTTTTGTGCGCCACCAACCCCGTCGCGCCATTGGGTATCCAGGATATCAAAATCTTTATACCCAGGAGCCTGGTACAAATTCACTTGCGTTTGCAGCGCGTCAATGATGGTGTGTTGGAAATCAAAATGCTGTTCGATGATGGTTTTTCCATGTAGTTGATACGTCACGCCCTGGGTTTTTAGTTGCTGGTATTGCGTCAGCAATTGGCCCCAAAGACTTGAGTGTGCGTGCCCCTTAGGAATATAGTTGAGTAAGGCAGTCCACATGTGTTTGTCTAGGGCCCATAGCGCATATTCAAAGGCACTGATGGATTGAAATTTGCGTCCGGAACAATCCGTAACCCGACTCCGTTGCACCATGATATAGAGATTCTGCGTTAAAGCGCTTGAGCCTTAACCAGTTCGCCGCGCATCACCCAATGAACTAATTGACGCGCATCCGGCAGGGGCTGAAATAATGTGTGGTATTTTTTATTCATTTGTGCGTAATGGGCTAACCTTGAGGAAGGAAGATGATGCGCAGACTCGACCTCTAGTTCTTGGGGTAATTCAGGAAACCGTTCAAATTGGGTTTGCATGAGTCCCTCATGAGTTTTTAGATAATTTGCATCTTACTATACCGGAGTTTATTGGTTTGTATTAATAGGGACTTAAAGTTTACCCAAGATCTTACCCAACGTTGGGTATGATCCCTGATTTGAACACTTGCGAAAAGATGTGAATAATTAAGAAAACTTAACTTAGTAATAACACCCAGTTATGCCGGTTGGGTGTTATTACTAAGTTAAAAGATAATACGTCTTTAACTCTGCTAGAACCATGACTAACATTCCAAATGTTCCATTTGTTCGTACATTATTTGACGTTGACGAAAAAATGGAACATATGATTCGCTCTTGTTTGAGGTAATTGAATGGAGTCTTATCTTGCTGAGTCTATCCGCGTACGCATACTTAAGCCATCAAGATCGTTAGCTACTCATAAGATTCGATGGCCAATACCTCTCTTTTTTGCTAAATTACCCAATTAATTCAATAAGGATTGTTGGAGGCAGGGTTTATTGCTATACTGTTATTAACAACACCCGTCACGCCTCTTTACAATGCGCACCCCGACGGGTTTTTTATTGCCTATGAGTAACCAAAATAACATATTTGAAAAGCCGCCGCTTTCTATCGATGATCAGCTTGAACGACTATCTGCACGTGGCGTCATTATCCAAGATAAAGATACTGCTCGTCATCACTTATCTTATATCAGCTACTATCGTTTTTGTGGATACGCCATAGAATTTGAGGGCGATCGTGTTAATGGAGAAAAGCAGTATCGCAATGGTACGACCTTTGAACAAATTTTAGATTGCTATGTCTTTGACCGTAAATTACGTTTGCTTGTTATTGATTCAATAGAGCGAATTGAGATTGCTATTCGTACTGTGATGATTAACGAATTGGCATTGAAATATAATAATGCGCATTGGTATCTTGATAAAAGCTTATTCCTACCTCAATTCAACCATAATGATCTAATTCAATCCATTAAAAAAGAAACGCAATATAAAGTGCCAGATGGGTCTATTAAAGATAAAAAACGCGAACGATTTATTAAGCACTATTATGATAAGTACCAAATACCTGTACTTCCCGCTGTATGGATGGTGGCAGAGGTGCTGCCATTAGGCTCATGGTCAATGATTTTTGCTAATTTGATTGATCGTGAAAATCAGAAGTTAATTTGTAAACATTTCGATATCAACTATAAAGTAATGACATCTTGGTTGCATGCTTTGACATATTTGCGTAATTTATGCGCGCACCACAGTAAACTTTGGAATAGAAATTTTACTTTAAAACCGTTAGTTGCTAATGATTACAGCCAGCAGTTAAAAAAGAACACCAGGTTTTCAGCGCAAGCTGCAATATTAAAGATATTTCTTGATATCATATCCCCTGGTAGCGGTTGGGCTAAGCATTTGCGTATACTGATTAATGACCATCCCAACATTGATGTTAATAAAATGGGATTTAGTGAAGATTGGGTTAGCGATCCATTTTGGGCTTAATTTTATATACAGGCTATCTCAATTTTTTAGTAAACCATAAAATTAAATCATCATCGAGAGCATAGGATTGCCCTGGCACTGTGGACTGATAGCCATACGTTACACCTAAGCCATCTGGTAGATAACCTCTTTTTACATAAAGTCGTTGAGCCTGACCATATCCTCCATCAGCACCGCCATACAATCCTACGCCAATCCCTACGACGTCACTTTGATTTGCAGCCTTTTCTTCAGCGACTTGAAGTAAAGTATTACCTATCCCAGATTGACGAAAATCTGGAAGTACATTTAAGTCCATAATTTCGGGAATTCTTTTGCTAATAAAAGGTTCATATTGTGATAGCCATTTTAAAGTGATGTATCCTGTAAAATGCTCACCAAGATAAGCTAACCAAACAATCCTTTCTGATTTCTGTTGCTCTTGATAATAGCCTTCAAATAAAGAGACAGATTTTTGCCAATTTACTTTCTGAAAAGCGTCAACAATAGTTGGAATATCAGCCAAACTTAATGTCTTAATAGTAATCATAATATCTTTCCTATAGCTCTATCTTCGGAGGAGCCTTCATAACCATCGGGATTATCTTCTCAGCACTTCATGTAATGGTTTATACATAAAAACGACAATGGCATCATTTGCATACTCTGATCGTTCAAAATCAGATGCTTATATACTTCATCACCTGCTTTGTATCTTCATAAATCTTTCTCCATGACTGTTACAGGATGAAGCTTCAATTCATCCATACCGATTTTTTTCCACCCAAGGCGCTGATAATACTCTGTGATAGCCGGATCAAATGTGAAAAGATAAAGTTTTTTAAAGCCAAGGGCTTTTGCTTTCTCGACGGCAACATCAATTAGCATTTTACCAATTCCCTGCTTTTGATACTTTGTAGCGACCACTAAATCACCAAGCCAAGGTTTTAAGTCCGACCGAATACCTGCATCTAATTCCAATGTGCAGGAGCCTATAGGAATGTTACCGTCTAATGCGACATAAGTAAGAGGCATATCTTGCTGCAGTTCCTCTTCATACAAAGTTCTGCTTTCTTCAACGCTAATCTCAGGCATCCAGATTTTGCCTATACCCTCATGCCAAATTTTTGCAAGCATGGGTATGGTATGTGAATGATTTTTCAATAGGTCGATTTTGATCATCATGCGCTTTTTTTGATAGATCATGGGATCCACTCCAATTTTATCGCACGCCCATCTGGAGTATCTATTATACCAACTGTCTGAAATCCTACTTTTTCATAACAGCGTTTTGCACGTAAATTATTTGGATCGACTTCTGTGATAATTTTTTTGATGCCAGAATTTTGACCGAGGAATGCTATAAATTGCTGAATCAGCGCTGTACCATAACCCTGATTCAGCAAAGTTTCTTCGCCAATAAATTGATCAACGCCTACAGTGCTTGTATCCTCATCTGGCCACCATCCTTCACCAACTTTAGATGCCCAATAGTATTGGATAAATGCAATGGGTTTTTCAGCTAAACAAGCAATGTATGGGCATACAACGGTACCACCAATACGGTTACCGTATTTTTCATTGATCTCGTCTGGTGTAAGCGCATCTGTCCACCATTCCCTTACATGAGGTTTAGCAAACCATTGACAGAGTAAATTGAGATCGGTTTTTGTTAATGGCCTAAAAACAAATTGTCTGGCTAAATATTCTGAACGGTTTAGCCGGTATAACACATGTCTTTCTAACTTATGACCTGGGAGCTTGGGATGGTTAAAATTATCCTTGGGATCATGGTGCAATCCAATTTTCTCCATTATTCGACGGGAGGCCAGATTCTTTTCAACTGTGAAAGATACAACATCTTCTAGCTCCAAAGTAGTAAATGCATAATCTAAAACAGCCCTTGCTCCTTCTGTAGCATATCCCTGATTCCAGTATTGAGATGCCAAACGCCAGCCTATTTCAATGGCGGGGGTGAAGTGCGCCTCAAATGAAGGAGTTATCAGCCCAATCCAACCGATCATTCATGCGTGGTTTTCAATTCGACAGCATAGAGTGAAAACCCTTTTTGTTGCTCATGACTTATGATGCGTTGTACCCCTGCCGTAGTATTTTCACGTGTACCAAGGGCGGGCAAAAATTCACAAACTTTAGGATCTGCATCAATAGTTGCCATAGCCTCTAAGTCTGCCATTTGAAAGGAACGTAAAATAAGGCGTTGGGTCTCTAGAATTTTCATGGATGTATATTCACAATATCAACTTATTACTGAGGGAAAATAGCACTAGCCACTAGGATCGTAGATGCTAGCATGGCTCCTAAACGTCGTCTATACAGCTGATCTTAATTTGAATTTACTTAATCTCTGCTTTCTAAAAAGTCTCTTTTTTTCTCGTTTTCAATGGCTTCAACTATATATTCTATTATTTTTAATGATTTTATTTTTGCATCTGAAAGCATTATAGTTACCTCAACTATCAGCAACTTGGGGGAAGGGATAAGAAAAGCTTACCCAAGATCTTACCCAAAGTACCTGCGGTTATATATGAAAAATAACGAATAGTTGAGAAAGATTTGAGAAGAAGAAGTCTGTATTATTTCGAGAATAATCAATGCGTTAAGTACACTTGCGAACCATTAAGAAGTGTTTTAAACTTAGTCAATGGTACCGAGAAGAGGACTCGAACCTCCACGGGGTTGCCCCCACTAGCACCTGAAGCTAGCGTGTCTACCAATTCCACCACCTCGGCATGTTCGCTAAATTATCATATTTAGCAGGTCTGTCAATAGATTCCTGCAAAAAGGGGCATCTGATATCGACTCACTTAAGGCAAAGAAAGTCCTGCATCCCCGATTTCAAAATAGGGTACGCCTGCTTTTAAAATACGTTCACGAATGCCTTGCCATGAATCTTGTAAGGGAGGTAACTCGATAACTATATATTTGGCATTGGAGGCGTCACCGCGGCGTAGTTGGAAGTATAAATCAAACGCTGCTTTTTCAGGATTCTCCGCTAAGGGATGAAAATGCAGGTCATTAATACCTTCGGGCTGGCGACTGGCTATGACATACACTTCGTCATTTTTGCCGCTGCGGCAAAATTGCTCAAGTGTTGTGAAGTCTTCAAAATAGAATAATGTTTTCGTGGGCTGATAATGACTGTCCAACTTTCCAGGCACCCGTATTTCATGCGCAAGGTTCTCGGGAGCTTGCCCTAATTCTGCACGGATTAAGTCTTCACTCAGCAAACCATGACGTAAAATTTGATAATGATAAGGATCTGTGGCATCCACAATGGTGGATTCAATCCCTACCGTACAGCGTCCACCGTCTAAAATGGTTAAATCTTCGTGAGGAAAAGATTCTTCAACATGCGCGGCAGTGGTTGGGCTTATTTTTCCAAAGGGATTCGCCGATGGTGCAACTAAGGGGGTGCCAAGAAGGTGCAATAATTCTTGAGTAACAGGATGTGCTGGGCAACGAAGAGCAATGGTTGTTTGACCACCATTGACCAGAGGAAGAATTGCGCCGGGTTTACAGGGCAAAACTAAAGTCAGTGGGCCGGGCCAGAATTTTTTTATAAGAACAGCCGCATAGTCCGGGAGATTGTTGATAAGGGTATATAAGTTCCAATCGGGGGCAACATGCACGATTAAAGGATGGTTCAGCGGCCGATTCTTCATGGCAAATACTGCCTTAATCGCTTCCTCGTTATCAATGGGTGCCGCAAGACCATAAACCGTTTCTGTAGGTATGGCGACCGGCTTTCCAGCATGGAGATCACGCAGAACTAAATCAATATTGGTAGTAATTAATGGCATTGGTTATCTCAACAATCGACGGAACCAAACTTACGGTAACAGATAATGTGCGGCCAGATTATAGCTTAAAGTTTCAAGATTACGTAGCCCTGAAGGTTATTATTTTTGTACAGATAGAATTTTTTATGAGAAACCATGCTCCGTTTAGATAAAACGCTTAATTCTTAATTCAGCATATGGCGGAGCAGAATGCTCTCATTGACCCTATAAACAACTTATGTTTTGATAGCTTTAGGGTGCACTCAAGCGCTCAGATCGTGAAGCTTTGGATGCAGGACGCAAATACTGAATAGAGGTTACAGTTCATGGGATGGACGCAAAATGTTTCACGTGTATACAACTGGGGTTTGCAGCAACTGGTTAACAGCATTGCGAGTGTTCTAAATACTACGGCTCATGTACTGACTCTGACCGGAGGTGCAGGCCTTGCGTTTGCTCAAGATTGGAATAAAACTCTTGCTGCTGGTTACTATGGCCAAGTCAATGCAGATGGCGCGCTCGAACTCGATGCCCAAGTGGTCGATACGGGAATTAACCTTAATTATAATTTGCCGCTGCAGGTCAATACACAACGCGAAGGACAATGGCAGCAAAATTTTAGGCAATATGCCCATCCGGAAGTAATATTTTATATGAGTGGTTGTCTTATCGGAGGCAGCTTTTTGTTGAAGACTGGCGCGAACTGGTTGCATCAATGGCAACAATATCGTGAAGATTTAGCTCGTTATCAGATACAACCGGAACATTTTTTTGCCCCTCCCAGCAGTAAAGAATATGGCTGTGGAGTAATTTCTGCGCTGTCAACCACGCTATCATTCTCCTCCTCCAGTTACCTGTTCACCAGTTTTGTTCTACAGGAATTGATTAAGACACCTGCTGCAGAATATGGCTATCCTAATTCCGGGGAAACCTCCATTAATAGCACCTATTATCAAGGTCCAGTTGCAACAAATACTTTTCCCTTTTCCTTTAAACTTGATCCAGACGAATTCAAAATGCAACTACCTTATCTAGGTAATACAACAGTTTTGGTACAAATGACGGTTAAAGGACTTGCCCATGTGACTTATGGGGGGGCGTTTTATCTATTAGAAAATGCACAACCCGCACTACCTATAGCGCTAACCCGCGCTATGGGGGGAATCATCGGCGCGAGTTCTTATTTGTTAAAAAATTCTCTATTTCGCAAAGCGGTTGAACATCGAGACCAACGCCTACTTGAATTGAACCAATATGAACCCATGGCACTTAATCCTTAAAGGGAGCCTTAATCTCTTGCCAGCCACCACCTAGAGCTTGAATTAACGCTACAGAGTCGGTGAGCTGGTTTGCTTGAGCCTGAATTAAATTAAAGCGTGCTTGCTGATAGGTCAATTGAGTAACAAATAATGCCGTGCGGCTGCTATCACCAAGTGCAATTTGCTTCCGTGTTATTTCAAGGCTTGTCTGTGCTGCGCGATATGCTTTATAGGCGGTGGCGACTGCTTGCTGGTCGTAAAACAACGCTTGCAAAGCATCATTCACATTCTGCACGGCATTAATCACCGCACTGCGATAAAGCGCTGCAGTTTGCCGGTAAGTGGCTTCAGCCGCGCGTTGTCCATGGCGGAGATTTCCGCCATCAAAAATAGGTTGCGCAATCACTCCCGCTAAAGACCAAAATCGCGTAGTGGGATCCATTAAGGTGCCGATGGTGGTCGCTGCTGTTCCTGCATTGGTATTGGCTATTGTAAAATTTGGAAGCCGGTTGGCTTTTGCAACGCCAACTAATGCATTCGCCGCATGCATCTGCGCTTCAGCTGCACGAATGTCTGGGCGATGTTCCAATAAAGAAGCAGGGATTGAGGTCGGAATTTCACCTGGCAGATGCAGGGCTGCAAGTTTTATTTCAGGTGTGCTGGGATCATTTGAATATCTTCCGGTGAGGGCATTGAGCAGGTCACGCTGGATGGCCAATTGTTTATACAGAGGAGGCAAGTTGGCCTCGGTTGCAGCGAGTGCTGCTTGTTGTATCGCAATATCAGCGCGGGCAACATCTCCTAAGGAAAACAATTTATTTGAAACCTGCAATAAACGTCGTTGGCTGCTTATGATTTCTTTGGTTGCAGAAATTTGCTCACGCAAAGCCGCTTCTTGAATCACCGCGCTGGCTACATTGGTTGTCAACGTTAAATATGCAGCTGTTAATTGATGCTTTTGAGTTTCAGTTTGCGCTAAACTGGCTTCAAGCATACGGCGATTGCCTCCAAAAACATCTAAAGTGTAAGATACATAAACTTGCCCGGTGTAGAGCGAATAAAGATACTCATTGCTCGCCAATACGCTGGTTAATATATCCGCAGTTCGTTGTCTACTGGGTGCGAAGGATGCGCTAACGCTTGGGAATAATGCACCACGTACCGCATAAGTATTTTCAAGTGCTGCTTGCAGGGCATGTTCTGTTGCTTCCAAGTTTGGATTATGTTGCAAGCTCGCAGTGATAAGCTCGTTTAACGCGTTTGATTTATAGAGATGCCACCATTTCAGTGGTAGGTGATGATGGATGCTCTGCGGCTTTTGGCTTAAAAACTTTTGGGGTAAAACAGGTTGTGGACGTTTGAAATCAGGTCCTACCATACAACTTGTTAACCAACAAAGCGTAAATAGGATCACGAAAATACGGTTCATGATTTTTTGCGCTCGAGAAAACGCGTTAAGCTAAAGTAATAACTGGGTAAAATAAATAAAGTTAACAAGGTCGCAATAGCCAGTCCCCCCACAATAACAGTAGCTAGCCCCCGCTGCACATCGGTACCTACACCAGTAGCCAATGCAGCTGGCAGCATGCCAAAGGATGCAACAGTCGCAGTCATGAGTACCGGGCGTAACCGTTCGGCAGCACCATCAACCACAGCCCATCTTAATGATTTATGCGAGGTACGCATTCTTCTGATATTCGCAATCATAATAATGGCATTTTGCACCGCAACGCCGAATAAAGCGATAAACCCTACGGCTGTGGCGACATTTAATGTTTCTCCCGTTAAATGTAAAGTAACCAAACCACCGAGAGTCGCCATGGGCACTACCCCCAAAATAAGCAAAACCAGGTGCAATTGCTGGAATTGCATGAATAAAAGAATTCCCATAACCACGAACATCACACTTAATATATACAGCAGTCGTTCCTCGGCTCGTGCTTGACTTTGAAATTGTCCTGCCCACTCGAGGCGAAATTCTTTGGGATCAAAATGCACTTCGGCTGCAATTCGTCGTTTTGCCTCATTTAGATACGAGGTTAAATCACGTCCGCGATTATCCATCCGTACGGTGACCTGGCGCTCGCCTTGTTCATGTGCGATGTTACTTTCGCCCGTGTGATATTCAATAGTTGCTAATTCAGCAAGCGAAATTTTGGCGCCAGAAGGACTTGAGATAATGAGATCACCCAAGGCCTGAATGCTGTTTTTTTCCTGCTTTCTGAATCGTGCTGTGGCACTATAGACCCGTTTACCCACATAAATATTAGTAATCGGTGCCCCGCCTAAGCCCGTTTGAATCAGTTGTGTGATATCACTGACATTAATGCCATAGCGGGCAATTTTTTCCCGCTCTACGCGAATGGTTAGTTGTGGCACAGGGGGTTCTTGAAAGAGAGAGGCAAGAGCGGTGCCCTTAATACTTTTCAATACCTTGACTACTTCACGACCAATACGCCGACATTCATCTAAATCATCGCCATAGATACGCAAGGCTAGAGGGCTATGTGCGCCACCGACTAAATCATTAACGCCGTCGATAATGGGTTGGGTGATACCGATGCTATACCCAGGCATCTGCGCAAATTCCAAGCTTAATTGATGGATGAGTTCTGCTTTACTGTGTTGATGGGGCCATTGTGCATAGGGTTTTAAACCTACTGGGGCTTCGATATGTGAGGGTGTCCACGGGTCGGTGCCATCATCGCTGCGCCCTAATTGAGTGACCGCATAAGATACTTCGGGATGACGTAATAATTTAGCGCGTAATTGACTTGCCATGGCGCTCCCTTGTTCTAAAGAGAGGCCAGGAGGTAACTCTACTTGCAACCACAATGAACCTTCGTCTATTTCAGGTAAAAATTCGCGACCTGCGGTCATGCCTAAAACAATCACCAAGACCAGTGTGACAACACCTGCAAGATAGGCCCAATATTGTTTACGTAATAATTGTTGGAGCGCAACTCGATAGCTTTTTTCAAACCAGGCCAATACCCGGTTATGATGAGGTGCTCGGGGGCGTCGCAACGCGGTATAACTTAATCCCGGGATTAAGACCAGCGCGCAAATGAGCGCCCCAAAAAGGGCAACACTCACCGTATAGGCCATGGGTTTAAATAGTTTACCTTCGGCATGCTCAAAAGCGAATAAAGGCAGATAGGCAGAAATAATAATGAGGGTTGCAAAAAAGATAGGACGCGCGACTTGCCGCGTGGCAGTGAGCACTTCTTCACCCGTTAACGTATATTGAGGATAACGTTCGCGACGGCGCAAAATGGTTTCCATCACGACGATGGCGCCATCGACAATCACGCCAAAATCAATGGCGCCAAGTGAAAACAAATTAACGGGCATCTGGGTTAAGTTCATAAAAATGAACACGGTGATTAATGAAATAGGAATGGCTGCGGTCACCACTAACGCACAACGCCAATTACCCAAAAATAAAATAAGGACCACACATACCATGAGAATTCCTTCGAGAACGGTATGGGTGATTTTGTGAATGGTTAAATGCACTAAATCATCGCGATCAATATAAGGAACGATACGGACTCCCATAGCCTTAAGTTGCTCTTGAAGTCTATCGATAGTGCGATGTACCTGCTCTAATATTGCTCCTGGATTATCCCCTTTACGCATTAAAACAATACCCTGTAAGGTATCAGGGTTGTAGTTTTTTCCTAAAATTCCCTCACGCTCTTTATGACCAAATTCGACCTAGCCTAAATCACGAATCAGGAGTGGAGTTGCGTTGGGTTACCACCACCGCCCCCAACTCATCCAGAGTATGAATTTGTCCCATACCACGGATTATATAATTTTGTTCGCCGCGGGTGACGCGTCCACCCCCCGCAAAAGCACTGTTATTACCTATCGCTGTACTTACCTCATTTAGGGAAACATTGAGACTGCGTAATTTTTCGGGATCAAGGGTCAATTGAAATTCTTTGGTGAGGCCGCCAAAATTATTGACCTCAGCAATACCTTGGACCTGTTTGAGTGCAGGCATAACAATCCAGCGTTGAATCTCTGAAAGCTGCAGCAGATTTTTGGTGTCTGATTCGAGCGTATATCGATAAATCTCACTGCCCGAGCCGGTTAAGGGGGCGATACTGGGTTGAATCCCCGGAGGAAGTGAAAGATTGCTCAACATTTCTAATACTTGCGCACGGGCAAAATATTCAGTGGCACCGTCTTTAAAGATCAGGGTGATGAGGGAAAGCGCAAAAGTGCTGCTGGAACGCATAATAGCTAATTGAGGAACGCTTACCAATATGCGTTCCAGAGGAACCGTTATTTGCTGTTCAATTTCTTCTGCCGCCAAGCCAGGAACCTGAGTGGTAATCACAACCCGTACATCGTCCAGTTCCGGATAGGCCTCAACCTTCATTCGTAAACATGAATAATAACCATAAGCGCCTAATAAAAGGGCAATACCCCAGATAATATGTCGCCGATGAAAACATAAGGTAATGAGCCGATCAATCATTAACCAATATCCCTCCGGCGGTCACCACCCGCTCTCCGGGCAAGATGCCTGCGATGACACGCGTGAAGTCGCCATCCTCGGCACCAAGCGTGATCACACGGCGTTTGAACGTCCATGGCGCTGTTTCAACGAAGACAGTAGTCGCATCGTTGTTTAAAAGCACTGCGGATAATGGTAATAGAATCTGAGGTTCTTGGGGAATGCTGATGTTGACGGTGGCAAACATATTGGGCTGTAAGCGACCATCAGGATTGGTCAGATTGATGCGCGCCCGATTACAGCGAGTGTCTGGATCAATAATCGCGTTGATAAAATCTATTTTTCCTTGCCACGGTTTGCTATATGCTGCCGTTTTGATACGTACCTGTTGTTGCGGTTGAATGATGGGTATTAAATATTCTGGAATACATACAGTAACCCAGAGCGACTGGGTATTGGAAATTTGAAATAAGGGCAGGGTGTTATCGTTAATGAAAGCCCCTTCACTGACATTCACCGCAATAATCTTTCCCGCTTGTGGTGCTTTAATTTGCAGCTCCGTACTTTCAGTGCCTAAAGCCGCAAGTACGGTGGTTGCACGCAGTAGTTCCGCCTGCGCCTGAGTGTAATTGTTTTTTATGATTTCAATTTCTTTAATAGAATTGGCACCCGCACGATTGACTTTCTGCGCACGGGTCCATGCTTCTTGAATTTGTTGCAGCGCGCTTTTTGCTTTTAATTGATCGGTAAACGCTTGCGCATAGGCTGCCGATTGTAGCGTGGCCAGAACTTGACCTTCGGTCACTACTGTACCTAAAGAGGTCATAATTTTAAGCACATGACCATTGACTGGAGCAAGTATATTCATATTGGCATCGGGCTTACCTTCAATAATGGCAGGTAATCGCACTTGGTGCGGTTTGTTAACGAGTTGAGTAGTCGTTATTTGCAGTTGCTTGCGCAAGGGTGAGTGTTCGGGTACGAGTAAACCTTCTTGAGTACGGATGAGGATGGGCGTGGCAGTGGGTTTGAGTCTATAGTGAGATAAGCAACTATGGAGCGCTAAAAATAAAATAAAAAGCAACACCACAGCCAAGGCTTTAACCAACCAAGAGGAATTATACAATTGTTTAAACCAAGCAGGTCCTTGGGGCAGGTGTGTCTTGAAGTCCATGTACTATCATCATCTTAATAAGAGCAATCCGAGCTTCATCTAATATAATGGAACTCTCATATTAAGCAAGAGCGGGAAGCGGGAATAAATTTCCTAAATGGCATTTGTATATTAAACTTAAAATCAAGTTTACAACCAAAAGGAATTATCAATGTATACTCTTTATTCATGGGGAACCCCGAATGGTATGAAACCGACCATCCTGCTCGAGGAGCTTAAGTGTGCTTATCGTATCCAACTGGTCGACATCTCCAAAGGTGAACAATTTTCACCGCAATTTCTTAAAATCTCCCCCAATAATAAAATTCCCGCACTCTATGATGAGGAGCAAAACTTTTATTTATTTGAAAGTGTGGCTATCTTAGAATACCTTGCGGAAAAGCATGGGCAATTTTTACCAAAAACCCTCCAGGAAAAATATACGGTGCTGCAATGGTGTCTATTTCAAGTGGCACATATAGGTCCGATGTTTGGTCAATTAGGACACTTTACTCGTTTTGCCCCTGAAGAGATCCCTTATGCACAAAAAAGATACCGTGAAGAATCAGAACGGCTCATGGGGGTGATGGAGAAGCAATTAGGGCAATACGCGTATATTGCCGGAACGGAATACAGTATTGCCGATATGGCGATTTGGCCCTGGGTTTATTGTTATCAGGTTTTCTATCAACAAATCATAGACGCGAATAAATTCCCCCGTCTCATGGAATGGTATCAACGTTTATCAGAACGAGGTGCAATCCGTGCTGCGCTCAATGCTTACGGGCAATGATTAAAGTCTCGATACATATCTTGGTGGGGAATATTGGCGTCTAGATATTCCTCACTGCAAACCCTAAATCCCAATTGTTCATAAAATGGAATGACTGCAACTTGCGCGCTTAGTTGGACACCGCGTACTTGTCTTGATTCTAAATACTCCAGGAGATAACGCATAAGGGCTGCACCATATCCTTGATGTTGATACTCAGAAAGGATGGCCATGCGTTCAATTTTAGCGTCAACTTCAATAAAACGTACACGCGCCACACCAATTGGAACCTCATCCTGAAGCATTAAAAAATGCTCAGACTCCGCATCTTTTCCATCCAGTTCATCGGCTAAAGGCACGTGCTGTTCTATGACGAAAACCTGCCTGCGAATAGCAAGACAGGCTTGAATGTCGGAATCATTACAAGCCTGTCTGATAATGGTGGATGAAGCAGAGTGGGACATTATGAGTAGGAGCTGATATCAATTACTGCCCTATCTTCAGTATTTGCATCTACGGGTGGTTTCCGTTCTGGTTTCTGGCTAAACAGTGTATTGGAAGAGGCTGTGATAGGCTGCCTCTCACTAGGCTGCTTCTCGCGTTGTGCTTTAAGAGTTTCAATTGCGCTCATATATTCTGCTTGCAGCTTACTCAGAGCTTCAACTAATTCCATTTGCGTTGCTTGAGAATCAGTCAGTTTTTCGGTTAAGCATTTAAGTTCAAGTTGCGTCTCTGCTAATTTCCGGCTGAGTAACTCGAGTTCTGCGGTCTTTGCTTTCAAAAGTTCATTTTCCTCAGAAAAGGAATCTAGTACCCCTTTCATGTTTTCTTTAAGATTCGCATCATCTTGGATAAACTGGTCTACTTTAGCTAAAAACTTTTGTTTCGATTCTTCATTATTTATGAGTGAGGTGAGTTGTTCTATTTGTCCTTTCCATAGTCGTTCAAAAGCCTCTTTAGCGATAGTTAAGCTGTTAATTTGCTCAGTAAGTTCATTTCTTTGATGCTCATTGATCTGCTTTAGCTGGGCAAAAAAACCTTGGATTTGTGTAATTAAATTCGTACTCTGATTTCTCATGTTTTTCGAGCTGTCCTCGATGTCCTGCATCAGGCTGTTCATCTGATTGTTCTGATTGCTCAGGTTTGAAACTTCATCTGCTAAATTTAGGTTGTTCTGTTCAAATTGAGTATTCTGTCCTTTTAATTCATCAACGCTCATGCCAAGATCCCTGGATAAATTTTGTAAGAAAAGAAATAGACCGGTGAGCATTTGTGCAAGTGATTCGATGCCGATTTTAATGCGATCAAGCGAACCCTTATTAGTCGCTTCATGATCGTTAAACAACAAGCCAATCCCGGCATATAGCGCGGCCGCAACAAAACTCAGAACCGCAAAAGTAATCATTTGCGTGAAGGCCGCAACGACAAGTAAGGGGATAGTAATAACCAGACCGATACCAATTTTCTGCCAGATGGGCATTGCCCCCCAGAAGGCTGCTGCCCGCGAAAATTTACTCGGCTGCTCTCTCATGGAATCGATAATACGAAGCATGCCTAAGGTTATCCCTTCGAGTGTTCCGGCCGCGACATTGCATTCTTTAAAACTGCCATCGTCATTTTTAGGAATATCCTGGACTATTTTTTCAGCTTCTTCAGGGCTAATAACCGGAGTTTCGGGCTGGTGGTTTATTTCCGGAATGATCGCGATGACGGTATCTTCGGGTACTAGGAAATCTTTTGCTAGGGAATCTTTTTTTTCTTCGTGTATCTGTTGCGGCGACAGCGAATTGTTATCTGGCATATTCTTTCCCCTGGTGTTTAAGTTTTCCCCTATAAATTTTATTTTTTACCAAAATTCAATATAACTCAAGGGAGATTTTCGATGGCGGGTTTGAATTTACCAAAATGATACACGATAAATAAAAATAAGGTTTAAGATTGATTCATGTAAGTCAAAATTTATTCATTTCAATAAGTGCTTTATTTTTTGCCTAAATTACTAAAAACCTGATTGCTTAAAGTTCATTTTTTGATTATGGTATCCAGTTTTTGCAAAGGGTTGTGGGAATGGTATTTAAAGTAGGTCAGCGCTGGATTAGTACGACAGAGTCGCAGCTTGGATTAGGCATGATTACCGAAGTGAGCGCGCGTCAGGTTAACATTAGCTTTCCTGCTGCTGGCGAAGAGCGCATGTATTCTGTGGATAGTGCACCGCTTAGCCGTATTATTTATAAAATCGGTGAGGACATACTAACCAACGACGAGCAATCTTTTACCATCCAGGCGGTAAAAGAACATAATGGACTCGTATTCTACGAAGTCGTCGCTAAAAATGGCGACCTACAGCAAATTAGTGAAGTCAGTTTAAGCTGTTTTATTAGTCTGAACGCTCCTCAACAACGCTTACTTAGTGGATTATTGGATAAAATCCAAACCTATCGTTTACGGGTGGATACGTTAAATCACTTAAGTCGCCTGCAGCAGTCTCCCGTACGTGGCTTGCTGGGCGCGCGGACAAACCATTTACCCCATCAAATTTATATTGCCCACGAAGTGGCACAACGTTTTGCACCGCGAGTGTTATTAGCAGATGAAGTTGGTTTAGGTAAAACAATTGAAGCGGGAATGATTCTGCATTACCAACTGCATACGGGCCGAGCAAATCGGGTGTTGATTGTCGTACCGCAAACATTAATTCATCAATGGTTAGTCGAAATGATTCGGCGTTTTAATTTGCATTTTAGCATTATTGACGAATCGCGTTATCAAGATCTGCAGGATGAACAGGATCTGGCAGACGACGATGATATTGAACGGGATAGCCTCAATGAAGGGAATCCCTTTGCCAGCGAATCACGGGTTTTATGTAGCTTAGAGTTTTTGCAAAGGCATCCACAAGGCCAAGAGCATGCCCTAACATGTGATTGGGATCTATTAATCGTTGATGAAGCCCACCACTTACATTGGTCTGAAGATAAGCCGAGCGCAGAATATCAGTTGGTCGAAGAGCTTAGTATGCACAGTAAAGGGTTATTGCTGTTGACCGCTACACCGGAGCAGGCAGGTGTTGCTAGCCATTTTGCACGTTTACGTCTATTGGATCCTGCACGCTACCCCAGTTTGCTCCAATTTCAGGAGGAAGAGCAGCAATATCGAGAGATTAATGAGCTGGTGCAATTTTTGCTAGAACTGGAACCAATGCAGACGCTTGAAACCTTACCTGCAAGAATTCTGCAACAACTGTCTTCCTATCTCCACAATGATCCGGCAAGCCTCTCAGCGCAGGAAGCAATAACCGCTCTTTTAGACCGGCATGGTACGGGACGGGTGTTATTTCGTAATACGCGCGCAGCGATCAAAGGTTTCCCCAAGCGGCAATTATACCCACATGCGCTTCCCTGTCCTGAGCTTTACGTCCAGTATCCAGCGACTTCGCTCGCCCAGGAATTATTTCCGGAGACGCGATTAAACCCAAAAGCGCTTTGGGCCGTAAACGATCCTCGTGTTGCTTGGCTGGTCACATTGTGTCATGAGCTGGGTAAAGAAAAAATACTGGTGATTTGTGCGCAAACAGATACGGCAAAAGCAGTCGAGTACCATCTTAAAAATAAAGAAGGTATCCGCAGCACCGCATTTCATGAAGGGCTAACCATCATCGAACGCGATCGTGCAGCCGCCTATTTTGCAGAGGAGGAAGAAGGTGCTCAAGTCATGGTTTGCTCCGAAATTGGGAGTGAGGGCCGGAATTTTCAATTTGCCCATCATTTAGTGTTATTTGATTTACCGCTCAATCCAGATCTGCTTGAGCAGCGCATTGGACGTTTAGACCGTATTGGTCAAACTCAAGATATACAAATTCATGTCCCTTATTTGCAAGCCACTGCACAAGAAACTTTATTTCGATGGTATCATGAAGGGTTGAATGCATTTCAAATCAGTAATGCCTCAGGTTTTAGTATTTATGAGACCTTTGCCGACTCATTGTCCGCATTGCTGACGGAGCCTAACGAACAGCAGTTAGATGCTTTAATCCAAAAAACCCAACAACGCGTAGCCGAAATCGCACAGGCACAAGAGCAGGGCCGAGATCGTCTATTAGAATTGAATTCCTGTAATCTGCCCTATGCGCAATCCTTAATTACGGTTATGGAAACCGAAGAGCAGTGCATTGAATTACAAAATTATATGGCCGCAGTCTTTCAAGAATATGGGATTGACCACGATTATCATTCCGAGGCCACAGAGGTGCTCTATCCTACTGAGCATATGAAAACAACCCATTTTCCGTATTTAAAAGAAGATGGGATGACGGTTACTTACTCCCGTCCCAAAGCCTTGCATCGTGAGGATATTGATTTTCTAAGCTGGGAACATCCCATGGTCAGCGAAAGTATAGAGATGATTCTGGATTCAGAGGTTGGGAATGCGACTTTAGCGACTATTTCCCTTAAGAACATTCCAGCAGGTACCCTTTTCCTGGAAGCTTTTTATACCCCAAATACCGCCGCTCCCAAACAATTACAATTAGACCGGTTCTTGCCCATTACCCCCATCCGATTTTTTATCGATGCAACAGGAAAAAATTTAACCCATATTCTGGATTATGAGCGGTTAAATTCCCTCTGTCAGGCGGTGAAGCGCCAATTAGGATATCCAATAATTAGCCAAATACATGCAGAGCTTGAGTTTATGATCAAAAAAAGTAAAGCTCTAGCCGAACACGAACTAATGCCACTAATGGAGCACGCTAAAAAGCAATTACAAGAACAGATGAGCGGGGAAATTCAGCGCTTGGAAGCCTTACAAAATGTTAATCCGGCGATACGAGAAGAAGAAGTTGTATTTTTCCGTGAGCAATTAAGTCAGGGATTAACTTATTTGGACTCGGTGCAATTAAAATTACAGGCGCTGCGAGTAATCATCAATAAACATTAATCACGTTAAGAATGGCCTTTAATCACTTCCATAGGTTCAACTAAATGGTAATTGCTAAACCGCCCCCAATAACGGGCGGTAGCGCGAATCATATCCGCCTCCAGATAGGGCCGGGTTGTGCTTTGACTAGAGAAGGCTTCCAGTACTAATAGTTTGATTTCGATAAAACCATCGATATTGATAAATACATTCGGTTTAAAGTCTACTGTGCTGGAAGGTGAAAGGTAACAGTAGACATTGGGAGCCTGGCGACACGCGGTAATGCTCGCATGATAAGCATTGCGATGATCCTGGTGGTTATCGTGAAAGGAATGCGTGTAGATATGGGTGGGATGTATTTCTTGAACAATTTTTTCAATATATTGTATGGTTTGAGAGGTGTGGGTAATCTCGGTATCGACAAAATCTCCCAAGAAGAGTGTCGCCGCAAGCATTTTTGCAGCACGTTCTGATTCTAAAGCGCGTGTACGAGAATCACCCCCGATTTCACCTTTACTGAGTGTCAGGATATTTAGAGAATCACCATCGGCGCGATGTTTCGCTAAAGCACCCCCACAGCCAAATTCAACATCATCAGGGTGAGCCCCAATTGCTAATACAACTTTACGACCTTTGGCACGTTTTTCGCGACTATCCTCAGCCAATTTAAACACCTTATTTACAAATTCCTTGGCTTCCAAAGGTTTAAAGAGTAAACCATCAGCATGATTTTGCATCGCACTGATGATAAAATCGACCTTT
>ERZ778022.2328-NODE-2328-length-20420-cov-4.679843_pt1 | contig 20420 bp, 22 predicted proteins | sample MGYA00375752_ERZ778022 | MGnify/ENA primary metagenome ERZ778022 (study PRJEB29350, sample SAMN05389826) | bioreactor metagenome | isolation source: Thiocyanate bioreactor | place: South Africa: University of Cape Town | collected 2014-04-04 ... | reverse complement strand
CACTAGCAAGTTTATGATTCTAGTGTCCCTTTTGATTCCGAAGTTCGCTCGGGACACCAGCATCGAGGTCAGGCGAACTTCGGAATCGGGACACTAGTGTGAGGCCAGATCAGCTCACCATGGTGACATCATCATCCATGAGCTTGGTTCGCGTCCAGAAGCAGCAGCAGCCGATACCTGGAGGGATGGGGCAGACGCACGCTCGGCAGGCCGCAGCGCTTTGGAAATAAACGATAAAGCCGGCCGCGGCGGGGGCGGCGTTGTTCACACCGCGACCGAGGACTTGCCGATTATCGCGTGCCGGAGGTGGGCCGAAAGCCAATCGATCGCGGCGACGGCCGCGAGAATCAGCAGGATGAGGAACGCGACGCGGTCCCACTCGAAGGTGCGAATCTGCTCGACCAGATGCAGTCCGATGCCGCCGGCGCCGACAATGCCGATGATGGTCGCCGAGCGCGTATTCGACTCGAAGAAGTAGAGCACCTGCGAGAGCATCACGGGCATGACCTGCGGCAGGAGGCCGAAGCGGACCTGGTGCACTCGGCTGCCGCCCGCTGCCGTCACGCCTTCGACCGGCTTGCGGTCCGAGGCCTCGATGGCCTCCGAGAAGAGCTTGCCGAGCGTGCCGATGTCCGACGTCATGATCGCGAGGAACGGCCCGAGGCCGACGACGTTCACCCAGATGAGCGCCCAGATGAGCGTATCGATGCCGCGCACGGTGTCGAGCGACCGCCGTGTCATGAACTGGAAGATGCGTACGGGCACGACATTGCGTGCGGCGAGCAGGCCGAGCGGGAAGGCGAACAATGCAGCCAGCATCGTGCCGAGGAAGGCGATGGCAACGGTCTCGGCGAGGGAGTGAAGGTAGACGAGCGCGTTTGCCCATGAGCCGGCATTCGGCGGGATCATGAGCACGACGAATTTACCGAGATCGCCGAAGCCCTTCACGATCCTCCAGAAGGAGACATCGAGGCGCCAGAATGCGAACACGGCAAGCGCGATCAGCACGCCCACGAGCAGCGCCATCTTGAGGCGCGAGAGAGCCTGTGCCCGCAGAAGACCGGCCTGACCGGCAAGGATTGCCGGGTCGGCCGGCAGCACCAATTGGCGGCGTTCGCTCATGGGCGCACTCCCTGCCCAATGAAGTGATGGCGCATGCGCTCTGTCGCGACGTCGATGATCATGACCGTGGCAATGATGAGCAGAAGCACGGCCGAGACATCTGAATAGTAGAACTTGCGGATGCTCTCGATCAGATCCTGGCCGATGCCGCCGGCACCGACGAAGCCCATGACCGAGGCGCCGCGCACATTGATCTCGAAGCGCAGCAGGCCGTAGCTCGCGAAATTCGCGAGCACCTGCGGAACGACGGCCAGATGCACGGTCTGCCACCAGGTGGCTCCGGTGGCCGTCACGCCCTCCACGGGCTTCATGTCGATGTTCTCGACCACCTCGGCAAAGAGCTTGCCCAGAGCGCCGGTCGTGTGAATCGCGAGCGCCAGGACGCCGGGCAGAGGACCGAGGCCGAAAGCCACGACGAAAATGAGCGCGAAGACGAGTTCCGGCACTGTGCGGCAGAACTCGAGGAGCCGCCGGATGAGGCCGCGCGTCCAAGCGTTGGAATTCAAGTTTACGCTGGCGAGAAAGCACAGGAAGAACGCGGCGATCGTCCCGAGCAGCGTGCCGAGATAGGCAATAAGAAGCGTGTCGCCGAGCAGCGCCAGCCACTTCTTCCAGCCCCAGAACCACTCTGCGGGATCCGTCCAGACGGGCGCGCCGCTCTCGAGATAGAAGAGCCGTACGATATAGTTGGTGAAGCGATCGATATTCGCGAAGAGCCTGGCGAGGTCGACTTCCGCGACGCCGCCGGCCACCAGTGACGCGATGATGATGGCCACGATGAGCAGTAGCGTGCTGCGCCGCTTGGCGGCGTTGGCACGTGCATAAGCCTCAGCGAGCGGTGTGAGCTGGTGGTCGGGCAGGCGGGGCAATGCAACCCCGCCTGCTGCACCAGGTGAAGTGGCGGTCATGATGGCTTGCGACGCAGGCGATCAACGAAGCGGTTGAGGTCGATAATGACCTGGTAGTCCTCGTGCTTCACCTCATGATAGCCGGTCGCATTGCCGTCGCTGATGCGCAGCCACGCTTCGCGTCCTTTCACGGGCGCTTCGAGGAAAGCGCGCTTGATGTCGGCCTTCATGGCCTCGGGCAGCGAGCGCTTGAGCGTCGTGGGCGAGCCGGGAATGAGGTCCGACTTCATGATGATGCGCACGCTATCCGCCTTCACGGCGCCACGCGCGGCCATGCGCAGGAGGTTCGACTCCTTCTCGGTATTCCACCAGTTGAATGCTGCGTCGCACGTGCCCTGCAGGAGCGCGGTGACGGCATTCTCATGGCTGCCGGAATAGAGAAGCTTGCCGAAGAAGGCATCTGGGTCGATCCCCATCTTGTCCATGGCAAAGCGCGGGACGTTGTTGCCGGACGTGGAGTTCGGATCGACGAGGCAGAGGTTCTTGCCCTTGAGGTCCTGAATGCTCTGCGCCTTGTCGTCGGCGCGCACGTAGAGCACCGAGTAGTAGCCGACAGCGCCTGCGGAGTTCATGGCTGTGGCGAACGGCTCGACGTCGCCGTTGGTCACCTGATAGGCGCGCGCGTAAGCCGAAGGACCGAAGTGGGCCACATGCACCTGGCCCGAGCGCATGGCCTCGATGACGGCCGCGTAGTCATTGGCGACGCGGAGGGTCACTTTGACGCCGAGCACCGTGGAAAGGTGCTGCATGAGCGGCTCGTAGCGGTTCAGCACGCCGCCGGCATTCTCGGACGGGATGATCGAGAACACGACCTCGGGATACTGCGCGCGCCAGTCGCTCGCACCTGCGGGAGCGGCAAGCAGCGTTGCGGCTGCTGCCGCGAGAATAAATCGGCGAGTCCACATGAAGACCTCCATCGGATTGGATTGCGGGCGCGAAGCCGTCGGCCGCGCGCCCGCGTAGCTCGGATCTGAGGCCTTAGGAGCCCGACTTCTTGCGGAGCGAGTCGACGAACTTGATCAGCTCGACGACCGGCTCATAGGCCGCGTGCTCGACCGATTCGAAGGGGCGCTGCTTGCCGCCGTAGATGCCGTCGAACGTCGCCTTGTCCTTGGTCGCGATGTTGAGGACGGCGTCACGGACCGAGGCCTTCAGATCCGCCGGCAGGCTCGCCAGATAGGCCATCGGCGAGTTCACGATCTGAGCGGACTTGAAGATGATGCGGAAGTTCTCGGCCTTGACGAGCCCGCGGCCCGACATGCGCATCAGGTTCGATTCCTGCTCGTCGTTCCACCAGTTGAACGCGCCGTCGCAGGTGCCCTGGTCGACCGCGAGCACGGCATTCTCGTGCGATCCCGAGTAGACGACCTTGCTGAAGAACTTGTCGGGATCGATGCCCATCTTGTCCATGGCAAAGCGCGGGACGTTGTTGCCGGACGTGGAGTTCGGATCGACGAGGCAGAGGTTCTTGCCCTTGAGGTCCTCGATCTTCTGGAAGGGCGAGCTGGCCTTCACATAGAGCACCGAGTGATAGCCGCGCGTGCCGTCGTTGTTCACTTCGATGGCGAACGGCTCGATGCTGACGCCGGTAGCCCTGGCGCGGGCGTAGGAAGCCGGGCCGTACATGGCGATGTGGATGTTGCCGGCGCGCTGGCCCTCGATGACCGCCGCATAGTCATTGGCGATGCGCAGGGTGACTTTCGTGCCGAGCTCGCGGCTCAAATACTCGACGAACGGCGTGTAGCGCGTCGTGGTGGTGCTTGCATTCTCATGCGGAATGACCGCGAAGACCAGCTCCGGGAACTTCGACTTCCACTCCTGAGCCTTTGCCGGGCCGGCGCCGAGCGCGAGGCCGTTCGTGAGCGCAAGACCGGCGGCGCCGGCAAGTACAAGACGACGATTCAGCATGATGTCCTCTATCGGTTAGAGTGTCGTGAGCTTAGGCATGTTGTGACGCTGGCGTGCGGTGCCCTCGCTGCCGCAGCGTTCAGATCAGGCGGCGACGGCCTCTCCGAGCGCAGGTACGCCCTGCTTCTTCTCGCTGTCCTGAGCCTCCCCACTGCCGCCGAGCACATCATCGGCTTCGAGGCCGTAGAGCTCGCGTGCGACCTCGTCGGTCAGCATTTCGGGGGCAGCGTCAAAGACGACCCGTCCGGCGGCCATGCCGATCAGCCGGTCGCAATAGGTGCGGGCGAGATCCAGCGAGTGCAGATTGCAGAGGACGGTGATGCCGTAGTGCTTGTTGATGCGCAGCAGCGCATCCATCACGATCTTGGTATTGCGCGGATCGAGCGAGGCGACGGGCTCGTCGGCGAGAATGAGATCCGGCTGCTGGACCATGGCGCGGGCGATGGCAACGCGCTGCTGCTGGCCGCCCGAAAGCTGCTCGGCGCGTTGCGCCGCGAGCGCGCCGATCTCGAACTGCTCGAGAGCCGAGAAGGCGATGGCCTTGTCGTTCTCGCTCCACATGCGCGTCACGGCGCGCAGGGTCGACACATCCGCGAGGCGTCCGGTCAGAACATTCGTCAGGACGTCCAGGCGCCCGACCAGATTGAACTGCTGGAAGATCATGGCCGCCCGAGCCCGCCAGAGCCTGAGCTCGCGACCCTTGAGCGACGTCACATCGCGGCCGTCGAAGAAAATGCGGCCCTCGCTCGGATCGACGAGGCGATTGATCATGCGCAGAAGCGTGGACTTGCCGGCGCCGGAGCGGCCGATGACACCGACGAAACCGCCGCGCGCCACTTCAAACGAGGCTCCAGACACAGCGGCGACCTTACCGAACCGCCGCGAGACGCCGTCGAGAACGAGCATGGGACCTCTTTGCAGTTGGATCGCCCTATGCCGGCAACACCTAGTTCGGCGGTGCAACAGCCATGTGACGATTTCCTAGGCCCTCATCGGCGCACTTTCGCATCGCGGCGCGTGCGTCATCTGAACGTCATATTGGAGGGGAACAGAGGGCGGAGGGCGGTAGTGTGACGCCTCAGCCGACGGCGTACGTCGGCTCGGGGACGGACTTGGACTGGCTCCAGGTGGCGTCGGCCGCCCAATGGACGAGACGGAGCTCACCTTCATGTGACTCGACGATCGCCGTGCAGCTTTCGACCCAGTCACCGCAGTTCAGATAGTGGACGTCGCCGATGTTGCGATCGGCCGCAAAGTGAATGTGCCCGCAGATGATGCCGTCGGCGCCATGGCGGCGCGCCTCACCCGCAACGGCCTCCTCGTAGGCGCCGATGAAAGCGACGGCCTTCTTCACGCGGTTCTTCAGGTAGGCGGAGAACGACCAGTACCCAAGCCCGAGGTGGCGGCGGATCCAGTTCAGAGGATTGTTGAGCCAGAGCGCGGTCTCGTATCCGCGGTCACCCAGAAATGCCAGCCATTTGGCGTTGCGCACGACGATGTCGAACTCGTCGCCGTGCATGACGATGTAGCGGCGGCCGGTCGCCGTCAGGTGGACGCAGCTCTGGTGAATCTCGATGCCGCCGAAGTGCATTCCGCAGAAATCGCGGAGCCCTTCGTCGTGATTTCCCGGAATGAAGATGATTCGCGCGCCCTTGCGCACTTTGCGGAGCAGCTTCTGGAGCACGTCGTTGTGCGCCTGCGGCCAGTGCGGGCCGCGGCGGACCTTCCAGAAGTCGACGATATCGCCGACGAGGTAAAAGGTGTCGGCCTCTACCGTGCGCAGGAACTCCAAAAGCGCATGAGCCTGGGAGGTGCGCGTGCCGAGATGGATATCGGAAATGAATACGGCCCGATAGCGCACGTCGGGTATGTCGTCCAGTTGCTCGGGCGGGGTGGCGTATTGCATAGCCCAAGCTCCTAAGAGATTCAGGTATCAGCCGGATGACAGCAAGAGCTGCTGCATGCGCGAGAGCACATCACCCAATGCAAATGGCTTGGGGATAAAGGCCTCGACGCCGAGTTCGCTTGCCCGCTTCCGATCCTCGGGGTTCGTCCGCGCGGTCAGCATGAAGACCGGCAGCGTGCGCGTGTGTGCGTTCTGGCGAAGCTGTCGCAGGATTTCGATGCCGGAGAGGCCCGGAACGACCCAGTCGAGGACGACAAGGTCGGGCGGGTCACTGAGCAGGCGCCTCAGCGCGACCGTGCCATGCGCCGTCCACTCGACGTCGAAACCCATGGCATCGAGATTGTAGTGCAGCAGCAGAGCAAGGCTCTCGTCATCTTCGATGAGAGCTATCCGCGGTGCTGACTTTGCGGGCAAATGCGTGCCCATGGTTTCTGGTCCCGAGGCTGGAGCACGCGGCTCACCTGATTCCGACGGCGCTCTCAGTGGTCATGCTGGCCGAGCCACCTGGCTGCCAGGCAACCTTGTGCCCGCCCCACTGGTAACCATGCGCCGTCCAGGCCCGCAGCCAGATCACGGGAATGAGCAGATCGCGCAGGAGCCAGGACACGGGCGCGCGCCAGGAGAGGTGCCATCCGCCTGTCCGCGCAAGAAGCGCCTCGCCGCCGAACCAAAGAGCAGCCAGTGCGGCAACGGCGATAACCGGCGGGAGGCCGAATGCCGGCGCGGCGACGATCATCGCGAGCAGAGGGGCGGCGCTCCCCGTCAGAAGCTCGAGTGCGAACCAGCCGGGGAACGTCAGGCGGCGCAGTTGTGCCCACCGGAGCTGCCGCGCGAAAACGTTGCCGGCGGAGCGCTGGCCCAGGGGCTGGAAGAAGGAGGGCCCGGCAAGACGGATGCGAAGGCCTGCATTGCGCACGATTTTTGTCGTCGCCGCATCCTCGGCGAGCTCCGAGCCGAGCGCGGCAATGCCACCCTGATTCTCCAGCACATCCCGGCGGAAGAGCATGGTCTTGCCCTGCGCGAACCCGAGCCCGAGGCTGTCGGCGGCATACTGCCAGCGCGCCTGGTAGGTATTGAGGAACGCGCATTCCACCTCGGCCCAGAAGCCGGCCGGCGCGCTGCCGATCGGTGGCGCGCAGACAGCGCCCGTATCCGATGTCCAGGCGGTCAGAACCTGCTCGAGATAGTCGGGCGGAAGCATGAGATTGCTGTCCGCGAAGACGATCCAGTCGTACTTCGCGTCCTGCCAGCCCTTGAGCATGTTGTTGAGCTTCGGATTGGCGCTGATGCGATCATCGCCAATGAGCAGGCGGGCCTGGACGTGCGGATACTCCGCGATGAGCTTGCGCACGGTGGCGACGGCGGGGTCGCTGTCCGATGCGGCGCAGAAAATCACCTCGTGATGCGGGTGCGTCAGATTGAACGACGACCGCAGCGTCTCTTCCTCGTGAGCTCCGAGGTCGCGGATCGTGCGCACAAGCGCAATGCCGACGGCCGGACGCCCTCCCGAAGTTGGCGACTTGGATCGATGGCATCGCCACATCGCCACGCCGATGGAGAAGAGGTGAACGGTCGTCGCAACGAGGACGAAGGCGAGAGCGGCGGAAACGGTGGTAGGCATTCCTGGCTCGCGAGTCGAGGTTCTACCTCTCTCCTGACCAGAGTCGCACGACGCAGGTGTGACATCCGCCGTTTACATCTCAACCGGCGCCGCGCCAGATTGTCACAAACCTGTTGCCGCAGCTGGCTAGCATTCCGCACGATGCGCTACGCGATCTATTTCACACCGCCGCCGGAGACGACACTCTGGCGCTTCGGGTGTTCTGTGCTTGGCTATGATGCCGCGACGCGTGGGGCTGCCGCCTATCCCAAGCACGGGTTGTGGCACGAGCCGTGGTTCGTGCGCGCTCAGGAAGCGCCCGCCCGTTACGGATTTCATGGCACTCTGAAGGCGCCGTTCGCGCTCGCCCCCGGAATGACGGAACACGCCCTCTTGGAGCGCGCCGCAGAGCTGAGCCGACATTGGGCGCCGATCTACTTACCGGCGCTGGAAGTCGCATCCCTGGGTAGTTTTGTGGCGCTGCGTCCGCTCGCCGAGGATGCCGAGCTCAATCGGCTGGCGGCTGCGTGTGTGCGGGAGTTCGATGATTTTCGCGCGCCGCTCGACGATGCAGACCGCGCTCGGCGCCTCTCTCAGGTGCTCACGCAACGCCAGCATGAGCATCTCGATCGCTGGGGCTATCCTTATGTCTTCGACGACTTCCGCTTCCACATGACGCTCACGGGATCGATCCCGAAATCACTTCAGCCGCAGGTGCTGGAGGCGCTGCAGGACCTTCATCGCCGTACGCGTGCGGCAGTCTGGATCGATGCGATTTCAGTGCTCGTTCAGCCGACGCGAGAGAGCAGGTTCGTTCTGCTCGAGCGGTTCGCGCTCCGCGCCGATGTTCCGGCAATCAGCTTTGGGCCTTAGGGCCACCAGGGAAAGATCGCAAGGCGGCGACGAGTGCAGCTACGCCATCGGCGAGTGTGCCGGAGTTATCGATCCGCACGTCAGCTTCACCCGGATCGAAATCAGAGACCTTGCGCATGAGACGCGCCTGAACGCTTTCCGCGGGCTCGCGTCCACGCTGCGCCAGTCGCTCGGCACGGACCGCGAGGGGACACTCGATCAGGACGAGGTGGACCTGGGCATAGCGCTGTCTTGCGGCGCCCGTGATGGCGCGCGAGCTGTTGACGATCACCGTCTGCCCGCGCCCGATCATCTCGTCGATGCTTGCCGGCACGGCGTAGCTGAGCCCGTGCGCTTCCCAGGTGAGTGCGAACTGCCCGTCCTGTGCGGCCTTGGCGAATTCCGCATCGCTTATGGGGATGTGCTTTTCCGAGCCGTGGGGTGGACGCGTGATCGTGCGCTCGGGAAAGACAAAGCGGCTGTCGTCCGCAAGGATCGAGCGCGCGCCGGCGATCAGCGCATCCTTGCCGACGCCGCTTGCGCCGACGATGAGCGCCAGAACACCGGGCCCGAGCGGAGAAGAATCCCGAGCGCCTTCTCGCGCATCAAGAGACACGCCGCCCCTCCCGATAGACCTCGCGGACAACGGGCTGGCCATCGACCAGACGAACGCGCACGAGGTCGGCACGCTTGCCTTCGGCAATCTCGCCGCGATCGTGGAGGCTCGCGGCGCGGGCCGGATTGAGTGTCACGGTGCGCAATGCCTTGGCGAGGCCGAAGCCCTCGATGCGCCGGGCCAGCTCGAAAGCGCCGAAGAGCAGGCTCGCCGGTACATAGTCGGACGACAGGATATCGAGGTGGCCGGCGCGCGCGAGCGCCTCCGCGGCGACATTGCCCGAATGCGAGCCGCCACGGACGACATTGGGCGCGCCCATCAGGACATCGATCCCGGCCTCGTGGGAGAGGCGCGCGGCTTCGAGGGAGGTCGGAAACTCCGCTATGGCCACGCGATCGGTGATGGATTCGTCGACGTGCGCGGGCGTCGTGTCGTCGTGGCTCGCGAGTACGACACCGCGCTCGCGCGCCAGAGCGACGATGCACGCGCGATGGCGCTTGTAGTTGCGCTCGTGCATGACGCGCTTCGTCTCGATCAGCCGGTCCAACTGGTCGGGCGGAAAGCCCGACTTCCCACCGTAATAGGTGCGCCAGGCATCGAGGCTCGCGAACTGACGCGCGCCCGGCGTGTGGTCCATGAGCGAAATGAGATCGACGCGATGCCGTCCCATGGCGGCTTCAGCTTCCTCCAGCACGCCATCGGCGGTCAGCTCGCACCTCAGGTGCAGGCGGTGGTCGGCGCGGAGCAGGTCGCGCTCACGTGCCTGCGCGAGGCTCCCGATGACCGAGACGATCTCGTTGGCCTGCGGCGCATAGTCGACATCGCGGCCCGCGCGGATGCAATCGAAAACCGTCGTGATGCCGGACGCCGCGATCTGAGCGTCGAATGCCATGATCGCGGAGGCCTCCGGCCAATGAACCTTCGGACGCGGCTTCAGGTGGGTCTCGAGGTGATCGGTATGCAGTTCGATGAGGCCAGGAATGACAAGATCGCCGGACACGTCGATGCTGTCGCGCGGCGCGACACCGCGGCCGATCTCGGCGATCACACCGTCGCGAACCGCCACCCACCCCTCGATGATCTCATCGGCGAGGGCCACTTTGGCATTGGCGAAAACGAGGTCGCGAGTCATCGGGCTGAGGCCTCAGGTGCAAACTTGGTGACGTCGATGACGCGGTCGGCAACACGATCGCGGACATCCTCATCGTGGAAGATGCCGAGAAGGGCCGCACCGGCGCGTTTGCGCGCTTCGATCAGCTCGACGACGGCGGCGCGGTTCGCGCCATCGAGCGAGGCGGTTGGCTCGTCCAGAAGAAGAATGGGCCGCTCGGCCGCAAATCCGCGCGCAATGTTGATGCGCTGCTGCTCGCCACCGGAGAACGTCGCGGGCGGGAGGTGCCAGAGGCGCTCCGGGACATTGAGCCTTTCGAGCAAGGAGGCCGCCTTGGCACGTGCAGCCGGCTCATCGAGACCGATCTCGCGCGCGGAGGAGGCGACAATATCGAGTGCGCCAATGCGCGGGATCACGCGAAGAAACTGGCTCACATAACCGATCGTGCTCTGGCGGAGCGTGAGCACCGCGCGTGGCACGGCGCGCGCGATATCCACCCAGCCCGTGGGGCCGTTGATGTCGATGCGGCCGCCGTCTGCACGGTAATTGCCGTAGATCATCTTCAGGATCGACGACTTGCCCGTGCCTGAGGGACCGCCGAGCACGACACATTCGCCGCCGCGAACTGCGAACGCGACGTTGCTCACGACCGGCAGCCGCGCGCCGCCGCGCAGATGCATCACGAACGTCTTGGTGACGGCATCGAGGCGGATCATTTCGCGATCGAGGGACATGGCGGTCATGCCTGAAGGATCGAGGCAACGAGGAGCTGCGTGTAAGGCTCACGCGGATCGTCGAGTACCTGGTCTGTGAGGCCCGTCTCTATGACGCGGCCGTGCCGCATGACGACAATGCGGTGGGAGAGCAGTCGCGCGACTGCGAGATCGTGCGTCACGATCACAGCGGCAAGCCCATAGTCGCCGACGAAGCTGCGGATGAGATCGAGCAGGCGCGCCTGCACGGAGACATCGAGGCCGCCGGTCGGCTCGTCCATGAAAATGAGGCGCGGGCGCGTCACCATGTTCTTGGCGATCTGGAGGCGCTGGCGCATGCCGCCGGAGAACGTATCCGGGCGATCGTCGATGCGGTCGCGCGCGATCTCGACACGCTCGAGCCACTGCTCGGCCTCGGCGCGAATGCGGCCATAGTGCCGCCAGCCGGTCGCCATGAGACGCTCGCCGACATTGCCGCCGGCCGAGACGCCCATGCGCAGACCGAGCCGCGCATCCTGATGGACAAAGCCCCAATCCGTGCGGAGCAGGAAACGCCGCTCGGCTTCTCCAAGCGCGAAAAGATCGCGCTCCTCGCCGTCGCGCATCCGATAGCGCACGCTTCCGGCACTCGGCAGAAGCTGGGTCGAGAGCAGCCCGAGCAGCGTCGATTTCCCCGAGCCGGATTCGCCGACGACGGCGACGACCTCGCCCTCGTGGATATCCAGCGATACATCCGCGCAGCCGAGATGGGGGCCGTAGTGCTTCGTGAGCCCTTCGGCGACGAGCAGCGGGCGGTCGTCCTGCACGCTCATCGTGGCACCTCGTGAAGGCCGTGGCCGGCCTCGTTGGGAGCTGCGCGCTGGCTCTCGCAGAAGTCGGTGTCGGAGCAGACGAACATGCGGCCGCCGCGATCGTCGGTGACGACCTCGTCGAGATAGATCCCTTCGGATCCGCAGAGTGCGCAGCCGCGATCGAACTTGGTCCGCTCGAAAGGGTGATCCTCGAAATCGAGGCTCACGACCTTCGTGTAAGGCGGCAGCGCATAGATGCGCTTCTCGCGACCGGCGCCGAAGAGCTGGATCGCCGGACACATGTCCATTTTCGGGTTGTCGAACTTCGGCGTCGGCGAGGGATCCATGATGTAGCGGCCGTCGACCTTCACCGGGTAGGCGTAGGTCGTCGCAATATGGCCGTGCCGCGCGATGTCCTCGTAGAGCTTGACCTGCATGAGGCCGTAATCCTCGAGCGCGTGCAGGCGGCGCGTTTCGGTCTCGCGCGGCTCCAGGAAGCGGAGCGGCTCCGGGATCGGCACCTGATAGACAAGGATCTGGCCTTCGCGAAGCGGCGCTTCGGGAATGCGATGGCGCGTCTGGATGACCGTTGCTTCGCTCGTGTGCGTCGTAGTCGCGATGCCGGCCGTGCGCTCGAAGAACTTGCGGATCGACACGGCGTTCGTCGTGTCGTCGGCGCCCTGGTCGATGACCTTCAGCGTATCGTCGGCGCCGAGCACCGATGCCGTCACCTGCACGCCGCCTGTTCCCCAGCCATAAGGCATCGGCATTTCGCGGCTCGCGAAGGGCACCTGATAGCCGGGGATGGCCATTGCCTTGAGGAGCGCGCGGCGGATCATGCGCTTGGTCTGCTCGTCGAGGTAGCCGAAGTTATAGGTGGCCGCGTCGCTCATTCCGCCGCCTCCTTGCGTTGCGCGTCTTCCCACTCGCGCCGCATCTGGCGGACGAGCTGCAACTCGGCCTGGAAATCGACGTAGTGCGGCAGCTTCAGATGCTCGACGAAGCCGGTCGCCTGCACGTTGTCGGCGTGCGAGAGAACGAATTCCTCGTCCTGCGCCGGCGCGACGATCTCCTCGCCGAGCTCGCGTGCGCGGAGCGCGCGATCGACGAGCGCCATGGACATGGTTTTGCGCTCGCAATGACCGAATGCGAGACCGTAGCCGCGCGTGAACTGCGGCGGGCTCTCGGCGCTCCCTTTGAACTGGTTCACCATCTCGCATTCCGTGACGGTGATCGTGCCGAGCGGCACCTCGAAGCCGAGCTCTTCCGGGACCAGGTGGACCTCGACCTGGCCCAGGCGAATTTCGCCGGCAAAGGGGTGTGTGCGGCCATATCCGCGCTGCGTCGAGTAGCCGAGCGCGAGCAGGAGGCCTTCATCGCCCCGCGCGAGCGACTGAAGTCGCAGGTCGCGCTCGGCGGGAAAGGAGAGGGGATCGCGCGTCAGGTCGCCGACAGGCGCGGGGCTCTCCGTCTCCGGGTTCGGCTCGATGAGCCCCTGATGCCCGAGCAGATCAGCCACGTGCGGGACCTTTGCGTCCTCCGAGACCGGCTTGCGGGCCGGGGATGGGGGCGTGCCGGCGGCGCCGTCATTGAGGCTGTCGTCGAGCAAGCGATGCGTATAGTCGAACGTCGGGCCCAGGACCTGGCCGCCGGGCAGATCCTTGAACGTCGCCGAGATCCGGCGGCGGATCGTCATCGCGCTCGTCTCGATTGGCTCGGCATAACCGAAGCGCGGCAGCGTCGAACGATAGGCGCGCACGAGGAAGATCGCTTCGATCAAATCGCCACGTGCCTGCTTGATGGCCAACGCGGCGAGATCGCGATCATAGAGCGAGCCCTCGGACATCACGCGGTCGACGGCAAGCGTGAGTTGCTCGCGGATCTGCTCGGTGGTGAGCTCGGGAACGGCAGGATCGCCACGCCGCTCCTTCGCGAGCAGCGTATGAGCTGCCGCGATTGCGCTCTCGCCTCCCTTGACGGCGACGTACATTCAGGCGCTCTCCACGATCCTGGTGCTTCTCGGCAGAGCCGCGATCTCCACGGAGGTAACAAAGATGAGATCGACGCCGCGCGGAAAGTGCGCGCGGTTGGCGGCGAGCTGCTGCGGGAAATCGGCGGGTGCTGGCGCGGCGCTGAAGGCCATGCGCTCGCGGATGCCGGGACCGCTGAAGTGCCAGCCGTGATTGGCAAGCGCTTCGACCTGCACGATCAGCGTCGTCGAGCGATCGGGATACTCGGGTGTTCCCTCGGCGAAAGTTGCGAGCGCCGGCATGTCGGCGGGCGCGGCGATGACAGCGAAGTCGGCCTCGCGGCGCTGGCGCGTGAGGCGCGCACCGGTGTGGAAGCGCAGGAAATCGCTGACGGCCGGGTTTTCGGAAAGCGTGTCGTCGAGCCAGATCGATGTCTCGTAGTCGGCGAGAGCCAGGAGAAGGCTTGCTGATGTGCCGAGCAGCGGCGATGGCGGCGTGAGCGAAGAAGCAAGCCGCGCAATGCGCCCCGGATGCGCCATGGCATCCAGCGCGGCACGGAACACCTTCTGCGCGTCATGCACGGGATCAGCGAAGCCGCGCTCGATTGCCTCGACGCTCATCGGTCAGTCCTCGCCGCGGACGAGTGTAAAGAACTCGACGCGCGTCGCCTCCGCCTCTTCGCGCGTGGTGCGTCGCTCGCTCTCCAGCCGCTCGGCGACCGGGCGAACGAGATGCTGAACGATCGATCGGCGATATTCGGGACGCTGGCCCGCAGCTTCCAGAACGGCGGCAAGGCGCGCCCGCGTCTTCGAGCGGCCGAGGAGATAGGAAAAGCCCGTTTCGCCGGTGCCGAGGCGCACGGCCGCGCGGGTGACGGTCGCCTCTCCGAAATTGAAAGGGGCGCCGCTGCCGCCGATCCGGCCGCGCAACATCACGAGACCGGTTTCTGCAGGGCGGATGTCCGTGGCTTCGGGCCGAGGATCGAGCGCATCGATCGCCGATGTGAGCTCCGCCTCCGTCGCGTGCGCGCAGATCTCCATAAGCTCCTGACGCGCACTGACGACACGCGCATCCGGGTGATCATGAATCCGTTGAGCTTCGGGCATGGCCCGTGCTCTTAGATGGCGCACTTAAAGCTTTTGTGACATCGCGCACAGCGGTCAATTTACGAGGGCAGAAGCATCAGCGGCTCGCCCATGCGAACGGTGTTTCCGTCGACGATCGAGGGGGCAAGCTGGAACCCCGGCGGCGCGAGAACGATGATCGTCGAGCCGTGCTCGAACCATCCCATTTCCTCGCCTTTTGCGAGGTGGACATCGCAGTCGCGCACCCACGGCGCGGCGTGCTGGCGGTCCGCCGGCATATCCATGAAGCGGAGTTTCAATCCAGCGACGAGAATGGCAGCGACCGGCACCAGCACGATCCGGTGTCCCGATGCGTCGAGACTTAGGCGCAGAACGGCGCGCTCGTTGCGGCAGAAGACGCGGTTCTGCCGCTTGAGCGTCGGTGGATTCACATTCCAGGTGTCGCCGGCGATGTGATGGACCTGCTCGACGCGGCAGTCGTGCGGCGCGTGGAAGCGATGGTACATGCTCGCCGTCAGGCGCAGGGTGACGTACATGCCGTTGCGGTAAGCCGCGACGAGGGCTGGATCGCGAACGAGCTCCTCGAGCGCATAGGTCGAGCCCTTGACCTGCAGCATGACGCCGTCGACAACCCGGCCGTTCGCGCCGACGATGGCGTCGCATGGGCTGGTGAGGATGTCAGGGCGTGGATCGATGGGGCGCGCCCCTTCCTTGAGCTCGCGGATGAAGCAGTCATGCAGACTGCGGAATTTCGTCTTTCGCGCCTCGCTGAGATCGAGGTCGGAAAACTGGCGCCAGAGTGCGATGGAGAGATCGCGCACGAGGGGCTGCTCGATTTTGGCAAGCCAGCCGACGAATCGCGTGAGAGATCGCCGCGGAATCCTGTTCGTGAGGAGGTAGTTCAGACCGTCGTTATCGGTGAGGCGCGCCAGTAGCGTGCGCATTGTCATCATCCTGTATTCGTCTTGAGATTCGGTCGGCTGTCATGGAACTGAGTCTTATGACCCTGGCGCTTGGCGGCATCGGTGCCGCTGCGCTCACCTCCGCGGCAGCCAAGGCCAAAACGCGTCTCGAGCTGTCCCGTGCCAAGCACCCGTCGCTGACCGGGCATGTTCGCATGTCGCGGCGCGTCGCCTCGCTCATTCCGCACTACGAGTTCGGCGACGAGCGCTTTTTCAACAGCGATGATGCGCCGGGGGATGTCGCCGCGCGGCGGCGGCAGGCCTTCCACGGGCTCGCAGAGGATTATAAGGCGCGCTATCCGCGCACCATCGCGCTCAAGGCGGAGGTCAAGGGCGCGCTGTCCGACATGCAGTTCACCGATACCTATCGGGTGCCTTTTCCGTTCAGCCGGATGGTGCGTGAGCATCTCGGCGCGGGGCCCTTCCTCGAGGCATCGAGTGGCGTGACGCTCACCGATGTCGACGGCAATCTTTACTATGACCTCGCCGGATCCTACGGCGTGAACGTCTTCGGCTACGACTTCTACAAACAGTGCCTGGAGGAAGGGGCCGCGCGCGTCGGCGCGCTCGGGCCGGTCCTCGGCCTCTATCATCCGGTCATCGCCGAGAACATCGCGCGCATCAAGGAGATCTCGGGTCTGGACGAGGTATCCTTCCACATGTCCGGCACCGAGGCGGTCATGCAGGCCGTGCGCCTCGCCCGCTATCATACGGGCCGCTCGCATCTCGTGCGCTTCAGCGGCGCCTATCATGGCTGGTGGGGCGATGTGCAGCCGGGTGTCGGCAACCCCGAGCGGGCGCGATCCACCTACACGCTGGCCGAGATGTCGGAAGCAACGCTCAAGGTGCTGCGCCGTCGTCGCGATATCGCCTGCGTGCTGGTCAATCCCATTCAGGCCATGCATCCGAATGCGAGCCCGCCCGGCGACTCGGCGTTGATCGACAGCGGGCGCGCGGCTCATTTCGATCGTGCCGCCTATACGCAATGGCTGCACAAGGTGCGCGAGGTCTGCACGGAGCGCGGCATCGTATTCATCCTCGACGATATCTTCCTGGGCTTCCGGCTCGCGCCAGGCGGCTCTCAGGAGTATTTCGGCGTCCGCGCGGATATGGTCACGTACGGAAAGACGCTCGGCGGCGGGCTTCCGGTCGGCGTTCTGACGGGGCGCCGCGATCTCATGAAGCGCTACCGCGACGATCGTCCCGGCGACATCTGCCTCGCGCGCGGGACATTCAACGCGCACCCCCAGGTGATGGGGGCGATGAATGCATTCCTGCGCCGCTTCTCCGCACCGCAGACGCAGGCGATCTACAAGGATCTCGACGCGACGTGGACCGAGCGCGCGAATGCTCTTAACGCGCGTTTCGCGGCGGCCGGCGTGCCCTTGGCCCTCGCAAACATGTCGACCATCTGGACGGTGCTCTACACGCGCCCGTCGCGCTACAACTGGATGTTCCAGTACTACCTGCGCAAGCATGGCCTGGCTTTGAGCTGGGTCGGGAGCGGCCGTCTCATCTTCAGCCTGAACTATTCGGCGCAGGACTTCGCGGCGGTCGCCGACCAGTTCGTGGCTGCCGCCGAGGAGATGGCGCGTGATGGATGGTGGTGGCAGGACGCAAATGCCGCACCGATGAACATCAAGCGGCGCGTGCTTCGCGAGATGTGGCAGCTCGGGATTCTGAAGCGGAAAGCCGTCACGGCCTGAGATCTCCTCCCTCTGCCCGCGCGGACAGAGGGAGGAAACAGCGCGCAATCACCTACAATCAGTGCGGGCGATGTGAAGCGATCTCGGGATCGATGAGCTCGCCGCGCATGAGCGCCAGCGGCGCCTTGTGGTAGATCATGATGTCGTGGAAGGGGTCCGTGAGGATCTTCGTGACCCACACGACGCCGGCCTTCACGTCCTGGATGAAGAAAAGCTGCACCATCCGGAAGAGCACGCCGGCAACGCCGAGCGCGAGCCAGATCGTGCCGACATGGCGCGCAAAGCCGACCCAGCCCTCGTACGGCGCGAGCAGGCCGCCGACAGTCGGGTCGAGGATGACGACCAGCGGCAGGAAGGCCCAGATCCCCATCAGGATGACCTTGCGGAAGAGATTGTAGCCGACCTTGACCTCTTCCTTGTGCTCGTGGGTGACCTGATTGGCGTGGTCGTAGCCCTTGGGCTCGAAGAAGAAGTGGCCGCTCTGGCGCGTCAGCATGCCAATGATCCAGGCGATCAGCGCCGCCATCGGCGGATCGTAGAAGAGCATGCCGTAGGCAACCAGGAAGCTGATCGCGCTGATGAAGTGCAGTGACTGATTGATGCGGCTGTGATGATAGAAGCGGTGGTCATCCCACCTCTGCTCCCGCAGTGTCTCCATGAAGCCGGCCATGGCCAAGATCCTCCATTTGCTGTGAACGGACGTGAGAACGCTGTAATGCGACTGCATACCTATGCGGCTGTGACGAGCTCACGCTTCGTGCGCGAACCGGCGGCCGTTTTGCGAAAGCGCAGGAGCGCGAAATGTCCGAGCGGCGGCAGCGGCCGGCGACCGGCAAGCTCAACAGTGCCGTTCTCGCTCATCCAGTTCTCGAAGCGCGCCCAGGGAAAGTCCGAACGCCAGCCAAGGCGCTCGACGACGGGCTCCAGCAGCTTTTCGACCTTGAGCCGCGCCCCGCTTTCGGCGCCGACCCTGTTCACGACGATGAGCTCGCCGCCGGGCCGCAGCACGCGCATGAACTCGTCGAGTGCAGCCTCGGGATCGGGCACGGTGTTAACGACGTACTGTGCGGTGACGACGTCGAAGGAGGCAGTCTCGTACTGGAGATCCTGCACATCCATGATGGCCAGCTCTTCGACATTCGTCATGCGAAGGTCGGCCACGCGCTGGCGGGCGACCTCAAGCATTGCGCCGGAGATGTCGACGCCGACGATCCTGCAGCGGTTCGAGTAGTACGGGAGCGAGATGCCGGTGCCGACGCCGACTTCCAGAACGCGGCCGCCGACCTCTTCGCAGGCTGCGATGGCGGCTTTGCGCGCCTTCTCGAAGACGGTGCCAAAGACGAGGTCATAGACCGGCGCCCAACGGTCATAGGTCTTGACCACACCTTCTCGGTCCATGGGTCGGGTCATCGGCATTTACTCCAAGGTCGCTGGTTCGTGAGGATCTTCGCGGGAAACGCGGGCTTAGCGCCCGCCAACTTCGGCACGCATGCCGGAGGTCTTTACGAGCTGTGCACGCTCGGCTGTCACGTGGACGGGTTTCAGGTTCGTGAGAAACTGGGCGGCACTGCGCGACCAGGAAAATCCGATCGCGTGCTCGCGGCAGGCCGTGCGTGAAACCGCCAGGGCATCGAGGCAGGCCTGGCGGAGATCGTCGCTGAGCGCGCCGACCGGGGCATCGCCGATGACGTCTTGCGGGCCGGTCACCGGGAATGCGGCAACGGGCACGCCTGATGAGAGCGCCTCGAGCTGCGCAATGCCGAATGTGTCCGTCAGGCTCGGGAAGACGAAGACGTCGGCAGCCGCAAGATACGAAGCGAGTGTCTCGCCACTCATGGCGCCGAGGAAGTGGGCCTCGGGGTAGCGCGCGCGCAGCTCCGCCTCTTGCGGACCGTGGCCGATGACGACCTTGCTTCCTGGTAGATCGAGAGAGAGAAAGGCGTCGAGGTTCTTCTCGACGGCGATGCGTCCGACATTCATGAAAATCGGGCGTGGCAGATCGAGCCTTATGGCGCGCGCCGGATGGAACAGGGCCGTATCGACGCCGCGCGACCACATGCAGAGATTGGCGAAGCCGCGCGTCTCGAGCTCGGACCTGAGTGAGGGCGTCGAGACCATCGTTGCCGAGGCGGCCGAATGGAAGCGGCGCATCACCGCGTAGCCCCAGGAGACCGGGACCGGAACGCGCGCCGAAATGTACTCGGCAAACCGTGTCGTGAAGCTTGTGGTGAAGGGAATGCCGCGGCGGAGGCAATAGCGGCGCACGGCAAGGCCGATCGGCCCTTCGGTCGCAACATGTACGGCATCGGGCGCCGCGCGTGAGATCCTGCGGGCGATCTCGCGTCCGCTCGGAATGGCGCAGCGAAGGCCGGGATAGGTGGGAACGGCAACCGACGGGAAGCCCTCGGGCGTCAGGAACTCGACGACAACGCCCCGCTCGGTGAGGCTGCGTCGCAGCGCCTCGAGCGTGCGCACTACTCCGTTGATCTGCGGATGCCAGGCGTCCGTGGCTATGAGCACGATCATGTTCGACCTCGTCGATCGCCTGCAGAGGAACTGCTTCGTGCAGCGCGCAGACCGAGCGCATAGCGGCTTCACATCGCAGTCATATGACAGTTTCAGCCGTCTCCGCGGCGGCGGCTCTTTTCGTGCACCGGATCGCTTCTGGAGAGCACAAAGCGTTCATGGAACTGTCATGCGGCGCTGTTAGGCGGAGGCCGAATGCAGCGTTCGACCGCGCGTCGACTCTTCTTAAAATCGTGACGAGGTGTCATGAAGAAGCTCGGCCTTGCGCCTTTCATCGACGCTTCTGCAACTGTTCGTGACAGCAAGCTCGGCCGCTACACCGAAGTCGGTGCACGGACCTCGCTGGTCGAGTCGACGCTCGGCGACTACAGCTACGTCGTGAATGACGGCGACATCATCTACACGACGATTGGAAAATTCTGCTCGATCGCGGCGATGGTGCGGATCAATCCCGGCAACCATCCCATGTGGCGGGCCTCTCAGAGCCACTTCACGTACCGCGCCAGCGCCTATTTCGAGGGAGCCGAGGACGAAGCGGAGCTCTTCGACTGGCGGCGCGAGCATCCCGTGACGATCGGGCACGATGCGTGGATCGGCCATGGCGCGATCATCGGTTCCAATGCGGTGGTGACGAAGGATGTCGC
>ERZ778022.2327-NODE-2327-length-20423-cov-3.859878_pt1 | contig 20423 bp, 19 predicted proteins | sample MGYA00375752_ERZ778022 | MGnify/ENA primary metagenome ERZ778022 (study PRJEB29350, sample SAMN05389826) | bioreactor metagenome | isolation source: Thiocyanate bioreactor | place: South Africa: University of Cape Town | collected 2014-04-04 ... | reverse complement strand
GCCCTTCGCAACACGCGCCGGATGATTGCCGAGCGCCGAAACCAGAAGGTGGCCTGACATGACGCGCGAGGAGATTTTTCTGGCGCTCGCGGATTTCCTGATCCCGGCCCACAAGCGCATGCCGAAATTCAGCGACGTCTGCACGTTCGCCGACGCCGGGACCGCGCTCGATTTCCGTGTCGACCTCAAGGAGGGCTTCGCGGACGCCTTGCAGATCGATCTTTCCGCCGGCCCCGAGGCGCATCTCGAAGAGATCAACCGCGACAGGCCGGCGGCGTTCAGCGCCGTCACCACGATCGCCGTCGCCACCTACTACATGAACCCGAAGGTGCGCGCGCTGATCGGCTATCCGGGCCAGGAAAACGTTCAGTACGACCCGAAGGCGACACAGGAATACATCACCGACGGTTCGCTCGGAAACGTCATTGCGCGTGGTCGCAAGTATCGGCCCACACCGGGCCTCTAACCTCCCAAGCCTGACAGAAAGGAATACCGAAATGAGCAAGGACGTGTTCGACAAGGGTCTGGAGATCCGCAAGTCGGTTCTCGGACCGGAGTTCGTCGAAAAGTCGTTCAACAGCGCGGACGACTTCAATCGTCCGCTCCAGGAGCTGGTGACCGAATATTGCTGGGGCGCCGTCTGGGGCCGTGACACGCTCGACAACAAGACGCGCAGCATGCTGAACCTTGCCATGCTCGCCTCGCTCAACCGCCCGCACGAGCTGAAGATGCACGTCAAGGGCGCGCTGCGCAACGGCGTGACGAAGGACGAGATCCGCGAGGTCCTCCTCCAGGTCGTCATCTATGCCGGCGTGCCGGCCGGCGTCGATGCCTTCCGCCTCGCCCGCGAAGCCATGCAGGAAGCCGGGGCATGATCGCGCGTCCGCCACTTGCCGAGGAAAAACTCGAAATGCTGATCGGCGGCCGCTGGACCGCCGCGGCGTCGGGCGATTACTTCGAATCCTTCGATCCCTTCACCGGCAGGCCCTGGGCGCTCGTGCCGAGGGCTGGCGTCGCCGATGCCGACCAGGCGGTCGAGGCGGCGGCGGAAGCGTTCCGCGGCGAGTGGCGGACGATGACGGCGACGGCGCGCGGGCAGCTTCTCTGCCGCTTCGCCGATCTCGTGGCGGAGGAGGCCGAGACCCTCGCCGTCCTGGAGACGCGGGACAACGGCAAGCTGATCAACGAAATGCGGATGCAATGCAGGTACATCCCGCAATGGTTCCGCTTCTTCGGCGGGCTTGCCGACAAGATCGAGGGCCGGGTCATACCGATCGACAAGCCCGGCGTGTTCAACTACACGCGCCGCGAGCCGCTCGGCGTCGTGACGGCGATCACGCCCTGGAATTCGCCGCTCATGCTGGCGACCTGGAAGCTCGCGCCGGCCCTTGCGGCGGGCAACACCGCCGTCTGGAAGCCTTCGGAATTCTCCTCCGTCTCGGCGATCGCCTTCGCGAAGCTCTTCGAGAAGGCGGGCTTTCCCAAGGGCGTGGTCAATCTCGTGACCGGGTTCGGAAGCGAGATCGGCGATCGCCTCGTCACCCATCCGGCCGTCGCCAAGGTCGCCTTCACCGGGGGCGATGCGACCGGACGGCGCGTCTACCAGTCGGCCGCCGGCGGCTTGAAGAAAGTGACGCTCGAACTCGGCGGGAAGTCGGCCAACATCGTGTTCGCCGACGCCAAAATGGCGGCGGCGGTCCCGGGCCTCGTCTCCGGCATCTTCGCCGCGACCGGCCAGACCTGCATCGGTCGGTCTATGACGAGGTGACGGAAAAGCTGGTCGCCTTCGCGCGCACGGCCCGCATCGGCGATCCGCTCGACCCCGAGACCCAGGTGGGGCCGATCACGACCGAGCCCCAGCGAAGGAAGGTGCTCGACTATATCGACATCGCCCGCAACGAGGGGGCGAGCCAGCTTCTCGGCGGCAAGGCGCCGGACGATCCGGCGATCGCAAGCGGCTGGTTCGTCGAGCCGACCATCTTCGGCAACGTCGCCCAGTCCATGCGCATCGCCCGCGAGGAGGTGTTCGGCCCGGTCCTGTCGGTCATCCCCTTCGAGGACGAGGAGGAAGCGATCGCCATCGCCAACGACAGCATCTATGGCCTGGCCGCCGGTGTCTGGACACAGGATCTCGGCCGCGCCATCCGCATGCCGGAGCGCCTGGAGGCCGGCAGCGTCTGGGTGAACATGTACCGGGCAACCAGCTACCTTTCGCCCTTTGGCGGCTACAAGCAGTCCGGCTTCGGCCGGGAGAACGGCCGCACGGCCATCGATGAATATCTGCAGGAAAAAAGCGTGTGGATCGACGCGGGGAACTCCATTCCCGCGCCCTTCGTGCAGCGCTGACCTGAGCAACGGACCGGGAGGATGTCCATGACCGCGCATATCGACGCGTCGAAATTTCTCGACCCCAGGGTCGCCGCCTTCGTATCGGGCAGGCACGCGATGCTGATCGGCGGCCAATGGCTGCCGGCGGCCTCGGGCAGGACGCTCGATGTTCTCGATCCGTCGAGCGGCAAGGTCATCGCCGCGGTTCCGGCCGGCGAGGGCGCCGATGTCGATCTCGCGGTGAAGGCCGCGCGCAAGGCGTTCTCCGGCCCGTGGTCGTCCATGGTGCCGGCCGAGCGCGCCAAGCTGATATGGAGGCTGGCCGACCTGATCGAGCAGCATGTCGACATGCTCGGGCCGATCAACTCCTATGAATGCGGCAAACCCATCGGCGATTCCCGCAACGGCGAGGTGCCCTTCACCGCCGAGACGTTCCGCTACTATGCCGGCTGGGCGACGAAGCTCAACGGCGAGTCCATGACGATCAACGCGCCGGGCGACTGGCATGCCTATACCCGGCGGGAACCGGTCGGGGTCGTCGGGCAGATCATCCCGTGGAATTTCCCGCTCGCCATGCTCGCCTGGAAAGTGGCGCCGGCGCTTGCGACCGGCTGCACCATCGTGCTCAAGCCGGCCGAGCAGACGCCCATCGGCGCGCTCTATTTCGGCAAGCTCGTCGAGGAGGCGGGGATCCCGGAAGGCGTCGTCAACATCGTCACGGGCTTCGGCGAGGCGGCGGGCGCTGCCATGTCCGGCCATCCTGATATCGACAAGATCGCCTTCACCGGCTCGACCGAGGTCGGCAAGATGATCGCGCGGGCGGCGACCGGCAACCTGAAGAAGGTCAGCCTCGAACTCGGCGGAAAGGCGCCGACGATCGTCCTTGCCGATGCCGATGTCGAGATGGCTGTCGCGGGCGCCTCCAGCGCGGCCTTCTTCAATGCCGGCCAAAGCTGCGGCGCCGGCACGCGGTTCTTCGTGCACCGGAAGATCTACGACAAGGTCATGGCCGGGGTTGCCGAACGGGCGGAGAAGCTTCGGCTCGGGCCGGGCCTCGACCCTTCGAGCGAACTTGGACCGGTCGTCTCGCAGCAGCAGATGGAGCGTATCACGCGCCTGATTTGCGAGGGCAAATCGAGCGGCGCGGAGATCGTCACCGGCGGCGGGCGGGCGGGCGACACGGGGTATTTCGTCAAGCCGACGATCATATCGAACACGACCCGGGACATGTCCGTCATTCGCGAGGAGATCTTCGGGCCGGTGGCATGCGCCATGCCGTTCGACGACGAGGATCTCGATGCGCTCGCGCGCGATGCGAACGATACCGAATACGGGCTTGCCGCCTCGATCTGGACCAACAATCTCGGTGCGGCCCATCGGCTCGCCGCGAAGATCAAGTCTGGTACGGTGTGGATCAACTGCCACAACTTCAACGACGTGACCATGCCCTTCGGCGGCTTCAAGCAGTCCGGCTGGGGGCGCGAGCTCGGCGCGCAGGCGCTCGATCTCTATACCCAGACGAAGACGGTCGCGATCCGGTTGCCGTGACGGAGACGGGCATGTCCTGCTACGAGATACTCGATCCGCGCTTTGCCGATCTCATCGATCCGGTCGCCTTCCTCGAAACGATCCACACCGGCAACAGATGGGCCGAAGGGCCTGTCTATTTCGCCGACATGCGGTGCCTTGTCTGGAGCGACATTCCGAACGACCGCATCTTGAAATGGGACGAGGAGACCGGCGCCGTCTCGCTGCTCCGCGGCCATGTCGCCAATCCGAACGGCAGCACGCGAGACCGGCAGGGACGGCTGGTCACCTGCATGCAGGGAGAGCGGCGCGTGGTGAGGACCGAATGGGACGGGTCCATCACCGTCCTGGCGGATGCCTATGACGGACGGCGGCTCAACTCGCCGAACGACGTGGTCGTGAAGTCCGACGGCAGCATCTGGTTCACCGATCCGAACTACGGCATCATCTCGGACTATGTCGGGCGAAAGGACATCCAGGAGCAGCCGGCGTGCCATGTCTACCGCATCGATCCGGCGACCGGGAACCTTGCGATCGTCGCCGACGATTTCGCAATGCCCAACGGGCTTGCATTCTCTCCGGACGAAAAGCAGCTCTACGTTGCGGATTCCGGCTATTTGACGGATCGCAGCGCGCCGCACCATGTACGGTTGTTTGACGTCGAAAACGACCGGCTGATAAATTCCCGCGTGTTCGCGGACATTTCCCCGGGCATTCCCGACGGCCTGCGCGTCGACATTGCGGGCAACCTGTGGGTCAGTGCCTGGGATGGCGTTCAGGCCCATCATCCGGACGGCACCCTGCTCGGGAAAATCCGCGTCCCTGAAATGGTTGCCAACGTGGCGTTTGGCGGACCCCGCAACAACCGGCTGTTCATCACGGCGACGACGTCGGTCTATGCGGTTTTCCTGAACATACGCGGACTGCGCTACCCTTTCGGATTCTGAGGCACAGGCATGCGGCGTGCCGCAGCGAACGAGAAGAGCAGGGCACGCGTTGGACACGAAACAGCTTCAGGTCTTCGTTGCCGTCGGCGCTGCGGGCAGCTTTTCCAAGGCCGCACTCGACCTCAACGTGACGCAGCCGATGATCACGCGGCACATCCGGGGCCTGGAAGAAGAGCTGGGGGTCGAGCTGTTCTACAGAAACGGACGTGGCGTGGTGCTGACGGAGGCGGGCGTTCTGCTGAAGGCGCATGCCGACGAGATCGTCGAGCGCATGCGCCTGGCGCAGAATGCGGTCGCCAACCTCAAATCGTCGCCGCGCGGGCGGCTGGTGCTCGGCGTTCCGCCCTCCGTCGGAACCGTGTTGACCGTTCCCCTCGTCAAGAAGATCAAGAACGAATTCCCGCATGTGGCGCTACAGGTCATCGAGGGCTTCAGCGGGCATATCCTGGAATGGCTGATCGCCGGCCGCATCGACGCTGCCGTTCTTTACAACTCTCCCAATCATCCCTCGGTGCTGACGGAACCGCTCGCCGACGACGAGCTCTTTCTCATCGGCCCGGCGTTCGGCGACATGCGCCCGCCGCAAGGACCGGTCGATCTCGGCATCTTTGCCCGCGTGCCGATGATCCTGCCCAGCAGGCCGCACGGCCTGCGCCGGCTCATCGACAACATCCTGACGGAGCGCGGCATCTATCCGAATGTCGAGATGGAGCTGGAAGCCATGCCGTCCACCCTCCTGCTCGTCGAGGAAGGGGCCGGTTTCACGGTCCTGCCCTACGCCTCCGTTCACATCCTGGCCGAAGCCGGGCGCGTCGAGGTTTGGCCTTTCGATCCGCCGATCACGCGCAAGCTCATCCTGGCCACGTCTTCGCAGCGCCCCATGTCCTCGACCTATCGCCCGCTATTCCGAACGGTACGCACGGAGCTGCGTGACATCATGTCCACGCACATCTGGAAGCCGAACGGCCTGGATTCCTGATCGGGCTGGTGCCTATCGATGCAACGTGGCTGTCGTTGAAACTTCATGACGGTCGCGTCATGTGCAGGAGCTGCCGCGAACGTCTCGAACTGTGCACCCTGATGACCGGAAAGCACGGCGAGCGCCGGGTACGATGGTCTCCTATTCGGGGCCTGTCCCGTGAGGCTTCCAAAAAGTCATGCTTACCGGCAGATAAAGTCGTTTGCATCACCAACTCCATAGAAGGCATTGTGTCTTCAAGAACAAGAAAGCGGCGCGGAACCGACGACGCATCTGGAGGAAACGTGAAAAGAATCGGAATTGATGTCGGGGGCACGTTCACGGACGTGGTCCTGATAGATGACGGCTTGGGCCGAATGTGGTTCACGAAGGTTGCGACCACGCCACAGGATCCGGCACGCGGTGCGCTCGACGGTATCCGGAAGATCATCAGCCAGTCTGGCGCGGATTATGCCGAGATCGCACGCATCGGTCACGGCACCACGATTGCCACCAATCTGATCGTCGAGGGCAAGGGCGCCAGGACGGCGCTGCTGACGACGAAAGGGTTCAGGGACATCCTCGAGATTCGCCGCGTATCGCGACATGATCGCGCCGATCTCTATGATCTCTTCTTCAAGAACCCCGCACCGCTCGTTCCGCGCCGGCTGCGCCTCGAGGTCGACGAGCGTGTCGCCTTTGACGGAGAAGTGCTGCGGCCCCTCGACACCGCGCAGTTCCAGGAGTTGAGCGCGGTCCTGAAAAACGCGAAGATTGAAGCCGTCGCCATCTGCCTGCTTCACGCCCATGTGAACCCGGCTCACGAGAAGGCGGTCGTCTCGTTCCTGCAGGCAGAACTGCCGGACGTCTTCGTCACGTCCTCCTGCGACGTCAATCCGGAAATGTACGAATACGAGCGCACCAGTACGACAGTCATCAACGGCATGATCGGGCCGAAGTGCAAGCGATACATATCCACCTTCGAACAGGAGGTCCGCAGGCTCGGCATCGATGGCGAAGTCCTGTTCATGCAGTCGAATGGTGGGCTGGCGGGCGCGCCGCTGGTCATGGACCGCCCGGTAACGTTGCTGGAATCAGGCCCTGCAGGCGGTGTTACAGCCGCGGTCAAGCTCTGCAAGCGCATCGGCATCGAGAACGCCATCACCGGGGATATGGGCGGTACGACGTTCGACGTCTCGATGATCCACGCGGGGCGACCGCAGTTGCGCACCAGCACGGTGCTTCAGACGGTGACCGTCCGCACGCCGACGATCGACATCGAGTCGATCGGCGCGGGCGGCGGTTCCATCGCCCGGATTGACGAGGCCGGCGGTCTGCGCATCGGACCGGACAGTGCCGGCGCGGTGCCGGGACCGGCCTGCTACGGACGCGGCGGGACCGATCCGACGATCACGGACTGCAACCTGATCCTCGGCTACATCGATCCCGACGGCTTCATGGACGGCGAACTCGCACTTGATATCGAAGCGGCGCGGAAAGCCGTCGATGTCCATCTGGCAAGGCCTCTTGGCGTCAGTATCGAGGCGGCGGCGCGCATCGTCCGTTCGATCGGAAGCTCGCTCATGGCGCAGGCCATCCGCCTTCTGACCGTCGAGCGAGGCTTCGACCCACGTGACTTCGCCTACATCCCCTTCGGCGGCGGCGGTCCGGTGCACGCGATCGAAATCGCCGACGAACTCGATATCGACCACGTCATCGTTCCGAACCTTCCCGGATTGCTCAGTGCCTTCGGCATGCTGATCGCAGACCAGACCTACGACCTTCAGCAGCCCGTGCTGGTAAATCTCGACGAACTGACGTCCGCAAGATTGCAAGCGTTGATGGCGGATCTGAAGCAGAAGGCGGACGAGGTGCTGGCAGCAGGCGGCGAGGGCTGGAACGGTGCGATTGCGCGCTACTCTGCCGACTGCCGTTACGCGGGTCAGGCCGAGACGCTCTCCGTCGACATCGATTCCGCGGCGGATGTGACGATGGACTCCATCGCTGAAGGCTTTGCCGTGGAGCACCAGCGGCATTGGAACTTCACTCGCAAGGGCGCTCCGGTGACGCTCGTCAATCTGCGTCTTCAGGTGACGCTGCCCACCGTTCTGAACATCCCGGCGCAAGCGTCCGGGGCGGGGGACGACGTCACGCCGTTCCGCCACCGCGCCGTCGTCATCGGGGGTGAACAGCAGCAGGTTGCTTGCTACCGGCGCGAGGCGCTGCGAGCCGGCGCCGCAATTGTCGGCCCCGGCATCATCGAGGAGCGCAGCTCCAGCCTTGTTTTCACGAAGGACTGGACAGCCGACCTCGACGGCGAGGGCAACATCCACCTGAAGAGGAATTCGTGATGCTCGATCGTATCACCTACGAGGTCTTGCGCAGCGCGCTCTACGCGACGGCGCGCGAGATGAAGGTCGCGATGATGCGGACCGCCGCAAGCCCGATCATTCACGCCGGCGGCGACGTTTCCGCGGCAATCTTCGATGCCGAAATGCGACTGGTCGCGCAGGGCAACGACATTCCGACCATGCTCGGATCCGCGGTCATATCGACGCGCGAATCCGTACTGGCCGTAGGCCGTGACAATCTTCGCCCGGGCGACGTCATCATCAGCAATGACGTCTATCTCGGCGGCGGCAATCACCAGCCCGACATCCAACTGACACGTCCCGTCTTTCTCGACGACGAGATCATCGCCTTCGTGATGACCCGCGGTCACTGGACGGACATCGGCGGCAAGAGCCCCGGCAGCTTTACGCCGGACACCTGGGACATCTTCGGCGAGGGCGTTCGCATCCCACCGGTGTTCATCTACCGCAAGGACGAGCCGGTGACGGACATCATGTCGATGATCGTTCACAACACCCGCAATCCCGATGCCTGCACACTCGACATCCTGGCGCCGGCACGTTCTGTGGCGACCGGCGCCTCCAGCAACTCGCGCGCAAGTACGGACCGGCTGCGCTCGCCGAGACCATGGCGGAAACACTCCTTTATTCCGAGCGCCGGATGCGCGCGCAGATCGAGGCGATTCCTGATGGGGTCTATACGGGCAGCGACTTCATAGAGCCCGTGGGTGACGCGGACCTCATTCCGATAAGAGTGAAGATCACCGTGGAAGGCGACAGCATCTGCTTCGACTACACGGGTACGGCGCCGCAGGTTCGCGGCGGCGTCAATTGCCCCCTGTCCGTCACCTGTAACAGCACCTGGTTTGCGGTGAAGGCCATCACGGACCTCAGCATTCCGATCAACCAGGGCTGCTACGAACCGGTCAAGATCATCGCCCCGGAAGGTTCGCTGGTGAACTGCGTCTACCCTGCGTCCGTGGTCAGCGGCAATACGGAGACCTCTCCGCGCATCATCGACCTGCTGCTGAGGACCTTGTCCTCGGCGCTGCCGGATCGTGTGATCGCGCAGAGCAACTGCGCGGCGTGCTGCGGCATCTTCAGCGGCGACGATCCGGATCACGACCGTCGCAAAGCAATGCGCCGGACCTATGTGTCGACGATCGACGTTCATGCAGGCGGCATGGGCGCGCGCCCGGACAAGGATGGTGTTTCGGCGATTCGCGTCCTGGTCGGCAATGCGGGTGCGCAACCGGTGGAACTGATTGAGCACAACAGCCCGTTGACGATCGAGGAATGGGCGCTGGTGCCCGACACCGGCGGAGCAGGGCGCTGGCGTGGCGGCAACGCAGCCCGGCGAACCTACAAGGTCGGCTTCGAACAGGCGACATGCACCGTCATCGCGGAGCGCGGGCGGGTGGCGCCGAAAGGCCTCTTCAATGGTCTCTCCGGTGCGACCTTCAACAGTTCGATCGAGCGGGGAAGCGGCGAGACGAAGACGCTCCGCGCCAAGAGCGAGCAGGAGATCATAGCGAAGGGGGATCGGGTCCGCATCCAGCCGGCAGGCGGCGGCGGCTATGGCGATCCGCTGGAGCGGCCCGCGGACGACGTATGGAGCGATGTTATCGACGGCTATGTTTCGGCGGAATCGGCCGAGCGGGACTATGGCGTGGTCGTTTCGGATGGTCGTCTCGATCCGGGCGCAACCGACGCTCTTCGCCACCAATTGCGTGCGCATCGCATCGGCTGAGCCGCATCGCGATCGGTAGCGACAATTTTCGAGAGATATGAGGATTACATGGCAAGCGTAAAGCCGCTGGAAGGAATCACAGTGATCGAGATCGGCCACAGCGTGGCCGGCCCTTATGCAGGTTTCATCCTTGCAGAACTGGGTGCGAAAGTCATCAAGCTGGAACGGCCCGGCGGCGGAGATTACGCGCGTGGCTGGGGGCCGCCCTTCTGGCGCGGCGATGCGGCCATCTTTCACGGCCTCAACCGGAATAAGCAGGCAATCTCCGTCGACCTCTCCGATCCCGCCGAGGCCGCGAAGATCAAGGCGCTGATCATCGACGATGTGGACGTCGTCATTCAGAACATGCGCTTCGGTGCCCTCGATCGCCTGGGCTTCGGTGCAGCCGATCTCAAGGCGATCAAGCCCGCCCTCATCTATTGCAACATCGGCGCGTTCGGCGCCACGGGACCGCTGCGCGAGAACCCGGGCTACGACCCGCTCATGCAGGCCTTCAGCGGCATGATGAGCATCCTCGGGGAGGACGGCAGGCCGCCGATCCGCGTCGGGGTCTCCATCATCGACATGGCCTCCGGCATGTGGGCGGCCATCGGCGTGCTGGGGGCCTTGCTGGAGCGTGGGCGGACCGGCGAAGGCGGCGTTGTGGACTGCTCGCTGCTCGAAACCGCGCTCGCCTGGATGCTCAATCCGGTAACGTCCTATCTCTGCTCGGGAAAAATGCCAAAGCGGGTCGGCTCCGCATCGCCCGACATCGTCCCCTATCAGGCCTTCGAGACGCAGACCGGCTACATGATGGTGGCCGCCGGCAACGACAACCTGTTCCGCAAACTCTGCGAGGCGATCGGCCGGCCGGAGCTGGCGTCCGATCCGCGGTTTGCGACCAACAAGGACCGCGTCGTCAACCGGGCGGTCCTCGTCCCCATCCTCGGCGAGACTCTGCGCGAGCGGCCGGCGGACCATTGGTTCGGCGTCCTCGACCAGGCGGGCATCCCGAACGGCCCCATTCACACTGTCGATCAGGTTATCGCCCACCCGCAGGTCGAGGCGCTCGGCATTCTGCAGAAGGTGAATGACGATACCATGCGGCTGCTCGGACTGCCGGTGTCGTTCGACGGCGCGCGGGCAAGCCTTGACCGCGTCGCCCCGTCGGTCGGCCAGGACAACGGCGTCTATTTTCCGAGGCAATTGACGAAGGAGGTCAACTCTTGAGCACCCATAACGCGATCGACCGCGATAAATTCCAGATGCTCCGCGTGGAGGAACACAACCCGCATCTGCTTGTCGTCACCTTCAACCGGCCGCATGTCGCCAACGCCGTCAACACCGAAACGGGCCAGGAGCTTATCGATCTCTTCTCGGCTCTCCAGCATGACCCCGGCAATTACCGGGCGGTTGTCCTGACCGGTGCCGGCGAACGTCATTTCTGCGCGGGCGCGGACCTCAAGCAGCGCAAGGGCATGACCACGGAGGCCTGGCGCGCGCAGCATGCGGTCTTCGAATCGATGCGTCAGGCGCTGCTCAATTGCCCCATTCCGCTTATCGGCGCCGTCAACGGCGCAGCCTATGCAGGCGGATGCGAAATGGTCCTGTGCTGCGATTTTGCCTACGCTTCGCCGAATGCGCGTTTCGCTCTGACCGAAGTGAAGATCGGCGTGATGCCGGGCGGCTCGGGCACCCAGACGATGCCGCGCGCTGTCGGGGAACGCCGGGCGAAGGAATTCATTTTCAGCGCGGTGCCCATTTCGGCGGAAACCGCACTGCAATGGGGCTTGGTCAACCGGATCGTTCCGGCAGAAGAGCTTCTCGCGCAGACGATCGCGGTGGCGGAGCGGATTTGCGCCAATGCGCCGTTGTCGATCCGCCAGGCGAAGAAGTCGATCCATTTCGGTATGCAGGCGGACCTGCGGACCGGCATGGCTTTCGAGATCGAGGCATACAACCGGCTTGTCGACACCGCTGACCGCGTGGAGGGAGTGAACGCGTTCAACGAAGGTCGCACGCCGGTATTCCAAGGCAAGTAGTCACGTCCAATCATAATCTGGGAGGATAAACGATGAAGCGTATAACAGCCATTCTTGCAGCAGCCATGGTCGCTGTGACCAATCCGGTCTTCGCCGAGCCCGGCGTCAGCGAGGATACGATCAAGATCGGTATCTTCGCGCCGCTGACGGGCAGTGCATCGATCTTCGGACGTGCCGCGTTCGGCGCCGAGGCCGTCTATAACGAAATCAATGAGAAGGGCGGCATCCACGGCCGCAAGATCGAGGTCGTTCGGGAGGACGACGGGTGCGATGCGGCCCGCGCGATCTCGGCCGTCAGAAAACTGACGGCGCAGGACGACGTGTTCATGATCCACGGTGGCGTGTGCAGCGGCACCGTGATGGCCGTGCGTGACGATCTCGAACGCCAGAACGTGCCGTTCGTCATCCTGGGCGCCGCCAGCGCCGGGATCGTGAAGCCCTTCAAGAAGAACCTCTTCCAGCCGATCCCGAACTCGGATGTCGTGGCCACCCAGATGGTGGATTTCGCCATGTCCAGGCCGGGCACGGCAAAGATCGCGTTGATCAGCCACACGGACGAGTGGGGCGAAACGAACTCGCGCGTCGCCACCGAGCACCTCAAGAACGCGTATGGCCTCGACATCTCGTTGAAACTGGCGCTGGAGCGCAGCACTACCGATGCGACGCCGCAGATCCTGCAACTGCGCAACGCACAGCCCGATTTCGTGCTGGCGATGCTCTATCCGGCGGAAACGGCGCTTCTCGTTCGTGACGCCCACAAGTTCGGCATGACCACGCCCATACTCGGTAATTTCGGCGTGTCGCTGGAAGACACCCGCGATCGCGTCGGCGACATGGCGGCGATGGCGAATTTCTACACGTTCTATGCCTATGAGCCGGCGCTCAGCAGCCCGGAAATCGAACCCTGGACGAAGATGATCGCGAAGTATTTTCCAGATCATCGGGCCGATACTTTCAGCTACGAGGCCATGGGCGGCGCGCTCGCCGTCATCGAAGCGCTCAAGCAGGCCGGCCCCGATCTGACGCGGGACAAGTTCATCGGCGCCATGGAATCGATCACGGATTTCCAGTCCGGGATTCTCAACACGCCGATCACGTTCTCGGCCGACAATCATGCCGGTGTGAATGGCGGGGCGATGATCGCCTACCGTGATGGAAAACCGACCGTCCTGAAGACCTGGTCCGAGTAACAGATCCATGTTTGCACAGCTTGTGGCAAGTGGCCTGGTTCAGGGCTCCATCTACGCCGTCATTGCACTTGGAATGACGGTCCTGTTTCGATCAACCGGAGTTGTTCATTTCGGATACGGCGCGTTCTTCATGGCAGGCGCGTTCGCGGTCTATGTGTTCTCGCAGGTTATCGGCCTGGCTTTCGTGCTCGCTTTCCTCGCCGCAGTCGCGGTTCTGGTTCTGCTGGGCATGGCTTGCGAACGCATGCTGGTGCGGCCCATTGCTCATGGGCCGCACGTCGCGGTCGCCATGATGACCGTCGCGATGTCTTACCTCCTGACCGGTGTGGCGCGTTTCTTCTGGGGGCAGGAGGTCCTCAGGATGCCGCCCATCATCGATGTGCCGCCGATCTTCATCGGCAGCATCGTCCTGACGGCTCAGGACCTGCTCATCATCGGTGGCTGCATGGCACTCGTGGTCGCATTCTTTCTCTTCTTCGCCAGAACGAAGCTCGGCAAGCTGATGCAGGCCGCGTCGCAGGTGCCTCGCGGCGCAGCCCTTGTGGGGATCAACGTTCCCGGCTTTCATATGGCCATGTGGGGCGTGGTCGCCGGCATTGCCGCCGTCGCGGGAACGCTCGTCGCCCCCGTGACGATGCTCTACCCCGACATGGGTGCGCATCTGCTCATCAAGGCCTTCGCGGCCATGACATTCGGCGGATTCGGCAATCTCGGCGGCGCCGTCCTTGGCGGGCTGATCATCGGCCTCGCCGAGCAGCTGGCCGGCTTCTACATCTCGACCGCCCTGATCGATATCTTCGCCTATCTGGTCATCATCGTCGTGCTGATCGTGCTGCCCAACGGCATTCTCGGAAAGAAGGAGGCGACACGTGTCTGATATTTCCAGCCCGTCACGGCGTGCCGGGATGTGGGCCCACGCATCAAACGACATACCGCGCGTCGTCCTGGTCCTCACCATTGTGGGCGTGGCCCTGGGGCCGCTCGGCCTCAACGAATATTGGCGTTTCGTTGCCAGCATGATGCTGATCTACACGCTGGTCACCCTCGGTTTCAACATACTCCTGGGTTATCTCGGTCAACTCGCCTTCGCGAACGTCGCTTTCTTCGGCGTCGGAGCCTATGCGGCGACGATTGCGATGAACGGCGGGCTGAACTTCATTCCGGGTATTCTCGTCGGGTGGATCGGTGGCGGCATTGCCGGCTTTCTCGTCGGCATTCCGGCCTTGCGCATCCGCAACTATCAGCTCGCGATCGTCACGCTCGCGACGGGAGAACTGCTGCGTTGGCTCTACATCCATGGCGGCAGCATCACGCAGGGTTCGAGCGGCCTTGAAGTGCCTGCCATGAAGCTCGCCGGCTATCAGATCACGACGGAAATCGGCAAATACTGGGTGTTCCTGGTCTTTACCGTCCTTTGCCTCACCGTCACGCGCAATCTGCTGCGCTCCAGCGTCGGCCGCGCGATCGTCGCCGTCCGGGAAAGCGAGTCGGTTTCGCTCGGCCTTGGAATGCACGCCGCCGGTTTCCGGATCCTGGCATTCGTCTGGAGCGGTGCGCTTGTTGGCGTGGCAGGCGGAATGTATGCCTGCCTCCTTGGACGGATCACGCCGGAGAGCTTCGGGCTTACCCAATTGCTGGTCCATTTCTCCATGGTCATGGTCGGTGGCCTCGGCAGTTTTGTCGGATCGATTTTCGGGGCGCTACTGCTGACCGCCATTCCGGAAACGCTGCGTAATTTCCCGGGCCTGGAAGAGATCGTCTTCAGTCTGCTCCTCATCATCGTCCTGCGCTTTGTCCCCGAAGGCATCGGCGGGTTTCTGGGTGGGCGGATCTCCGGCCTGCGCGACCGGTTCTTCGGAGGCAAGTCATGACGGCGCCGCCAAAACAATCCGTGCTTTCCGTCGCGGATGTCTCCGTTCGCTTCGGTGGACTGACGGCCGTATCCGGTGCATCCTTCGACCTGAACGCGGGCGAGATCTGCGCGCTCATCGGGCCGAACGGGGCCGGCAAGTCGACCCTGTTCAACGCGATCACCGGCTTCGCCCGAACGGCATCCGGGCGGGTTTTCTTCGGCGCGAGCGACATCACCGGCAAGCGGCCCGACGCGATTGCCCGCCTTGGCGTGCGGCGCACGTTCCAGAATGGCGGCGTGCTCAAGAAGCTTTCGGCTCTCGAAAACATCCTGACCGGCCTGCACTGCGAAACGGAGCGGCGCATCATAGGCAACATCCTGCGGCTTCCGTCCGCTGTCGCCGAAGAGAGATCGTCGATCGCACGAGCCGAAGAGGTGCTTCATGATCTCGGCATCGCCCATCTCAGGAATGTAAAAGCCGAAGACCTGTCATCCGGCCAGCAGCGCCTGGTGGAGATCGGGCGCACGCTTGCCCAACATTCGCGGCTGATCCTGCTGGACGAGCCTGCTGTGGGGTTGTCGGCGACGGATCGCGCCAATCTCGGTGCTCTCCTGAAACGCCTGGCCGCCGGTGGTGTCGCAATCCTTCTGGTGGAGCATGTTCTCGAACTGGTCATGGCGGTATCGGACCGCATCGTCGTTCTCAATCACGGGCAGATGATCGCGAGCGGCACGCCCGAGGCGGTCCGAAACGACCCGGTGGTGCTGGAGGCGTATCTTGGAAACAAATGATTTCTTCTTCCGCGTCGAGGACGTCCACGTCCACTATGGCAAGGCAGCCGCGTTGCGCGGGGTGTCCCTTGGCGTCCGGCGAAGCGAAGTCGTGACCCTTCTGGGCGCGAACGGAAGCGGCAAGACGACCCTCCTGAACATGGTCAGCGGCTTCCTGCCCCTGACCGCGGGGGATGTGCAGATTGGCGGCCGAAGCATAAAGGGCCGGCCCCCGCATGCGGTGGTGCGAACGGGCGTCGTCCAGGTTTCGCAATACAGGGATCTCTTCCCGCAGCTTTCGGTGCGCGACAATCTCGTGCTCGGTGCGGCGGTGCGCGGGGACGATTCCGATGAAGCGCTCGAAAGCGTCTATGCCAAATTCCCGCGCCTGAAGGAGCGGCATGCGCAGAAGGCGATCACGCTTTCGGGGGGCGAGCAGCAGATGCTGGCGATCGGGCGTGCCCTGATGACAAGGCCGGAGATCATCCTGTTCGATGAGCCATCCGCGGGGCTTGCGCCGATGTTCGTCGACGAAATCGCGCGGATCATGCGCGAACTGAAGGATGAAGGTCGGATCATGCTGCTGGTCGAGCAGAACATGCGCCTGGCGATGAACATCGCGGACCGCTTCTACATCCTTCGTGACGGCGAGGTGCGCGAAGAGGGGGATTGCGACCACCTTCGCGCCAATTTCGATGCACTCGCGCGCACGCACTACCTCTGACGTAAAGGAATTCCAATGCGAGAGAGCCTTCTCTATATCGACGGTGAGTGGCGCCACGCGGCAGGTGGCCGCAGCTATCCCATCCACAATCCGGCCACCGGCGAGGTGGTCGCCAGGGCCGCTCATGCCGCCATCGAAGATCTCGATCTTGCTCTTGGCGCGGCCGCGCGCGGTTTCGAGATATGGCGAAAGGTTTCGCCCTATGACCGCGCTGCGGTCATTCGCAGAGCCGTCGATCTGATCCGGGAAAGACGGGACGACATCAGCGCTCTCTTGACGATGGAACAGGGCAAGACGCTTTCAGAGGCAAGCGGCGAACTGGGCGTCTGCCTCGCCAATCTCGAATGGATGGCGGAAGAGGCGACACGGGGTTATGGCCGCGTGCTTGCAAGCCGGGCACCCGATGTGCGGCAGCATCTCATCAAGCAGCCGATCGGGCCCGTCGCAGCCTTTTCTCCCTGGAATTTCCCGGCCCAGACGCCGGGTCGGAAAATTGGCGGGGCCCTGGCGGCCGGTTGCTCCATCATCCTGAAGCCGGCGGAGGAAACACCGCTCACTGCAGCCGAACTCGTCCGGGCGTTTCACGATGCCGGGTTGCCAAAGGGCGTGCTGAACCTCGTCCATGGCGTTCCCAGCGAAATCTCGACGCATCTCATCCGCTCGCCGGTCATTCGCAAGATTTCGTTCACCGGGTCGACCGCCGTCGGCAAGCAGCTTCTGGCGCTGGCGGCCGAGGGTGTCAAACGTGCAACGATGGAGCTCGGCGGCCACTCCCCGGTAGTCGTCTTTGACGACACCGATCCTGTCGGTGCCGCGCACATGGCGGTGGCCGCCAAGAGCCGCAACGCCGGCCAGGTCTGTACAAGTCCGACGCGCTTTTACGTCCAGCGCGGCATCTACGAGGCCTTGCGCGACGCGTTCGTCGCCAAGGCGAGGGATCTGCGCGTCGGTCCGGGCGATGACCCGGCAAGCCAGATGGGCCCGCTGGCGAATGCCCGGCGCATAACGACGATGGAAGGTATGATCGCCGATGCCGTCAAGCGCGGTGCGCGCCTGCTGACCGGGGGTAGTCGCATCGATCGGCCCGGCTATTTCTTCGAAATGACCGTCTTGGAAAATGTGCCGGCGGATGCGCTGGCCAAGGTGGAGGAGCCGTTCGGCCCTCTCAGCCTGATCGAGCCGTTCGACAGTTTCGAGGAGGTCATAAAGGCGGTCAACGATACGCCTTACGGGCTCGCAGCTTACGCCATTACCAACCTTTCCTCCCGCGCCACGGCGATGGCCGAAGCCTTCGATGCGGGCGTGATCGCGATCAACAACTATTCGGTTTCGACCCCGGCGTCGCCGCTGGGCGGCGTGAAGGAGAGCGGCTACGGCTTCGAGGGCGGTGCCGAAGGCCTCGATGCCTATCTGATCACAAAATCGATCATGCACAGGATGGAGGGTTTGCAATGACCGCCGACTTTCCCGCCGGGCCGTCGGAAAAGCGGCGCGATGACCCGGGAGCCAGTGCCATTGCCGACTGGTGGCGCTCCTCCATCACGGATATCGCCCCCAACCAGATTCGCGTTCGCGGCTATCCTATTCAGGATCTTATCGGCACCATCACCTTCCCGGCCATGGTATGGCTGATGACGCGTGGCGAACTGCCTTCGCCGCAGCAAGCAAGGCTGCTGGAGACGGTGCTGGTCGCGGGTGTCGACCATGGACCGCTGGCGCCCTCGCTCTCGATTGCGCGCATGGCCGCGACGTGCGGCGTCGGCCTCAACAACGCGATGGCGTCGGGCGTGAACGTACTGGGCGATGTCCATGGCGGGGCAGGCGAGCAGTGCATGGAACTGCTGGGCGGCATCGTCCGCGATCCGGCGTTCGCGGGGGACCCAGCTCAGGTTGCCAGGGCCCATGTCGAGGCATTCCAAGCGGCCAATGGCCGCTATCTGCCGGGCTTCGGTCATCGATACCACAAGATCGACCCGCGTTCGGTGAGGATCAGCGCATTGCTGGAGGAGGCGGTCAGCCAGCGAATCGTTGAGGGCGGTGCGCTCGAAGCCGCCCGGAAGGTCGAGGCGGTGCTCGCCACGAACGGACGTGTCGTTCCAATCAACATCGACGGAATCACCGCTGTCGTTCTCCTCGAGCTCGGCTTTCCCGCGGCGCTCGGCCGCGGCCTGTTCATCCTGTCAAGAAGCGTCGGCATCTGTGCCCACGCCTGGGAGCAGATGCAGGAAGGCGGACGGATAAAGGGGCCGGTGCCCAAGGAATTCACCTATTCCTATCAGGGACCGGCGCTTCGGTCCGTACCGCAGGGGTGGACGGCTAGGACCCGAAGGCTGACTGCCGGGGAATCGAATGGCGCAGATCAACTACCTGACCAGAATTGAGTTCGGGGAAGGCGCGCTTTCACGCCTCCCCGAGTTCCTTGCCGAACTCGGCATCCGTCGCCCTCTGGTCGCGACGGATGCGGGGTTGGTGGCATCGGGCGTCGTTGGACGCGTGATGGCGCTGGCGGGCGAGGGGGCGACCGTCTACGACGGAACACCCCCCAATCCGACCGAGCATGCTGTGATCGCGGCCTTCGACATCTACAGATCCTGCGGTTGTGACGGTGTCATCGGTGTCGGGGGCGGTTCGTCACTGGACCTCGCCAAGGCGGTCCGCCTTATGACCGAGCACGAAGGACCCCTGGAAAAGTATGCCGCCGTGAATGGCGGGGTTTCCCGCATCCGGAAGCAGACGTGCCCGATGATAGCCGTTCCGACGACAGCAGGCACCGGCTCCGAGGTCGGGCGTGCCGCAGTCATCGTCACGGCCGATGGCCGTAAACTCGGGATCCTTTCACCCCATCTATTGCCGGACATCGCGCTCTGCGATCCCGAACTGACATACGGTCTCCCGCCGCTGCTGACGGCTGCCACGGGGATGGATGCGATCTCGCATTGCCTGGAAACCTACATGGCACCATCGTTCAATCCTCCAGCCGATGCAATCGCGCTGGCCGGGCTGGATTACGGGCTGAAGGCCATCCTGCGCGCCGTCGACGACGGGCGCGACCTGCAGGCGCGGCGGGACATGATGGTCTGCGCGCTTCATGGTGCGCTCGCCTTTCAAAAGGGGCTGGGTGCGGTCCACGCGCTCAGTCATCCGCTTGGTGCGATCCGTGGGCTCGCATTGCATCACGGCACCCTGAATGCTGTTCTGATGCCGGCTGTCCTGCGGTTCAACCGGGACGCGATCGGCGAAAAATGGGATACGCTCGCACAGCGGATGGGAGGGCCGCCGGACACCGTTATCGAAGGGCTCAGCCGGCGTCTCGGATTACCGGGCGGGCTTGCCGCGATGGGTGTCACCGAAGCCCTGGTCGAACAGGTCGCGCACGCGGCCTTGAAGGATCATTGCCACGCAACGAACCCGCGCAGCGCAAAGGTCGAGGACTATCTGGCCGTCGGGCGCGAGGCTTTGTGACAGCCCGTCCCGACTTGACAGCCGATTTGCAAAATGGATGATTTCGTTATTGGCCAGGAGGGGCCGGGGCATGTCGAAACGATTAGGCCCTGGCAGCAAGGAGACGGTGCGATCACCAGGCAACTGACGCCCCTCAACCCGATCCGTGTCTTCGAGGCGGCGGGTCGGCACCTCAGCCTGTCGAAGGCGGCTCAGGAACTGAATGTCACCCAGTCCGCAGTCAGTCGCCAGGTCAAGCTGTTGGAAAATATCCTTGGCATCGCGCTGTTCGAAAGAACGCCGCGCTCCGTCAAGCTGACGACAAAGGGTAAGCAGTATCTTGAGGACATCGGCGACGCGTTCGCGATCCTGGAGGATGCGACCAACCGCGTGCGGGAGCGCAATACACCCGACATCATAAAGTTGCGGGTCTACTCGACGTTTGCACTCAGATGGCTCATTCCGCGGCTTCCGCGTTTCGCGCAATGCCACCCAAAGATCGAGGTCCAGCTCATGACCTTGTCGCCGGCGAGCAAAATGGATTTCAAGCATGAACTGATCGA
>ERZ778022.2325-NODE-2325-length-20431-cov-5.186788_pt1 | contig 20431 bp, 9 predicted proteins | sample MGYA00375752_ERZ778022 | MGnify/ENA primary metagenome ERZ778022 (study PRJEB29350, sample SAMN05389826) | bioreactor metagenome | isolation source: Thiocyanate bioreactor | place: South Africa: University of Cape Town | collected 2014-04-04 ... | reverse complement strand
GGGGGGTGGGGTGGGGTGGGGCGGGAGTGGGTGGGGCGGAGTGATTAGACGCGGGAGACACCGCCGCCGCCATCGCCGCGCGGTCACGCACCCGACGCCTTGGCGTACACGTCCGCCTTCTGCTCCCGCTCCGTCACGGACGGCACGAGGCACTTCAGCAGGTCCAGGTTGTCGGACAGCTTCTGCGGCCGCCATGAGGGTGTGGGTGGGGTGTAGTGGGTGAGGGGGTGGGGGTGTGGCTTGTGAGTGGGTGTGGCCGGTCGGTGTGTGCGTGGGTGGGGTAGGTGTCCGTGTGTGTGTGTGTGAGTGGCCTCGCCGCCGCAGCCGCAGGACACACATGGTACCGGTGGACGCCAGGCGGACACACACAGAGTGGTAGTGTGAGCACCCTGTTGCACGCATCCCCGCAGCACCATCACCAGTGGCAGTAGCAGCGTCGGCAGCAGTGGCCGCAGCAGCGGTGGTGGCAGCCCGCTGGGTTGCGTCAGCAGCAGTAGCAGCCGGACATGCAGGGTGGCGACGTGGCGTGTAGGTAGGTGTAGCAGCAACCGCAACCGCAGTGTCAGTGTGCGTCAATCACCCGCCGCGTCAGCGTCAGCAGCAGCGTCACCAGCACTCGGCCACCAGGGGCAGCTGACAGCGACGACGAGGACCAGCGGGCAGCGCCAGGTCCATACTCCGTGCGTGTGTGCGTGAGTGTGCGCAAGAGGGACAGGGAGAGGGGCAAGGAGGAGGGGAAAGAGCGCCACCCGCCCCGCCTCCATCCCACCCACGGCCTCGGCCACGTACCTCGCGGTGCCGCTTCTCCGCCTCGCGGTGCTTCATGGTGCGTGGGTCACGCCGCGAAGGCGCACCCCCTGCCCCTGCCGCCTCCATCCTCCTGCGCTTGTGTATGTGGGAGTGTGTGGGTGTGTGTGTGTGTGTGTTGCCATGCCCCTTCACTACAGTACTCCTGCTGCGTCCGCTTCCTGCTGCTGTCGTCGTCCACCGCTGCCTGCCGCCTGCTCACCTGGTGACGGCGGCGGCGACTGCGGCAACTCTAGTTAGACGAGAACGGAGATGCCATGCACGCGTGCCCGCGTCGGGGGCAACAAGTGGCGCGCGGTGGCGCGCGGCGGGGTGCGCGGAGGTTCGTTACCTTGGATGGCGCGTGCGCACCCGCGTCTTCGCCTCCGTGCACTCGTCGTTGCCACCGTGCCGCACCGCCCGTCGGTCGTCGTCGTCGCGTCCTGCTGCCTGCTCGCGTCTGCACCACCGTTGCACCACTCACGTTTGGCTGACGCCGCAGGTCGGTGCACGGTTACACGGGGGCGTGTACACGGGTAATAGCAGCGGCGTGTCCTGGGCCAACACACCACTCGTGCGACCCGACCGGTAGAATTGTGCGCGCTCGTGCAGCGCCGCCGCCGCGTGTGTGCGTACACCGCGTGCCGCGGGGGGTGCCCTCTCTTCGGTGCGTTTTTATCAGGGTGACGCCACCACCCGGCGTGATGGATGGGTGACTCCAGAAGGAAAGATGCGGCGGTAGGGGGGCGGGGCCAATGGAAGAGTTGTCGTGTTTGACACCCTGATCAAACCACCGCGCGCGCGTGCCACTCAAAATCTGCACGCATGGCACAACGGCCTCTGTTGCCTGCGCGTCACCGGCCCGTGGCCCCGTGTGTTGGCACAACACGTTGACGCGAGCGCGCGGCAAAGTGCGGAAACTGGCGGAAGTGGGTGGAGTCGTGGTTGACGTGACACCTGGTGTCGCCGCGCGCACGCACGTGGTAGTCATGACTTGTCACTATCTAATATCTACTTGAAGCGCCAACACAACAACAAATAGCGAGCACCAGTAGCTACTACACACGCACATACGCCTTGCCCGCCCGCATGCAAGCGGACCGTCGTTAAGTACTCGGCGCTACTCGGCGACGCCGTTGGCGAAGGCGGCAGCGGATGCCATGGCGGCCAACGTGCTGTCCCCCGCCGCGCCGTCATCCACCAACGCACGCAGGTGCGCCAACGCGTTCTCGGCCAGGTTGGCGCGGTCCAGGTACGCCACATGAGTGGGTGGCGGCGGTGCGGTGGTCCCACTACTGCCTCCACCGGCCCCACCGCCCCCGCCGCCACCGCTACCACCCTCATCAAAGGGCGGCGGCGGCGGCGCTGCCTCTTGCGTGGCCAGCGCGGGGCCCGGCACAAGTATCGGAGTTGGAGTGGCAGCAGCGGCAGCGGCAGCGGCAGCGGCGGCGGCAGCGCGAGGGAGGCGACGCCACTTCCAGTGACCGTACCCGCCCTCCAGCACCGACACGACGCGGCCGGGGCAGCACATGCGCGCCACCAGCATGACCTGCGACGTCAGCCACGCAAAGTCGTCGGCGGTGAGGTTCATGCCGGGCGTGAGGCGGCCGTCGTTCTTGGAGTTGCCAACGTCACCCGCGCCGCCGTCAAAGCCGGCAGACAGCAGGATGAGGTCGGGGCCAAAGGCACGCAACGCAGGCAGCAGGCGGTCCGACACGACGCGGCGCAGCGCCATGCGCCCCGTCACCGCGCGCCGCGGGTCCCGCGTGCTGCGCTTGTTGTCACGCCGCTCGCGCCACAGCGGCGGCAGCGGCGCGTTCCAGCAGTTCGCCTCCACGCAGTCATGCAGCCCCGTGCCGGGGTAGAACGAGTACGTGATGTCGTCGTCGCCGGTGCTGGTGGGCGAGTCAACCGGCGCCGGCCCTGCCAGCGCGTACACGTTGCCACCCAGTGACGCCGTCAGCGCCGCCACATGCGGCGCGCCACCGCCACCGCCACCGCCACTGCCACCACCGCCCGTCACGCCCGTCATGGCAATGGCTGGCAGGACGCCGGCGTCGGGCGCAGGCACACCCAGCACCAGCGGCGGGATGGCGGGCGAGCGGGGTGGCACCGCGCTGCCACCATCCGCCTTCAGCGATCCCCCGTCACCACCACTTGCTTCACCCCGCGTGGCGGGCCCAGCCACCAATAGGCTGCCCACATAGTTGCCACTGGCAGCGGCAGCGGCGGCGCTACCAGTCTCCACACGGCTGCCCCACCCGGTTGGTGACGCACGCGGCGGCACGGCGGTCGGCTGCGGGAACGACAGCCACGGCGCCTGGCTGGGCGGCGGCGGCGCAATGGAAGAACCCGATCGCAGCCGTGACGAGGCGAGGGGTGCGCCAGCCAGGGGCGGCACCGTGCCGCCCGCGCCGCGCTGCAGCGGCGACGCCTGCGACTCATCCGACGTGCTCACGTCACCCGCGTTGTTGGCGCTGTGACCCCCCGGCCCCTCACCCCCGCCATCTACGCCGCCACCGCTACTGCTGGCAGCAGCGCCGGCGCCGCCACTCCCACCGCTGCCAGCGCTTACAGCGCGGCCGTCGACCAGGGCGGGCCCGGGCGGCGAGGCGCGCACAAACACGCCCGCCGACGGCACGATGTCAAACGAGGAGCGACGGCCCATGGGGAAGCCGCCAACGCTGCCGCTGCGCATCACCTCGGTGCGCATGAAGGTACCGGTAGCGGGGGAGGCACCCGGGCCACCGCCGCCACCACCCGCCGCGCCACCTAAACCACCACCACCACCACCACCACCGCTGCTGCCACTGCCAACGCTGGCGGCAGAGCTCGTGGCGACACTGGCACCAATCGAAAACACGCCCGCGCCCGCACCACCCGTCATGCCGGCGCCAAACGCCGGTGTGGCGGCGGGCCCCTCGGCTGCCAGCATCGTGGCGAAGGCGGGTACCGTCAGCCCGCCGCCGCCACTCGCCGCTGGCGCTGCGCCGACAAGGGGGTGCCGGCCGGCGGGGGAGCCCATCAGCTGTGGCAGTGTGAGCGCGCCGATGGGGTGCAGGCCGGTGGGGGAGGGCGCCGGCAGCGGCACCGGCAGGTGCACCATGGATGGCGCGGAGGCAGAGCGCTGCACCGGCACGTGGCCGTGCGCGTGGCTGTGCGCGTGCGGCGGACCCGCCACCATACTGGCGGGGTGTCCAATGCCGGCATGCGCGTGGTACGACACGCTGCCCTCCCGCTTGCGCGGCGTCATGGAGATGCCCGCCTCGGTGACGTACAGCGCGGGGTCGGCATCCATCAGACTGGAGCCGCTCGTCCCTGTACCGGCGCTGGCGCGCTCGCCGCCAGCGGCGCTCGGGTCGCTGGACCGCGCAGTGGCAGCGCCAGCGGCATTGGCAGAGGCGCCGCCGCCCACTGGTGGCGTGCACACCGTTGACGCCACGGCAGGCGGCAGGGGGCTGAACGACACCGAGCGCGGCGGGCGGTCGAGGAGGCCGTCAGGGAAGCTGTTCGCGCGCCGCACCCGCGTGTTGGGTGTGGAGGAGCCGGAGGTGGCGCCCGCACCTGCCACCGAGGCAGCACCTGCCCCCGCTGCCACCTCATCTGCGAACTCCGAGGCGCTGCCACTCGAGGCGCGGCGCGCGGACGGCAGCATGGCAGCAGGCTGCAACGGCGACGACGACCCGCCCCCCGCGCCGCCGCCGCCGCGCCCCCCGGCGCCGTTGCCAATCTGGAACACGGCACCCGTGACGGCGTCCGTGAGCGCAATGCCGCCCGAGGACGCAAGCTTGTGCCCGGCAATGGGGAACGGCGGCCGCGGTGGTGCTGCAGGCTGCGTGGCTCCGCCACGTGCCGCCTCAGCCAGCACCGCATGCGACGCTGGCAACCCAGCAGCTGGCGGCGCGGCAGACGCATGTGCAGCAAGCAGGAGGGCAGCGGTTTCCGTTGCCGATGGCACGCCGCTGGAGACGACCGGGATGGGAGCAGCGGCACCCCGCGTGCCTGGCCCACCCACCGCCCCAAACCGCAGCCGCAGCCGCGTGTGCGACGACGGCGACGGCGGCTGCGGCGCCATCACGCTGGCACTGCTAGGACTTTCGTCACCACGCCCGCCACCACCACGCTCACCACCGCCGCGGCCGCCACGCTCACCACCTCCGCCGCCGCCGCCCAAGCTGCTACTGTCCATGGACGCCGGTGTGGTTGCAGGCACAGGCGTCATCTGCGCGGCGGTGGCAGCCATGAGTGCCAGTGGGTCCGTGTCGCCGCCGCTGGCAGCCAGCTCGCCGTCCACCCCCGAGCCCCGCCGCCGCTTGGCACCACCCTGTGCAGCGGCACCCACGGCTGCGCCTGCAGCGGGGCGGGTGCGCTGCAGCCCGCCGCCACCGCCTCCGCCGCCGCCGCCGCCGCCGCCGGCACCACCGCCACCTTCATTAAACCGCGCTGGCCGCCGCCGCCGCCGCCCAGCGCCGCCGCCATCGCGGTCGCCTTCTGCGCCGCTGCCGCCCTCTGCACCACTGCCGCCCTCGCCAGGCAGCGGTGGCCACAGGTGGCCGCCGCCGCCGCCGGCAGCAGGTGCACCTGCAGCGGTGGGTGGTACCACAGCAGCCTCTGGCGCGGCCGGTGTCCCATCAGCACCACGACTGCCGCCCCGGCGCCCACCTGACCCCGCAGACGCGCCCCCACGCCGGATGCGTATTGTCGCCGAGCTGCTGCCGCCCCGCCGCCCGCCGCCGCCGCTGGTGGCAGCGCTGACTGCACTCGGTGCTGGCTCCGCAACTAGCAGCTGCGTCACTGCCGCGCCCATCAAGCGCCACCCTGGTATCTGCGGGCCCCATCGGCCTGTCCAAGGCTGCACAATACGTGCCACAGCGCGCGCCGCCTCCAGCGCAGGGTGCGGGAACTGCACGGCGCCCTCGTCGTGGCTGGTCCCTGCCGGCTGCGCAGGCGGTGCGCGCAACCGTACCTTGCGGCGGCCGCTCCCACTGCCGGCAACCTTCGCTGCGCCGCCGCCACCGCCACCACCGCTGTCGCTGCCACCCGCCTCCTCGCCACCAACACCAGGGGTTACACCACCGCCAACACCACCCTCGCTTGCTGTTGTAGTGTCCCCACTCCCACTCCCCACGCCACTCCGGCGTCGCCGCAAGCTGCCTCCCTCACCATCCGCACCGCCGCCAGCGCCACCGCCTCGGCGCCGCCGCGGCCCGCTGCTGCTACCCGCGACCGTGGCATCCGGCGCCGGCGCGGGCGCGCCTACCCCGTCACCACCTGGCTCGCCGCCTGCCGCCGCAACAACACCACTGCCGTCGCCGCCCGCGCTACTGCGGCCAGCCGTGTCGCCTGCTGCCTCCCCACCACCCCCGCCGCCGGCAGCCGGCGTGCCATCCACCCCCTCCGCGCCGCCACCGCCGCCACCGCCACCACCGTCCTCCTCGTCGCTGTCATGCCGCGCGTTGCGCGCCGCGCCGCGTGTGCGTGCTCGCGTGCGCACGCCCCCGTCAGCCGCAGCTGCCGACGCGGTGGAGGCGGCGGCGGCCGCGGCATCCGCCTCGGCATCAGCAGGCGCTGGCGGCGCAGCGCGGTCCGGGTCGCGCTCCACGTCGTATAGGTGTGTGGAGAAGAAGAAGATGGCTTGCGTGCGGTCCGCCCGGTGCTCCGTCGCCCACCGCCGCACGATCTCCTCCGTGCCGTTGCCGTGGTGCACGTCAAAGTCAATGATGGCGATGCGGCGCGCGCCCGGGTGCGTGGCGAGCGCGTGCAGCGCGCCGATGGCCACGTTATTAAAGATGCAGAAGCCGCACGACTGGCTAGATGGAAAGTCCTCCAGCAGGCCGTTCACGCCGGCGTGGTGGCCAGGTGGGCGCACGACGCAGAAGGCATTGCGGTTGGTGCCCGACATGACGGAATCCACCGCCTTGCACACCGCGCCGGCGGCGCGGCGGGCGGCAGGCAGGCTGCCCGCCGAGAATGGCGTGTCTGACTGCTCCGCCGGCTTCAGCGCCTCCAGCGGCTGGCCCTTCAGGCTGCGCTGCAGGTGTGGCGTGAACGGCACGGCGTAGTTGTGCTTGCGCACGTGGTGGTCCAGCGCCTTCACCAGCGTGAGGAAGCGGTCCGAGTGCGCACGCAGGATCTGCGCGTCAGTGGCAAACGGCACGGTTTGCGACACCTCCACTTCGTACGCCAGGCTGCCGCCAAAGGCGGTGATGTCTACCGTCGCCGATGCAGTTGGCACCGCCACCGCCGCCGCTGCCTCATCCTCGCCACCAGCACCACCGGCCCCGGCACCGGCACCGCCAGCTGCGGCGGTGGACCCCGCAGTGCGCATGCGGCGCAGGATGGACACGATGCGCTCTGGCGCCTCTTGGTGCCCTGACCGGCCCTCATGCCGCAGGCAGTCTGGGTGGTGCAGCACCAGCACCCTCAGAGCGCCGTCCGCCTGCGTCAGTGCGCGTACCGCCGCCTCGCGGTACTCTGGGTTGACGGCGTCGCCAAACCGGCCCGCCACGTCCAGCGGTGACAGCAGCTCCCGGTTCTGGGCGCGCGCCGCCGCGCCGGCGTCCACCAGCGCGCCGATGGCGTCCGCACGGCCAAACCGGGCGGCGCGGTGCAGCGGCGTGTCGCCGTTGCTGTCCGCCGCCGCGCTCACCGACGCACCCGCCGTCACCAGCGCCGTCACGCGTGGCTCGCCACCGCACGCCGCCGCCCAGTGCAGCGCCGTGAATCCCTCCAGGTCCTTGTCGCCCACCGCCGCGCCCTCCGCCAGCAGCACGTCCAGCATGGCGCGCGACAGGAACTCGTCCGCCAGCGCCGCCGCGCACATCAGCGCGCTGTACCCCAGCTCATTCCGCGTGTTGATGAACCCCGCCACGCCGTCCGGGTCGGACCGCCGCCGCGCCAGGATGGTGAGCGTCACTTCGCTCACGCGCCCACCCAGCACGTTGGCATGCAGCTCCGTGGACGCCACCGTCGCCACGTTCACCGGCGTCTGCGCCGACAGCAAGGAGTACAGCGGGTCCGAATCCTGCCGCATCAGCGCCGGCACGATGCGCAGCGCCGGCAGGTTCCCATACAGCGCGGCGCCTGCATCTCCGCCGCCGCCGCCGCCGCCGCCGCCACCGAGGACTCCGCCGCCGCCTGCACCGACGACTTCTGATGCATCGCTATCGCTGTCACAGCCCTCAATGGTGGGCCGCTCCACGCTCGCCTCCACGCCACCGCTGGCGCTGGAAGAAGCCATGGTGCCCTGTATCAATGATGGTTGGTTGATTCGTTGGTTGGTACCGGTCCCGGTAGGTTGGTTGACGCGCCTTGGTCGTGCTGCAAGTAGTTGCGTGGTGGGCTGCGTCGTGAGCGTCAAGTGGTATGAGTAGGCAAGACTGTTGCTGCCACCGTTGGCCGACAGGCAGCTGTGCGACGCCTGCGTTGGATGCGTGTGCGGTGTCCGGAGCAGTAGTCAGAGGCAGCGGCAGCAGCAGCTGTGGTGGAACCAGCAGCAGCGGGGTAGCAGCTCGAACCAAGAAGCCACACGCAAGCAGCAGGGAAACAAAGGAGGCGTATCCGAGGGAGCAGTAGGTAGCGGTGGAGTGACAGCATCAGCAGTGCCAGCAGCAAGGATGATATCAGTACCAGTAGGTGGGTGGTGAAGAACGAGCAGCGCCAGTCACACAGTCACAGTCACAGACTCACAGCCACACAGTCATGCATGCCACACCCATCACCAGCCCCCGATGCCAATGGTAATCACACACAAATGGGGGTAGATAACCATGAGGTGGCACCCGCACACATCAGCATACTCCACGACGCGCGTGTATTTGATGTCATGCATGCGTGCGATGCCCGCACACCCTCACATACCCGTCCCGCTCCTACTGCTGGGGCCCACTGGCCCACTGCCTCTCCTCTCCTACTACTACCGTACCTGCCGGTGCGCACCTAATTGCGCGATCCCAGCCACACCCACGTGGCCAACGCACAGGTGTACCCGTGTGCGCCTGTGGCCACCGCTACCGGGTTGCGCGGCGACTGCCAGCGTGTAGGAGGTGGCTGGATACGGTCCCTCTACCCTCCCTCTCTCTCACCACCTACCTACCACCTTTCCCTGCCTGGATCCAGCCACCCTCATCCCCACGCACGCCACGCAGCGCACCCCAACCCACAGCAACGCACCGATATATGTCGTGCACGGTGTGAGCCGCACAGTTTCCCGGCCGCCGCCGCCGCTAATGCCGTGAAATTGCGTCGGATACGGTGCGGCCGTCAGCAGCAGCCAGATGCGATGAGGTGCACCAGCAGGGCGAGGGTTCGGCGACTCCAAGCCAAGGTGGTCGATACTGCCAAGTTCCAATACCAGAGGGAGGCAGAGAGAGGCGGAGGGAACCTACATCCAAAATGCGCAGCGCGAATGATGTGTGGTCAGTGACCTGCTCGCCGCGGCGCGACACACTTTGGCCAGTTGGAAAAACCAACGCTCGCTCGGAAAGCAGGTCAAGAAGGAGGAGGAGCGGAGAGGAGAGAGGGCGCGAAGAAAAAGATACGGCAGCAAAATCACCGCAATTTACACGGGGAACCACCGCAATAAAGACGGCAGTTACACTCCCTGATCCTAATAATGTGCGTGGTGCACTTTTTGTGTGTGGCGCTGGTTTTTCTGCGACGTGATTACTTGATAGATACCTGCCGTGCACAGACCGCGTTCTCCTCCCGCGTCCCGCACTCACCACCACCGCCACGTGCCACCAAACACCCACCCCTTCCCAACGCCCCGCAGCTCCACCACTCAAGCACAGTACAACATGGCGGACGACGTGGCAGCGGCAGCAGCGGGAGAGGCGCCGCCGGCGCCACCGACCGAGGCGCCCAAGCTGGAGGCCAAGAAGAGCGAGCTGGCGGACAGCAACCTGACGGTGGACGTGCTGATTTTGATGGACTGCACGGGGTCCATGGGGTCGTACATTGAGGCGGCGAAGCGCTCTGCCCTGAAGACGGCGCATGACATCCATGACGAGGCGCCCAATACGCGCTTCCGGCTGGGGTTCGTGGGCTACCGCGACCTGTGCGACCCTGAGGGCGACCGCTACATCGTGATTCCGCTGTCGGAGGACGTGGCGGCTGTGGAGCGCGCGCTGGCGCCGGTGGCCGCGTCCGGCGGCGGCGACACGCCTGAGGACGTGGTGGGTGGCCTGGTCAAGGTGCTGGAGGCGGAGTGGCGCGGCGACACGCGCATCGTACTGATGGTGGCAGATGCGCCGTGCCACGGCCGCGAGTTCCACTCATGTGACGACTCGTACCCCGCCGGCGACCCGTCGGGCACCGACCCGCGCGACCAGATCAAGGAGCTGGCGCGCCGCGGCATGGATGTGTACTTCATGCGGTGCGCCCACATTGTGGACACCATGGTCACCAAGTTTGAGGCCGCCTTCTCCGCCGCCAAGGTGCACGACACGCAGATCTTTGCGGTGCTGGACCTGGCGTCGCAGGGCGGAGCCGGCGCGTATGTAGGCGAAATCGATTACGGCTTCGGTGGGGGCGAGGTTGATGAGGAGTGCGATGAGAGTGCACCCATGCGTTGCACGGACGACGCCCCACCGCCGCCGGCGCCGCCGCCGCCGTGGGAGGGTGCCGCCGCCGCGTTCGCCGCCCCCCCGTGCGTCTCCGCCCCGTGCGCCTCCGCCGCCCCCTCGCCGCGCAAGAAAGTGCGCGAGTGCGCCACCGTGGAGGAAGAGGCGGAGTTCGTTGCACCTGTCGCCGCCATGCCGCGGAGTCTGCCAAGTGGCGGGCCGGGTGGTGGCGGCGGCGGCGGCGGCCGCAGCGCCTACGAGGCTGCCGTGACTGACTCCATCAAGCGCTCCATGCGCGCCGCTGTGGCACGCAGCAGCGCCGCAACCTAACCTAAGGGCATTGCCAACTAACGCTCCAGTACTGAATGACAACTTGAACTCAACGTGCACAGAGAAGTCTCAGGTGGTAGCACCTGCGCCACCTGCAGCACCACCGCCGCCGCCGGCAGCAGCAGCAGCGGCAGCCGAGGCAGCATTCATGGCAACGAGCGCCACCAAGGCGGCGCCCACGCCGGAGCCGTCATTGGACTCCTCCAGCTTGACGGCAATGTCCAGCTCTGTCAGCGCCTCCTCCATCCAGTGCCGGAACATGGGGTGCAGCTTGAACACGGAGCCGTCCACGCCCGCCACCAGCGGGTCGTCCGTCTTGAGCTGGATGGCGACGGCGGCGAGGCCGGCGGCTGCGAGCCGCGCGGCGCGGCGCGCCACCAAGGAGCACACCTCCTTCACGACGCCGCGGTCCGCCAGGCTCGCATCAATGTCAAAGTGCGTCTTCAGGGCGGCGCCCACCACCGCCAGGTCGCCGCTGGCGTCCACCTCCACCGCGGACAGCACCTTGGTGGGCAGGTGGTCGCGTAGGTACAGCTTGGCCAGCCGCTTGGCGTCCATGCCCTTGAAGATGGCGCCCGACTCGGTCAGCTGCACCAGCAGCAGGCGCGTGATCTCGCCCAGGTACTTGCCGCTGATCATCTTCTCAAACCGCTGCGCGCCCTCGTTGGGCGATCCGGCGTCCAGCGCGTGGTCCACGTCGTGGAACGGCAGGTGCGCAAACACGTTGGAGCTGCCAAACCCGCCCCACTCCATGTTGATCACCATGTACCCGCCCCGGTCGCCCTTCCACTTCTCTACCGCCGCCGTGTGCTCCACTGCAGGATGGGGTGTGGAGTGTGGGGGTGGGGGTGGGGGTGGGGAGTATTCATTGGTGAATGCGGGTGGCAAAACATATAATAAGGTGGGCAACGCACGGTAGCAGGCGTTGGTGCCCGTGCCCACAATGACGCCGATGCGGCAGGCGGGGTCTTGGTACGACCGCGCCATGAGCGTGCCGACGGTGTCGTTCACCAGCGCGCGGATGTTGACGACGAGGCCGGCGCGGCGGCAGGCGGCGTCCAGCAGCGCCACGACGTCGTGGTCCACCACGCCGCTGGCGGTGAACCCCTTGGTCCACGTGATCAGTGTGCCGGCGTCCAGCGCGGTCTGGTTCACGGGGAATGAGAAGGTGAAGCCGACGTCAGCACCCGCGGCCATACCGGCATCCACCATGGCGGTCGCCACAAAGTCAAACAGCTCCTTGGCGTTGGACGCCATGGTGGCCTCCGGGATGACGCGCCGCACCTCGTTCACGACCGCCAGCTTGCCGCCGCCGCCCAGCGCCACCTGCACCACGCGCAGGTTGCTGCCGCCCATGTCCACCGCCCACACCGTGCCCGTCTCGGTGCCGGTGGGCAGGCCGGTGACGAAGGAGGGGATCATGCGGATGGAGGAGATGTCGCCCTTCAGGCCGTGCGCCATCTCGCCCAGGAAGTTGTTGATGACGCGCAGCAGCTGCTCCTTGGACAGGCCAAAGCTGTCGCGCACCTCCTGCAGCTTGGCGGGGCCGGCGCGCGGGTCCTGCGACGCCATCCACTCGCCCGCGTACCGGCCCTCGTACACGTAGCCGTACCGCTTGGCCAGCTTGTAGCTGGCGGCGGGGCCGCGCGAGCCGTACTGGTAGATGATGGGCTTGATGCGCTCGCGCTCCAGGCGGTGCAGGATGGGCGTGAAGATGCCCCACGCCGCCGCCAGCTCGTCGCTGCGCACAAACTGGCTCTGGTCGCCGCGGAACACGTCCAGGATGAGGCGCGCGTACGCCTCGGGCGGCGGGCGCGTCGGGAAGCGCGCCTTGTACGACAGCGCCAGCTCCGTCTCCACCGGCGTGAACTCCATGCCCGGCATCTTGCACATGACCTTCAGGTACACAGCCTCGTTGGGCTGGATGCGGATCACCAGCTCGTTGTTGTGCACGCGCCCGGGGTCGCCGTGCGTGCCGCCAAACAGGCCGCTGGAGTTGGAGGTGAACTGCACCCGTACCTCCGCCTTGCGCTCGTTCAGCGCCTTGCCGCACTTGAGGATGAACGGCACGCCGCTCCACCGCGAGTTGTTGACGTGCAGCACCGCCGTCGCAAACGTGGGCGTCGTGCTGTCCTTCGGCACCCCCGTGTCATCTGTGTACCCCGGGTGCGTGCCGGCCGGGTTGCACGTGTATTGCCCCTGCGTATAATGAGTGGGTTGGTGGGGCGATTAAGAAGTGGCGGATGTGAGGCGCGCACGCCACTGTCACGACGCAGCCATGCATACGACGTACCACCACCAGGTCATCCAGCGTGACGGGCTGGGTGCACTTGAGCACCTTCACCTTCTCGTTGCGCACGTCCTCCGCGGAGGTGGACACGGGCGTCTCCATGGCCACCAGCGACATGACCTGCAGCAGGTGGTTCTGCATGACGTCGCGGATGATGCCGACGCCGTCAAAGTAGCCGCCGCGGCCCTCCGTGCCGAACGGCTCCTTGAACGTGATCTGCACGTTGGAGATGTAGTGCCGGTTCCACAGCGGCTCAAACACGGCGTTGGCGAAGCGCAGCAGCATGAGGTTCTGCACCATCTCCTTGCCCAGGTAGTGGTCAATGCGGTAGATCTGCTCCTCCTTGAAGCACCGCGCCAGGTCCTCCGACAGCGCGGCGCTGGTGGCGGCATCCGTGCCAAACGGCTTCTCCACCACCACGCGGCTCCAGCCGGTGTTGCCCATGCCCGCCGCCGCGATGGTGCGCGCGGTGGCCACAAACACGAGCGGCGGGATGGCCATGTAAAACAGGCGGTTGGCGCGGCCGGTGGTGGAGGACGCCGCCTCCATGCCCGCCACCTCCTCCACCACCTTCCCAAATGCCACCGCGTCGCCGTACTCGCCGGCGCGGTAGTGCACGTGGCCCAGGAACGCCTCCACCTGCTCCGCCGTGCCGCTCTTCATGTGCACCCGGATGCTGTCGCGGAAATCGGCGTCCGCCTTGGCGCTGCGCGCGTACCCCACCACATTGGTGCCCGGCGGCAGCAGGCCCTCCACGAACAGGTCAAACAGGGAGGGGAACGTCTTCTTGTGCGCCAGGTCGCCCGATGCGCCAATCACAAACACGGTGTGCGCATCCCCCGTGGCAGTAGTATCGGTTGCAGGTTCAGGTGCAGCCGCCGCCGCCGCCGCCGCCGCTGCCGCCGCCCCGCCGCCACCACTGCCACTCCCACCGCCCGCCGCCGCCATGATGCTGCTCACGTTGGTGCCAGTGCCACACCGCTGCGAACGATGGATGGGGGGGGGGGGGTGGTTGGGAGCGTGTGAGAGTATGCGGAAGCAGCTGATGGTTCCACAGCTGCAGCTGCTGCTTAGGTCACTACTCCAGCAACCGCGCCAGCCCCCCTTTGCATCGTGGTAGCCACTACCAACCCCTCGTGCCAGCCAGCACCCGATCATCGTCAGCAGCAGCTGAACCTGATGCAGTAGTAAGACAGATGCAGCAGCAGCAACACCACTGCTCGTCGCCCGAATCAGAGCCATAGGGAGAGAGAGTGGGGTCGATATCATGAGGGGGTGTCAATCACCTACGGTGACAACAAGCACCCAGCGGCTCCTATTCACAATAACATACCTCCAGCAACATAAATGGCGCGTCTGCGTCATGTGCGCACGCGCCCGCGTCAATATCGCACTTCCAGAAGGTAAGGTTGTGGCCAGCCTAACCCGCCTCTCTCTCCACTCCCTCTACATGGCATGGCATGCTGCCTTCTCGAAACGAACACCTGCGTCTATCGCTGTTATAACTGCTGCTGCTGTAGCTGGTGTGCTGGGTACACGCAAAGGCAGGTGGTGGAAGGGGTGAGGCGGGTTCAAATGAACAACAACCTCGTCATCGACGTCGAGAGATCGAGAGATGCAAGCTGTGCAGTGGGACGGCGGCGGCGTGCTGAGCAGCGCGCAGCGCGCCACCATCTTTGCCACCAGCGAGCGGCCCGCCAAGCTGCGTGTGGACAGCAGCGCGCGCACGGACGGCGGCACTGTGCGCGCACACGGCAGCGCGGGCGCTCATTAAAATGAATACCAGAGTGGGCGCACAAACGAACCTAGCTGCTTAAGATGCTGGCGGCGGCGGCGGTGGAGGCGGTAGTGGCGCGCTGCCCGCGGCAGTTGCAGCGGCTGCAGCAGCTGCAGCTGCGGTTGCTGCGGAGGAGGTACCAGAGGGGGTCAACAACGTGGCGGGCGCCTTGGGCTTGGCCGACTTGGCGGCACTGGCAGCCGGCGGTGCATCTGACGGCGGCAGCATCGGCGCGTTGGATGGCGGCGGCAGAGGCGCAGTGGATGGCGGCGGCAGCGGCACGGTTGATGCCGGCGGCGGTGGCGGCGGCGGCGGCAATGCTGTCAAGGCCGTTGGTGGCGGTGGCAGCGGTGCGACGGTGGCAGCAGGAGAAGCAGCTACAGCTGTTGCTGTTGCACCTGCCGCCGCTGGTGCCGCGTGCGCGCTGCCCGCCATCTGGGCGCGCGATGCACGGTTGGATTCAGGGTGTGGCGGCGCAGGCGGCAGGGAGGCAGGCGTGGCGGGCGGGGGCGGCAGTACGACAGCAACTGCGGCAGCCGCGGCGGGTGCAGGTGCGGGTGGTAGCGGCGCGGGTGCCGGCACCGCAACGCTGAGCAGGCTCTCGGCGCGCTCCACTGCCGCCTCCAGCTCTCGGTTCGCCTCCTGGCTGGCTGCCAGCTGTGCCGTCAGTTTGGTGACGGCGGCGGCGGCGTTGGCGGCCTTCAGCTGCGCCTCATGCAGCGCCTTCTTCAGCGCCTCCACCTCCGCCGCGTGCGCCACAAACTTGGTGTACGTGACAGAGGACGACGCGGTGAGCGCGTCCACCCAGCGGTCGCGCTCTGCGTCGTCGCGCGCACACAGCAGCACCGACTTGGTGCCAAATGACGCGTGGCTGACGCGGATGGATGACTGCAGCGACTTGTTGGGCCCCGTGCGCACCGTCTCAATCTCCACGCCGTCCAGCGGCACCACGCCCTTGGGGTGCATGTTAAACGTCACGGCGCCCGTCTTGGACTCGGGGTAGTACAGCAGGAAGCCGTCCTTGATCACAAAGTGCCGGCACGTCCACGTCGAGCTGCCCGCCGTGTCGCGCTTCCACAGATTACCCGCCATCTGCGTCACGGCGTCCAGCCGCTCCGACAGCGCCGACATGAAGCTGGATCGCCGCGCATCCTCGCTGCTGCCGCCGCCCCCACCGCCGCCGCCGGCACCACCACCTACACTCGTGCCGACGCCGCCGCCCTCGTCGCCCGAGTCGTCATCTGAATCTGCCAGCCTCGACAGCCCGGTGGCGCTGCTGCTGCCGCCGCCAGTACCACTGCCACGGCCTCCGCCGCCTCCACCGCTCCCACCACTGCCAAACATGCTTTTCAGCATCCTGGCGGCGTTGCTTCTTCGTTAGTCGGTGGGTAGTAGTTGGTGGCCTCCCTGCTGCCTGTATTATAAAAGCCGCTCCTTCACCCCGCTGTATGGACTGCAACACCACGTGCCCACTGCACGCGTGCCGTACTCGCTGGCGGCGTGACAGCAGCACCACCAGCAAGCAGCAGGAGTAGTTAGTAAGGAGCGGTAGGCAGCGAGTAGTGAGGCAGCGACCTGAGAGGAGGAGGTCAAAACGGCTGCTCCGAATCTTATGACGCGGTGACTGAAAAAGGAAAGCGACAGCCACACAGATGTAACATTACAACCACCCAAACCATCCGCAGCGGCAGCGTTGCCCCGTTATTTGCCCCCTCCACCGCGTACCGACGGCACCATTTGCAGCAAACACAGCAGCTGGATGAGAGCAAGGAGTCGTACGGTACGTTACACGTTACACACCTGGCTGGACCTGGTCGCATGGATGGCAGAGGGGGAAGATACGAGGGGTGAGGGAAGATACGCTGCACGCGACCGCTGGCACACGACAGGCAATTATATGCCACACACAACGGGTTGATGACTCCTACCGCAGTGTGTAGGAAGTGATATCGACGGGTTGCATGCGCCTGTGACCTGCTTCGTGGCGACTGTGGAGTGAATTCCTCTCGTGTTTGTCACACCACCACCGCACCACCACCACCACCGCACCACCGCGCGTTCTGCCACCTGCCACAAGGTGGGAAGTAGAAGCTGAAGCAAGTCCAACAAGCGAACCGAGGACTCCGGCAGACAACGAGTGTGGATAGAATAGCTCATAGCTACCAGCTTGACACACTGGTTCCCAACGGCCCAATGGCGAGCGCCAGGGCGGGCGGCGGTGCGCCGGCGGCGGAAGACGGCGATGGAAGCGGCCACCGCGCGGCGCATGCTGGACACCACGGCGGCGGCGACGATGAGGCGCGCGTGGCACGCATGGCAGCAGCTGTGCGCACGCTGCTGGAGTGCATGGGGGAGGATGTAGGGCGGGAGGGGCTAGAGAAGACGCCAGTGCGCATGGCCAAGGCGCTGCTTGCGTGCACGGCCGGGTACGCCGCCGACCCTGCCGCCATTGCCGGCGGCGCGCTGTTCTCGTGTGACTCGGAAGAGATGGTTGTGGTGCGCGACATTGACATCTTTAGCATGTGCGAGCACCACGTCCTGCCGTTCTTTGGCCGCGCCCACGTTGCCTACCTGCCCGCCGGCCGCGTCCTCGGCCTGTCCAAGCTGGCGCGCCTCGCCGACGTGTACGCCAAGCGGCTGCAGATCCAGGAGCGGCTGACGACGCAGCTGGCGGCCGCGGTGCAAGACACCACCGGCGCGCGCGGCGTCGCCGTGTTTGTGGATTGCACGTGCGTTGAGCTGTTGGGAAAGTGAGGAGGAGTTACGACAAGGTGATGGCATACGGCAGTTCACCTACTACCCACCCACCCCCAATTGTGCAGCCACATGTGCATGTGCATGCGCGGCGTGGAGAAGGTGGGCGCGTCCACCATCTCCACGGCATACACGGGCGCGTTCCGGGACACGCCCGCGCTGCGCACCGAGTTCTTGCAGCTCATTCATGCGGCGCACGGCAGCGCCGGCGCGGCACACCACACGCCGGCCGCATCGAGTGGCCGCCTAGCAACTGCGGCGCACGGCCTCATGCACGGCGCTGCCACGCCGCTGCCGCCTGCTGCTGCCGCTGCCGGCGTCGCGGGCGTCGTCGTGTGCCCTGCCTGCGGCGCCACCTGCACCTGCCACACTGCAGCTGCTGCCGGTTGTACTAGCACCACCGGCAGCGGCGGCGGCAGCAGCGGTGGCGGCGGCGTAGACAACAGCAGTGGTAGCTCTTGAATCAATAGCGCACGGTAGCGACACTGTTGCGTGTGAGCGTGGTGGCGCGACGCCACTGCGGTGGGAAGGATACCGTCCTGAAGATACGCTCCAGCCCGCTCGCTCAAAAATGGGTCCAAACTTGCGTAAATAAGATATTGCAAACTGCCCGATAGCGCGACAATTTGTTGACAGCAATAAGTTATTAAGTAGCAATAGTTGCAACTGGTGCATGCTGTGCGCCCATAAAATGGCGCTGGTCGACTATGACAGCAGCGACAGTAGTGACAGTGAAAGCGCAGCTGCTGGAGGAGGCGCTGGCGCTCCTGTTGCCCCAGTCCCAGCAGCTGCAGCAGGGCGTCTGAACGTGTGGCCAACGCTGGTGTATATCGCAGTGCCAGCAGACACACCCACGGTGCGCACTGTGGCTGACGCGTATCGCAGCGCTGTGGGTGCGGCGTGGGGAGTAAGCGTGACGCCGCTGCCGCCGGCCAAAGCAGGCGCGGTGCCGCTGCACCTGTCGCTGTCACGGCACACAGAGCTACGATACCGGGAAATTGACCCGTTTATTGCCGACCTGCGTGCTCGCGTCGCTGCCGTGCCGCCATTCTCGCTGTCGCTGGACGGCTGCCAGCTCTTTCCCGCCGGCGGCGGCGACCGCTCCCGCCGCTTCATGTCCCTCCTTGTCAGCAGCGGCCTCCCCGCCACGCTGGCGCTCATCCGATGTGTGGATGCCGCCCTCCGTGAGCTGCATCGTGCACCGTTTTACGACCCACCGGACCCCCACGTATCGATAGGCATGTTTCGCATTCCAGGCGCCGGTGGTGCCGGCGTCTGTGACGAGGACGACGACGCGGGCAGTTGTGGGAGTGGTGACGAGGAGGATGGCCGGAAAGGGAGTCCAACTGCCAAACGCCTCCGTGCAGATGACGACGATGGTGGCGGTGCGAGCGGCGGTGCCAGCGCATCGCCGCCTGATTCGTGGTCGGCGGCTGACATCATGGGTCGGCTGGTCGACGCATTGGCACCAACGGCCGTGACGTTTGCGGTGGCCTGCGTGACTGTGCGGTGTGGCAACCGCGAATTCAGTCTGCCACTCGGGCTGCCACCGCGGGAGTGAAATCGTGCCAATCACGGTTTATCAGTTTAATTAACAACCAGCTTAGGTGGCGCGCGCCTGCAGCGCCTCGTTGCGGTCGCACTCCTCCTGGAACTCCTTGACGGCCTTGAAGTAGGCGCGCTGCACCTCCACCAGGCGCTGGTACTCCGCCGCCTTGGCGTCACGCACGGCGCGCTTGGCCTCCAGGCTGGTGAGCTGCTTGGCCAGCGTCTCGTCAATGCTGGTCATGATGCTGGCCACCTGGTCCAGGTACGCCTGCCGCTGCGACTTTACTTTGAGCGCGCCAAAGTTGGTGTACATGGACGCCACCAGGCCCTCCTCGCGCGTCAGGTACTCGCGCTTGCGCGCCAGCGTGTTAAAGATGGCAAAGTACTTGCGCGTCTCGTCCAGCTTCTCCGACACGAGCTCAAACAGCTCCAGGAAGCGGCGCTCGTACTGCATCAGCTCCGCCTGCGCCGGCACCTCGTCAATGAGGCGCGCCAGCTTGCTGATCTCGCGAGCTTTAGCTGCCACCGCCGCCTTCCCGCGCGCCAGCCGCGCCTCCGCGTCCGCGTGCGCCGCGCGCGCCTCGCCCAGCCGCGCCGCCGCCTCGCCCGACGCGATGTCGGCGGTGAGGCGCGCCAGGCGGCCCTGCAGCTCCGCCAGCTGGCGGCGGCACGTTGCCTTGAACCGCCGCTCCTGGTCCGCCAGCACCTCTGCGCGCGTGTACGCGTCGTACAGCGCCTTCAGCGCCGTCTTCTGCTCCGCCGGCAGCGCCGCCACCTCGGCATCCAGCTTGGCAATGCCCGCCACGGCGCGCGCGTTGTACTTGTCCGCGCGTGCCAGCGCGCCCGTCAAGCCCGCAATCTCCGCCTGCACCGCCGCCACCTTCTCTGCCGCCTCCGCCTTGGAGGCCTCCGCCGCCTCCACCCGCCGCGCCAGCGCGCCCAGCCGCCGCGCGTGCGCCGCGGCGCGGCCCACCTTGGTGTTGGCCAGCAGGTCGCCGCTCTCTGCCAGCGCGCGCAGCTCCTCCTCCTTCAGCCGGTACTCCTCCGCCGCGCGCCGCATCTCCTCGCCCTGCAGGCCCACAAAAGCGCCCACGCTGGCGCCCGACACGCCCGCCTTGGCCTCCATCATGTGCTCCAGCAGCGCCTTCTCGCGCTCCACCGCCGCCTTCCGCTTCTCCTCCTCCTCCGCCTTGGCGGCGCGCTGCAGCGCCGCAAACTTGCGCTCAAACGTGTTGGCGCCGCGCGCCCGCCGCGCCGCTGCCGCCGCGCCCTCCTCCTCCCCACCGCCGGCCGCTGCCTTCACCAGCGTGCGCTCGCCAAACTCCAGCAGACAGGACTGCACGCGCGCCTCGGGTGTGAGGCCAACGCGCCACATGGCGGGCG
>ERZ778022.2320-NODE-2320-length-20501-cov-4.324513_pt1 | contig 20501 bp, 24 predicted proteins | sample MGYA00375752_ERZ778022 | MGnify/ENA primary metagenome ERZ778022 (study PRJEB29350, sample SAMN05389826) | bioreactor metagenome | isolation source: Thiocyanate bioreactor | place: South Africa: University of Cape Town | collected 2014-04-04 ... | reverse complement strand
GATTCTCGCGGACCATTCGAAGATCGGCGCCCCGGCGCGCTCGGTCTTCTGTCCGCCCGCCGATATCGACACGCTGATCACCGACGCCAAGGCCTGCGAGCATCCGATCTTCGATGCACTGCGCACCACGCTGCCGAACGTCGTCATCGCCAGCTAGGGAAAGGAAAGGTTTCGAAGCAGCCTGTTCCACATTCAGCTTTTGGCCGATGCCGGTCGATGATCCCGAAAGCGCTCTCGCGCGATCCCTGCAAGGGTCGAGGCAACGGCACGCGATGTTTGGAACCATCGGGTCGCTGCGAACGTTTGGAGAACGAATTCAGGAGACCGCCATGAGTGACAACCCGAAAACCGATCCGTCTTCCAACACGCAGAAGGACCCGGACGACTGGGTCAGCGGCGACGAGCCGACGACCGGCGCGCAGCGCTCATATCTGAAGACGCTGTCGGAGCAGGCGCATCAACCCGACGTCTATTCCGAAGACCTGACGAAGGCGGAGGCATCGAAACGCATCGACGAGCTCAAGCAATCGCTCGGCCTCGAATGACGATCGGTACGGCGCTGCAGGTCGAACAACCGGCGTCGCAATATTGAATGGAACTTTTGTGCGTCGCAGCACTTTCGGATCGTCAACCGCGAAAGGACGCGACCATGTCAGAGCTGAAGCTCGGAGAACCGATCCCCACAGGCATTCCCGGCATCGAACCGGTTAACACCGCAGAAGACCGGCAGGCGACGGACGCCGCAGCGCCGCCATTCGCGCGGATTGCATCGCCCCCGGCTTTCGAGCCGCACACCGCGCTGTTCGATCAGTTGTTTCTTTTTCCGATGAAGCTGGGCCTGTCGATCGCGCTGGCGTCGAGCGCCGTTCTGGTCAATCCGGCGCTGCTGGCGCAGCGGCTGGAGGCGGCCGGAGCCGCCCGGTAACGGAAGAGCCCCTCCATCCCGTTCTCGCCGCCCCCGAGGCGGCGATTTCGTTTTGAACGTCCGGATTCACCAGGCGATGCGCGTGGCAGGCGCACCCGATCAATCGCGGCCTGGGAGCCTTCCAGCACCTGCGCAAAATATCCGTCGTTGAACATCAGCGCCCGGAAATGCCGACAAGCGCGTTGTTTCTGCGGCTTGCCTCAAGCAAGGTCTCGATCTCGGCGTTCAGCATGCCGGCCGGAATGCGGTTCTCGCTGAAATAGACAAGTCGGAAGTCGGTCATGGCGCAGCTTTCCGTTCAGGCGGAGCGGTTGCGGCGGCGCGCTCGTCGGCGAGGGCGGGCGCGAGCGGCCGACCTGTCAAATATCCCTGTACCTGCTGGCAGCCCTTCATCTCGATGCGCCGCAACTGATCCTCCGTTTCGACCCCTTCGGCGATCGTGGTCAGCCCCAGCGCTCACGACCATGACGAAATCAGGTTTCCGAAGCCGGTTCAGCGTCGGCGAAACTTGCTGTCTCTGGCGGTGGCGGGCTTGTGCGGAAGCGCGCCCCTTTCAGCCACAGCTTGAAGGCTTCCCAATGGATTCCGGCCATCACCTTCATCGTCATGAAGGGAAACCGGACCAGGCAGCGCGCCAGCATGGCGTCCGTCAGCGGCGCCGCGTCGGCATTGAACATGGCGGCAAGGACGGGTTCCTTGCCGGCAGTCTCATGAATGCGCACCCGCACGGTCTTGCCGGGCGGCAGGATGCGGAAATGGTAGCGCAGCGCCATATCCATGAAGGGGGAAACGTGAAACACCTTCGCCCGCGTCTGGCGGATGCCGGCGGCACTGATTTCACCTGCAAGGACCGGCGCCACATAGCTGTGCCGTTGGCCGAATGTGTTCCTCACCGCATAGATGATGGCGATCAGCCGGTCTTGTTCATCATAGGCAAAATAGGTCGAGAGCGGGTTGAAGACATAGCCGAACATGCGCGGGTAGGCGAGCAGCAGAATACGCGCCGCAGGCCTTTCGAGACCGGAGCGCGCCAGCAGGCGGTCGGCGAACTGTCGAAGCGTCTGGCCGTCTTCTTCGACATGATCGCGCTCGCGCAATGACAGGAGCCCGGCGCGGTTCACGGCGAGCAAACGGGTGAGTTCGGCCAGATCGACAAGCCGGTCGACATCGACCAGGAGGGAAAAGACGCGATAGCTGAAGCGATGACCAAAAGGATGGAGCCTCTGATGCACCACCTTGCCGGGATAAAGCGTGCCGGCCGCAGAGGGCGGCGGGCCGTTGTCAGCCATGCTGGTGACCCGGATTTGCTTCACGCCTTGTTTCTTTTCGTTCATCATTTGGCCGGCTTCCAGCGCACGTTCTTGCAAAGCACGCCGCCGAGAATACAACCACGCGTCAGAAGCGAATTATGGGAAACCTGCACCGTGATGGAATAGGTGCGCTCGCGTTTCTCATCATAGGCAGTGCCGGACAATGTATCCGGTGATTTCGGCTGAAGCGACATGACGAGACGATCACCCGCCTCTTCGCCCTTGCTGGTGTCCCGGATCCAGAGATTGGTCGCGCAGATATTGCGGCCGCATGGCGCGATGCGGACACGCGCATTGCCGTCGTCCCGCAGCCAGACACCACTCGGATCTACGGATTGCTGCGCGTGGGAGGCCGCGGCAGTCAACATCAGGGCGGAAAATGCAGTCAGAACGGCTATCCTCATCGGTCCATCCTCGTTGCTTCTCGTAAAATACGCATGCATGGGCGGATCGGTTCACCCGAGGTGATCCGTCAAGACGACGAAGGCGTAGAAATGTCGAGAAACGTCCTGGGAGACATCGGTATGAAAACCATCTTCATCGCCTATCTGGCGACCGGCATCGCCTTTCTGATCGTCGATGCCATCTGGCTTTCGACGATGGCGGATATGCTTTACCGGCCGCTCCTGGGCGACAAGCTGGCGCCGCAGTTCCATCTGGCGCCGGCCGTTATCTTCTACCTGATCTATGTCGCCGGCATCGTGTTTTTCGCGGTCATGCCTGCGGTCGAGGGAGGCGGCCTGGGCAAGGCGGCGTTGAACGGTGCGGTTCTCGGCCTTGTCGCTTACGCGACCTATGACCTCACCAATCAGGCGACGCTCAGGGACTGGCCGCTTTCCATTACGCTTGCCGATATTCCCTGGGGCGCTTTCGTGACCGCGATCGGCGCATCAGCGGGCTTTCTCGTGGCGAGCCGCGTCGGCTGACCGTTCGGCCTGCGCGAGAAGACCCGAGAAGAGGATAGCGACGAATGCCGTAAGCATGCTGGCGCTTACGAGGTTGAGCCGCGCCAGCGCGGCATATTCCTTCGCGCTGCAAATCGCCAGCGGCTGACCGTAAGCATCGTGCAACAAAAGGAAGGCACCGAAGGCGAGCCCGCCAAGCGCCAGGGCGATTACGCGCTCTTGCGGACGAAACAGCAACAGCGCGATGACACCGCACGGAACAAGGAAGATTTCGACCGCCGAATCTGTGCCGAACAGCCATGCCGAAAGCACGGTATTGCCGACTCCCGCCAGTGGCAGCAGCGCCCGCCCCGCAACACTGTTCCAGCGCGCCACCACCGGCACGGCGAGAAAGAACGGTGTCGATAGAAACGTGAACCAGGCGGCGGTGATGTCGGCGCTCACCAGCCAGAAGAGATAGAGCGGGTAAAAGGGCTGGTTCGACGCGACCAGCAAAGAAATCATGTTTGCCGCAGCGACGCGCGGATCGGGGTGGTGCGCATAGGCCCGCGCCATCGCAGTCAGGCGTTTGAGGACGGAGATCACCGACCCGGGCCGGCAGGGCTGAGACGGTAATGGCTCACACCCCATTCGTCACCATCGGCATGGCCGAACAGCCCGGCCGTGGCGAGGAAAAACATCCGCCAGCGCCGCATCCAAACGGGTGCGTCCTTGCCGTAGGTCGCTTCGAAGATGGCGCGGACGGCGTCGCGGTTTCGGTCGAAATTATCGAGCCAGTCCTGCGCGGTGCGCTCATAATGTCTGCCGTTCCAGCGCCAGTCCCGCTCGACGATGAAACTGTCGTGGAATTCGCGAACCAGTCCATGGCTGGGCATGACCCCGCCGGTAAAGAAATACTGAGCAATCCAGTCTGCCTTGTCGGCGTGATCAAAGCGATAGGCCGTCTTGCGATGAGAAAAGACGTGCAGGAAAAGCCTGCCGTCGTCGCGGATCCAGCGGCGCGCACGCTGAAGCAGGGAATGCCAGTTGGACATGTGCTCGAACATTTCCACCGACACGATGCGGTCGTATGTGCCGACCGGCGAGAAGGTGTTCATGTCGGCGGTGATCACGGTCAGATTGGCAAGGCCGCGAAGCCTGGCTTCCGCCTCGATATAGGCCCGCTGCGACGCCGAATTCGACACTGAGACGATGCGGGCGGAAGGAAAGCGCTCCGCCATGAAAAGCGAGAGAGAGCCCCAGCCGCAGCCGAGCTCGAGGATATCCTGCCCGTCGGCGAGGTCCGCATTGGCGCAGGTTTCCTCAAGCGCCGCGATTTCCGCCTCCGCCAGCGTCGTGACGGGAGAGGCATAGAGGCAGGATGAATATTTGCGGCGGGGCCCAAGGACCAGCGAGAAGAATGCCGCCGGCACCTCGTAGTGCTGGGCATTGGCTGCGTCGGTGTGAACGGCGATCGGGAACCGGCTCATGGAGCGTGCGAAATCCCGATCCGTCGGGCCCTTGCCTTCTGCCAGCAGGCGCCGGGTGCGGCCGACGAGGCGGCCGATGCCGTAGCGCAGGGCGGGATCGGGTAGCGGCAGGCGCTCGGCGGCGGTGATTGCGGCAACGGCAAGGTTCATGTCGTATGCTCCTTCTTCTGTGGGCCGGGCCAGAAGGCGTTGACGCGCCCGGCATAGTCGGCGTAGGCCTTGCCGCGCGAGCGCGTCATATGCGCTTCCAACGGCGGAATTCCCGAGATATGGACCAGCAGCCAGTACATGAAGGCGGGGCCGGCAAGCGCCAGCCAGCCCCAGACCCAATCACCTGCGGGTCCGATGGCGATGACGGCGTATCCGGTCCAGCCGAGCCATTGGAAGAAATAGTTGGGGTGACGCGACAGGCTCCAGAGCCCGATGTCGCAGACCTTGCCTTCGTTCGCACTGTCGGCGCGAAACCGCGCCAGCTGCATATCGGCGACGCCTTCGCCGGTGACGGCGACGATGAGGATGGCGACGCCGGCGATATCGCTCCATTGCAGTCCGGGAGCCGGATTGCGCGCCGCGATGAAGATGGTCGCGGTCAGCAGAAGCGCCGCACCCGCCTGGATCTGCAGGAAGAGAAACAGGCGTGACCGCCGGTTTTCACCCCAGTCCGCCTGCAGCTTCTCGTAGCGGGGATCCTCGCCGCCCTTGAGCGTGCGCGACAGGATATGCAGGCCGAGACGGCAGGACCAGGCCGCCGCGATGGCCGCGACCAGAAGCCGCCGCTGCCAATCGCCCTCCCAGCCAGTGATCGGGGCAAGCGCCGCGGCGACCCCGGCTGCTCCCACGAGGAAGGACCAGACGGTATCCACCCAGCCGGACGTCGCCCCCTTCACCACCGCGTACCAGACGGTGGTCATGGCGAGCGATATGGCGGCGGCCAGGATGAGAAGGAGCGCCGCGACGGTCATGGCTCAAATCCCGAAGATCGGCTGCAGCATGCGGCCGATGACGTTCTTGAAGCGCATCCTTCCTTCCAGGGCGGCAAGGCAGATGCATTCGCCGTCCTTGTCGACGACCGGCTGATGCTCCACGTCGTCGTCCATCTCGGCCAGATCGCCGGGGCGGAAGGTGCCGAAACGGTCGGAGAACGATCCCGATATGATATAGGTGAACTCGGTGCCGACATGCCCGTGGTCGGGCAGGGCGCGGCCGGGGCCGACCTTCAACAGGATGAGATTGGCCTCCGGATCTTCGGGCACGCCGACCCGGCTCATCTTCATGCCAGGTCCGATCCAGCGCCAGCGTCCGATATCGCAGCCCCTGAGAGCGTCCGGCAGGCGAACGCCCTCGATTTCCACGGGCGCCAGCGGCGGCGGCGCGAAGGGCGCGGCGGCGTCCTCGTCGTCGAGCATGGCGAGCGTGTCGTTGAGGGCGGTCGCCGACATCTGCGTCGGCTCCGTCCCCTCCAGCAGCGCCCCGCCGAGCGCCTCGTACTCGCCGACGCGGGCGCGACAGACGGGGCAGCCCGCCAGATGCGCCGTCACGACAACGGCGGGCGCGGCGGCAAGAGCGCCGGCGGCGTAGCGCATCAATGTCTCGTCGGTTGCGTGATGTGAAATGGTCATGATCTTTCTTCCAGCAGCGCGCGCAGGCGGTTCATGGCCAGGCGTGTTCTAGATTTTACGGTGCCGAGCGGGATTCCCAGCTCATCGGCGATTTCGGTCTGCGATTTCTCGCTGAAATAGGAGAGACGGATGATCGTCTGCTGCTCGGGCGAGAGCGCCGTCAGCGCGCTGCGCACACGTGCGTCCCGTTCCGCGCCGAGCACGCCGTCCTCGACCGTCTCCGGGGCGATGTCCGGTTCCGGTTGAAGTGACAAGGGATCGCGCTGTCGCCGCAGGTGGTCGATGCGGATGTTGCGCGCGATCGTGAAGATCCAGGTCGCGACGCCGGCGCGCCCGGCATCGAAATAGGACGCCTTGCGCCAGACGGTCAGCATCGTTTCCTGCACCAGATCCTCCGCCGCGGCCGAGGACGGCGTCCAGCGCAGGAAAAATGTCTTCAGCCTAGGCCCGAAATACCGGAAGAGCAGGGCGAAGGCCTGCCGGTCCCGGCGTTGCGCGACCTGCGCCATCATCTCGACCAGCGCGTCGGGCGAAGGCGCCTGTCCTGTATCCATCGAACTCACCACGGCAAGCCGCCGGCCCGCCTTGACGCCGGGTTTCCTGTCGCTCTCAACGGGGCTCGAAACTTCATTCATGCATCCTTCTACGCGGCGCTTTCGAAAGCGGATCACAGTGTACGAAATCGTTCCTTCGCAGTGATCCGCCAGATCCCTTCGCGCGTAAAGGGTTCAGTTCGTTTTCATGCGTTCGAAAGCCGCGAAGGATTGTCATGCGCCATTTTCCTCAATCGGATCGGCCACTCAAGATTGCGGTTGTCGGCACGGGCATCGCCGGTCTTTCGGCAGCTTGGTTGCTGTCGCAGCGCCACGAGGTGACGGTTTTCGAGGCGGAAGACCGCATCGGCGGCCATTCGCATACGGTGGACGCGGGCGGTGCCCCGGTCGATACCGGTTTCATCGTTTACAACGAAGTGACCTATCCCAACCTCACGGCCCTGTTTGCACATCTCGATGTACCGACCAAGGCGTCGGAGATGTCCTTTGCCGTGTCGATGGACGGCGGGCAACTGGAATATGCCGGCACGAACCTTGCCGGTCTTTTCGCCCAGCGCAGCAACCTGGCCAGCCCGCGCTTCTGGTCGATGCTGCGCGACCTCGTACGCTTCTATCGCCAGGCACCCAGCGGCGTGCGCAATCTCGATCCCTCCGCAAGTCTCGACGATTATCTCGACAGCGCCGGCTTCGGGCGGGCATTTCGAGAAGACCACCTCTATCCGATGGCGGCGGCGATCTGGTCGACGCCGGCGCTTGAGATCGGCAACTATCCGGCACTTTCCTTCGTGCGTTTTTGCGAGAATCACGGCTTGCTGAAATTCGTGCGTCGGCCCGTCTGGCGGACGGTCGATGGCGGCAGTCGTGCTTATGTCGAGCGGCTGACGGCGCCATTCCGCGACAGGATTCGGACCAATGCGCCGGTGAGGACAATCCGCCGCGCCAACGGCGCGGTGGAGATTTCCGCCGGTGGTGCGGAAGCCGAGTGGTTCGATCATGTCGTGATCGGCGCCCATGCAGACCAGGCGCTGGCGATGCTCGCCGACCGCTCCCCACGCGAAGCTGAGCTGCTGAGCGCGTTCGCCTATGGCGACAACGAGACGGTCCTGCACCGGGATGAAACCTTGATGCCAAGCCGCAGGCGTGTCTGGGCAAGCTGGAATTACCTGGCGCAATCCAGACGTGACGGCGCGGCGTCGCGCAAGCCATGCGTAACCTACTGGATGAACCGATTGCAGGGGATTTCCGATCCTCGTCCCTGCTTCGTCACGCTTAGTCCGTTATACGCTCCTGCCCAAGACAAGGTGATCTGGCGCGGCGTTTATCATCATCCTCTGTTCAATGCCGCGACGCTTTCTGCGCAGAGGCAGCTATGGTCGCTGCAAGGGAAAGCTAATACCTGGTTCTGCGGGTCCTATTTCGGCTCCGGCTTCCACGAAGATGCCATCCAGGCGGGCCTGGCTGTCGGCGAAAGCCTGGGCGGCACTTTGCGGCCGTGGTCTATCCAGGGAGAATCCGATCGAATATTCCGAACCTTGCAGGGCGCTTGAATGTCTGCGCCTTCAGGGGCTTTAGTACGTCTCAACACTCCATGCCCGCCGTCTTGTCATACCGCCTCATTGGACGAATTTTCTCGAGCGTCCTCGCAGCACAGTCCGCTTGGGTGGCTGTTTCCGTTCTCGTCGTGCGTGGAGGAAGCGCCTTTCGAATACGTCATTTGAATGGGCTCCACTTCCGTTGTTGCGTTCAACGCGACTGTCGGCCCTGGACGACGCGGTCGAGGACGATCGCACACAAAAGGATGGCAAGACCGGCTAGCAGACCTTGGCCCTGCGCCGCGTATTGCAGTGCATGCAGCACATCTTCGCCAAGACCCTTGGCGCCGATCAGGGCGGCGATCACAACCATGGACAGGCACATGAGGATCGTTTGGCTGATGCCTGCCATGATCGAGGGCGCGGCGGTCGGAAGATCAACCTTGAAGAGGATAAACCGACGGGACGCGCCGAAGGCCACCGCGGCCTCGCGCACGGAAGCGGGCACTGACGTGATGCCGAGCGCTGTAAGCCGCACCACGGGCGGTATGCCGAAGATGATGGTCGCGATAATCCCCGAGGGCTTCCCGATGCCGAAGAGCGCGATGACCGGGATCAGATAGACGAAGGCCGGCATGGTCTGCATGAAGTCGAGCAGGGAGCGCACGACCGCCGCCACGCGCCGGCGATAGCCGCACAACACGCCGAGCGGGATGCCGATCGTGATCGAGATCAGCGCCGCGGTGCCAAGGAGGGCGACGGTCTGCATGCTCTTTTCCCAGTAGCCAAGGAGAGCGAGATAGCTGATCGCGAAGAAGGTGAGGAGGAAGATGCGAAAGCCGGCGAGCTGCCAAGCGATGGCCAGGATGACGGCCATCACCACAGGCCAGGGCGTTTGGGTCAGCACAGCCTCCATCAGGCCCAGCATGGTGTTGATTGCGCGGGTCAGGGCAGTCGCCGCCGGCGCAACCGCACCGCTCATCGCAGTGATCGCATTGTCGAGCCATGCCGCGGCGGCCGAATTCCACGCCGGCTCACTTGGGAAGGCGTCGAAAAGGGCCCGATTGCCGAAATGAAAGGCGATGACGGGTATGAAGACCGCAAGCAGGAAGGCCGCGCCTGCAGCATGCGGCAGACTGAAACCCGCCTTGTCCGGATCGCCGGCAAGCCGCCATTCCCGGAAGCGCCGTTCGGCCATATGGTTTGCAAGGGCGCCTGTCCCGAGGCGCGCGACGGCGACAAGGCCGCCGCCGAGCACGACGATCAGGAAGGCCCCGTCACGGGCATCCTCCGCAGCACGGCGTGCATCCCTGGCGGCCTGCTCAAGAGCGGCGGCCGAGCGCGTCAATGATTTGGCGATGGCGGACGTCGCATCCCTCCCGTTCGCCGCGTTCGCCTCGGAATGGCGGGTGGCGGCGAGTGCCTCGAGCCTGTCCGCGCGCGCGCCGAGTTCGCTGCCCGCACCGCCCGCAAGGGCGAAGGCGATGAGGACGACGGCGAGAAGATCGGCGATCAGGAAGGGCCAGAATGCCGACCAGAGGCGGCGGCCCCCGAGCCAGACAGGGCCGAGCAGGGCGGCGGCGACGTTGAAGGAGGGCACATACCCGCGGCGCGCGCCGATCTTGCGGAACGCCTCACGATAATAGGCGCTGCTGACGCCGGCGAAGCGATCCACGGCTTCATCGCGTGCGGAACGGTCGTTCATGCAATGGCCCTCGCTTTGGCAGGCGGATCGTCTCTCGCGGCGGGCAGGCGCGCATTCGCGACGAAGCGGCGGACATAGTCGTCGGCAGGCCGGCTCACCAGTTCCCCGGCCGTCCCGGCCTGTGCGATGCGGCCGGCCCGCATGAGCACGACTCGATCGGCAATGCGAAAGGCCTCGTCAACGTCGTGGGTGACGAATACCGTCGTCTTGCCAAGCTCGCGCGACAGCGCCATGAACTTGGTCTGGAGATCGTGGCGTATCAGGGGATCTAGCGCGCTGAAGGGCTCGTCCATCAGCAGGATGTCTGGATCGGCGGCCAGCGCCCGGGCAAGGCCGACACGTTGCTGCATGCCGCCCGAAAGCGCATCGACGCGCCAGTCGCCCAGCCCCTCGAGTCCGACACGGCCAAGCAGTTCGTCGGCCCGGTCCTCGCGCTGCGTCCTAGCGGCGCCAAGGATTTCCAGCGGCAGGGCGACATTGTCGCGAACCGACAGGTGCGCGAGCAGCGCGTGGGACTGGAACACCATACCGATGCGGCGCGCGCGCAACTCTCGTAGCGCCTTGGGCCTCAGGGACAGGATGTCGCCGCCATCGATCCGCACCTTGCCGGCGCTCGGTTCGAGCAGGCGGTTGATGAGACGCACGAGTGTGGATTTGCCGCTGCCTGAAAGGCCCATCAGGCACACGAGTTCTCCTTTGCCGACGGACAGGCTTGCGCCGCCGACGCCGACGACGGCGCGAAGGCGCTTGAGGACGGCCGCATCCGGTTCCGCCCGGCGAGCTTCGGTAAGAACCGCCCACTCGTCGGAGCCGAAAACCTTCCAGACATCCTCAAGCTCGATCATCGATCAGTTTCCGATCCAGCCGGCAACGAGATCGGGATTGGCGGCAACCCATTCCTTCGCGGCGTCATCGGGGGTCTTGCCTTCGACCGCGATCGCATAGGCGAGCTTGCTGACGGCGTCGGTCGTGAACGTCACCTTTTCGAGGATGGCTGCCACCTCCGGCGCGCTGTCCGCCAGCGATTTGGAGTAAGCAATGTGAATCGCGGCGTCCTTATAGGCGGACTTGATCGACGATTTCTCCAGCCAGTTCGGGTCGGAAGGCTCGACGAAGGTCCAGGCCGCATCGTCATGCGGGGGCTCTTCCAGAACTTCGAGTTGGTAGCGCGCGAAATTCTGGTGCGGACCGTAGCAATAGCCGATCCAGCCGGCGCCGGCCTTGACGGCGGCATCGAGATCGGCGGTCGCGACAGCCTCGTCCGTCGTCTGCAGGTCGAAGAAATCTGCAAAACCGTAGTCGCGGGCGCGCACCGTCTCGATGTTCGTCGACAGCCAGCCGGCCGCACCGATCCAGATCCTGCCTTTGCCCTTGCCGTCGGCCGAAAAGACGGCGGCCTTTGCGGGATCCGAGAGATCGAACACGGAATGGATGTCGTGTTTGTCCGCGATCGCCTTGGTGGTGCAGTAGCCCTGCGTGCCGGCATAGGAATTGGCCGCAAGTTTCACCTTGCCGCCTTCGCCGGCATATTGATCGACGAGCGCCTGCTGGTTCGGCAGCCAGACGTCCGTCCAGATGTCGATTTCGCCGCCGTTGCGGTTGAGCGCCTCCCAGATAACCGGAACCGATCCGGCCTTCACGGTCTCGACCTGCTTGCCGAGCTGCTCCTCGAGCAGCACCTTCACGACAGAGGCGGTGCCCTGCGCGGTGGCGTAGCCGGGATCGGCGATGGTGATGGGATTGGGCTGCGCAAGCACCGGAAAGAAGGCGGCGAGCGCGGCGGAGGCCGCGAGAAGGGTTTTCAGAGCTGTGTGCATGTCAGGGTCCGTTGCTTGGGTTGGTTTCAGGCGCGGTTGCGGGCGTCGCCACGCCGGTTCTGCGCATGGGGAGGAAGGCCGAGCCGCTCGCGCAGCGGGCCGGTCGAAGGGCCGGGATTGAGAAGGCCGCGGCCGCGCAGCAGCGGCACGACCGTGTCGATGAAATCGTCCTGACCGTCCGGGAAGGTCGGCGGAAGCAGCATGAAGCCGTCGGCAGCGCCGCTTGCGGCCCAGTCCTCGATCTGACCGGCGATCGCCTCGGGCGTGCCGATGACCTGCCAGTGCCCGCGGGCGCCGGCGATGCGCCGGGCGAGGGCGACGACGGAAAGGCTTTCCTTGCGGGCAAGCTCGGTCAGAAGGGCCTGGCGGCTGCGGATCGCGTTGGAAACCGGAAGCGCGGGCAGTGGACCGTCGATGTCTATGCCGGAGAGGTCGACGTCGCCGAGATAGGTTTCGAGCAGCGCGAGCGCGACGTCCGGCTGGATGAGGTCCTGCAGAGCGGCATACTTGTCCTCAGCCTCGGCTTTCGTCCGGCCAATGACGGGGAAGATACCCGGCAGCACCAGCACTTCATCGGCGCTTTTTCCGACAATGGCGCGGCGCCTCTTGATGTCCTGGTAAAAGCCGCGCGCCGAGACGATGTCGGTCTGGGCTGTGAAAACGACGTCAGCCGTCCTCGCGGCGAGGGCCCTGCCGGCGTCCGAGGAACCGGCCTGCACGAGCAAGGGGCGGCCCTGGCGGGAGGGGATGACGTTGAGAGGCCCCTTGCTGCGGAAATATTGCCCGTCATGATCGACGCTGCGCACCGCATCCGGCGAAAAGAACACGCCGCTCCGCTTGTCGCGCACGAAACCGTCCGGGTTCCAGCTCTGCCAGAGAGCGAGCACGGCATCGACGAATTCGTCAGCCCGGGCGTAACGGGCGGCATGGTCGAAATCCGGTCCCGGATTGAAATTGTCGCTTTCCTGCTGGAGCGAGGAGGTGACGACGTTCCAGCCGATGCGCCCGTTGCTGATGAGGTCCAGCGAGGCGAACTGCCGTGCGAGGTTGTAAGGTTCGCTGAAGGTAGTTGAAGCCGTCGCCACAACGCCGATCGTCCGCGTCGCCGTCGCGACCGCCGACGCAAGCGTCAACGCCTCGAAGCCATGGGACCACTCGTCGACACGGCGCAGGGCCTCGGCCCGGCTTTTTGGCACGCCAAGACGATCGGAGATGAAGGCGATCTCGAAGCCTGCCGCCTCGGCCGAGCGGGCGGCGGCGATGTAATGGGCGACATCAATATTGGCATCGACCTGCGTGGACGGGTGTCGCCATGCAGCGACGTGGTGGCCGCTCGGATAAAGGATGGTGCCGAGGACGATCTTGCGGGGTGACATGTCTGGTTCCTGATACCTTTTGATCGGCGTCTGCGCTGGGGAGCGTGTCGACGCCGGCCATGCCGGACGCCTACCGCTGGCGGCATGGTCATCCGGTCATCGATCCGCGCCTTGGGCGCCAGCCGACAACGCCTGCGCTACGACGCGGACGTCAGCTTGACGTTGCCGCCATGGCCGCCGCCGCCGAAGACCTGGTGGTCGCCGAAGGACGACCGCAACTGGTTGCGCGGGCCGGGCAGGCCGAGTTCGGGGAAGAGCAGTTCGGAGACGCGATAGGCCTCCTCAAGATGCGGATAGCCCGAGGCGATCACCGTATCGATGCCGAGCGCCTGATATTCGCGCAGGCGTGCGGCGACGGTCTGCGGCGAGCCGACGAGGGCCGTGCCGGCCCCCGAGCGCACCAGGCCGATGCCGGCCCAGAGATTCGGCGAAACCTCCAGCTTGTCGCGCCGCCCGTTGTGCAAAGCCACCATGCGTGCCTGGCCGACGGAATCGGAATTCTTCGTCAGAACGTCCTGTGCCGACGCGATGGCCTCATCGGAGAGTTTGGAAATCAAGCGGTCGGCGGCCTCCCACGCTTCGTCGTCCGTCTCGCGCACGATGAAATGCAGGCGGATGCCGAAGGAGGCCTCGCGACCCTTGGCGGCCGCGACCCTGCGGGCATGGGCGATCTTTTCCGCCACCTGTGCCGGCGGTTCGCCCCAGGTCAGATACTTGTCGACGAGGCCGCCGGCAAAATCGATCGCCGCATCCGAGGAGCCGCCGAAATAGATCGGCGGGCGCGGGAGCTGCACCGGCGGCAGGCCGAGCTTGGCGCCGATCGCCTTGATATATTTGCCGTCGAACGTCGACTGCCCGGTCTCGATCAACTCGTTGAAGACCTGGAAGAATTCCGAAGCATGGTCATAGCGCTCGTCATGCGGCAGGAAGATGCCGTCGCCGGCCAGCTCCTGCGCGCTGCCGCCAACGACGATGTTGAGCAGCAGGCGGCCGTTCGAGACGCGGTCGAGCGTCGAGGCGAGGCGGGCGTAGTAGGCGGGCGTGGCAGTGCCGGGGCGGATCGCGACGAGGAATTTCAGGCGCTCGGTGCGGGCGGCAAGATCCGCGGCCAGCACGAAGGATTCTTCACAGGCCGCACCGACTGGGATCAGGACGCCGGAATAGCCAAGGCGATCGACGGCCGCGGCGATTTCGCGGAAGTAGCCCGGATCGGCCGGACGGGCCAGATCGTCGGAGCCGAGATAGGAGCCGTCGCCGGAGCTTGGAATGAACCAGAGGAAATCGAGGGGCTGGTCGGTCTGTGTCATGGAGGTCATCCTGCCTGTGCGGTCTTTCGATCAGAGGGCAGGGCGAGGCCTGTCCGGTCACGGCAGAATAATAAAATCTATAGATTCAGTAAGGAATTATTTTCTTCCCTCCGGGGTTTGATGGAATTTTTCATCGCCCAAGGCGTTTCCCGGCGTTATTCGATCACGGATATTCTCTGACAGATGCGAGCCGCTTCTCCAGCCATCGGCTGTAACGGGACGCCCTGAAGCAGATGACGGAAAGGATCGCCACGACCAGATGGGCCTCGTTTTAGAAGCCGAGCCATTGCGGATCGACGCCGGAAAGCGCGAGCGGCAAAAGGATCATGACCACGGTACGGGTGCGGCGCGTCAGCCCGCCGAAGGGGCGCAGCGCGGGCATGAGCGCACCGCAAATTGCACCGACGATGGCGGGGGCTGCGAAGGTGCCGAAAGGCGCCATCCAGCGACAGCGAGGGGATATATCCGCATCAGCGTTCGGGCGGCATGGCCCGGTGCGCTGGTCAACGATCCGAAGCTGCTCTTGCTCGACGAACCCTTCGGCAAGCTCGATTCGCTCATCTCTACACCCGCGTTTCCAATCCGAGGCAAGATGCCTTACCGCGGCGCTCCTCGCTCCGGGGTTTTCTTTTCCGGCCGGTCACGCTTTCGCGCGGATGCGAAAAAGAAACGTCATTCCATTTTAAAATACATAAAAAAGATAGAATTTCTGTATTTCTATGAGTCGGACGCTACTCTCGCGCTCAGTTTCAGTGTGACGCACGGTCACGAAAGCGATGAGAAGGCTCCATGACGCAGATAGAAAACGCCTGGGGCGCCGGCCCGGGTGAGGGATACGAAGCACTGGCCGCGCCATTCCGTCCGATCTTTGCCGAGATTGCGGCGAGCGCGACGGAACGTGACCTCAATCGCGGCCTGCCGCACGAGGCGATCCGTCAGCTCAAGCAGTCGGGTTTCGGCGCGCTGCGCCTGCCGGTGGAGGCGGGCGGCAAGGGGGCAAGCCTGCCGCAGTTCTTCAATCTGCTGATCGAGCTTTCAGCGGCGGATTCCAATGTCACGCAGGCGCTGCGCGGCCATTTCGGGTTCACCGAGGATATTCTCAATACGCGGGATTCCGGGCGTCGCAGCCTCTGGCTCGGCCGTATCGGCGGCGGCGAGATCACCGGCAATGCGTGGAGCGAGATCGGTACGGGTGCAGCGCTTGATCGCTTTTCCACCCATATCTCCGAGAAGGACGGCAGGCTCGTGCTTAACGGCGCGAAATATTACACGACCGGCTCGCTCTTCGCCGACTGGATCGATGTCGGCGCGTCGAATGCGGAAGGCGAGGGCATCTCGGTTGCGGTGCGCCGCAATGCCGAGGGTGTCGACGTGGTCGATGATTGGGATGGCTTCGGGCAGACGCTGACGGCGAGCGGCACGACGACCTTCCGCGATGTCTTGGTCGAGCCGCAGGACATCGTCATCGACGACGAGCGCTTCCGCTATACGTCCGCCTTCTACCAGCTCGTCCACCTTGCCACGCTTGCCGGCATCGGCCGGGCGATCACTGCCGATGTCGCGACAGCGGTGGCGGAGCGCCGCCGCACCTATACCCACGCCGCTGCCGGGCGCTCTAGTGACGATCCGCAGGTGCTGCAGGTGGTCGGGCGCATCCGCGCCGCGGCCTATGCGGCGGGTGCCATCACGCTTCAGGCGGCCGCAGGCCTCCAGCGCGCCTTCGACGCGCATTTCCTCGACGATGCCGAGGCCGAGGAAAAGGCGAATGCGGTTGCCGAACTGGAAGCTGCGCAGGCCCAGACGGTCGTTTCAGATCTGATTCTCGACGCCTCGACCCTGCTGTTCGACGCGCTCGGCGCCTCCGCAACCAAGAAGCCCGCCGGACTCGTTCGTCACTGGCGCAATGCCCGCACGCTCGCCTCGCACAATCCGCGCATCTACAAGCACCGCATCATCGGCGACTTCGCCGTCAACGGCACGCCGCCGCCCTATCAGTGGCGCATCGGCGCGAGCGCGGGCTGAGCGCGATGATCCGGCTTGAGAACATCACCAAAAGGTTTGCCGGCAAGGAGGGCGCGATCGCCGCGCTCGACGGCATCGACCTTGCCATCGCCAGGGGCGAGATCTTCGGGGTCATCGGCTCCTCCGGCGCCGGCAAGTCGACGCTGGTTCGGCTGATCAATCTCCTTGAGCGCCCCGATGGCGGCGAGGTCTTCGTCGCAGGCGAGCGCGTGACGGAGGCCAAGGGCCAGCGTCTGCGCGATCTGCGCCGGACGATCGGCATGGTGTTCCAGCATTTCAACCTGCTGAGCGCCCGCACGGTCGCCGGGAACGTCGCCTATCCGCTCGAACTGACCGGCCGGTTCTGCAAGGCGGAGATTGCCGAACGGGTGGCTTCTCTCCTCGACCGCGTGGGCCTTGCCGAACACGCGCGGAAATATCCGCGCCAGCTTTCGGGCGGGCAGAAACAACGTGTCGGCATCGCGCGCGCCCTTGCCTGCGAGCCGCAGGTGCTGCTCTGCGACGAGGCGACGAGCGCGCTCGATCCGCAGACGACGGGGGCGGTGCTCGATCTGCTGCGCCAAATCAACCGCGATCTCGGTGTAACCATCGTGCTCATCACCCATGAAATGGATGTGATCCGTCACACCTGCGACCGCGTCGCCGTGCTCGATCGCGGTCGCGTGGTCGAGGCGGGAGTGGTGAGCCAGGTCTTTCTGCACCCGCGCCATGCCGCCACGTTGCGTCTGGTGCGCGAGGCGGAGCCCGACGGCGGTTCGCTCGATGCCGCCGCCGTCTCCGATCCCGCTGGCCGGGCCGTGCGTCTCACCTTCACCGGGCCTTCCGCACACAAGCCGATCCTCGGCCGCATCGCGCGCGAAAATCTCGTCGACTACGCGATCCTCGCCGGCCGCGTCGGCCATATCCGCGAAACGCCCTATGCGCAGTTCATCGTCTCGCTCAGCGGGCGCGACGTGGCAGGTGCCATTGCCGGGCTGCGCGCCAGCGGAGTCGATGTCGAATTGCAGGGCGGGGCGCCTCTGCCCGAAATCGAAGGGGTGCGCCATGTCGTTTGACAATCTCTACTGGGGCGATATCGGCGCCGCCCTTGCGCAGACGCTGGCCATGGTCGGTGGCGCGCTGCTGCTCACCGTTCTCCTCGGCCTGCCGCTCGGCATCCTGCTATTCCTGACCGGGCGGCAACAGCTTTTCCAGGCGCCCATTGCCTATGGCAGCCTGTCCTTCGTGCTGAGCATCGTCCGCTCCGTGCCCTTCATCATCCTGCTCATCGTGCTGATGCCCGTGACGGTGCTCGTGACGGGTACGTCGCTCGGCATCCGCGGCGTCATCTTCCCGCTCGTCGTGGGCACGGCGCCCTTCTTCGCGCGGCTGGTCGAGACGGCTCTGCGCGAGGTGGACCGCGGCATCATCGAGGCGAGCCTTGCCATGGGCGCCTCCACCACGCAGACGATTGTTCGCGCCGTTCTGCCCGAGGCGCTGCCGAGCCTGCTTGCCGCCATCACCGTCACGGCGATCGTGCTCGTCGACTACACCGCCATGTCCGGCGCCATCGGCGGCGGCGGCCTCGGGGATCTGGCGATCCGCTACGGCTACCACCGGTTCCAGACCGAAATCATGCTGGTCTGCGTCGCGATCCTCATCGTCTTCGTCCAGCTTATCCAGGCGAGCGGAAACCGGCTCGTCACCCATTTTTCCCGCAAATGACCAACGCTCGGAGCATCCCATGCGCATCCTGAAATCCATTGGCCTTGCGGCCGGCCTGGCGCTCGCCGCCTTCGGTTCCGCCAAGGCGAACGAAACGCTCGTCGTCGGCGCTACCGCCGTCCCGCACGCCGAAATCCTCGAATTCGTGAAGCCGATCCTTGCCAAGGATGGCCTCGATCTCGATATCCGCGTCTTCACGGACTACATCCAGCCCAACGCCCAGCTGGTCTCCGGCGAGCTCGATGCCAACTACTACCAGTACAGGCCGTTCCTCAACGACTACAACAAGCAACGCGGCACCGCACTCGTCCCCATCGTACCCGTGCATATCGAGCCCTTCGTCGCCTATTCGACGAAGATCGATGCGGTCGAGAAACTCGAAGACGGCGCGACCGTCGCGATCCCGAACGACCCGGTCAATGGTGGTCGCGGGCTTCTGCTGCTGCAGAAACTCGGCCTGATCAAGGTCTCCGGCAAACCGGAGCTGACCTCGCCGGAAGACCCGCTGCCGACCATCAAGGACGTCGTCGACAACCCGAAGAACCTCAAGATCGTCGAGCTCGAATCCGCCCTTCTGCCGCGGGCGCTGGGCGAGGTGGATCTCGCCGCGCTCAACGGCAACTATGTCTTCGAGGCCAAGCTCGACATCGAGAAGGCGCTGCTCATCGACCGCGGCCAGGACGGCTACAACGTCTGGAGCGAATATCTGGTGACGCGCCCCGAAACCAGGGACGACCCGCGCGTCGCCAAGCTTGCCAAGGTGCTCAACAGTGACGAGACGCGGAAGTTCATCGAGGAGCGCTACAAGGGACAGGTGGTCGCCGCCTTCTGATTTCCGCCTTTCGCCGCCGGGCTGCGCTTGCCGCAGCCCGGCCCCTCCTTTCGATGGATGGCCGTGCAACATGAGCTCGAACGCTGCGAACGCAACCCCCAGAACCCCTCACGCAGAGCCGGGCGATCCCGGCTGGCTGCCAAGCCCGCCCCTGGCGCCGGCCCATGTCATCCGCGACGACGCGGAGGCAATTGCCGTCGCCGAACAGCTACAGCCGCTCTTTGCAGCCGAGGCGAAGGAGCGCGACCGCGAAAGGCGCCTGCCGTTCCGCGAAGTCGATCTCTTTTCACAGAGCGGGTTGTGGGGCATCACCATTCCCAAGGCCTATGGCGGAGCCGGCGTCTCGCAGGTCACGCTGGCAAGGGTCTTCGCGACGCTGGCGGCCGGCGATTCCTCGCTGGCGCAGATCGCCCAGAACAGTTTTGAAATCATCGATGTCATCAGGCAGACGGGCAGCGAGGCGCAGAAGCGCGATCTCTTCGGTGCGGTCCTGGGCGGAAGACGGCTCGGCAACGCCTTTTCCGAATTCGGCGGCAAGAATGTCGAGGCCTTCGAGACGAAGCTCGTCCGCAAGGGCGATCACGTCGTGGTCTCGGGCAGGAAATTCTATTCGACCGGTGCGCTCTTCGCCCATCTCGTGCCGATCGTGGCGCTGGACGAGGACGGACACGTTGTCGTTGCGGTCGCCGACAGGGGCGCGCAGGGGCTTGAGGTCGTCAACGACTGGTCGGCCTTCGGCCAGCGCACCACGGCAAGCGGAACGGTTGTCCTCAATGGCGTCGCCATTCCCGCAGACCGCGTGCTGCCGGCCCATATCGTCTATGAGAACCCGAGCGCCGTCGGTCCCCAGAGCCAGCTTATCCATGCGGCCATCGACGCCGGCATCGCGCGGGGCGCCATAGAGGCGACCATCGATCTCGTGCGCCACCACGCCCGCCCGTGGATCGACAGCGGCTCGGACCGCGCCGGCGACGATCCCTATACGATCGCGGCCATCGGCGACCTGAAGATCCGCCTGCACGCCGCCGAAGCTTTGCTGGATCGTGCCGGCCGTGAACTCGATGCGACGATTGCCGACGTCAACCACGAGACGATCGGCAAGGCGAAGATCGCGGTCGCAGAGGCCAAGGTGCTGACGACGGAGGTGGCGCTGGCGGCTGCCAACAAGCTGTTCGAGCTTGCCGGCACGCGCTCGACCCTCGGCGTGCACAATCTCGACCGCTTCTGGCGCGATGCGCGCACGCACACGCTGCACGACCCGGTGCGCTGGAAGTTCCATGCGGTCGGGCAATATTACCTCAGCGGCGTGCAGCCGCCGCTGCATTCCTGGATCTGACACGGTCCATGGCCTGGGAAATTCTGCTCGACCCGTCCGCACGACCGGTCGAGCGACCACAACAGGCCGGACATCTGGACGTCGCTGA
>ERZ778022.2318-NODE-2318-length-20507-cov-6.650499_pt1 | contig 20507 bp, 19 predicted proteins | sample MGYA00375752_ERZ778022 | MGnify/ENA primary metagenome ERZ778022 (study PRJEB29350, sample SAMN05389826) | bioreactor metagenome | isolation source: Thiocyanate bioreactor | place: South Africa: University of Cape Town | collected 2014-04-04 ... | reverse complement strand
CCTTCTCGGCCGCGCGGCCCTGGTGCGTGGGCACGAAGTGCTGCATGCCGGTGAGCTCCTGCAGCACTTTCTCCAGCCGGTAGAAGCTGCGCGCGCCGGCGTAGCTCTCGTCGCCTTCCATGATGGCGCCCCACTGCCGCGACGACATGGCGCCGGTGCCGGAGTCGGTCAGCCAGTCGATCAGCACGTCCTCGGCGCGCAGCTTGAAGACGTTCAGGCGCGCAGCGGCCAGGAGCTCCTCGCGCTGTGCGCGCGTGGTCATGCGGATGGGCTCGATGCTCTTGATGCGGAAGGGTTCGATGAGGGTCTTGGGCATGGCGATGTCTGGCCGGATAAAAAAGTGGCGCAAAGGTAGCACCGCGTTTTGGGCCGTGGTGTCGGTTAAAAGCAACGGGCCAGCGCCGCGCAGGCACGGCGCCGGCGCGCCCGACCCGTCCGCCACGAACCGACATTTTTTGAATGAAATTGGCCGCTGGCGCTTGCTGCCAAAGGGCCGACAGCTATCGTTGTTGCAGCATCAAAGGTAGGGCGAGAGCAACCACACCAGCCGGTTGCGCAGCCGTGCCGGCAGGCGCTGGCGCGCCAGCGCAGCGGCGTCCAGGGGCGTCGCGGCGGCGATGCGCGCGGCGATCAGCGGCTCCAGCGCACGCACCAGTACGGCGTCGTGGCATTCCAGGTTGTATTCGAAGTTCAGGCGCAGGCTGCGCGCGTCCCAGTTGGTCGAGCCGATCAGCGCCCAGGCGCCGTCCACCACCAGGAGCTTGGCGTGGTCGAACGGCGCCGGGCTCAGGTGGATGCGGCAACCGGCGGCGACGAGCTCGTCGCACTGCGGCCGCATGGCCCAGTCCATGAGCGGCAGGTTGCTCTTCACCGGCAGCACGATGTCCACCTCCACGCCGCGCAGCGCCGTGGTCTGCAGGGTGCTGAGCAGCACCTCGTCGGGCAGGAAATACGGCGTGACGATGCGCACGCGCTCGCGCGCACCCGCCAGCGCGCCCAGGATGACCTGGCGCATGTGGTCGATGTCGGCGTCCGGCCCGTCCGTCACGCCGCGCGCCAGCACCGGGCCGCTGGACACGGGCAGTGCGAACCACGGCGCGCCGCCCAGGCGTTCGCCCGTGGTGAAGGCCCAATCGGTGGCGAAGGTGCGCTGCATGTCCGTCACCACCGGCCCGCGCACCTCGAAATGCAGGCAGCGCACCGGCGCGGCCGGCTGCGTGGCCAGCCAGTGGTGGGCGCTGAGGTTCATGCCGCCGGTGAAGCCGATCTCGCCGTCGACCACCAGGATCTTGCGGTGGTTGCGCAGGTTCACCTGCGACAGCAGTCGCGTCACGCCCGGCGGCAGGAAGGCCGCGCAGGGGATACCCAGCGCCTTGAGGCGCTTCTGCACCCCGGTGGGCCGGTAGCGCAGCCCCACGGCATCGACCAGCACGCGCACCTGCACGCCGCGCGCGTGCGCCGCGCCCAGGGCGGACACGAAGGCGTTGCCGGCGGCGTCGTTGTGGAAGATGTAGGTCAGCAGCGTGACGGAGTGGCGCGCCGCGTCGATGGCCGCGAGCATCGCCGGGTAGGCGTTGTCGCCGTCGGCCAGGGGCACGATGCGGTTGCCGGCCAGCAAGGGCTTGCCCGTCACCAGGCGGCCGACCCGGGCCACACCGGCGAGCGGGGCATCCACCGCGATCTCGGGCACCGCGAAGGCCTCGGCGGCGTCGCCCTCGCTGCGCCAGGCGGCGCGCAGGCCCAGCGCGACGCCGGTGCGGCCGATGCGGTTGATGCCCAGCAGCCAGTAAGCGAGGGCCCCGCCGAACGGCGCCAGCCAGGCCAGGCCGATCCAGGCCACGGCCTTGTGCACCTCTTCCTTCTTCATCAGCGCGTGCAGCGTGACGGCCAGCGCCAGCATGACGTGCAGCGAAGACAGCAGCCACAGCGCGAACCCGTGCAGCAATTGCAGCAGCAGGCTGAGAAGCGGCGTTTCCATGCGGCGATGGTAGGCCCGCTGGAGCCGTTCTAAGCCAGCGCGACCGGGGCCTCGCCGGTGAGGTGTTGCGCCAGGCCCTGCGCCATGCGGTTGGTGATGCCGTAGATCGACAGCTGCGGGTTGGCGCCGACGCTGGTGGGAAACACCGAGCCGTCGTGCACCGAGAGGTTCTCGATCTGCCAATGGCGGCCATCGCCGCGCACCACGCCCTGCGCCTCGCCGGCCGCCATGGCGCAGCCGCCCATGACGTGCGCGCTGACCACCTTGGTGAGCATCGGCTTCATGGGCAGCGCCTGGATGGCTTCGCGCGCCTGCCGCCAGCTGCCGTAGGGCCGCGCCATCTCATGCACCGGCAACACCTCCTGCGCGCCCGAGGCGAACTGCAGCTCCGCCATGGCCAGCAGGGCGCGGCGGGCTCCTTGCATGACGAAATCCGTCAGCGGGTAGTCGAGCAGCGCGGAGCCGTCGCTGCGCAGCCGCACACGGCCGCCCGGCGCCTGTTCGTGGAAGCCGTCGCGCAGCAAGGCCAGCAGCACATGCGTGTGCGGGAACTTGGCCAGCAGGTCGGCCTGCGCCTGGCCGTGGCCGGGCAGCGTGGTTGCGAGGATCACCGGGTGCAGCGGCGGCGCCTCCAGCTTGAAGCCGATCGGCCCGTCGATCGGCTGGGTTTCCAGGTAGTGGTCGGTGTACACCGTTTGCGGCGCCCCGGCCCAGCCTTCGACGCGCTGCTCCAGCACCGCCGCCGACATCACCACCGGGTGCAGGAAGGTGCGCGTGCCCAGCAGGCCGTGCGGGTCCGGCGCCTTGGAGCGCAGCAGCACCGCCGGTGAATTGATGGCGCCGCCTGCGAGCACGAAGTGCGTGGCCACGATGGTGGTCGTTTGCGCGGGTGTCGTCGGCGCGCCGTTGGGCAGCACGGCCACGCAGTGGAGCGCCTGCGCCTTGCCGCCGGCAAGCACCAGTTGCTCGGCGCGCGTCTGCACCAGCAGGGTGGCGCCCTGGTCGAGCGCGGCGGGGATCGTCGTCACCAGCATGGACTGCTTGGCGTTGGTCGGGCAACCCATGCCGCAGGAACCGAGGTTCCAGCAGCCCTTGACGTTGCGCGCGATGACCGAGGCCGCGATGCCGAGTTTCTCCGCGCCGCGCTGGAGCAGCGCGTTGTTCTCGTTCGGCGGCGCCAGCCAGGGAGAGATATGCAAACGCCGCTCGGCCTGCTCGAAATACGGCGCCAGGGCCGCGCGCGTGTACTCCTGCAGGCCAAAGCGCTGCTGCCAGAAGCCCAAGGTAGATTCCGGTGTGCGGAAGGAACTGGTCCAGTTGACCGTGGTCGAGCCACCCACGCAGCGCCCCTGCAGGATGGAGATCGCCTTGTCCGCCGTCTTGCGGCTGGCGCTGTCCTGGTAGAGCGACGGGTAGGCTTCGGATTCGCGCTGGCGGAAGTCGCTGCTGCTCTTGAGCGGGCCCTCCTCCACCAGCACCACTTTCAAGCCGGCGCGCGTCAGCACTTCGGCGCTGATGCCGGCGCCCGCGCCCGAGCCGACGATGGCGACGTCGCAGGTGATGCGCTCCGGCAGCGCGCCGTGCGGGCCGCCGAGCACCTTCCAGCCGCGCTGCAGGCCCTCGCGGACGGGATCGGGGAAATTGCTCATGGGAAACCGCCGCGCGTCAGAGGGCCAGAGGGCCGGGGTAGCCCAGCACCTTCCAGGTGGATTCTTCGGAAAAATAGGCGCCGCCGACGATCTCGTGCAGCGCCTGGTAGGCCTGCTGGCGCAGCGCCAGCGCGGAAAAGCGCATGCCGTCGAGGGCCGCGCGCACTTCTTCGGGGCGGGCCTCTTCCCAGCCGGGCGCGAGGCCGGCCAGCAGGCGCCGGCCGGGTGCGGTGCACAGCAGGCCCACGAGTTCCGACAGTTCCGCCTGCACGGGCAGCGGGAGGTTCTGGGCCAGGGCGTCCACGCGGTCGACCAGGCCGTCCAGCGCGCGCGCCTGGGGGCCGGGTTCGGCCGGCAGCGTACCCTGCAGGATGGCCCGCCCCAGGCTGACGAACAGGGGGCGCGCGGCCGGTGCGAGCCGCCCCTGCTCCAGCCCCGGGCGCAGCAGCACGGCTGCGCCCCCCGCCAGGGCCAGCACGGCGCCCGAGGCCAGGCCCAGCTTCAAGAGCGTTCGTCTTTGCATCCAGCAAATATCGCACGCACCCCCGGCCCGGCCCTAGAGGCATGCGCCTAGAACGGCCAGGGGTTTGCACCCATGACGCAGGGCGCGGCCACGTCAACCTTGCCAGAATGAGGCATGACCGACACCGCCCGCCGCTACTGGCTGATGAAGTCCGAACCGGACGAATGCTCCATCGACGACGCCCTGGCCGCCCCCGGCGCCACCGTGCCCTGGACGGGCGTGCGCAACTACCAGGCGCGCAACTTCATGCGCGATGCGATGCAGGTGGGCGATGGCGTGCTGTTCTACCACTCCAGCTGCCCCGAACCCGGCATTGCAGGCCTTGCCCGGATTGCCAGCACCACCCGCGCCGACCCCACGCAATTCGACCCCGCCTCGCCCTACCACGATCCCAAGGCCACGCCGGAGAAGCCCCGCTGGCTGCTGCTGGATGTGCAGGCGGTACGCAAGACGCGGCCGATGCCGCTGGCCGAACTTCGCCGTCGCCCCGAGCTGGCCGACATGCAGGTGCTGCAAAAAGGCAGCCGCCTCTCGATCACGCCGGTGGATGCCGCGCATTGGGACCGCATCGTGGCCTTGCTGGGCGGCGGTGGCTGACCCAGCTCCCCCCCAGGGCCGCTGCTTTCTTATCCTTGGACCCGCCGCCGCAGCGCGGTGCTGTGCCTGGCAGCGAGCGGCCGGGCCTTGGCCAGCAGCGCTATGTCCCGCAGCCCACGATGCGGTTGCGCCCCTGGTGCTTGGCGCAGTAAAGGTGCCGGTCCACCTCCTGCAGGAACCGCACCGGATCGTCGTGCGCGCCGGGGATGATGGTCCCCGCGCCCACACTCACGGTCAGGATCTGCGCCACGCCGGAAGCGGCGTGCGGAATCTGCGCTTTGAACACCGCCTTGCGGCACCGCTCGGCCACGGCGCGTGCGGCTGGTGCGTCGGTGGCAGGGAGCAGCAAGGCGAACTCCTCGCCGCCGTAGCGCGCCACAAAATCACGCGGCCGGTGGGCCGCCGACACCAGCGCCTGCGCCACGCGCTTGAGGCAGTCGTCGCCCTCCACGTGGCCGTAGTGGTCGTTGTAGGCCTTGAAGAAATCCACATCGAACATCAGCAGCGACAGCGGCTGCACCGCGCGCCGGGCGTCCGCCCACTCGCGCTGCAGCACAGCGTCGAACTTGCGGCGGTTGTTCACGCCCGTCAGCCCATCGCGAAACGACAGGTCCTCCAGCTCGTGCTGCAGCGCCAACAGCCGTTCCTCGTTGCGCTTGCGTTCTGTGATGTCGAACATGAAGCCCACCAGCGCCTGCACGGTGCCGTCCGCCCCGCGCACCACATGCACCACGTCGCGGATCCACACATAGCTGCCATCGCGGGTGAGCGCGCGGTAGTCGGCCTCGTGGTCGATGCCGCCCTGCGACTGCGACACGCAGAAGTTGACCACCTTCTCGCGGTCCTCCGGGTGCATGCGGTCGGCCCAGTCCTGCACCGCTTTCCAGCTGTCCGGGCTCCAGCCCAGAAGCTCCTCGATCTGCGGGCCGATGTAGGCAAACGTGGCCGTCGCCCAGTCAATCTTCCAGGGGATCGCGCGGGTGGATTCCAGCAAGGTGCGGTAGAAAGCGCTGTCTGAATCGGGGGAAGTCATGGCAACGGCGGTGGAGCGGACGCGGTGCGCGAAGCATAGCGCGCCCACCGGGCTGCCGGGGCACCGGGTGGCGGCCGGCCTTCACGCAGCGAGGGCCTCCGCATCCCGCAGCGCCGGCGCCCGGTACACCAGCACCTTCAGCGCCCGCTCCTCGTCCCGGTCGGCAAACACCGCCGGGTTGGCCACACGCTCGACAAACTGCAGCGCGGGCGCCAGCTCGCGCATCGCGTCCTGCAGGAACGCCGGGCCCAGTTCGGGCGCATTCAGGCACAGCAGCGCGTGCCCGCCCGGCGCCACCAGGTCGGGCAGGCGACGCATCAGCCGGGCGTAGTCCTTGCTGGCCACGAAGCTGCCCTTCTGGTAGCTCGGCGGGTCCACGACGACGAGGCCGTACGGCCCGCCGCGCGTGATCTTGCCCCAGCTGCTGAAGATGTCGTGCGGCAGGAAACTCGCCCCGGCGGCGACGCCGTTCAACTGGTGGTTCTGCTGGCCCACGGCGAGCGCGCCCCGGCCCATGTCCACGTTGACCACCTGGCGCGCCCCGGCCTGCAGCGCCACCACCGAGAAGGCACAGGTGTAGGCGAACAGGTTCAGCACCTTGATGCCATGGCGCTCGGCGCTGCGCGCGCCGACGTGGCCGCGCACCCAGCGGCGGCCCTCGGCCATGTCGAGAAACAAGCCGTGGTTCTGCCCCCGGCCGACGTGCACGCGGTAGCGCGCGCCCTGCTCGGTGACGACGTGCGGCTCGGGCACGCTGCCGGCCATGGTGCGCGTTTCGGTGCGCGCGGCGTCGCCGCGGCACTGAAAGACCCAGTTCAGCGCGGCGCCGGGCGCGATCTGCTGCCAGCGGCTGGCGAGCGCGGCACCCACGGCGGCGAGCTCGGCCTCGGTGTCCGCCCCGACGGGCAGGAAGCTGGTGAGCACGAAAACGGGCGGGAAGACGTCGAGCGTCCAGTGATCGCAACCGGGGTACAGGCCGCCCCGGCCATGGAAGATGCGCTGGGCGTCGGTGGGCAGATCCATCGCGGCGATGGCTTCGAGCAAGGCGTGCATGGGCAGATTGTCGGCGCCCCGGCTACAGTGGCGCCCTACCGGCCGCATCGGCCCTTCGGCAAAGGAATCGCATGTTCGCCATTCTCGGAACCATCTTCGTCGGCCTCATCGTCGGCCTGATCGCGCGCGCGGTGAAACCCGGCGACGACAAGCTGGGCTGGATCATGACCATCGTGCTCGGCATCGCCGGCTCGTTCCTGGCGCGCTATGTCGGCGTCGCCATGGGCTGGTATGCGCCGGGCGAAGCCGCCGGCTGGCTGGCCTCCATCCTCGGCGCCGTGGTGCTGCTGCTGGTGTACGGCCTCGTGAAGAAGAAGGCCTGACCTGCCCGGCAGCCGCGGCGCCCCGATCGGGAAATTTTCAGATGTTTTTGGCCTCCAGCGCTTGTTCCATATAGGTTTTGCGCTATCGAAAAGCTAGCTCAACAGGCAGCTACGGTGGGCCGGCACGGCGCCCTTGGAACCTGCCTACGTTCCTGGAACCCGGCCCAAGAACCGGGAGACCGTGGGCCAGCGCCGACCGGTCAAGACCGGGGCTTCTTCGCGAAGCGCGGATACACCTCGCGGACGACTTCGCCATCCGCCCGCCAGGCATGGCACTGGTCGACAAAAAAGGGCGGCGCCTCGCCGCTGCCCATCTGGGGCAAGGGGTTGGTGCCTTCCGGCGTGCGGCCCAAGCCCAGCGTCTGGAAGGCGACGGTGGCGGTGGCCTGGAGCAGTTCGCTCAAATGCGTGCAGGACGCGGAAGCGGGCAGCCGGGATTTGAGGGCCTGGCGCCAACCCGCGCCCAGGCGCACGCCCTTGAGGGCCTGCAACCCGGCAACGGCCTGCGGGCACACGCCGAAGGGCGAGGCATCCATGGCGGCTTCGATGGCGACCACCTCCTGGGCCTCGTTCAGGGTGAGCCGCACGGACATCTCGTGCACCGGCGCGCCCGCCCCCAGGGGTTCGTTGCGGTAGTTCAGATGCACGAAGGGTTTGCAATCCCTCAGGCGGCCCTCGATATCCCAGAGCCCGTCGGCACGCGCAAACCCCTGGAACTCCAGCGTGCGCTGGTGCATGGGCTTGCGTTCGGTGGCTTCGGACAGGGGCATGGTGCCGGGCTCAGGCTCAGGCCGTCGCGGTGGAACGCTCGCGGGCCTGCGCCCTGAGCTTGACCTTGTCGACCTTGCCCACCGGGAGCAAGGGCAGCTCGTCGCAGACGATGAAGCGCTTGGGCACCTTGTAGTTGGCCAGCTGGCTCTTGCACCAGTCGGCGGCCTCCTTTTCGCTGATGTGCCGGCCCGGCGCGGGCACGATGTAGGCCCAGCCCACCTCGTCGTAAAGGGGGTCGGGCACCGAGACCACTGCGCTGAGCACCACCGCCTCGTGGGTTTCAAGCGCCAGTTCCACCTCGCGCGGGTAGACGTTGTAGCCGCCCGATTTGTACATCTCGCTGCGCCGGCCGATGAAGCGGATGTTGCCGTCCTCACGCAGCACGGCGGTGTCGCCGGTGTGCAGCCAGCCGTCTTCGGTAAAGGCTTCGGCGGTGGCCTCGGGGCGGTTCAGATAGCCGCCCATGCAGTATTCGGCGCGCACCTGCAGTTCGCCCAGCACGCCGGGCGCGCAGGGCTGGCCGCTGTCGTCCGCCACGCGCACCTCGCCCGCGGGCGTGGCCCGGCCGATGGTGTTGGCCAGCGTTTCCACGTCGGCGTCCGGGTCGGAATAGGTGACGGAGCCGCAGGTTTCCGTCATGCCATAGGTGAGGCCCAGCGGGCAGCCGGTGCTGCGGATCAGCTCCAGCAGTTCCGGCGCCATGGCGGCGCCGGAAAACACGAACCAGTCGAGCTTGGCCAGCAACTCCTTGGAAAAGCCGGGCTCGTCCACCATCATCTTGAACATCGTGGGCAGCAGGATCAGGGCGTTGATGCTCCCTGCCTGGAGGGCGGCCACGAATTCCGCCGCCGAGAAGCGCTCGGTAAAACGCAGCGTGCCGCCACCAATGAAGGTGAACAGCCCCAGGAAGTGCATGCCGCCGATGTGGTTCACCGGCAGCGGGTTGATGACGCGGGGGTAGCTGCGGGTGGGAAAGCGTTCGTTCTGCGTGCGGCTGCGGCGGATCAGCTCGCGGTGGCGCAGCAGCACACCCTTGGGTTTGCCGCTGGAGCCCGAGGTGTAGACCAGCAGCGCGGGCGCGGTGTCCTGCACGGCCGCGCGGGCGCGGGCGAGCTGCGCGTCCAGGGCCGGATCGGAGAACGACGCCGCCCAGTCGTCGAAGCTGGAGGCGTCCTCGCCACACCGCTCGATGATCACGGTGGCGCGGATGCCGGGGTTCTGCTGCGCGAGCTCTGCGATGTCGGGTGCGTACGAGCGGCCTTCCAGGGAATCGATCGACAGCAGCAGCTTGGGCTGCGCATCGCCGACCACGTAGCTCAGCTCGGGCAGGCGGTAGCGCGGGTTGAGGCCCAGCCACAACACGCCGATCTTCGCGGCGGCAAGAAAACTGATGAAGGCCTCGGGGCGCGGCGGACACAGCATGGCAACGCAGTCGCCGCCCTGGAGGCCATGGGCCAGGTAGGCCCGCGCGCACTGGTCGACCTTGCGGCGCAGTTGCGCATACGTGATGTGCGTGGCACCGAACAGGATGGCATCGCGCTCAGGGTGCTGCGCGGCGTGCGCGTCCAGCCAGTCGGCCAATACCCGGTAGGTGGACGGGGCGCCCAGCGGGGGTTGGAGCGGGGTTTCAAGCATGGCCGGCCTTTCCCGTCAGTTGCTGCGTGAAGCGCTCGCGCGCACGCCGGCCTTCGTCGTCGGTCATGCAGACGAGCATGTCGTCCATGTCGCTGCAGCTGGCGGTTTTTGCCAGCGCCAGGCTGTAGGCATTGACCGAGCGCTTAATGATTTGCGCCGCCAGCGCAGGCAGCGCGGCCACTTCCTGTGCGAGCTCCATGGCTTCGGCCACCGCGCCGCCAGGCTCGGCCACGTGCTCCGCGATGTTCCATGCCGCCAGCTCTTCGGCGCCATGGCGCCGGCAGAGGATGGAGATCCACTTCGCACGGCCCGGGCCCGCCAGCGCGGCCAGGCGGGGGAGCGTGCTCCAGCCGTAGTTCAGGCCGAGCCGGACTTCCGGCACATAGGCAAAGGCATTGCGGGCAAACACGCGCCAGTCGCACGCCAGTGCCAACCCGAAACCACCGCCCACGGCGCCGCCCTCGACCGCGGCAATCGTCACCGCCGGCATGGATTGCCACAGCTCGGCCATGCGCGCGCCCTTGTCCGTCATGCGGCGCACCCGGTTCACGTCCGGCTCCTGCCCGATGGCCTCGAAGGTGCTGATGTCGGCCCCTGCGGAAAACGCATCGGGGCCGCCGGTCAGGATGATGGCCTTGACCGACACGTCGTCGCGCAGCGTTTGCGCGGCGTCGATGAGGGCGCTGATCAGCGCGTCGTTGAGTGCATTGCGCTTGTCCTGGCGCTGCAGCGTCACCAGGGCGATACCGGGGGCCGGTTTCTCGATGCTTACAAGGGGGTTCGTCATTCACTGGCTCCAGAAGGATTAGAAATTTGGGCAACGACCTTGCCGGCATAAGCGCCGCAGGCCAGCTGTTCCAGGGCATGGGCGACGCCTTCTAGCGGCACGCTGTCGGCGATCTGCGGGCGCAGCAGGCCTGCGCCGTACCACGCCAGCAGCGTGTCGAATGCCTGGCGGGTCTGCACCGGGCGAAGCTGTTGGTACGGGCCCCAGTAGCAACCCACGATGTCGATGTTCTTGACCAGGATGTGGTTCGCCCGCAATGCAGGTGCCTGGCCGCTGGTGAAACCCACGACGACCAGCCGGCCTTCGAAGTTCAGGCAGCGCATGGCGGCGGCGCTGGCGTCCCCCCCGACCATGTCGAGCACCACGTCGACACCGGGGTCCACGCCCGCTTTGCCCAGCGCGTCCTTCAAGTCGCCCGAAGACCAGGCAACGAACGCATCGGCGCCCGCCTGCATGACGGCCTCCCGCTTGGCCGGGCTGCGGGAAACCCCGATCACGCGCGCACCCAGCGCCTTCCCGACCTGCACGGCAGCCAACCCGACGGCACCGGCCGCGCCCAGCACCAGCAGGGTTTCCCCTGCGGCCAGCCGGCCGCGCTCGCGCAAGGCGCAGAGCGCGGTACCGTAGGGGATGTAGAAGCCTGCCGCCTGTGCGTCGGGCATGCCCACCGGAACACGGGCGAGGCGGTCCTTGTGCACGACGGCCCACTCGGCGTACGCGCCCGCGCCCACCTGCCCCATGACCCGCTCACCCAGCTGCAGGCCTTGCACGCCGGCGCCAACCGCGGCCACTTCGCCGCAGAGTTCGGCCCCCGGCACGAAGGGCAGCTGCTGCTTCTCCTGGTAGCTGCCGGCAATGCTCAAGGTGTCGGCGAAGTTCAGGCCCGCGGCGCGCACCCGCACCAGCACGCTGTCCGCGTCCAGCGCCTGGGCAGCCGGGCGTGGCACCTCGGCCACCTGCATGCGGTTGGGCCAGCCCGTCTCACGCACCAGCAGCGCGCGCATCGTATTCGGGAGTGTCTGCGCCGCCGTCATTGGTTCATGCCCGAAGGCAGCCACAGAATGATTTGCGGGAACAGGATCAGCACCACGATGAGCAAAATATGCGCCACCACGTGCGGCCAGACCCCTGCGAATACCTCGCCCACCGGCGTGCCGGTGCTCTTGGCGACGACGAACACATTGAGGCCCACCGGCGGCGTGACCATGCCCACTTCGGCCAGCAAGATCACGAGGATGCCGAACCACACCGGGTCGAAGCCAAGCTTGACGACCAGCGGCAGCACGATGGGAATGGTGAGGATGAGGATGGAAAGCTGGTCCAGGAAGCAGCCGAGCACCAGGTACAGCACCACCAGGAAAGCCAGCACCGTGTAAGGAGAGATCCCGGAACTGCCGACGAAGTCCACCAGCCGCTGCGTGGCTTCGGTCATGGTGATGAAGTAGCCGAACATCTGCGCGCAGATGACGATCAGGCCGATCATCGCGCTGGTCGCGCAGGCTCGGGAGACAGCGCTCAGGAACACCTTGCGCGTCATGCGGCCCGAAGTCATGGTGAAGACCAGCGCGCCGAGGGCGCCCAGCGCGGACGATTCGACCGGCGTAGCGATCCCGAGGTAGATCATCCCCGTCACCAACAGGAACAGTGCGCAGAACGGCCCCGCAACCTTGATGGAATCGAACTTTTCCTTCCAGCTGTAGGCGCGGCTTTCCCCGGCGCGCGTCCGGTCCTGCCACAGCAGCAGCCAGATGGTCAGGACAATGACCAGGGTGACGAGCGCGCCAGGAACAATGCCGGCCACGAGCAGCTGCGCAACGCTCGTGCCGCTCAGCAGGCCATAGAAAATGAGGGCCACGCTGGGCGGGATGAGCATGGCCAGCGTTCCGGAAATCGCCACGATGCCCTTGGCGAAACGCGGCTCGTAGCCCTGCGCGATCATGGACGGAATGCTGGACTTGGACAGCGTCGCCGCGGCCGCGGTGCTCGAGCCCGAGATCGCGCCGAACGCCGCACCGGTGAACGCAGTCGCAACACCCAGCCCCCCGGGCAAACGCCCCACCCAGGCGGCAACGGAGCTGAAGAGCGAATCGGAGATCCGGCTGGCGACCATGAACTCGGCCATCAGCAGGAACATCGGGATGGTCATGAACTCGTAGCTGCCGACGGCCGAGGCCGGTGCGGTCGCGAGGATGCCGGTGAGCAGCTCGGTTCCGCCGAAAGCGACCAGGCCCACGCTCCCCGCAATGCCGAGCGCAAAGGCCACCGGCAAGCCGAGCGCCAGCAATGCCAGCAGCAACACAACAATCAGGGCGAGTGTCATGTCAGTCCTTCACGAGGAGTTGTCGGGAATTTTCGAGGCCGATGGCCTCACGGAACCCCTCATCCCCGGTGCTGCACCAGTGGGCGAAGGCGCGGTGGAACAGGCGCAGTGACAAGGCCACGGCACCGATGGGCACGATCACCTTGGCGCTCCATGTGGGCCAGATGAGGGCGCCCATGAGTGCGTCGTTGTTCAACCAGGCTTCGTAGGTGTCGCGTGCGCTCAACCAGCAGATGCCGGCGAAGATCACCGCGGCCACCAGATGCCCGGCGCCCATCAGCGGGTGGTAGACCTTCAGCGGGATGTGCCGCGCGAAATAGTCCACCGCCACGTTCTCATTGGTGCGCAGCGTGTATGAGAAGGCAAAGAAGAACGAGCCAATCAGCAGGTACTGCGTGACCAGCTCGAACGCCCAGCGGATCGGCTGGTGGAAGGCGTAGCGCATCACCACGTCGGCGGCGGTCAGGACCATCATGGCCATGACCGCCAGACCTGCGATGGCGATGAACACGTAGTCCATCCTCCAGAGCCAGCGGTCGGTCCGGAAAAGCAGAGCTTTCATTTGCCGACTGCCTTGCGGAAGTCTCGCAATACGATGCTGCCGGGTTTGTTGCGCTTGTCGAGCGACTCGGCCCATTCGTTGGCCACGCGCTGGAGCTTGGTATTGAGTGCCACCAGCTGGCCGGGCGCCATGGTGTTGCCCTTCACCCCGTCCTGCTCCAGTTCCTGCACAACCTTGACTTCCTGCGTATCGACGTATTCGCAGTGGTTCTTGGTGGCAAAGTCGCCGGCCTCGGTCAGGTTGGCGCGCAGCGCCTCGGGCAAACGCTTCCAGGCACGGTCGCTGATCGCGTATACCGTGATGAAGCTGCCCAGGCTCACGTCGGTCGTCATGTGCTTGACCTGGGTTTGCACATCGAAGACCTTCACGCTTTGCAGGGGTGCGAGCGTGCCGTCCAGCGTGCCGCGGCTGAGGGACGGGAGGATGTCCGGGCCAGGCATGCGCACGGGCACGGCGTCGAGATCGCTCGCCGTGATGTCCATGGCGCCACCGGCGGTACGCAGCTTCAGGCCCGAGAAGTCCTTGATGGTTTCGATCTTCTTCTTCGTCGTCAGCACCTTGTAGGGCGCGTAGGCCACAGACACCAGAACGCGCACCCCGTTGGGCTTGAATTCCTTCTCAGCCAATACGCCGCCCTCCTTCACGAGGGAGGCGTAGGCGTAGGTCCCTTGGCAGGAGTTGTCGAACATGGCCGGCAGTTCCGCCACGGAGGACATCGGGAACTTGTCGCTGATGTAGGACGGAGAGATATCGGCGATGTCGGCCACCCCGGTTTGCAGCAGGGTCAGCAAGTCCTTGCCTTTGCCGAGCTGCTCGGCCGGGAAGTACTGGAATTCGATCTTGCCCTTGGAGAGTTCCGTGGCCTTCTTCATGAAAGGATGGGCTGCATTGGTCACGGTGTAATGCGAGACCGGCATCCAGTCGGCAAACTTGAGTTTGACGGCCTCCTGGGCGTGCGCGGGCGCACCCTGCATCGCCAGGGCCAGGAGCAGCGCGCCGGCCGCGCCGGCGCTCAACGCACTGCGTGCAGGCGTATGGATGGAGGTACGACGGGACAAGGAGTAAGGCGTTTGCATGTGGGTCTCCTGATAAATTGAAGCTTCTCGCATGGCGCGCCGGATCGGTCCGACGTACCCATGCACCTAAACTGCCACGTGCCGCACTAGGCGGCCGGGGCCGAATCCTCCAGCAGATGGGCCGAAGCCATGTTGGCGGCCGCCTGAACGACCTGGGCCAAATGCTCAACGCCCACCGATTTCATGCGGCTTGATGGTCCCACCACGCCAATGCTGAACAGGCCCAACATGGGGCCCACAGGCACCGGGCAGGCCAGGCTGTACGCACCTTCGTCGATTTCGCCATCGCACACGGCGTAGCCGTCGTGGCTGACCTTACGCAGCGTCGTCAGGAAGCTGCGCAGGGTCTGGTTGCCCTCGAACGGCAGACTGCCTGCCTGGTACATGTTTTCCACCAGTTGCTGGTCGGCGTAGGCGAGGATGGCCTTGCTGGAGGAGCAGGTGTCCAACGGACGCTCGCCGGTGCCGGGATGGATGTAGGAGCGCTCGGTCTGGGTGGGCGTGACGGCATGCACCAGCGTCACGGCGCCGTTGACAAACCGCGCAAAGAAGGCGGTTTCCTTGAGTTCGGCCGCCAGGAACTGCAAGGCCGGCTGGAAGGCCTTGGTGCGGTTGTCCGCGGTGAGGCTGCGCCGCAGCAGATCCTTGAACGCCGGCCCCAAGTGGTAGGAGCCTGCGGCATCGGTTTCCAGGTACCCCACCCCGCACAAGGACGATGCTATGCGGTGGGCACTGCTGCGCGGCAGCCGCGTATCGCGTGTCAGTTCGGCGAGGGTAAGCCCGGCAGAGTTCTTGGACACCGCCAGCAGCACCTGGTGGTAGCGCGCAAGGGGGCTGGGAGTGGACATGGACTTGCTCATAAATCGGGATGACGTCCTGAATAATAGGACTCCTGTTTCGGAATACGGGATAGTGAAAACCCTAGACCATTCCAACCCTGGAAACAAAAATGCCCGAACCCCTATGACGGGGTTCGGATCTGGGCCTTGGGCGGGCAAAGGGTTTGTGGTCGCAGCGGCACCTCCAAATGCCTGCCAGCGGAGCGGACCTGCTCAGCGCGAAGCGACCCTTGGTAGAGCAGCTACAAGGAGGGCGGCGCCGCTGTGCCTACAGATTGACCTTCACGATCCCGTTGAGGGTGCTGATGTAGAGCACGTCCCCGGCCACGGCGAGGCCCTCGGGAGGCGGGATCGCTCCCGGCAATGCATCCGGCATGAAACCGTACTTACCGGGGGTGCCGGCCACGGTGCTGACGGTGCCGCTGGCGCTGATCTTGCGAACCACGCCGTTGTTGCGGTCCGCAACATACAGGTGGCCCTGCGCGTCGGCCTTGACGTCCACGGGCGACCCGAATTTCGCCTGCGCGGCCGCGCCGTCGGCGAAAAGAAGCGCTATGGCCCGTTCAGTGGGGCGTTGGGGCGGCGCCTGCGGTGGGGGCGTTGGCCGCTTCCCCCGCATCCTGCCCCCAATCGGCCCAGTCGTCCCCGAACAGTTCCGCCGGGTGCGGTGTGCGGTCCGAGCCATTGCCGCAGCGCATGTCGCCCACAGGGCAGTACAGGTCGCAGCCCCAGCACACCCGCTCGGGGTGGGCTGGGGCTTTGGGGAACTTCTTGACGGCCATTGCCGTGCCCGGGGCCGGTGGCGGTGCCTGGGCCTACTTGCGTGCGGGAGGCACGTCGGTGCAGCTGCCGTGCGCAATCTCCGCCGCCATGCCAATGCTCTCGCCCAGCGTGGGGTGCGGGTGGATGGTCTTGCCGATGTCCACGGCGTCGGCCCCCATCTCGATGGCCAGGGCGATCTCGCCGATCATGTCGCCCGCATGCGTGCCGACGATGCCGCCGCCCAGGATCTTGCCGTGACCATGGGCCTCCGGCGAATCGTCGAACAGCAGCTTGGTGACGCCTTCGTCGCGGCCGTTGGCGATGGCGCGGCCGGAGGCCGTCCAGGGGAACAGGCCCTTCTTGACCTTGATGCCCTGGGCCTTGGCCTGGTCTTCGGTCAAACCTACCCACGCCACTTCGGGGTCGGTGTAGGCCACGCTGGGGATCACGCGGGCATTGAAGGCGGCGGCTGCCAGTTCCTTGTTGCCCTGCAGTTCACCGGCGATGACTTCGGCCGCCACGTGGGCTTCGTGCACCGCCTTGTGCGCCAGCATGGGTTGGCCCACGATGTCGCCGATGGCGAAGATGTGCGGCACGTTGGTGCGCATCTGGATGTCGACGTTGATGAAGCCGCGGTCCGTGACGGCCACGCCGGCCTTGTCGGCGGCGATCTTCTTGCCGTTGGGCGTGCGGCCCACGGCCTGCAGCACCAGGTCGTAGGTTTGCGGCGCGGGGGCGGTGCCGCCCTCTTCCGCTGGCGCGAACGTCACCTCGATGCCTTCGGGCGTGGCCTTGGCCCCCACCGTCTTGGTCTTGAGCATGATGTTGTCGAAGCGCTTGGCGTTCATCTTCTGCCAGATCTTGACCAGGTCGCGGTCGGCGCCCTGCATCAGGCCGTCCATCATCTCGACCACGTCCAGGCGCGCACCCAGCGTGCTGTACACCGTACCCATCTCCAGGCCGATGATGCCGCCGCCGAGGATCAGCATGCGCTTGGGGACTTCCTTGAGCGCCAGGGCGCCGGTGGAATCGACCACGCGCGGGTCCTCGGGCATGAAGGGCAGGCGCACGGCCTGGCTGCCGGCAGCAATGATGGCGCGCTTGAAGGCGACGACCTTCTTGCTGCCCGTCTTGTCCTGGCCGGTGCCGGTGGTTTCCTCCACTTCGAGGTGGTTGGCACCGACGAAGGCGCCATAGCCGCGCACGGTGGTCACCTTGCGCATCTTGGCCATCTGGGCCAGACCGCCGGTGAGCTTGGCTATGACCTTTTCCTTGTGGCCGCGCAGGGTGTCCACGTTGACGGTGGGCGCACCAAAGTCGATGCCCGCCGCCGACAGGTGTGCTACCTCGTCCATCACGGCCGCCACATGCAGCAGCGCCTTGGACGGGATGCAGCCCACGTTCAGGCAGACGCCGCCCAGGGTGGCATAGCGTTCCACCAGCACGACCTTCAGGCCCAGGTCGGCCGCGCGGAAGGCGGCGCTGTAGCCGCCAGGGCCGCCGCCGAGCACGAGCACGTCGCACTCCACGTCGGCACTGCCGCCAAAACTGGCCGCTTCTGTTTTAGGAGCTGCAGGCGCTTGCTCAGCGGGCGCTGGAGCCGATTTTTGTTCAAATTTTGGCGCGCTGGTCGAGGCCGTCGCCGCCGCCGGCGCGGCCGCGCCCTGCGCCACTTCCAGCGTCAGCAGCACGGAGCCTTCGGCCACCTTGTCGCCCAGTTTCACCTTGAGCTCCTTGACCACGCCGGCGTGGCTGGAGGGGATTTCCATCGAGGCCTTGTCGGATTCGACGGTCACCAGGCTTTGCTCGGCGCGGATCGTCTGGCCCGGCTGGACCAGCACTTCGATCACGCCGACCTCGGCGAAATCACCGATGTCGGGCACTTTGATGTCGATGGTGCTCACAGCAGGACCCTCCGCATGTCGCCCAGGATTTCGCCCAGGTAGACGTTGAAGCGCGCCGCCGAGGCGCCGTCGATCACCCGGTGGTCCCAGGTGAGCGAGAGCGGCAGCATCAGGCGCGGCTGGAACGCGCTGCCGTTCCACACCGGCTGCATCTGGCTCTTGCACACGCCGAGGATGGCCACCTCGGGCGCGTTGATGATGGGCGTGAAGTAGCGCCCGCCGATGCCGCCCAGGCTGGAGATGGTGAACGTGGCGCCGGTCATCTCGGCCGGGCCCAGCTTGCCCTCCCGCGCCTTCTTGGCGAGCTCGGCCATTTCCTGGCTGATCTGGAAGACGCCCTTCTGGTCGGCGTCCTTGAGCACGGGGACCATCAGGCCGTTGGGCGTATCGGCGGCAAAGCCGATGTGCCAGTAGTTCTTCAGCACCAGGGCGTCGCCGTCCAGGCTGCTGTTGAAATCGGGGAACTTCTTCAGCGCGGCGACGCAGGCCTTGATGAGGAAGGCCAGCATGGTGACCTTGACGCCGCTCTTGGATTTCTCGGCTTCCTTGTTCAGCTGCACGCGCAGGGCTTCGAGCTCGGTGATGTCGGCGTCCTCGTGGTTGGTGACGGCGGGAATCATCACCGCGTTGCGCAACAGGTTGGCGCCGCTGATCTTCTTGATGCGCGAGAGCTCCTTGCGCTCCACGGGGCCGAACTTGGCGAAATCGACCTTGGGCCAGGCGATCAGGCCCAGCTCACCGCCGCCCGCCGCGGCGCCACCGACCGGCGCCTTCGCGGCCTGGGCCTGCGTCTGCCGGCTGCCGGCCATGACGGCGCGGGTGAACTGCTGCACGTCGTCCTGCGTGATGCGGCCCTTGGGGCCGCTGCCCTTGACTTCCGCCAGGGGCACGCCGAGCTCGCGCGCGAACTTGCGCACCGAGGGCGAGGCATGCGGCAGGCCGGCCGTGGGCGCGCCGGGCTGGTGGGCCGCCATGGCCGGCGCCGGGGCGGCGGCTGGTGTGGGCGCTGCAGGGGCCGGCGCGGAGGCCGGCGCCACTGGAACCGCCGCTGGCGCGGGCGCCGCCTGCGCCGGGGCAGCCGCCGCGGCCGCGCCCCCAGCGCCTTCGAGCAGCGCCACCAGGTCGCCGATGTTGACCTTGTCGCCGACCTGCACCTTGAGTTCCTTGACCACGCCGGCGGCGGGCGACGGGATTTCCATCGACGCCTTGTCCGATTCGACGGTGAACAGCGATTGCTCGACCTTCACCGCGTCGCCGACCTTGACGAGCAGCTCGATCACAGCGACGTCCTTGAAGTCGCCGATGTCGGGCACGCGCACTTCCACCGTGGTTGCAGCAGCCGGGGCTGGGGCGGCGGGTGCCGGCGCAGGTGCAGATGCTTCTGATTTGGTAGCTATCGGTGCTTGCGCAGCCTGCGCTGGAGCCTGATTTGGCTGTGATTCTTCACCGCTCGCGGCGCCTGCGGCTTCCACGACCGCGATCACCGAACCCTGCTTGACCTTGTCGCCCAGGGCGACCTGCAGTTCCTTGACCACGCCGGCGTGGCTGGAGGGGATTTCCATCGACGCCTTGTCGGATTCGACGGTGATGAGCGACTGCTCGGCCTGCACCGTGTCGCCCACCTTGACAAGCACTTCGATCACGCCGACCTCGTCGAAATCGCCGATGTCCGGAACCTGGATGTTTACCAATGCCATGTTGTGTCTCGCTTTCTCTTTATGCTCGGCACGCGGCCCCGGACGCCCGGCTGGCACGCGGCTGCGGTGCTGGCCTGGGCGACGGGGCGCATGCCTGGTTCCCGTTCAGGCGTAGAGCGGATTGACGCGTTCGGTCTGGATGCCGTACTTGGCGATGGCCTCGGCCACTTGCGTGCGCGCCACCTTACCCTCCTCGGCCAGCGCCGCGAGCGCGGCCACGGTGATGTAGTGGCGGTTGATCTCGAAATGCTCGCGCAGCTTGTAGCGGAAATCGCTGCGGCCAAAGCCGTCCGTGCCCAGCACCTTGTAGGCGCGCCCTGCGGGAACGAAGGGGCGGATCTGTTCGGCGTAGGCCTTGACGTAGTCGGTGGACGCAACCACCGGGCCGCTGCGGCTCGCCAGCTGGCGCGCGACGAAGGGCACGCGCGGCGTCTCCAGCGGGTGCAGCAGGTTCCAGCGCTCGGCGTCCTGGCCTTCGCGCGTGAGCTCGTTGAAGCTGGTGCAGCTCCACACGTCGGCCTGCACGCCCCAATCGGCGGCGAGCAGCTTTTGCGCCTCCAGCGATTCGCGCAGGATGGAACCCGAGCCCAGCAGTTGCACGCGCTTGTCGCCGTCGGCGCCCTGCTTGCACAGGTACATGCCCTGGATGATCTGCTCCTCGGTGCCGGGCGTGAGGCCGGGCATGGCGTAGTTCTCGTTCAGCAACGTGATGTAGTAGTACACGTTCTCCTGGCGTTCGACCATGCGCTTCAAGCCCTCCTGCATGATCACCGCCACTTCGTGCGCGAACGTCGGGTCGTAGCTGACGCAGTTCGGGATGGTGCTTGCCAGGATGTGGCTGTGGCCGTCCTCGTGCTGCAGGCCTTCGCCGTTGAGCGTGGTGCGCCCCGAGGTCCCGCCCAGGATGAAGCCGCGCGCCTGCATGTCGCCAGCGGCCCAGGCAAAGTCGCCAAAGCGCTGGAAGCCGAACATCGAGTAGTACACGTAGAACGGGATCA
>ERZ778022.2317-NODE-2317-length-20518-cov-4.850608_pt1 | contig 20518 bp, 16 predicted proteins | sample MGYA00375752_ERZ778022 | MGnify/ENA primary metagenome ERZ778022 (study PRJEB29350, sample SAMN05389826) | bioreactor metagenome | isolation source: Thiocyanate bioreactor | place: South Africa: University of Cape Town | collected 2014-04-04 ... | reverse complement strand
CGAGCCGGATCTGCTGCTGCTCGACGAGCCGACCAACTATCTCGACCTTGAGGGCATGCTGTGGCTGGAGGATTACATCCGCCGCTATCCGCATACGGTCATCATCATCAGCCACGACCGCGACCTGCTCAACACCGCCGTCAACGCCATCGTCCATCTCGACCAGAAGAAGCTGACCTTCTATCGCGGCTCCTACGACCAGTTCGAGCGCCAGAAGGCGGAAGCCGACGAATTGCAGATGAAGGCGAAAGCCAAGAACGACGCGGCCCGCAAGCATCTGCAGAGCTTCATCGACCGCTTCCGCGCCAAGGCGACCAAGGCCCGCCAGGCCCAGAGCCGCATCAAGGCGCTGGAGCGCATGGGCACGGTCGCGGCGGTCATCGAGGATCATGTGCAGGGCTTCTCTTTCCCCGAACCGGAAAAACAGCCCGCCTCGCCCATTATCGCCATCCAGGGCGGGTCGGTCGGCTACGAGCCCGGCAAGCCGATCCTGTCGCGCATCAACCTGCGTATCGACAATGACGACCGCATCGCCCTCCTCGGCTCCAACGGCAACGGCAAGTCGACCTTCGCGAAATTTATCTCCGGCCGGCTGCAGGCCCAATCCGGCGAGATCAAGACCGCGCCGAACCTCTCCATCGGCTTCTTCGCCCAGCATCAGCTCGACGATCTCGTGCCGAAGGACAGTGCCGTCGAGCACGTGCGCCGGCTGATGCCGGAAGCGCCGGAGGCCAAGGTGCGCGCCCGCGTCGCCCAGATGGGTCTGGCGACCGAGAAGATGGACACGCCCGCCAAGGATCTCTCCGGCGGCGAGAAAGCACGCCTTTTGATGGGCATGGCCGCCTTCGAAGCGCCGAACCTGCTGATTCTCGACGAGCCGACCAACCATCTCGATATCGACAGCCGCAATGCGCTGATCCAGGCGCTGAACGATTATCCTGGCGCCGTCATCCTCATCTCGCACGACCGCCACCTGATCGAGGCGACCGTCGACCGCCTGTGGCTGGTGCGCGACGGCACGGTGACCGCCTATGACGGCGACCTCGAAGACTATCGCAGCCTGATCGTCGCCACGCCCAAGGGCAAGCAGGCGGCCAAGACGCCGATCGAGGACAGCAAGAACAAGGCCGACCAGCGCAAGCTCGCCGCCGAGCGGCGTTCGGCACTGGCGCCGCTCAAGAAAAAGATCAACGATCTCGAATCCTTGACCGGCAAACTGCAGAAACTGATTCAGGCCCTGGACAAGGAACTTGAAGACCCCGCCCTTTACGAGAAATCGCCTGACAAGGCCGTGACCAAGGCCAAGGAACGCGCCGGCGCGCTGGCGAAGCTCAACGAGGCCGAGGAGCAGTGGCTGGAGCTTTCCACCGAATACGAGGATGCGATGGCGGGGTGATCCCCGCTATTTGACGACATTAACTTTTCGCCGGACGGACGAAAGGATTCGTTAACCATAATCGACAAAAATCACCCGGCATTATCGATTTGTTGAGTGATTTTTCATGTCGTTTCGTTCCTTGCTCGCCGCAGGCCTTTGCCTTGCCGCCCTTTCCGGCTGCGCCAACCGTCAAGCCATCCATACCGGCTCCGTCAAGACCGCCTATGCCTATGGCATGGAGGGCGAGCAGCCGCTGGCGGCCAGCGCACCGGCGAAGGAAGACACCGTCGCCTGGATGCGCACCGTGCATCCGAACGCGCTGGCCGGGCGCATGCTGGCGGTCGGCTCGCTGCACGATATCCGCCTGCGCGAGCGCGAGGTGGTGCTGACCTTCGACGACGGCCCGATGCCCGGCAAAACGGAAAAAGTGCTCGATACGCTCGATGCCTTCGGCGTCAAGGCGACCTTCCTGATGGTTGGCCAGATGGCCGAGACCTATCCGTCCATCGCCCGTAGCGTCGTGGCGCGCGGCCATTCCATCGGAAGCCACACCTATCGCCACCGCAATCTCGCCTCGATGAGCTTCGACAGCGCACTCTCGGAAATCCAGCGCGGCGAGAAGGCGGTGCAGAAGGCGACCGCCACCGACGCCGCCTTCTTCCGCTTCCCCTATCTCTCCGATACGCGCCGGCTGCGCTCGGCCCTCACCGCCCGCGGCGAGGTGATCATGGATGTCGACGTCGATTCGAAGGATTACTTCAAGGACGGTCCCGCAAAAGTCGCCGAGCGCACCATGGCGGCGCTCAACAGGCGCGGGCGCGGTATCATCCTGATGCACGACATCCACAAGCGCACCGCGACCATGCTGCCGGCGATGCTGAACGAGCTGAAGGCACAGGGCTACAAGGTGGTGGCGCTGCGCTACAAGCGCAGCCGCATGCCGGAGCAGATGATCGCCTCTGCGGAATAAAGCCGGATCCGATGCGAACCGCTTGGACCGGTGGCGGACTTGTCGGCCGGCGACATTCTGTTACAACCTCACGCCACCAAGACCCATTCGTCAACAGAGCAGCATCGACCATGGCCCCCATCAAGCTCGCAATCGTCGGCGTCGGCAAGATCGTCCGCGACCAGCATCTTCCCTCCATCGCCAAGATTGCCGATTACGAGCTGGTCGCCACGGCAAGCCGCCATGGCACGGTCGAGGGCGTGCCGGCCTTCACCACCATCCAGGCGATGCTGGAAGCCGTGCCGGAAATCACCGCCGTGTCGCTGTGCATGCCGCCGCAGTTCCGCTACGAGGCGGCGCATGCGGCGCTGAATGCCGGCAAGCATGTCTTCCTCGAAAAACCGCCGGGCGCGACCTTGAGCGAAGTGCAGGATCTCGTCCGCCTCGCCGCCGGGAAGAAAGTGTCGCTGTTCGCAAGCTGGCACTCGCGCTATGCGCCAGCCGTCGAAGCCGCGAAAACCTTCCTTGCCGGAACCCGCATCCGCAACATGCAGGTGATCTGGAAAGAGGACGTGCGCCACTGGCATCCGAACCAGGACTGGATCTGGCAGGCCGGCGGCCTCGGCATCTTCGATCCCGGCATCAATGCGCTGTCGATCGTCACCCATATCCTGCCGAACGCCATTTTCCTGACCAAGGCGAGCCTGGAATTCCCGGAAAACCGCGACGCGCCGATTGCCGCAGACCTGCGCTTCTGCGATGCGGCCGGCCTCGAGGTCCACGCCGAATTCGACTGGCGCCAGACCGGCAAGCAGAGCTGGGACATCATCGCCGACACCGATGCCGGCCAGATGGTCCTCTCCGAAGGCGGAGCAAAGCTCTCGGTCGACGGCGCCCTGACCTTCTCCGAGCCGGAGAAGGAGTATTTCGAGCTGTACAAACGCTTCGCCGCGATCATCGCCAATGGCACCTTGGATGTCGATCTCGCGCCGCTCACCCATGTCGCCGATGCCTTCATGCTCGGCCGGCGCAAATTCGTCGATTCCTTCTTCGATTGACAACCGCCTTCTGGCCTTGGCCTGCCGCAGGCATATCGCTATGATTGCAGCGTGACATGCGGACAGCCGGGCCGGGAGGAAGTTTCTTGTATGCGTTCGACGGCCTGATTTCCAGCATCCGCAGGCATTTCTTCTCGCTCTCCGGCATCGGCATCACGCTCGGAACCCTGTTCTTCGCGGCGGCGCTGACGCCGACGCTTGTGCCACGCACCGCCCTGACGCAAGGGGCGCTGGCTGGCGCCTGTTTTGCCATCGGTTATGGCGCGGGCGTGCTGTTTCGCTGGGTCTGGCGCCACCTCGAATTGCCCGAACCGCCGCTGCGCCTGCGGCTGCGCACCAACGCGGCGATCATGGCGATGGCGGCGGCGATTGCCCTCAGTTTCCTTTGGCATGCGGCGGCCTGGCAGAATTCCATCCGCGCGGTGATGGGCATGGCACAGGTGGAGACGGCGCATCCGTTCAAGGTTTGCGCCGTCGCGTTCGCGGCCTTCATCGTGTTGCTGCTGATCGGGCGGTTCTTCGCCTTTATCGCCGGGCGGATCGGGGCTTTCGTGCGCCGCTTCCTGCCGCGGCGTGTCGCCAATGCGGTCGGTGTGGCGCTGGCCGTGCTGGTGTTCTGGACGCTGGCCAACGATCTCGTCGTGCGCCGCGTCTTCACCATGCTCGACGCCTCCTATCGGGACTATGACGCGCTGATCGAGCCGGAACGGCCGCAGCCGACGGCGCCGGGCAAGGCCGGCAGCCCCGCCTCGCTGGTCAAATGGGACGAACTCGGCCGCGCCGGCCGCGAATTCGTGGCGACGGGACCGGATGCGGGGCAGATCGGCGCGCTGACCGGGCGACCGGCGAAGGAGCCGATCCGCGTCTATGTCGGCCTGCGCGCCGCCGAGACGGCAGCGGCACGCGCAAAACTGGCACTGGAGGAATTGAAGCGCGAGGGCGGTTTCGAGCGCTCGATCCTGATCGTCATCACGCCGACCGGCACAGGCTGGGTCGATCCCGCCGCCATGGACAGCGTCGAGGTGCTGCACGACGGCGACGTCGCCAGCGTCGCCTTGCAATATTCCTATCTCAGCAGCCCGCTATCGCTGCTGGCCCAGCCGGAATACGGGGCCGAAGCGGCGCAGGCGCTGTTTGCGGAAATCTACGGTTACTGGACCAGCCTGCCGAAAGACCAGCGGCCAAGGCTTTACCTGCATGGACTCAGCCTCGGTGCGATGAATTCCGAACGCTCGGCGGAGATTTTCACTCTGATCGGCGACCCCATCGCCGGCGCGCTGTGGAGCGGCCCGCCCTTTGAAAGCCGTATCTGGCGCTCGGTCACCGACAGGCGCAATGCCGGCACGCCGCAATGGCTGCCACAATTCCGCGACGGCAGCATCGTGCGCTTCTTGAACCAGCAGGGCTCCCCCGTCCCCATGGACCGGCCATGGGGACCGATGCGGATCGTCTACCTGCAATATGCCAGCGACCCCATCGTCTTTTTCAATTACCGCGATCTCTATCGCCGCCCGGATTGGCTGAAGCAGCCTCGCGGGCCGGATGTGTCGCCTGATCTGCGCTGGTATCCCGTCGTCACCATGCTGCAGATCGCCCTCGACATGGCCGTCGCCACCACGACGCCGATGGGCCACGGCCATGTCTATGCGCCGGAGGATTATGTCGATGCCTGGGTAGCGGTGACCAACGTCACAGGCTGGACGCCGGAGGCGCTGGCTGGCCTGAAACAGCATTTCAGGACCGCCTTCCCGCGCGGCGACGTCAAGGACGACAGCGCGCGCGGCGGATAACGGACCTTTCGTTTCCGTTTTCCTGGAAATGGCCTACGCCTTCTTCTCCCACCGCCCCTCGGCGTTCTGCTGCCAATAGGTCAGCGTGTGCCCTTCCGCCTTCAGGCTTTTCCACTGGGCGCGCGCGGCTTCGAGCTGCGGCTGGTCGTAGCCGTCGAACATGAAGACGACACGCTCATAGGCGTCGAGCGGCGGCGGCTCGGCGGCTTCGATGAGGAAACGCACCGTCGCATTGTTGGCATTATCGCCGCCGGTGGTCAGCAGCACCGGTTGTTCCTCCGGCATCGGGCCGTCATCGGCTCCATGCGGCAAAAAGCTATCCTCGCGAAACGTCCAGAGATGCTGGTCCAGCTTTTCCTTCATCGCCGCCTCGCGCATCTGCACCACCACCCGCCATCCCCGGTCGAGGCTGCGCTCGAGCAGGGGCGGCAGGGCGTCTTCCAGCCGGCTTTCGGTCAGGTGGTAGAAAAGGATTTCGGTCACGATCAGCTTTCGTAATGCGCACGAACAAGCTGATCCAGCAGCCGAACGCCAAAACCGGAGGCCCAGGACTGGTTGATCTCGTTCGACGGCGAGGACATGGCCGTGCCGGCGATATCGAGATGCGCCCAGGGCGTATCGCCGACGAAACGCTTGAGGAAATGCGCCGCCGTTATCGAGCCGGCATAACGCCCGCCGGTGTTCTTCATGTCGGCAAACTTGCTGTCGATCATCTTGTCGTAGTCTTTTCCGAGCGGCATGCGCCACAGCTTCTCGTCGGTGGCGAGCCCGGCCTCGGTCAGGCGTGCCGACAGCGCATCGTCATTGGAAAACAGGCCGGCATGGACGCTGCCGAGCGCCACCATGATCGCGCCGGTGAGCGTCGCCAGATTGACCATGAATTCCGGCTTGAAACGTTCCTTGCAATACCAGAGCGCATCGCAGAGCACGAGGCGTCCCTCGGCATCGGTGTTGAGCACCTCGATGGTCTGGCCGGACATGGAGGTGACGATATCGCCGGGGCGCTGGGCATTGCCGTCAGGCATATTTTCCACAAGGCCGATGATGCCGACGACATTGGCTTTCGCCTTGCGCGCCGCCAGCACATGCATCAGGCCGGTGACGGCGGCCGCGCCGCCCATGTCGCCTTTCATCTCCTCCATGCCGGCGGCTGGCTTGATGGAGATGCCGCCGGTATCGAAGACCACGCCCTTGCCGATGAAGGCGAGCGGCTTTTCGTTCTTGCCACCGTTCCAGCGCATGATGGCAAGTCGCGGCGGCCGCACCGAGCCTTGCGAAACGCCGAGCAGCGCGCCCATGCCGAACTCGCCCATCTCCTTCTCGGTGAGAATCTCGACCTCGACGCCGAGCGATTCGAGCGCCCTGGCGCGGGCGGCGAATTCGACGGGGCCAAGCACATTGGCCGGCTCGTTGACGAGATCGCGCGCCAGGCAAACGCCCTCGGCCACCGCCTTCGCCGCCGCATAGGCGGTGGTCGCGGCGCTTGCGGCGGTGGTGACGATGGTCACCTTGACGGTCTTTTCGGCCGGCTTGTCGTCCTCGTCCTTCTTTTTCGTCTTGTAGGCGTCGAAGGCATAGCCGCGCAGATGCAGGCCAAGCGCGAAATCGGCGGCCTGTTCGCCGGTCACGGTCAAGCCCGGCGCATCGAGGAAGATAGCGGCCGACGTCGCCTTGCCAAGCCTGGAGGCAGCGATGCCGCCGGCGCGCAGCCAGTCATGGGCGGTCAGATCGGCGCCCTTTCCGAGGCCGACGACCAGCAGCCTGTCAACCGGCGAGCCCTGCGGCGCGATGATATCCAGCACGCCCATGGATTTCGCCTTGAAGCCCGCGACCTCGGCCGCCTTGGCGTAAACGCCGGCCGGATCGACGGCGCTCGCGGCGGCCGGTGCCGGGCCGTCGGCCAGTTTCAGGGCAATCGCCGTCTCACCGTTGAGGGCTGCGGACGGGGCAAAATTCACGTCGAAAGTCACGGACATCGATTCTCCACCGGGATAGGCCACAAGATTGTGCCCGATCTTTGCGGGCAATGCCGGCACAAGGCAAGCCTCATACGAGCATGACCGAATTGGCACACCGTCAAAATATCGTGGGCCGTGACGGAAATTTGACCAGGGGCCTGTCGCCATTCCCTTTCGAAGCGCGTAGAGAGAGGGCGTCGCGACAGCGCCCTTTGGATGGCTTGGACAAACATATAAAGACAGGCATGAAGCTTCTCGAGTCCTATATAATGCGTCGGGTGATCCAGATGTTCCTGGTAGCGTTGCTGCCGGTGCTGGCGATCATCTGGACGACGCAGGTGCTCAACCGAATCAACCTGGTGACCGACAACGGTCAGTCGGTCGGTTCGTTCATGAAGCTCGCCACGCTGATCCTGCCGACCATCATTCCCATCGTGCTGCCTTTCGCGGCCGTCATCGGCGTCAGCCAGACGCTGACCTCGATGAACAACGATTCCGAGCTGACGGTCATCGAGGCGGCCGGCGCCTCGCGCTGGACGATCATACGGCCGGTGATCATCCTGGCCGGCGTGCTCAGCCTCTTTTCCTTCACCATCGACAACCTGATCGAGCCGAAGGTACGCGTCGCCGCCCGCGAGATGGTGGCGGCGACCTATGCGGATCTGCTTTCTTCCGTCATCGAGGAAAAGACCTTCCGCCGCGTCGAGGACGGTCTCTACATCCAGATTTCCGAGCGTCATTCCGGCCGCGTCCTGAAGGGCCTGCTGGTCGCCGATTCGCGCGATCCGGCCTTCGATCTCATTTATTATGCGCGCGAGGGCGCGGTGAATGCCGAGGGCACGGCGCTGATCATGCATGACGGCGAGGTCCACCGCAAAATCCCCGGCGGCAACGTCTCGATCATCCGCTTCGACTCCTATTCCTTCGATCTTTCGGACCTGACGCAGAGCCGCGGCCAGACGACGCTGAGGCCGGGCGACCGTAGCCTGGCCTATCTGCTCAATCCCGACCCCGACGACAAGAACGTGCGGGAAGATCCCGGCGCCTATCGCGCCGAGTTGCATCGCCGCTTGACGGAATGGAGCTTTCCGCTGCTGTTCAGCCTCGTGGCGCTGGTGATCGCCGGCGATGCGCGCTCGCATCGCGACGCGCGCCTGCATCCGCTGATCTCGGCGCTGAGCATCAGCTTCCTGTTGCGCTGGGCCTCGTTCTACAGCGCCAACCAGGCGGAAAGCCGGCCGTTCTTCATTCTCATCATGTATGCGGTGCCGCTGATCGCTGGCGGTTGTCTCATCTATCTCCTGATGGCGCATCGCAAGCTGAAGATTCCCGCGAGCGTGACCCGCCTCAGCTCCGAAGCCTGGCAGCAGGCACTCAAGCTGCGCAAGGACGATGCCGCCAAGGGAGGCCAGTCGTGATCCTCTCGACCCTCGGGCGCTATTTTCTGAAGCGCTATCTGCTGACCATGTTCTGGTTCCTGATCGGCGTCGCCTCGATCGTCTTCCTGATCGATTTCTCCGAGACGTCGGGGCGCATGTCTGGGCTGACCGGCTACAGCCTGTTCGGCGTCTTCCTGATGACGCTGCTGCGCCTGCCGCTCATCCTGCAGCAGACGATCCCGTTTATTGCACTGTTCGTCGGCATGACGGTGCTGATCAGCCTCAACCGCCGCTACGAACTGGTGGTGACGCGCGCCGCCGGCGCCTCCGTCTGGCAGTTCATGTCGCCCTTCGTGGTCGGGGCGCTGCTCACCGGCCTCGCCACCACCTTCGCGCTGAACCCGCTTGCGGCCTGGGGCCAGCGGAAAGCGCTGGCGGTCGAAGCGGAATGGCGCACGCGCTCCGGCTCGCCCGCCGCATCAGCCCTGCCCTGGATCCGCCAGATCAGCGACGGCGACGATACCGTGATCGGCGGACGGGTCATCCTGGAGGACGGAACGCTGCTGGTCGATGCCGTGGTTCTGCACTTCGGCGCCGATGGCCGGATCGTCTCGCGGCAGGACGCAAGCTCGGCAAAATTGCAAGATGGTTACTGGTTGCTTAAGGACGTGACGGAGACGCGGCCGGGCGAAATCTCAACCCGGCACAGCACTGCCCAGGTTCGAACCAATCTCAAGCCGGAATTCGTTCAGCAACGGATGACGCAGCCGGAAACCGTTGCTTTTTATGATCTTTCTAACAAAATTTCAGTTGCGCGCGCCTTCGGCGTTTCAACCAAGGCGCTCGAAACCCAGTTTCACTCGCTCTTGTCGATGCCGCTGCTTCTGGTGGCGATGACAATGATCGCTGCAACCGTTTCGCTCAAGTTCAGCCGTTTCGCACAATCGCGTTCGGTGATTCTGGGTGGAATCATTTCAGGCTTCGTGCTTTATGTTGTGACCGTGCTTGTGAAAGCTTTCGGAAGCAGCGGGGTGGTGCCTCCGTTCATCGCGGCCTGGATTCCGGTTGTCGTGGCGCTGGCACTCGGGGCAACGATTCTGCTGCATCAGGAGGATGGCTAGTGGCGGTAAGCAACCGCAAAACGATCAGGCGGCTCACGGCTGTCCTGCTGACAGGTGTGTCCGTATGTGCGTATCTGAGCACCACGGCTTACACAGCCTATGCACAGTCGCGTCTTCAATCGCTTGAACCCAATATTCCGGCCGACTCCAAGCTGATGCTCTCGGCCAACGAACTCGTCTACGACAAGGATGCGGAGCGGATTTCCGCCGTCGGCGGCGTGCAGATCAATTATGCCGGCTACAAGATGGTCTCGCAGCGCGTCGAGTACAACCAGAAGACCGGCCGCATGACCGCCATCGGCAACATCGAGCTGGTCGAGCCCAACGGCACGCGGCTTTATGCCGAGACGCTCGACGTCACCGACAATTTCGCCAACGGCTTCCTCAATGCGCTGCGCATCGAGACGACCGACAATACGCGCCTGGCCGCCGAGAGCGCCGAGCGGATCGACGGCCGCGACATGGTGCTGAACAACGGCGTCTATACCGCCTGCCTGCCCTGCGCCAAGCACCCGGAACGGGCACCCTTCTGGCAGGTGAAGGCCCAGCGCATGGTGCAGAACGGCGAAAAACATACGATTCGCCTGGAGCATGCCCGCTTCGAACTGCTCGGCCACCCGATCGCCTGGATTCCGGTGCTGGAAGTGCCGGACCAGACAGTGAAGCGCAAATCCGGTTTCCTGTTCCCGCGCATGTCGCAGGCCCAGAACCTCGGCTTCGGCCTGACAGTCCCCTATTATTACGTCATTTCCAACAGCCAGGATCTGACGGTCAGCGGCACCGGCTATACCAAGCAGGGTTTCCTGCTCGACGCCGAATATCGCCAGCGGCTGGAAAACGGCACCTTCTCGGTGCGCGCCGCCGGCATCAGCCAGATGAACGAGGACACCTTCTCTCCCGGCACTTCGGATTCGGAAGTGCGCAGCCGCGGCCTGATCCAGTCGAAGGGCGCCTTCCAGATCAATCCGCGCTGGGCTTTCGGCTGGGACGTCATGGCGCAGACCGACAACAATTTTTCGCGCACCTACGAGTTGAACGGCGATGAATACGTTCACACCAGCACCGCCTATCTGACCGGTCTCGGCAAGCGCAACAGCTTCGACATGCGCGCCTTTTACTTCGACATCCAGGATGCGTCGCTGACGAGCGCGGATGAAGAGAAGCAGGCGATCGCCGCGCCGGTCATCGACTACAGCTATTATGCGCCGCAGCCGGTCCTCGGCGGCGAGTTGTCGATCGACATGAACTTCACCAACATCTATCGCAATCGCGCCGATGTCTACTCGGTCGACGGCTTCGATCGCTTCCGCGGTCTCGACGGGCGCATGGCGCGCATGTCGACGGAAGCGGAATGGAAACGCACCTTCGTCACCCCCGGCGGGTTGTTGCTGACGCCGATCCTGGCGCTGCGCGGCGATGTCATGAACGTCGACATGACCGCGCCGAACCTGATCGACCCCGCGAATTATGTCTATACCGGCGGTTTCGAGGGCAGCGATGCCAATACGCGCGGCATGGCCACGGCTGGCCTGGAAGCGCGCTATCCCTTCCTGATCTCGACCAGCAACAGCACGCATGTGATCGAACCCATCGCCCAGATCTTCATGCGCCCTGACGAACCTCTGGCCGGCATGCTGCCGAACGAGGATGCGCAGAGCTTCGTCTTCGACGCCACCAACCTGTTCGAGCGTGACAAGTTCTCCGGCTTCGATCGCATCGAGGGCGGCACGCGCGCCAATATCGGCCTGCGCTATACCGGCAGCTTCGACAACGGCTATACGCTGAACGGCATTTTCGGCCAATCGTACCAGCTTGGCGGCAAGAACTCGTTCGCCACCGACGATCTCGTCTATGCCGGCGCCAATTCCGGCCTGGAAGACGATGTTTCCGACTTCGTCGGCATGATCGGCGCCACCACGCCCTTCGGCCTGTCGCTTGCCGCCACCAGCCGCTTCGACAAGGACAATTTCGAGCCGATGCGCACCGGCACGACCATCGGCTATGGCAACGATCGCTTCCAGACGAGCCTGACCTACACCCATATCGAGCCGCAGCCGAAATACGGCTCGACGGAAGTCAACTCGGAACTGCAGACATCCGGCAGGGTCAAGCTGACCCAATATGTCTCGGTTTACGGCTCCCTGACCTGGGATCTGAACAACGACGTCGTCAGCCGCCGCAGCGTCGGCTTCACCTATGAAGACGAATGCACGATCTTCTCGCTCGGCTTTACCGGCAAGAGCGACGTTGCCAACACCGCCGCCAACGACTGGACCGTCGCGGCAAGGCTCAGCTTCCGCACGCTCGGCGACATCCGCATCGGCGACTGATCCGCCATTCCGCCTGAATTGCGCGACGGGCCCGCTTGGGGCCCGTTTGCGTTCGGCTATGAAAATGGCGCGCCGGTCATTGTTTTGCCGCGAGGATTGCGCATGTGACCCCGTATATTGTAAAGTCCCGCCAAAATTTCGGGGGGCTGCGACAGCATCTGTCCACCCGCAGAAGCGAGGAAAATTCATGATATCCGCATGCAAACCGATGCTCGCCCTGATGTTCGGCGCCGCGGCCCTGGCTCTGGCCGTGGTGGCAGATCCGGCGCCGCGCGCGGCCTTCGCCGCCACCAGCCAGGTCAGCATCACGGTCAATAAGGCCGTCATTACCAATGGCGACATCGCCCGGCGCGTCGCGTTCCTACGTCTGCAGCGCCAGAAGGGCGATCTGAACAAGCTGGCCAAGGAGCAACTCGTCGAGGAATCGCTCAAGCGCCAGGAAATCGCCCGCGCCGGCATGTCGGTTTCGACCCAGGACGTCGATGCCGCCTTCGCCCGCTTCGCGGCCAGCAATAAGCTGTCCGTGCCGCAGATGACGCAGATCATCGAAAAGGCCGGCGTCGGTGTCGACCATTTCAAGGCGTATATCGCGGTGTCGATGAGCTGGCCGCGCGTGCTCAACAGCCGCTCCAGCGGTGGCATGTCGAACCAGGAAGCCGTAACCCGCATGCTGCAGAGCAAGGAAAAGCCGGTTACCACCGAATATGTGCTGCAGCAGGTGATCTTCGTCGTGCCCGCCTCCAAGAAGGGCATCACCGGCAAGCGCAAGGCCGAGGCGGAAGCCTCGCGCGCCAAGTTCCCCGGCTGCGAGCAGGCGAAGGTGTTCGCCGCGACGATGAAGGACGTTTCGATCCGCAGCCTCGGCCGCGTCCTCGAGCCCGAATTGCCCGCCGACTGGAAGCCTTTGATCGAGAAGGCCAATGGCGTGACCACCGGCACCCGCGTCACCGAGCGCGGCGTCGAATATCTGGCGATCTGCAACAAGCGTCAGGTCAATGACGACTACGCCGCCGAAGTCGTGTTCCGCGCCGAAGATCTCGGCAAGGAAAAGAACGGCAAGAATCCGCGCGAGGAAAAATACCTCGACGACCTGCGCAAGAAGGCCCGCATCGTCTATTACTGATCCGAGATGACGATGCCACCCCTCGCCTTGACCCAGGGCGACCCCGCTGGGGTCGGCCCCGACATTACGCTGGCCGCCTGGGAAAACCGGGCGGCGCTGAACCTGCCGCCCTTCCTCTATCTCGGCGATCCCGACGTGCTGGCCGCCCGTGCGAAAACGCTCGGGCGCGATGTGCCGTTGCGCGAGGCCGACCCGGCAAGCGCCGCGGCCATCTTCGCCGATGCCCTGCCCGTCCTGCCGATCGCGGCCGGTGCGACCGTCACGCCCGGCCAGCCGGATTCGAAGACGGCACGCGGCACTATCGCCGCCATCGAGATGGCGGTCGCGCTGACCATCGGTGGGCAAACCGCTGCCGTCGTCACCAATCCCATCGCCAAGGCGGTGCTGTATGAGGCCGGCTTCGCTTTTCCCGGACATACGGAATTCCTGGCCGACCTCGCCACGCGCGCCATCGGCAAGCCGCTGTTGCCGGTCATGCTGCTCGCCGGCCCAAAACTGCGGGCCGTGCCGGTCACCATCCACATCGCGCTGAGCGCGGTGCCCGCGGCGCTGACGACCGAGCTGATCCTCGACACCTGCCGCATCGCCCATGCCGACCTGCGCGACCGTTTCGGCATCGCCGCGCCGCGGCTGGCGATCTCTGGCCTCAATCCCCATGCCGGCGAGAACGGCACGATGGGGCGCGAGGACGACGCCGTCATCCGCCCGGCGATTGCCGCGCTGCAAGCCGAGGGCATCGATGCGCGGGGGCCGCTGCCGGCCGACACCATGTTCCACGATGCGGCGCGCGCCACCTATGACGTCGCCATCTGCATGTATCACGACCAGGCGCTGATTCCCGCCAAGGCGCTGGGTTTCGACGATTCGGTCAATGCCACGCTCGGCCTGCCCTTCATCCGCACCTCGCCGGACCATGGCACCGCCTTCTCGCTGGCCGGCACCGGCGCGGCCAAGGCCGACAGCCTGATCGCGGCGTTGCGGCTTGCCGGCGAACTGGCCGCCACATCGAAGAAGGAAGGCTGATGGCCGCTTTGGACGGACTACCGCCGCTGAGGGATGTCATCCAGCGGCACGGGCTCGACGCGCGCAAGGCGCTCGGCCAGAATTTTCTGCTCGATCTCAACCTGACCCAGAAGATCGCCCGCACCGCCGGCCCTTTGGAGGGCGTGACGGTGTTCGAGGTGGGACCGGGACCGGGCGGGCTGACGCGCGCCATCCTGGCGCTGGGCGCCAAGAAGGTGATCGCCGTCGAGCGCGACGCGCGCTGCCTGCCGGCGCTCGCCGAAGTCGCCGACCATTATCCCGGCCGGCTGGAAGTGATCGAAGGCGATGCGCTCAAGACGGATTTCGAGGCTTTGGCGCCGGAAGGCCCGGTGCGCATCATCGCCAACCTGCCCTACAATGTCGGCACGCAGTTGCTGGTCAACTGGCTGCTGCCGAAAGAGTGGCCGCCGTTCTGGCAATCGCTGACGCTGATGTTCCAGAAGGAAGTCGGCCAGCGCATCGTCGCCCGCGAGGACGACGACCATTACGGCCGCCTGGGCGTACTCTGCGGCTGGCGCACACGGGCGCATATGGCCTTCGACGTGCCGCCGCAGGCGTTTACGCCGCCGCCCAAGGTGACCTCATCCGTCGTGCATCTGACGCCGAACCCCGAGCCGCTGCACTGCGATGTGGCGAAGCTGGAGCGCGTGACCCAGGCCGCCTTCGGCCAGCGCCGCAAGATGCTGCGCCAGAGTGTCAAATCCCTCGGCGGCGAAGCGCTGCTGACCAAGGCCGGCATCGATCCGCAGCGGCGGGCCGAGACGCTGTCGGTCGAGGAATTCGTGACGCTGGCGAATTGTCTTTGAGACAGGCTGGGGGCAAGCGCCCCCCATCTGCCCTTCGGGCATCGTCTCCCTAGGGGAGAAGAGTTGCCGCAACGGCTATACTTCTCTTTTCCAATAGCAGACGTTGATAGAATGCGGCATTCACCGCAAGAGGGACCGACGCCCTACTTCAGATCCGGTTCTTCTTCCAGAAGCTGCTGCACGAAACCGCCCATGCCGAGGCGGCGGGTGCGTTTCAGGCGCTCGGCCTTGACGATGGACTGCACGGCGTCGAAGGCCGAGTTCAGGTCGTCGTTGATGATGACGTAATCGTATTCTTCCCAATGGCCGATTTCGGCGCGGGAATTGATCAGCCGGGTGCGGATAACCTCTTCCGAGTCCTCGGCGCGGCGGTGCAGGCGCGATTGCAGCTCGGTCATGGTCGGCGGCAGCACGAAGATCGAGACGACGTCGCTCGCCATCTTCTCCTGAAGCTGCTCGGCGCCCCGCCAGTCGATGTCCAACAGCATGTCGCGGCCCTCGGCCATGGCGGCCTCGACCGGCTCGCGCGGCGTGCCGTAGAAATTGCCGTGCACCTCGGCCCATTCCAGCAGCGAGTTGGAATCGCGCAACCGCTCGAATTCACGGGCCGAGACGAAATGATAATGCACACCGGCGATTTCGCTGGGGCGGCGCTGGCGGGTGGTGACGCTGACCGACAGGCCGATGCCCTTGTCGGTTTCCAGCAGCGTGCGCGCGATCGTCGACTTGCCGGCGCCGGAGGGCGATGAAATCACCAGCATCAGGCCACGGCGGGCAATCGGGACTAGGTTGGCGCTTGTCGCGGCACTCATGGTTTACTCCAGATTCTGAACCTGTTCGCGGAACTGATCGATGACCACTTTCAGCTCGATGCCGGCCGCCGTCACGGCCGCCGAATTCGATTTCGAACAGATGGTATTCGATTCCCGGTTAAATTCCTGTGCCAGGAAATCCAGCTTGCGACCGACCGGCCCGCCCCTGGCGATCAGTTCGCGAGCAGCGGCGACATGGGACGTCAGCCGGTCGATCTCCTCGCGCAGGTCGGCCTTGGTGGCGAGCACGGCGGCCTCCTGATGCAACCGGTCGCGATCCAGCGACGGCGCGGCCTCCAGCAGCGCGGCGACCTGGGCGGTCAGGCGCCGGGCGATCTCTTCCGGCGTGCGCGACGGATCCTGTTCGACGGTCGCAGCCAATTCGGCGATTTTCGCGATCTGGCCTTGCAGCAGGCCGGCCAGCGTCTCGCCCTCGCGGCGGCGCATGTCGCCGAGATCGGCAAGGGCGGCCGCGAAGCCATCGAGAATGGCGGCATCGCGACTTTCTGTCTCGGCCGTATCTTCCTCAACCTCACGAAAATCGACGATGCCGCGGATCGACAGCAGGCTATCGAGGCGCAGCGGCGCCGAGTCGATCAAGTCGCCGAGTTCGCCGCGCAGGGTCAAAAGGGCCGCCAGCGCGTCGCGATTGATAACGGCGGCGAGCGGCGCGTCGCTGGCCGAGACGCTCAGAGACACCTGCATGTTGCCGCGCGAAAAGGCTTCCGACAACAGGCGGCGAACATCGGCTTCCAGCCGCTCGAAGCCCGGCGGCAGGCGCAGGCGGAAATCCAGCCCCTTGCCGTTGACGGAGCGCAGCTCCCATACCCAGCGATAACGGCCGACCGTTCCCTCGCGCCGCGCAAAGCCGGTCATGGACTGCAAAGACATGGAAACCCCTGGTGTTTGTTTTGTCGCAGTTCCGGACGCAAAACCGCTGCACACTTTTGCTGGAATTGCTAGTTCGTCGTTTTCTTCTTGCCGGAAGCCGGCGTGGCGGTCGGGTCGGCCTGATCGGCGGGCTGGCCGTCGACGGCGACGTTCGGATCGCCGCCACGGTCGGCCTCCAGCTTGCGCCAGCGGCGGACATTGGCGTTGTGCTCGTCCAGCGTCGCCGCGAACACATGGCCGCCGGTGCCATCCGCCACAAAATAGAGGTCTTCGGTGCGCCAGGGATTGGCGACGGCTTCCAGCGCCGCACGGCCGGGATTGGCGATCGGCGCCGGTGGCAGGCCCTTGATCTTGTAGGTATTGAACGGCGTGTCCTTCTGCAGGTCGGACTGGTAGATCGGCCGGTCGGCGGGCTTGCCGTCACCGCCGAACAGGCCGTAGATCACCGTTGGGTCGGATTGCAGGCGCATGCCGCGCGCCAACCGGTTGATGAAGACCGAAGCCACGTGGGCGCGCTCGTCGGCCTTGCCGGTCTCCTTCTCGACGATGGAGGCGAGCGTGACGAAATCCTCCTTCGACTTGATCGGAACGCTGGCATCGCGCTTGTCCCAGATCTGGTCGATCAGCTTTTCCTGCGCCGCCAGCATCTGCTCGACGATCTCGCCGCGCTTGGTGCCGCGCGAGAATTTATAGGTATCGGGACGCAGGCTGCCTTCGGCGGGCATGTCGTTCGGCACCTCGCCTTCGAGCACGGGATCGTCGGCGAGACGGCGATACATCTGGCGCACCGTCAAGCCCTCGGGGAAGGAGATGGAATAGAGGATCGACTTGCCGGATTTCAGCAGCTCCATGATTTCCTTCATGGAGGCGCCGGCCTTGATCTCGTATTCGCCGGCCTTCAGCGATTCGTTGTCCTTGAGATAGGTCGCGGTCATATAGCGGAAGATACGCCCGTCGGAGACGATGTCGTTGCGCTCCAGGCTGGAGGCGATCTCGGCCAAGCCCGCGCCGTTGCGCACGATGAAATTGGTGTTGGTTTCCAGCGGCCCCGGCGCCTGATAGGTGGAGACGGCATAATAGAATGCGAAGACCGCGGCGGCCGAGACGAACACGACCAGCGTCATCAGGAAATTCAGGAAAATCACCAGCTGGCTGCGCGCCTTGCGCGAGCGGCGCGGCGGATCGGGAACCCGCTCCGGCCGAAGCGCCTCGTTGGCGGATTTGGGAATGATCGGACCCTTGGCGCCCGAAGCACCGTCCCGGCCGAAACCCGTTTCGCCATTCTGGTTCGTATCGCTCACCGGCAATCCTCTTCATTTCGCATCGGCGGTGTTTGGCTAACCAATGCGGCAAAAAACAGGTTCAGGAAGCGACCGCGCCGCTCCAGGCAATCGTGACCAAAACGGCCCGCCCTCTTTTGAAAAGCAATTCCGGCAAAACCGCTCTACGCTTTTGCCGGGAAATCTTTGCAGGGCCAACCGTCAGTTCTGATAGCGGCGGAGCACCAGCGATGCGTTGGTGCCGCCGAAGCCGAAGGAATTCGACACGGCAACGTTCACCTCGCGCTCCCGCGCCTTGTGCGGCACCAGATCGATGGCCGTCTCGCGCTCGGGATTGTCGAGGTTGAGGGTCGGCGGCACGATGTTGTCGCGAATGGCGAGCGTGGCGAAAATGGCCTCGATCGCGCCCGCCGCGCCCAGCAGATGGCCGGTGGCTGACTTCGTCGAGGACATGGAGATGCGCGCGGCGGCGTCGCCGACCAGGCGCTCGACGGCGCCGAGCTCGATGGTATCGGCCATGGTCGAGGTGCCGTGGGCGTTGACATAGTCGATATCGGCAGGCGTCAGGCCGGCGCGCTTCAACGCCATGGCCATGCAGCGATAGGCGCCGTCGCCGTCCTCGGACGGCGCGGTGATGTGGTAGGCGTCGCCCGAGAGGCCGTAGCCGACCACTTCGGCGTAGATCTTCGCACCGCGCGCCAGCGCATGCTCCAGCTCCTCGAGGACGACGATTCCAGCGCCCTCGCCCATGACGAAACCGTCGCGGTCCTTGTCATAGGGGCGCGAGGCCTTTTGCGGGTCGTCGTTGTGCTGGGTGGAGAGTGCCTTGCAGGCGGCGAAACCGGCCAGCGAAATGCGGCAGATCGGCGATTCCGCGCCGCCGGCGACCATGACGTCGGCGTCACCCAGGGCAATCAGCCGGGCGGCGTCGCCGATGGCGTGCGCGCCGGTCGAGCAGGCGGTGACGACCGCGTGATTGGGACCGCGCAGCTTGTGGCGGATCGAAACCTGGCCCGAGACGAGATTGATCAGCCGGCCGGGAATGAAGAAAGGCGAAATGCGGCGCGGCCCCTTGTCGCGCAGCGTATAGCCAGCCTCAACAATGCCTTCGAGGCCGCCGATGCCCGAGCCGATCAGCACGCCGGTGGCGATCTGGTCCTCGTCGGTCTCAGGATGCCAGTTGGCGTCGGCGAGCGCCATATCGGCGGCGGCCATGCCGTAGATGATGAAGGGATCGACCTTGCGCTGCTCCTTCGGCTCCATCCAGTCATCGGCATTGTAGGTGCCGTCGGAACCGTCGCCCACAGGAATACGGCAGGCAATCTTGGCAGGCAGATCCTCGACTTCGAATTCAGTGACGAGTCGGGCGCCGTTTTGCCCTGCGAGCAGGCGAGACCATGTCACCTCCGTTCCGCATCCCAAAGGAGATACCATACCGGTACCGGTGATCACGACACGTCTCATCGTCCGTCAGCCCACCCTATAATTCAACGTATTCTTATGAAGAGAAATGCCCGGAAGACCGGGCAAAACGGGGCGAACCGGACAAGGGTCCGCCCGCGGAATCCTGAGAAGGATTCGATATCAGGCCTGGGCCTTCTCGATGAACTTGACGGCATCGCCGACGGTCAGGATCGAGTCTGCGGCGTCGTCCGGGATTTCGACGCCGAATTCTTCTTCGAACGCCATGACCAACTCGACGGTGTCGAGCGAATCCGCACCGAGATCGTCGATGAAGCTGGCGCCTTCGACAACCTTCTCGGCGTCAACGCCCAGATGATCAACCACAATTTTCTTAACGCGTTCTGCGATATCGCTCATGTCGGTTTCCTCGACCTTTGACTTCACCAGAATGCCGTTATGGCATCCGTACCCTGCTCTTGGCCTGCGGCGCCGAAAAGGCGCCCGGCAAACCGTTCATCCCCGTCGTCCCGTAGCGGTCCGGTCGCTGCGAAAGTCGAACCGGTCACGCCTGTTCGCGGGGCGACTGTTCACAGTCATGGCCCGCTTAACACGGTTTAAGGCCGCCGCAAAGCCAGAAAATCGTCGGCTATGGGCTTGGTCAACATGCATTTTAGCTGCATTCGACCAAATCGCCCATGCACGCCTCAGATCATCGCCATGCCGCCGTTGACGTGGATCGTCTGGCCGGTGACGTAGCTTGCCTCGTTCGAGGCCAGGTAGAGCACGGCCGACGAGACTTCGGCGCCGGTGCCCATCCGTTTCATCGGGATGGCGCCCAGGATGGCGTCTTTCTGCTTGTCGTTCAGCTTGCCGGTCATGGCGCTTTCGATGAAGCCGGGGGCGACGCAGTTGACCGTCACGTTGCGGGTGGCGATTTCCTGGGCCAGCGACTTGGAAAAGCCGATCATGCCGGCCTTGGAGGCGCAATAGTTCGCCTGGCCGGGATTGCCGGTGACGCCGACGACCGAGGTGATGTTGACGATGCGGCCGAAGCGGCGGCGCATCATCGGATGCGCCAGTTCGCGCGTCAGGCGGAAGACGGCCGTCAGGTTGACTTCGAGCACGCTGTCCCAGTCCGCATCGCTCATGCGCACGAACAGGCCGTCCTTGGTGATGCCGGCATTGTTGACGAGGA
>ERZ778022.2316-NODE-2316-length-20535-cov-3.963232_pt1 | contig 20535 bp, 21 predicted proteins | sample MGYA00375752_ERZ778022 | MGnify/ENA primary metagenome ERZ778022 (study PRJEB29350, sample SAMN05389826) | bioreactor metagenome | isolation source: Thiocyanate bioreactor | place: South Africa: University of Cape Town | collected 2014-04-04 ... | reverse complement strand
GACCGGCCTGGGTGAAAGCCACCAGCGCGCTTTCCAGCGACCAGACGATCATGGCCGCCAGGCTGGCCCAGCGATGGCCGAAATAGATCGCCACCCCCAGGAAGATCAGGATCAGCGCGTCGCGCAGCCCCTCAAGACCCGCGCCGCCCCATTGCGCCCAGGCCATGGCGAGCAGCGCCGCGCCGGTCAGAAACAGAAAGCTGATGCCGCGCGCCGATTCATGCAGGCCCAGATCGCGATAGCGGTCGAGTTGGACGCGCATCTCCTGCGGCGCGATGCGCCACCACAAAAGCCAGTTGAGCGGGGCCGTCATGGCGCCAGACTAGCGTCCGGTGCTGAAGGCTTTGCTAGCGGCGTTGGTTACCGCGCCCCTAGCGGGCCAGTTCCACCACATCCAGCAGCGACTCCTGCACGGCGGGGATTTCCAGCCGCAGGTGATTGTTGCCGATGCCGGTCAGCAGGCCGATCTGGTCGTCCGGCGTCACCGAAGCTCCGATGGAGGGGGTGCGTCCCGAATAGGGATTGAGGTCTTCGCCGCGCACCGCCGAGGACCCCAGATACACCCAGGCGCCGTTATCGGGATAGAGGAAGCCCGCCATGCGCTGGCTGCCGTTGAGCTTTTCCAGCACCAGGCCGCCGTTATAGGGACGGATGCGGCAGTGGAACCACTGGTCGTAGACCATATAGGGCGCCATGCGGCCCAGCTTCATCTGGCGGCAGCGCCAGTTGCCCAGCATGGCGCGGGCCGGAACCGAGCGGCCCTCGGCATTCATCACCCGGGCCATGGCGCGCCAGTCGCCGCGCCCGCCCACGCCGGATTGCGCCTCGGCAATGGCGCGGTCGCGGATCTGCGGCAACTGCACCAGGCGGTCGATATCGGCGGGAGAGGCTTGTTGCTGCCAGTTGGCGAAAGCCGGTGGAGCGGCCAGCGTCAGCGCGACCGCAAGAAATACGTCATGAATCCGCACGCCCATCGGGATGCTCCTGGCCATTGTCCCGTGGTGTCCACCCGTTCAGATCCGCGGTCGGCGGCATACCGACCACGTTGAAACCGGCATCGACGAAATGAATTTCGCCGGTGACACCACCTGCCAGGTCACTAAGCAAATACAGTGCCGCGCCGCCGACATGGTTAAGCTCCACGGTTTTCTTGAGCGGCGCATGAGCCTTGTTCCATTTGAAGACGGTGCGGGCGTCGCCCACCGCCGCGCCCGCCAGGGTGCGCATCGGACCGGCGGAAATGGCGTTGACGCGGATGCCGTCGCGGCCCAGATCGGCCGCCAGATAGCGCACACTGGCTTCCAGCGCCGCCTTGGCCACGCCCATCACATTGTAGTTGGGCATGACGCGCTGCGCCCCCAGATAGGTCAGCGTCACCAGCGACCCGCCCCCGGTCATCAGCGCGGCGGCGCGCTGGGCGACCGCCGTGAAGGAATAACACGAGATTTCCAGGCTCTTGGTGAAGTTGGCGCGGCTGGTATCGACATAGCGGCCCTTCAGTTCCTCGCGGTCGGAAAAGGCCAGGGAATGCACCAGGAAATCCAGGCCGCCCCATTCCTTCTTCAGATGCGCGAAGACCGCGTCCAGCTGCTCGTCGCTTTCCACATCGGCGGGCAGCACGATCCCGCTGCCGATGGAAGCGGCCAGCGGCGCCAGGCGCTTTTTCTGGGCGTCGCCCTGATAGGTGAAGGCGACCTCCGCGCCATTGGCGGCCAGTGTCTGGGCGATGCCCCAGGCGATGGAATGGTCGTTGGCGACGCCCATCACCAGGCCTTTTTTGCCCTTCATCAGCCCGCCGGGCTGGGCCATGTGTCCCGTTTTCGTCTCAGCCAAGATGTCCTCGCGGGGCGTGTTCTGTTTCATGATGGGACATCACTGTTCGAAACGCTGGAACACCAGCGAGGCATTGGTGCCGCCAAAGCCGAAGCTGTTGGACAGCGCGGTGTTGATCCGCGCATTGTCGATGCGCTGGCGCACGATGTTGGCGCCCGCCACCGCCGGGTCCAGTTCCACGATATTGGCGCTTTCGCAGATGAAGCCGTTCTGCATCATCAGCAGGGTATAGATCGCCTCATGCACGCCCGCCGCGCCCTGACTGTGGCCGGTGAGCGACTTGGTGGCGCTGATCGCGGGGGTTTTGTCGCCGAACACCGCCTTGATGGCGTTGATTTCGGGAATGTCGCCCACCGGCGTGGAGGTGGCGTGGGGATTGATGTAATCCACCGGCCCCTTCACATCCTTCAGCGCCATCCGCATACAGCGCACCGCGCCTTCGCCCGAGGGGGCCACCATGTCGGCGCCGTCGGCGGTGGCGCCATAGCCCACGATCTCGGCATAGATCTTCGCGCCCCGCGCGCGCGCGTGCTCCAGTTCTTCCAGCACCAGGATGCCGCCGCCACCGGAAATCACGAAGCCGTCGCGGTTCAGGTCATAGGCGCGCGAGGCGCTTTCGGGCGAGGCGTTATACTTGGACGACATGGCGCCCATCGCGTCGAACAGTTCCGACAGGGTCCAGTCCAGCTCCTCGCCGCCGCCCGCGAACATGATGTCCTGCTTGCCCCACTGAATCAGCTCATAGGCGTTGCCGATGCAGTTGGCCGAGGTCGAACAGGCGCTGGAGATCGAATAATTATAGCCCTTGGTCTTGAACCAGGTGGACAGGTTGGCGCTGACCGTGGAGGACATCGCCTTGGGCACCGCGAAGGGGCCCACGCGCTTGGGCGAATTGTTCTGGCGGGTGATGTCGGCGGCGGCCACGATAGCCTTGGTCGAAGGCCCGCCCGAGCCCGCGATCAGTCCGGTGCGCGGATGGGACACCAGATCCTCGCCCAGCCCCGCATCGGCGATGGCCTGGTTCATCGCCACCCAGCAATAACCGGCGCCGTCGCCCTGGAATCGGCGGGCGCGGCGGTCCACCACCTCGTCGAGATTGATCTTCAGGCTGCCATGCACCTGGCTGCGGAAGCCCAGGCGGATGTAATCCTCCGCCGCGACGATGCCCGAACGCGCGTTGCGAAGGCTGTCGGTGACCTCCCCGGCATTGTTGCCGATGGAGGAAACAATGCCCAGGCCGGTGACGACCACTCTTCTCATGCGATCCTCAAGTCCTGATCAGGCGGAAGCAGGCGCCGTGCCGTCGGCAAGGGCGTCGGTGAACAGGCCGACGCGCAGCCCCTTGGCTTCATAGATGACCTTGCCGTCCACCTTCATGATGCCGTCGGCGATGCCCAGCACCAGCTTGCGCATGATCACGCGCTTGAGGTTGACGATGTAGGTCACCTTCTTGGCGGTGGGCAGCACCATGCCGGTGAATTTCACTTCATCCACGCCCAGGGCGCGGCCGCGGCCCGGCCCCCCCATCCAGCCCAGGAAAAAGCCGACCATCTGCCACAGCGCATCCACGCCCAGGCAGCCGGGCATCACCGGATCGCCCTCGAAATGGCATTTGAAGAACCACAGATCGGGATGGATATCGAATTCGGCGATCACCTCGCCCTTGCCGTCGCTGCCGCCATCCTCGGTGATGGAGGTGATGCGGTCGAACATCAGCATGGGCGGCATCGGCAACTGGGCGTTGCCGGGCCCAAACAGTTCACCCTTGGCGCAGGCGATCAGGCCGTCCCTGTCAAAACTGGATTTCCGCAAGGGCTTGTCCACTGTTCTTCTTCCTTGAAAACTCAGGCGTTTCCTTGCCGGTTCCCTAGCGGAAAAGCCCGGTTGGGGGAACCCGTAAACGCCGCCCTTCTTGCTTTAGAAGGGTTCTAACGTATATCATGCACCAGTTTAGCAGGGTGAGCCCCCGGGCCCAACCCGTATGAGGATCCGTCCATGGTCAAAAGCGCTCGCGACTCCGTGGCCGACCAGGCCACACTGCGCCTGCGTCAGCATGGCCTGCGCCCCACCCGGCAGCGGGTGGAACTGGCCGGCATCCTGTTCCGCGATTGTGACCGGCATGTCACCGCCGAAAGCCTGCATGATGAAGTCAGCGGCGCGGGCGTGAAAGTGTCGCTGGCCACGGTCTACAACACCCTGCACCAGTTCACCGAGGCGGGCCTGCTGCGCCAGGTGATCGTGGACGCCAGCCGCTGCTATTTCGACACCAATACCGGCAACCACCAGCATTTCTTCGTCGAGAAGGAAGGGCTGCTGATCGACATTCCGGGCGAGGCGATCGAAGTCGCCGGAGTGCCCGCGCCGCCCGACGGCCTGTCGGTGGACCGGGTGGATGTGGTCGTGCGCGTCCGCCGCGGCTGATAGTCATTCTCATAGTTTAGAATTATTCTAAATTGAGTTGACAGCCTCTGTCGGCAGGACGACTGTTTGCGCGGATGTATCCACTCTTGATCCACGCAAGGAGGCGCCGATGCCCGCACTGAAGAACACCAAGACCTGGGAAAACCTCAAGGAAGCCTTCGCCGGCGAAAGCCAGGCGAACCGCCGCTATCTGTATTTCGCGCAGAAGGCCGACGTCGAAGGTCATAACGATGTCGCCGCCGTGTTCCGCTCGACCGCGGAAGGCGAGACCGGCCATGCCCACGGCCATCTGGAATATCTGGAGGAAGTGGGCGATCCGGCCACCGGCGAGCCGATCGGCGCCACCGACGCCAACCTCAAGGCGTCCATCGCCGGCGAGACGCACGAATATACCGACATGTATCCCGGCATGGCCAAGACCGCCCGCACGGAAGGCTTTGACGAGATCGCCGACTGGTTCGAGACCCTGGCCAAGGCTGAAAAGTCCCATGCCGGCCGCTTCCAGAAGGCGCTGGATAGTCTCGGTCAATAAGTAACCCCCTCCGGTTTCAGCTTTCGCTCGCCTCCCAAAAGGTCGGCTTCGCACGCTGAAACCACCTCCCCCTCCTTGGCGCTCCGCGCCGAGGGGGAGGAAGGGTCTGTGTCTTCTTGGAGCAACACATGACCGGTGAAGGCAGTCTCGACGCACCGACCCGCCAGATCATCGACTGGACCAATCCGGATTTCGCCGATCCGGTGAAGCTGGACGAGGAGATGCGGCGGGTCTTCGACATCTGCCACGGCTGCCGCCGCTGCTTCAACCTGTGCGATTCCTTTCCGCGCCTGTTCGACCTGATCGACAACAGCCCGCAGGAAGATGTCGAGCATCTGGACAGCGCAGATTTCACGCCGGTGGTGGAGGCCTGCACCCTCTGCGACATGTGCTTCATGACCAAATGCCCCTATGTGCCGCCGCATCCCTTCATGCTGGATTTCCCGCATCTGATGCTGCGCCACCGCTTCGTCGAAGCCAAACAGGGCAAGACCGATTTCGTGCAGCGCCAGCTGGCCGAGATGGACCGCAACGGCAAGGCCGCCCGCTTCGCCGCGCCGCTGGTCAACTGGGCATCCGACACCGGCAACACGCTGACGCGCGGGGTGATGGACAAGGCCGCGCATATCGACCCCAAGGCGCCGCTGCCCAAATTCCACGCCCGCACCTTTGTCAGCGCCGCCCGGCAGCAGGACAATGACGTCAACACCGCCGCCCCCGCCCATGGCAAGCGCAAGGCGGCGCTCTATGCCACCTGCTTCGTCTACTACAACAAGCCCGATACCGGCATGGACGCCCGCGCCGTGCTGAACCATCTGGGCGTCGAGACGACGGTGGCCTATCCGGGCTGTTGCGGCATGCCCTTCCTGGAACAGGCCGAGCTGGCGCGCGTCGCCGACAATGCCCGCAAGGTGTCGGCCGAACTGGTGAAGCTGATCGACCAGGGCTATGACATCGTCGCCCTCACCGCCTCCTGCGGCCTGATGCTGAAATTCGAATGGGCGCTGATCGTGCCCGACGACGCCAATGTGAAGCGCGTCGCCGAAAACGTCTTCGACATCGACGAGTATGTGGTGGATGTGGCGAAGAAAGAGGGCCTGCCGCCGGGCCTCAATCCCCTGCCCGAAGGCGTCACCGTGCACCTGGCCTGCCATGCCCGCGCCCAGAATATGGGCCCCAAGGCGGCCGAGATGCTCAAGATGATCCCCGACACGCCGGTGGATGTGATCGAGCGTTGCAGCGGACATGGCGGCACCTTCGGCGTGGTGCGGCCGACCCATGATGTGGCGGTCAAGGTGGGCCGCCCGGTGTACCGCGCCGCCAACACCCAGGCGCGCGGCCATATCGTGTCGGACTGCCCGCTGGCCGCCCAGCACATCCTGGCCCATACCGAAACGCCCGCGCGGACGCCCGAACATCCCATCCAGATCATGGCCCGCGCCTACAGGCTGAAGGAGTGACTGCTGAAGGATCGCGTTATCGCCTCATGCTTCGACAGGCTCGGCATGAGGATTTGTGAGTTCCCTCACCCTGAGCCTGTCGAAGGGTGAGCTTCAAGGACACCGCCATGCCCGCATCGGAACGCCGGATCACCCCCGCCGACATCCTGCCCATCGCCGAATACGACCGGCAGCGCAAGGCGCTGAAGACCGGGATGCTTCCGGTCAAGAAGCTGCGCCGGGTCGAGGTCGGCCCCTTCGCCACCTTCTATTTCGAGAATTACACCACCATGTGGCTGCAGGTGCAGGAGATGCTGCGGATCGAAAAAGGCGGCGCCGAACAGATCGCAGGCGAACTGGCCGCCTACAATCCGCTGATCCCGCAAGGCCGCGAACTGATCGCCACCCTGATGCTGGAGATCGAGGACAGCGAGCGCCGCCATGCCACCCTGCTGACCCTGGGCGGGATCGAGGAAACCGTCTTCCTGGAGATCGGCGGCGACACCATCAAGGCCACCCCCACCGAATATGACGACCGCACCACGCCCGACGGCAAGACCAGCTCGGTCCACTGGCTGCGCTTTTCCCTGACCCCGGACCAGATCGCCCGCTTCCGCGACGGCCCGGACAAGGTGGTGCTGGGCGTCGGCCACAAGAATTACGGCCATATGGCGGTGCTGAACGCAGACACGCGCGCCGCGCTGGCAAAAGACTTCGCCTGAGCCCGCCCCGATGTCATTCCCACCTTGTCATTCCCGGCGAGCAGCGCTGTCAGGCGCTGCGAGGGAAGGGAATCCAACTTCGGTCCTCTGTGAAAAAGTTGGATTCCCGCTTTCGCGGGAATGACAAGAGGAGGGGCGTAAAAGCAAGTTCACCCTTCGACAAACTCAGGGTGAGGAATTCCTCATGCTGAGCCTGTCGAAGCATGAGGTCGCGAACGCTGGAGTCCAACTTTTTCGCCACCGCTCACGGCTCCTCGAAGTTGGATCCCGACTCGCGCGGCTTCGCCACTTGGCCGGGAATGACAATCAGAACTTCACCCCGCCCGCCAGAATCCGCGCGTGCAGAGCGGGCGTCAGCGGCACATAATGGCCGCTGTCCGGATCCCGCACATAGAGCGGATCGGCCAGCGCCACCGGATCGAAGCCCTCGCGCACCAGTTCCACCTTGCGCTGCTTGAAGGTGCCGGTGACCTCAAGCGCGGGCGACAGACGCAGGAAGATCGGCCAGGCATAATGCGGCAGCCGCGCCTTCAACCGCGCCGGCAGGTCGTCCAGGCTGAAGTCGCCGTCCACCACCAGGGCCGCCATGCCGGCGCGCCCGTCCATGCCCGGCACGCTGACGCCATAGACATTGGCCTGGGAAATGCCGGGCGTGGCCAGCAGGACCTCGCCCACCTCGCCGGTGGAGACATTCTCGCCCTTCCAGCGGAAGGTGTCGCCGATGCGGTCCACGAAATAGAAATAGCCATGTTCGTCGCGCCGCATCAGGTCGCCGGTGCGGAACCAGACATCGCCCTTCTTGAAGACATCGCGGAGCATCTTGCGGTCGCTCTCGGCCTTGTTGGTATAGCCTTCGAATTCGCGCCCGGAGCGGGAGGACATCCCGCCCACCGTCTCGCCCACCTCGTCGGGGCCGCATTCGACGCACAGGCCGTCCGGCCCGCGCACCGGCATCTCCTTTTCCACATCGAAACGCACCACCCGCGTGGGCAGCAGGAATTCCAGATATTCCGGCACCCGCCCCACCGCGCCCAGCGTGCCGTCGTAATTCAGCATCGAGACATTGCTTTCGGTGGCGCCGTAAAACTCCACGATGCGGGGAATGCCGAAGCGCGCCTGGAACTCGGCCCAGATTTCCGGGCGCAGGCCGTTGCCGGTGATGACGCGCACCTGGTGGCCCCGGTCCAGCGGCGAGGGCGGCGCATTGAGCAGATAGCGGCAGATCTCGCCGATATATTCGAAGATGGTGGCCTGGTATTTGTGGATGTCGCTCCAGAATTCATGCACCGAAAAGCGCCGCTTGAGGATCAGCGCCGCGCCGGAGAAGAAGGCGATGCCCACGGCGCAGCCCCCGCCGGTGGAATGATAGAGCGGCAGCGGATCATAGATGCGGTCCGTCTCGCGCGGGCGCAGCGCCCCGACAAAGCCGCTCATCATGAACAGCATCCGCATGTGGCTGAAATTGGCCGCCTTGGGCAGGCCGGTGGTGCCGGAGGTGTAGATGAAGAAGGCGCGGTCCTTCAGGGTCACGCCCGCGCGCGCCGCCTTGCCGGGCGCGGTATCGGGCTGCCGCGCCAGGACCGGATCGAGATTGCCGCCCTCGCCCTGCACCCACAGGACCGGCGGCTTTTCAAACGGCGCGTCGCGGAAGACCTGCGCCAGTTCCGCGCCCACAATGGCGTGGGCGGCCCCGGAAATGCCGATGGAATGGGCCAGCGCCGCGCCGGTCAGGTTGGTGTTGATCAGCGCCACCGTGGCGCCCGCCTTGAACAGGCCCAGCCAGGCGCAGATGAAATCGGGCCGGTTCTCCATCAGCAGCGCCACGCAATCGCCGCGCCCCACGCCCTGGGCCAGCGCCCAATGGGCATAGGCGTTGGCGCGCGCATCCATCTGCGCATAGGTCATGGCGGTGTCGAGATAATAGATCGCGACATTGGCCGGGCGGCGGCGCACCTGCTCTTCGACGATATCCACAATGGTGCGGGTGGCATGCGGCTTGACCTTCCGCAGCAGCCACAAGGTCCGCACGATACTGGACAGGAATACAGCTTCGCGCCGGATCGCGCTTGCAAGCCCCATGACATTTTCTCCCACGGCCAGCTTGAGCCGCGGGCCTGTTCTAATCAAGATCGTGTCATGAATGAGACTTTGGACCTGCGCGGCCTGAAATGCCCGATGCCCGCCTTGCTGGCGCGCAAAGCCCTGGCGCGGCTGGCGCCGGGCGCATTACTGACCGTGCTGGCCGACGACCCGCTGGCGGTGGTGGATATTCCACATATGTGCAACCGCGAAGGCCATGCCGTGAACGGCGTGACCCGTCGCGAAGATCACAGCGAATTCCGTCTCACGGCCGGGCCGGCGGACGCTCATTCCGAGGCCCAGTCTTCGGCATGACCGCATCGGGCGAGATGCGGGCGATCACATCGGCCGCGTTCACCGCGCGCGGTTCCCGTGCCGCCTGGTCCGGCGTCAGCAGCACGATCTCGGCATAGGCGTCGAACTTGGTGCGGGTGACCACATCCATGGCGGGCTGGAAAGCGAAGCCATACCCGCCCCAATAGCCGAAGCCGCGGCGATAACCCCACCAGGGATCGGGGGCGGGATAATAGGGCACGGTCTGATAGGTGGTGTTGGCCTTGGTGTTGCGGGTGTCGAAGACAAAGCTCTGATACCCCGCCGCCCGCGTCACCTCGGCGGCGCGCAGCAGCAGATAGCTTTCCACCGTCTCGCGCGGCGTGACGGAGTTGCCGCTGAAGGTGATGCGGTAGCGATTGGGGGTCAGTTCGCGGTCGGTATAACCGCTGTCGCGGCCGGCGGTGCGCGGCGCATAAGGCGCGGGGGTCATACAGCCCGCCAGGGCCAGCAGCGCCGCACCGGCAGCGCCGATCTTCAAGCCAGAGCGGAGAAACGAGGCAGGGATCATGGCGAAATCTCCAAAGGGTCCGCCCCTCGCGGATACGGCATGTTTAATATGGTAACGGTCCGGGCCAAATCCCAGTTCCTGTAATGTACCCGTCGTCCTGGGGGACCGGATCCGGCCAGGACGGCCCGGTCTTAGCCATATGCTTGGATTTTATGGCCTTCTGCCCCCGGAAAGGGGCATTTTGCACCGCACCCTCTTGCTAAAGGGCGCGCGGCGGTGGAAGTTCGCCCGGGTCCGGCGGGCGTACCGTCGGCATAGGTCCGGAACGGGCCGGAATGCCTCGGTCACGGGGGCTGAAAACGACCTTTTTGGGGGCCTGAACGATCGCCATGCACGGTCTTTCGATATTCCTGCAGTGCGCCCTCTGCATCGTCCTGATTTCCGTCTGCACCCTCTCGGTTCAGCTCGCCACCCTGGCCTGGGTGCGCGTCTTCCGCAAAAGCCGCAGCCCGGCGCTGGCCGACCTGGCCGACAGCCAGCTGCCCCATGTGCTGGTGCAGCTTCCGGTCTGCAACGAAGGCCCCCTGGCCCTGCGCGTGGCCGCCGCCGCCGCCCAGTTGGACTGGCCCAGGGACCGGCTGACCATCCAGTTGCTCGATGACGGCGACAGCGACGCCCATGATGAACTGGCGCACCGGCTGCGCGCCGTGGTGCCCGCCGAGGTGGACTTCCAGATCCTGCATCGCGGCGACCGCAAGGGTTTCAAGGCGGGCAATCTCGCCTTCGGTCTGTCCCACTCCGACGCCCCCTATGTCGCGGTGCTGGATGCCGACTTCGTGCCGCCCGCCGACTTCCTGCGCCGCACGGTGCCCGCGCTGGTCGCCGATGACGGCCTGGCCTTCGTCCAGTCGCGCTGGGGCCATGCCAATCGCACCGCCAACTGGCTGACGCGGGTGCAGGGCCTGCTGCTGGATTCCCATTTCGCGGTGGAACAGGAAGCGCGCTACCGCGCGGGCCTGCCCATGTCGTTCAACGGCAGCGCCGGGGTGTGGAACCGGGCCGCGATCGATCAGTCCGGCGGCTGGACCGGCGATACCCTGACCGAAGATCTCGACCTGTCTATGCGCTGCATGATGCGCGGCTGGCGCGCCGCGATGGTGTCCGACCTGATGGTGCCGGGCGAACTGCCCCAGACCGCCGCCGCCTGGCGCGCCCAGCAGGCGCGCTGGACCAAGGGCCACGCCCAGTGCGCCCGCAAGCTGCTGCCGATGATCTGGACCAGCGCCATGCCGGTCTGGAAAAAGGCGGCGATGACGCTGCAGATGTGCCAGTTCGCCTTCTATACACTGGCTTTCTCCAGCGCGGCGATTTCGCTGACCCTGATGTATATGGGCGTGGTCTATATGCCGGGCGTGGCGATCCTGGGCCTGGTGGTGACGCTGCTGGGTCTGAGCTGTTCCATCGGCTATCTGTGGCTGGGCCAGCGGATGCTGGAGCGCCATCAGGAGGAAAAGCTGGTGCCGTCGCTGCTGCTGGCGGTGGTGTTCCCCTCGGGCCTGATCCTGGCCAACACCCGCGCCACCTTCGAGGCGTTCTTCTCCAGCCGCATGGATTTCAACCGCACCACCCGCGTGGGCGAGATCACCAAGGGCGGCTGGCGCGGCGTGCCCGAACTGGCGGCGGGCGTGACGCTGCCGCTGTTCGCCCTGGCCGAACAGCCGGTGGGCGCGCCCTTCTTCTTCTTCGCCGTGGCGGGCCTGGTCTCGATCGGCGCGATGGGCGCGGCAGGAGCGCCCAAGCCGGTACGCCAGCGCATCACGCCCGGCGAGTAAGCCCTTCTCAAGTAATCCCTTCTTCAGCAACGTAAACGCGGCATTAAGGTTTTCCGTGTTGAATCCCCGCCGGACTTTTCGGCGGCCCAAGCATGGATGCGATCTGGAAACTGGCGGCGGTGGCGGTGCTGGGAGCGGGCCTGTCGGCCTGCGCCGGCGGCGGCAGCCGCGAGGTCTATACCCAGATGCCCGTCCTCAAGGGCCGCAACCTGGCCGAGGATACCGGCGGCGCGCCCATGCAGTGCGTGCCCTATGCCCGCAACAACTCCAGGATAAAGCTTTTCGGCGACGCCTGGACCTGGTGGGACAAGGCGGCGGGCAAATACCCGCGCGGCAGCGCCCCCGAAACGGGCGCGGTGATGGTGCTGCATGACTATGCCGGGCCCGAACATGGCCACCTGGCGGTGGTGCGTAACATGATCAGCAGCCGCGAGATCCGCATCGATCACGCCAACTGGCTGAATGACGGCTCGGTCTTCATCAACAATCCGGTGCTGGACGTCAGCCAGGACAACAACTGGTCGATGGTCCGGGTCTGGAATATCCAGACCGGCGCCTGGGGCACCCGGATTTATCCGGTGAAAGGCTTCATCGGATCGCGCAACGAAACCGAGGATCGGGACCGGGACAGCCGCCCCGACCGGGTGGCCAGCGCCGCCCCGGATGGCCCGGCCCGGCAATTACACTAGCAATATCAGATGGTTGTCAGGGGGTGCGCCATTCTGCCTCGCCCCTCTTTGAGCCAAACACAGCCCAGCCTATCGTCCCGGCCCGCCCGGTGACGGGCAGCCCGAATCGCCCGATCTTTTTCTCGCGCGTTTCCTCCGCGTGACCGGCGCATGATCAGTCCCAGGCACCCGTGACCGACGCACCTCTGCACAACCGCGGCGACGAACCGAAAACGGGCAAGCGCCGCACCCTGATGCTGATGCTGGGAGCGCTGGGCGTGGTGTTCGGCGACATCGGCACCAGCCCGCTTTACGCCTTGCGTGAAACCGTGGCCGAGGAGGCCACCAGCGCCTTCTCCAACCATGCCGCCGTGATGGGCTCGCTCTGCCTGATCTTCTGGGCGGTGGTGGTGGTGGTCACCCTGAAATACGTCACCCTGATCATGCGCGCCGACAATGACGGCGAAGGCGGCGTGCTGGCGCTGGCCGCGCTGGCGCACCGCTCGCCCGGCCTGTCGCGCGCCATCAAGGCCACCATCGGCGCGGGCGCGGGCATCGGCCTGGCGCTGTTCTATGGCGACGGCATCCTGACGCCCGCAATCACCGTGCTGTCGGCGGTGGAGGGGCTGGAAGTGGAAAACCCCGCCTTCAAGCCCCTGGTGCTGCCGCTGGCGCTGGTGATCCTGGTGGCGCTGTTCGCCATGCAGAGCCGCGGCACCGCCCGGATCGGCAAGATTTTCGGGCCCATCATGGTGCTGTGGTTCATCGCTTTGTCCGGCTTCGGCCTGGCGGCCATCATCAAGGCCCCGCAGATCCTGGGCGCGGTCAATCCCATGCACGGCCTGTCGCTGTTCATCCACGACCCCAAGGCGGCCTTCATCAGCCTGGGCGCGGTGGTGCTGGCGGTGACCGGATGCGAAGCGCTCTATGCCGATATGGGCCATTTCGGCAAGCGGCCCATCCAGTATGCCTGGTTCTTCGTCGCCCTGCCGGCGTTGCTGCTGAACTATTTCGGCCAGGGTGCGGGCCTGCTGATGAACCCCGGCGCCGCGCCCATCGCCTTCTACGCCATCATCCCGGACTGGGCGCACATGCCCATGGTCCTCATGGCGACCCTGGCGGCGGTGATCGCCAGCCAGGCGGTGATCACCGGCGTCTTCTCCATGACCCAGCAGGCGGTGCAGCTGGGCCGCCTGCCGCGCATGGAAATCCGCCACACCAGCGCCACCGACTATGGCCAGATCTATGTGCCGCGCATGAACCTGCTGCTGGCGGTGGGCGTGGTGCTGATCGTGCTGATCTTCAAGACCTCCGGCGCGCTGGCGGCCGCCTATGGCATCGCCGTCACCGGGGTGATGATCATCGACACCTTCAACGTCGCGCTGGTGGCCAAGCGGCAATGGTTCTGGAGCCCGCTGGTGGTGATCCCGCTGTTCGGCGCGCTGGCGGCCATCGACATCCTGTTCTTCGCCTCCAACAGCCTGAAGGTTCCGCAGGGCGGCTGGCTGCCGCTGGTGGTGGCGGCGGGCATCGTCATCATGATGGACACCTGGGTGCGCGGACGGCGTGTCCATATGGAGCGGGTCCGCAGCGAATCCCTGCCCTTGCCGCTGTTCCTGGACCGTGCCGACAAGAACACCACCCGCGTGGCGGGGCTGGGGGTCTTCCTGGCCTCGCGCACCGATGTGGTGCCCGGCGCGCTGCTGCACAATCTCAAGCACAACAAGGTGCTGCATGAGCGCGTGGTGATCGCCAATGTGGCGGTGGAAGACACCCCGCAAGTGCCGCTGGAAAAGCGCGTCGAGGTGGAAAAGCTGGGCAAGGGCTTTTTCGCGGTCCGCCTTCACTACGGCTTCTTCGAGACGCCCGACGTGCCCCGCGCCCTGGAAGAGGCCCGCCGCCTGGGCCTGGCGGTGGACATGGACACCGCGACCTTCTTCATCGGCCGCGAGACCCTGATTCCAGACAACCGTTCCGAACTGGGCCGCTGGCGCAACTGGCTCTATCGCGCCATGGCGGGGGCGTCGCTGTCGCCGGCGCGCTTCTACCGCCTGCCGCCCAACCGGGTGGTGGAGCTAGGCACGCAGGTGACTATTTAAGAACCCCCTCCGGCCTTCGCAACTTTGCCGTGGTGCTCGGCTAACGCCTGCGCGCCACGGCGTTGCTACGGCCACCTCCCCCTTCGGATGCGCTTCGCGCATAAGGGGGAGGCGGGTCTCTGGAATTCCTTCATGTGTCATTCCCGCGAAAGCGGGAATCCAACTTTCTTTAATGTCCCCCTCCGGTTTCAGCTTCCGCTGTTTTTGATTTACCCCCTCCGGCCTTCGCAACTTTGCTTGGCGCGCCGCATTACCGATGCGCCGCGCCTGCGCGTTGCTACGGCCACCTCCCCCTTCGGATGCGCTTCGCGCATAAGGGGGAGGATGGTCTGTGCTTGACCCTTAAGTTGGATTCCCTTCCCTCGCAGCGCCTGACGGCGCTGCTCGCCGGGAATGACAAGAGGGTCGCGGCCGGAGGGGGATCAATCAATCCAAAGCGTAAACCAAAGCTTTGAGATACGCGCTTTCCGGCAACATCGGATGCACCGGATGATCGGGGCCCGCGCCCGCGCTGCGGATCAGGGCGGCGCGGCGGCCGCTGCGTTGCAGGCCAGCGGCACATTCCGCCGCGAACCGTTCCGGCGGGATGTTGTGCGAGCAGGAGGCGATCTTGAGGATGCCGCCGGGCGCGGTGACATCGGCGGCCAGCCGCGCCAGCTTGCGATAGGCTTTCGCGCCCGGCTCCAGATCTTTCTTCGACTTCACGAAAGGCGACGGATCGGCCAGCACCATGTCGAAGGTCTCGCCCGCCGCGCCCAGCCGCGCCAGTTCCTCGAAGGCGTCCGCCTTCACCGGCTTGATCGACACGCCGTTGGCGCGGGCGCTTTCCTCGGCCAGCGCCAGCGCGGGCGCCGAGGAATCCAGGCAGACGACTTCGCGCGCGCCCGCCTTGGCGGCCAGGATACCGAAGCCGCCGGTATAGCTGTAGGCGTCCAGCACCGACTTGCCCTTGGCCAGGCCTGCGATGAAGGCACGGTTGTCGCGCTGGTCGTAATACCAGCCGGTCTTCTGGCCTTCGGTGAGATCGGCGATATAGCGCGCGCCGTTTTCCTCCACCGCGATGCGATGGCCTTCGCCGCGCACCATCTTCACATGGGAATCGAGCCCTTCCAGCGCGCGGGACGGCGCATCGTTCCGCAGCACCACGGTCCTGGGCTTGAGCACCGCGTCCAGCGCCGCCAGGATCGCCTCCTGCTGCCGCTCCATCCCGGCGGTGCCCATCTGCACCGTCACCGTGTCGCCGAAGCGGTCCACCACCAGGCCCGGCAGGCCGTCACCCTCGGCGTGCGCCAGGCGGTAGAACGGCCGGTCGTAAAGTTCATCCCGCAATTTCAGGGCGCGCGACAGGCGCTGGGCAAAGAAATCCGCGCCCACCGCCAGGTCGCAATCCTCGGACAGCAGCCGCACCGCGATCAGGCTGCGGGGATTGAAATAGCCGGTGCCGAAGGCGCGGCCATCCTCGCCCCGCACATTGACGACGGAACCGGGAGCGATCGCCTTGGCCGCCTCGTCCATGCGGATTTCGTTGGAGAAAATCCAGGGCGAACCGATGCGAGCGCGGCGGCCTTTCGGAAGGATAATGGTCTTACGCGACATGCTGTCTTTTCCCCCCCCGGCCTTCGCATCGCAAGCGCTGCTTCGGCCCCCTCCCCCGCCTGCGCGCTTTCGCGCGCGCAGGGGAGGGCCAAGTCAAACCCGCAATCCCCTTGCGCCCCCTCTTGTGCCCCTCTTGCGTCAACCTCCATGCCGTCCTTAGATACGCCCCAATTCACCAAAAAGGACATGCACATGGCCGTGGACGGCAAGTGGGAGATCGTCATCAATTCGCCGCTGGGCGCCCAGAAGGCCACGCTGGACCTCAAGGCCGAGGGCAACAGCCTGACCGGCAGCCAGTCGGCGGCCCAGGGTTCCGGCCCGCTGGAGAACGGCAAGGTGGACGGCGACGCCCTGTCCTGGTCGGCCAAGATTTCCTCGCCCATGCCCATGACGCTGGATTTCACCGGCACGGTGGAGGGCGACAAATTGTCCGGCAGCGTCAAGGCGGGGTCTTTCGGCTCCTTCCCCTTCACCGGCAACCGCACCGCCTGATATAAGCGGTTTCGGGTTTTCGGGGGCGGCCGGACGGCCGCCCTTTTGCTTTGGCCTTTTGTGCCGGGAAGACATCATGCCCATTCACAAGGAAGGTTATCCCTTCATCGCCCTGTTCGCGGCGGTGAACCTGCTGGCCTTCCTGTTCTCGCCCCTGCTGGGCTGGCTGCTGCTGCCGGTCACGCTCTGGTGCGTGGCCTTTTTCCGCGATCCCGAGCGCAACACCCCCACCGGCGAGGAGCTGATCATCTGCCCCGCCGACGGCAAGCTGCTGCCCATCGTCGAAGCCGTGCCGCCCGCCGAACTGGGCCTGGGCGACGCGGCGCGGCCGCGCCTGTCCATCTTCATGAACGTGTTCAATGTGCATGTGAACCGCAATCCGGTATCGGGCAGCGTCATCGCCACCGCCTATCGTCCCGGCAAGTTCTTCAACGCCAGCTTCGACAAGGCCAGCATCCATAACGAACGGATGTCGGTGCGCCTGCGGCCTGAAGGCGAGACAGGCGACCGCCGCGACCTGGCGGTGGTGCAGATCGCCGGGCTGGTGGCGCGCCGCATCGTCTGCGACCTGAAACAGGGCCAAAGCGTGCGCCGGGGCGAGCGTTTCGGCATCATCCGTTTCGGCAGCCGGGTGGATGTCTATCTGCCGCCGGGCTGCGAAATCCTGGTGCAGCCGGGTCTCACCACGCGGGCGGGCGAAACCGTGCTCGCGCGTTTTGTCTGAAGGAGCGGCCGTGCAGGACCCCGACCGCATATCCCGCCGCAAGCGCGCCCGCCAGATCGTGGCGGCGCGGCTGGAAAAGCTGGAAGACCTGTCCATCGGCAAGCTGGTGCCCAGTTCCATTACCCTTCTGGCCTTGTGCAGCGGCGTCACCGCCATCCGCTATGGCATCAGCGGCGACTGGCCGGTGGCGGTCAGTTTCGTGATCTGCGCGATGGTGCTGGACATGCTGGACGGCCGCGCCGCCCGCATGTTGGGCGCCGACAGCCGCTTCGGCGCCCAGCTCGACAGCCTGGCCGACCTGGTCAGTTTCGGCGTGGCGCCGGGCCTGATCATGTACAACTGGACCCTGAACCAGATGGGCAATGCCGGCTGGATCGTGGCCCTGATCTTCATCGCGGCGGGCGCGGTGCGGCTGGCCCGTTTCAATGTCGAGGCCGTGCGCGACGAGGGCGCCACCAAGGCCAATCCCTATTTCACCGGCCTTCCCACTCCGGCCGCCGCCGGCATGATGCTGCTGCCCATGCTGGTCTGGTTCCAGTGGGAAGACCCGCTCGCGCGCCAGCCCTGGGTGGCGGGCATCGTCATCGCCGTCACCGCCGCGCTGATGGTGTCGCGCCTGCCCACCCCCTCGATCAAATACATGAAGCTGCAGCGCCAGCATCGCATCCTGGCGGGCCTGTTCTTCGCCGCGCTGGCGGGCGCGCTGATCGCCTGGCCCTGGGCGACCATGACCATCGGGCTGCTGATCTATGTCGCCACGATCCCCTTTGCGATCTGGACGCATCATCCCCGCACCGTGGCCCGCCGCGCCCACTGATCCCGAACGCCCATGCACGCCACGCGCCCATGCGCGCCACGCAGAAGACTCCGCGTAGCGCGCCTGGGCAAACTGGATCTGTCCTGACCTGGGCGCGAGCCCGGCATTCCGCCGGGCGACCCTCAGCATCCGACAGCTTCCTTCCCCCGCGAGCGGAGCGACGAGCGGGGGAAGGTGTCGCAGCGAAGTGTCTGCGGAGCAGACCTGAGCTGCGACGGATGGGGGTTTTTATTTGGAAACCGGCGGCGCGAAGCCGCCCATCAGGCGGGGCCGGAAAGGCCCGGCCATGCTGGGATTGTACTGGAAGCTCTGATTGTAGCTGTTGTAGGTGGGGCCGTTCTCGACGCTGCCACCGGTGCCGAAATGCAGCTGACCGAAACCGCCGCCGCCGCCATCGCCGCCGTCGGCGAAGGCGCCGACGCCACCGCTCCAGCCGCCTTCATCCAGCCGCAGACCTTCCTCGTAATAGCCGGGCGGCGGGCCGTAATAGGTTTCCGGTCCCGGACCATAGGCAGAGCCTTCGTTGCGGGCGACCCGCCATTCGCCATGCCAGCCCTGCTGGCTGACGGCGCGGGCGCTGCCGTAATCGTAATAGGCTCCTTCCACCGCCGAGCGCCGCACCGCGCGGGGACGCGCCGTGGCGCGCTGGGGCGCGGGCGCGCAATTGCAGCGGCGGAACTCACTGGCCGGGGCGGCGTCGGCGCGGGCCGGCAGGGTCATCATGCTCAGGCTGGCGGCCGTCATCGCGGTGGTCAGCAACAGGCTGGCCGTAAACAGGGTTACCCTCATCACACTCTCCTTCGTCGTCGAGGCGTGTCGCGGGCAAAGCGATGCGCGTGTACCGATATGAGACGTTCTAATATGGGACAGGTTCCCGCCGCGAGCGGGAATTGACGGCATGGTTAACGTGCCGCCCGCGCAATCCGCGCAAAGCCTGTCTTAACGCCTTGTCGCGCACCATGCCGGCCCAAGGGGAACAGATGAGTTCTGACAGTCCGATCTGGGCGCCGAACGCCCTGGCCGACGAGGAGCGCGAAAGCCGCATCCGGCTGGCGCTGCTGCGCGGCGTGCTGGAGAACACGCAGTCCAACCGCCGGACCATCCCGCTGTTCGCGCTGGCGGTGGCGGCGACCTTTTCCTATTGGGTGAGCTGGCCGATGCTGGCCGCCTGGTACGCGCATGTCATCCTGGGCCTTGTGCCGCACCATCTGCTGATGCGGCGCTTCCCGCCGGGCGACATGCCGCTGGCGCGGACGCGCTGCTGGGCGCTGGCCGCTTCGGCGACGAATCTGTTTTTCGTCGCCAATTGGATGTCGCTGGCCTGGTATCTGTGGGTGCCGGGCAACGAAGCCAACCACATGCTGGTCATCCTCGTGCTGGCGGTGACGCTGGCGGCCCAGGCCACGCTGGTGGGCGCCTGCCGCCAGATGGCGCTGCCCGCCTTCCTGCTTTATGGCGCGGCCATGGCCCTGGTGCCCCTGCGCGAGGGCGGCGCGGGCGCGCTGTTCCTGGTCGCGGTGACGCCTTTCTATGCCTGGTATCTGGCCCATGTCGCCAAGCAGAATTTCACCCGCGCCCGTGCCGCCGCCGCGCTGGTGGAGGAACGCAATTCCCTGCTGGCGGAACTGGTGATGGCCAAGCTGGAATCGGACCGCGGCCGCGAGCAGGCCGAGGCCGCCAGCCTGGCCAAGTCGCAATTCCTCGCCAATATGAGCCATGAACTGCGCACGCCACTGAACGCGATCCTGGGCTTTTCGGAGATGATCTCCTCGCGCATCTTCAAGGATCAGCCGGAGCGCAATTTCGAATATGCCAACCTGATCCATTCCTCCGGCAAACACCTGCTGGCGCTGATCAACGACATTCTGGACCTGGCCAAGATCGAGGCGGGACGCTGGAAGCTGGAGGAGGCCGAACTGGACCTGCACCGCGTCGCCGACGACGCCCTGCAGTTCGTCGCCTGGCGCAGCAAGGAAAACAACGCGACGATGCAGAACGCCATCGCGCCGGACCTGGAGCGGGTGTATGGCGATGAACGCGCGATCAAGCAGATCCTGCTGAATCTTCTGTCCAACGCCCTGAAATTCACCCCCGAGCATGGCCGTGTCACCGCCTTCGCCCATCGCGATCCGGGCGGCGGCATGGTGCTGGGGGTCAGCGACACCGGCGTCGGCATCGCGCCCGAGGACCAGAACCGGGTGTTCGACAGCTTCGGCCAGGGCAAACATGACATCGCCCTGGTGGATCGCGGCACCGGGCTGGGACTGGCCATCGTCAAGGGCCTGGCCGAATCCCATGGCGGCCATGTGCGGCTGGCAAGCGATGTGGGCAAGGGCACCACCGTCACCGTCCACCTGCCCGCCGCGCGGGTGCTGAACCGCCAGGGCGGCAACGCCCCAAGCGAACTGGCGCATTTTGTTGCTTAACCGATCTTTAGCTTACCCCCCTCTGTCGCAACTCGGTCCGCTCCGCGGACACAGCGTTGCGACATCTCCCC
>ERZ778022.2314-NODE-2314-length-20559-cov-3.625439_pt1 | contig 20559 bp, 16 predicted proteins | sample MGYA00375752_ERZ778022 | MGnify/ENA primary metagenome ERZ778022 (study PRJEB29350, sample SAMN05389826) | bioreactor metagenome | isolation source: Thiocyanate bioreactor | place: South Africa: University of Cape Town | collected 2014-04-04 ... | reverse complement strand
AGACCCTGCGCGGACGGAAGCTGTCGCATGAGGCGGCGATCCATGACTCGGTCGTGGCCGTGCTGATGTCGCCCGATTTCCTCTATCGCTTCGACCTGTCGCGCACCGCCGCGGCGCCCAGGCAAGAGGCAATCAAAGTGGCGACCAAAGCCGCCGCCAGGCCGTTCGCCACCGAGCCGCTGTCCGGCTACAGCCTGGCCAACCGCCTGAGCTATTTCCTCTGGGGCTCGATGCCCGATGACGCGCTGATGCGCCATGCCGCGTCCGGCGACCTGAAAAAGCCCGCTGTGCTGCTGGCCCAGGCCCGCCGCATGTTGAAGGATCCCAAGGCGCGCGGCCTGGCCACCGAATTCACCGGCAACTGGCTGGTCTTCCGCCAGTTCGAGACCAACAATTCGGTGGACCGCCAGCGCTTCCCCACCTTCACCGACGACCTGCGCGAGGCCATGTTTCAGGAGCCGGTGCGCTACATGCAGGACATCGTGGCCCGCGACGGTTCGGTGTTGGACCTGCTCTATGGCAACTACACCTTCGTCAATCCGCCGCTGGCCAGGCATTACGGAATGCCGGATGTGGCGGGCGACAGCAGCAACTGGGTGCGGGTGGACAATGCGGACAAATTCGGCCGCGGCGGCATCCTGCCGATGGCGGTGTTCATGACCCAGAACTCGCCGGGCCTGCGGACCAGCCCGGTCAAGCGCGGCAACTGGGTGGTGCAGAAGGTGCTGGGCATCCGCGTGCCGCCGCCGCCGCCGGTGGTGCCCGAACTGCCCAGCGACGAATCCAAGTCCGATCTGCCGATCCGCGAGATGCTGGCCCGCCACCGCGCGGTGCCCTTCTGCGCCTCCTGCCACCAGCGTTTCGACTCCTTCGGCCTGGTGTTCGAGGGGTATGGTCCGGTGGGCGATGCGCGCGCCAAGGATCTGGCGGGCCGCCCGGTGGACGTTTCGGCCACCTTCCCCGGCGGCGTCGCCGCCAGCGGCGTGCCCGGCCTGCAAAGCTTCATCCGCGAGCATCGCCAGGACCGCTTCATCGAGAATCTCTGCCGCAAGCTGCTGGCCTATGCCCTGAACCGTTCGCCGCAGATGTCGGACGAGGGGCTGGTGGACACGATGAAGGCCAATCTGGCGGCCAATGGCTACCGTTTCAGCGCGCTGGTGGAGACCATCATCCTCAGCCCGCAATTCCAGAACCGGCGGCTACCGGAAAAATCCGATATACAGAAGGCCGACGCCGCGCCGGCCGGCTCCAGACTGGCCAAGACGGCCTTGAACAGGGGGAAATGACATGACCCATAACCCGTTCCGCTCCCGCGCCTTTTCCCGCCGCGCCGTGCTGCGCGGCGCCGGCTGCGCCATGGCGCTGCCCTGGATGGAATCGGTCAGCGCCCTGGCCGATACGCCCAAGCCCTCGGATTTTCCCAAGCGGTTCGGCGTGGTCTTCCTGGGCTGCGGCGTGCATGAGGATCACTGGAGCGCCGAGGGCAATGGCGCGGCCATGAAGCTCTCCAAGTCGCTCAGCCCGCTGGAAAAGCTCAAGAGCAAGATCAATGTGATCGACGGTTTGCAGGTGAAGGCCCTGATGAACCAGGGCATCCATCCGGCCCAGACCGGCAGCCTGTTGTCGGGCGCGCCCATCGCCAAGGGCGCGCTGATCCATTCCGGCGTCAGCCTGGATCAGATGATCGCGGGTCACGTCGGCCAGGACACGCCCCAGTCCAGCATCGTGCTGGCCTGCGAACAGCCCATGACCGGCTATCACGAGACCAATTTCAGCCTGGCCTATTCCTCGCATCTGTCCTGGCAGACGCCGGATTCGCCGGTGCCGGTGGAAGTCTATCCCGCCCAGGCCTGGGACAGCCTGTTCGACAATCGCGGCAGCCTGATGAATCTCAGCGTGCTGGACCGCGTCAACGACCGCGCCAAGGATCTGTCGCGCAAGATCAGCGCCACCGACCGCGGCAAGCTGGACGAGTTCATGACCAGCGTGCGCGAGATCGAGCGGCGCATGGAGGTGATGCGCAAGAACCAGGGCGCCGCCGCCGAAACCGCCTCGCTGAAGAACGCTTCGCTGATGACCATGGACCGTCCGTCCAACGGCCTGCCCGAGGACCTGCGCGAACATGCGAAGATGATGTGCGACATCATCGCCATCGCCTTCCAGACCAACAAGACCCGCGTCGCCTCGCTGATCATCAGCCGCGACCTGTCGGCCATGTACTATCCCTTCCTGGATGTGAAGGACGGCCATCACAGCGCCAGCCACGACAACACCTCGGAAGGCTATGAGCGCATCACCCGCTTCCATGTCGAGCAGTACGCCTATCTGGCGTCCAGGCTGGACAGCATGAAGGAGGGCGAGGGCACCGTGCTGGACAACAGCTGCCTGATGTTCCTGTCCAACATGTGGATCGGCCGCAAGCACGACAATTCGCGCCTGCCGCTGGTGCTGGCGGGCGGCCTGGGCGGCACGCTGGAGACCGGGCGGTCGCTGAACTACCTGAAGGAGAGCGAGGACAAGCGCAAGATGTGCAGTCTCTATCTCTCGCTGATGGACCGCTACGGCATGAAGACGGAAGCCTTCGGCGATTCCAGCACCCGGCTGGAACACATCTAGCTAAAGCGACAACTGGCTGCGCAGGCCGATGGCGTTGGCCGAGATGTCGGCGCCCGGCGCGTTGATATGGCTCACCTGGATGTTGTCGTATTCCAGCATGAAGCGGATGGTCTCGTTGGGATACCAGTTCAGGCCCACCGTCCAGGTGTTCTGGATTCCGCCGGTCACCGCGCCCGCCGCCGCCAGCGGCATGTAGTCCAGATCGGTGTTGCTGTAGCGCGCCTTGATTTCCCAGGCGCCGAACCCCTTGCCCAACGGCTGGTCCGGCTTGGGACCGCGGAAGCTGGCGGTGCCGGTGTCATAGCGGCGCGGCTCGCCGGTCAACGACCAGGACGCCTGGGCGTACCAGCCGCTGAAATGGGGGCTGGGCAGGGCGGTGCGGCGGGCGATGTCATAGCGGAACCAGCCGCCCTGGCCGTAGAAGCGGTCCAGTTGCAGGGCGCTCTCGAAGCCGAACTCCGTCACGGTGCGCGCGTCGATCGCGCCGGTGTCGATGATGCGGCTGCCGTCCACCACCAGTTCCGTGGGGCTGCTGAGGCGGAAGGTGTTGGGCGGGTTGGGCCCGGCGGCGGCGTCGGCCAGCTGGAAGACATGGGTGAGGTTGGCGTCCAGCAGCCATTTGCTGTTCTCGCGGTCCAGCGCCAGCCAGGCGCCGCGCCCGACAAAGGCCAGCTGTTCGTCGAAATTGGCGGTCTCTGTGGTCTTCATGCCGCTGAGGGCGGCGGAGAGGAAATAGGTCTTCTCCGCCACGAACAGGTTGATGGCGCTGCGCCCGGGCGAGGCGGCGATGCCGCGCGCCACGCTGGCGGCGGTGGAGCGTTCCAGGAACTGGATCTCGCTGGCGCTGGTGGCGTCATCCAGGCCCGCGAAGGGCGCCGTGGCGCCCAGGCGCACCGCGAAAGGCGCCAGCCCGTCATACTGGATATAGGCGCGGTGCAGATAGCCGCTGCGCTCGACGCCCGAACCGCCGAAATTGAGCGCCAGGTTGTAGGACCAGTCGCGGCCCAGATTGCCGGTGAACCCGACTTGGGCGCGGCGGAAATTGGTGCCGCTGTTCAGGTCCACGCCCGGCGGATTGCGGCCCTCCATGAAATAGCCCATGTCGAACTGCACCAGGGCGCGCAGCGACAGGCTGTATTCGCCGTCGGCGGAGGGGATGGTGAAGCGGCCATTGTTGATGCCGGTACGGGGCTGCGCGGCCAGGCGCTTTTCGACGGCTTCGGCGCGGGCCGTCGTGTCGCGGCGCACGGCTTCCAGCGGAGCGCGGTCGTCCTGCCGGGCCTTGATGCCGGCCAGTTCCTTCTGCACGTCCCGAAGCTGGCGTTCCAGCGCGTCCAGGCGCGGATCGGCCTTGCGGTCCGCCGCCAGGGACGGAGCCGTCCCGGCAACAAGCGCGCAGCCCGCCAGCAAAATCCCGCGAAACGACATGATAACTCCGGGGGTAAACGCTACAGGCCGCTGGGTTAGCCGCCGTGATCCCCGCGGTCAACGCCCCCCGGGGTCAGATTTGCCGCAGCAGCCAGCGTACCGCCCGCTTTTGCAGTTCGACATGCTGGGGATTCCACAGGGCATGGTTGGTATGGCCCATAGCGGTGAATACCACCCGGCCCTTGCCGAAGTCATAGGCCCAGCCCGCGGGCGATCCGGTTCCCCGCTTGAGATAGGTCAATCCGTCCAGGTTTTCCGACTCCAGGATCAGGTGGCGCGGGTCCTTGTCGTAATCCACATAATGCTGCTCGTCATTGACGATGAAGGGCTTCAGTCCCGCCGTGATCGGATGGGGGTTGACGGTGGCGCGCACCTGGAAGGGGCGCAGCGGCGGATGGCCGACATAGGCGCCGCCCATCACCGCGCGATAGTCCTTCGAGGACAGCGAGATATGGCTGGCATTGTGCGACGCCCTGAATCATGCTGCGGCGCGAAAGACGATTTGAAAACAATCTCATCCCGGTCCTCTTTTGTTTTGTTTTGCGTGTTTGATCTGGACGGTCCGGCGCAGCCTCGCCAGTATGGGCCCATAAAACAGGGCGGCATTACCCGCCGGGAGAATGAGCCGGGATGCGGAAAACGGGAAATCGCGGCCTGTGCGCCGCGCTGATGGCCGCCGGCCTGCTTCTGTGTGGCTGTGACGACAAGACCTACGACACTCAAGGCGGCGCGGTGGATGGCTGGCCGGTCTGGGGCCAGAACGAAAAAGGCGTGCGCTACAGCGCCAACACCCAGATCACCCCCGCCAACGTCAAGCATCTGAAAGTCGCCTGGGTCTATCATACCGGCGATCTGTCCGCGCCGAACGAAAGCAAGAACCTGGCCTTCGAGGCTACGCCGATCCTGGCCGACGGCACGCTGTATCTCTGTTCGCCGCGCAACCGCATCATCGCGCTCGATCCCGCCACCGGCCGCGAAAAATGGACATTCGACGCCAAGCCGGACACCACCGGCTCCACCGTCATCGTCTGCCGCGGCGTTTCCTATTGGAAGGATTCCACTGCCGCCGCCGATGCGGTGTGCGGCCGGCGCATCTTCGCCGGGACGATAGACGGCAAGATGTGGTCGCTGGACGCCGCCACGGGCAGGCCCTGCGCCGGTTTCGGCCGGGACGGCCGGGTGGACCTGCATGAGGGTCTGGGCAAGGTGAAGCTGCCGGGCCAGTACGGTGTTTCCAGCGCCCCCACCATTGTGGGCGACATGGTGATCACCGGCTCCAAGATCATCGATTTCCACGATGTGGACATGCCGGGCGGCGTGGTGCGGGCGCTGGACGCGCGCACCGGCGCGCTGGTCTGGGCCTTCACCGCCGCCCCGCCCAGCATGATGGCCGATCCCACCGTCACGACGCCGCCCGGGCCGGGCGAGCATTATCCGCGCAGCACCGCCAATGTCTGGGCGCCCATGTCGGTGGACCTGTCGCGCCGCCTGATCTTCCTGCCCACCGGCACGCCGCAGCTGGATTCGGTGCTGGGAAAGGGCGACTGGGACCATTACGGCAGCGCGCTGGTCGCGCTGAATGTGGATACCGGCAAGGTGGTCTGGCGCACCCAGTTCGTCCGCAAGGACATCTGGGATTATGACACCCCCGCCCAGCCGCTGCTGTTCGACTATCGTGCACCGGACGGCAAGGTCATTCCCGCCGTCGCCCAGGCGACCAAGATGGGCTGGATCTTCGTGCTCAACCGCGAAACCGGCCAGGCGATCTTCCCGCTGCGGGAATGGCCCGTCTCCACCGGCGGATTGCAGAAGGGCCTGTCGCCCACCCAGCCCATGCCGATTTTGCCGGAGCACCAGATCACCATCCGCAAGATGACCGAAGACGACATGTTCGGTTTCGCGCTGATCGACAAATGGGACTGCAAGCGCCGTTTCCGCAAATTGAAGAATGACGGCATCTATACGCCCTTCTATGCCGAATCCTCGGTGGACTATCCGGTCAGCGTGGGCGGCATGGACTGGGGCGGCCTGGCCTATGATCCGGGCCGTAACATCCTGGTGGTCAATTCCAATAATATCCTGGGCGCGCACCATCTGGCGCCCCATACGGGCGGCGGCGGCTATTCCCCGCTGATCGGAACGCCCTACCGGCAGGTCTATGACGACATCATGTCGATCTTCGGGGCGCCCTGTAACGCGCCGCCCTGGGGCAAGCTGGCGGGGATCGACATGACCACCGGCAAGAAGGGGTGGGAGGTGCCGCTGGGCACCACGCGCGACGAGGCGCCTTGGCCATTCTGGTTCCGGTTGGGGGTTCCCAACCAGGGCGGGGCGATCACCACCGCTTCGGGCCTGACCTTCATCGCCGCCACCACCGACCGCTATTTCCGCGCCTTCAGCACCGAGACGGGCCAGGAATTGTGGCGCGCCAATCTGCCGGCGGCAGGCCAGTCCATGCCGATGACCTTCCGTCTCGACGCCAACGGCAAGCAGTATGTGGTACTGTCGGCGGGCGGGCATTCCGCGCTTCACAACAAACAGGGCGATGCGGTCATCGCCTATGCGCTACCTTGATGCGAACCATGTCCGCCTCCGCCCGATACGCCGTCCCCCCGGATACGCCGCGCGCCGCCACGCCGGTCAGCCTGCGCGCCTATGCGGTGCGGATTCTCAGCAACGGCATCCTGTCGGGGAAATACAGGCCTGGCGACCGCCTCAACGAAAGCCAGATCGCCCGCGAGCTGCGCATCAGCCGCATCCCGGTGCGCGAGGCGCTGTCCCAGCTCCAGGAACGGGGGCTGGTGCAGAACCGGGCGCGGCGCGGCATGTTCGTGACCGATCTGGGACCGGAAGAGGTCCAGCAGATCGCCGCGCTGCGCATCGTGCTGGAAACCGAGGCGCTGACCCTGGCGCGCGCGCGCATGACGCGCGAAACCGCCCTGGCGCTGGAAGCCCAGATGGACCGCATGGAGGCCTGGAGCGGCGGCCTGCTGGAAGCCGCCGCGCTGGACCTGGAATTCCACCGCCTGATCTGGAAGGCGGCGGCAAACCCCTATCTGGAGCGGGCGCTGAATACGCTGATGGTGCCGCTGTTCGCGCACAAGACGCTGGAGCATGTCACCTTCGAGACGAAACGCTGGCGCCTGTCGCACCACCGGATGCTGCTGGATGTGGTGACGGGGCTTTCGGATGCCGATCCGCGCACGGTTCTGCTGACCCATATCCGCATGTCCTGTGCCGAGCCCAAGCAGTATTCGCCGCTGACGCCGGCGGAAACCGTCACCTGATCATGATGCCGAGGAAGGATTGTTCCATGTCGTTCAAAATGCTTCTGCTGGCGGGGGCGGCGGTGCTTGCCGCCGCGCCCGCGACCGCCCAGACGGCCAGGGACTATGCCCGTTATGACAGCTATGTCGCGCCCAGGCCGCAGGGCCAGAACCCGGCGGGCCTGCGCGTCTTCATGCTGGGCGGCCTCAAGAGCCACGGCCCCGGCGCGCACGACTATCCCTTCTGGCTGGACAAGTGGAGCAAGCTGCTGACCGCGCATGGCGCGGTGGTGGACGGGGGCTTTTCCTTTCCCAGTGCGGCGCAGCTGGCGCGGACCGATGTGATGGTGATCTATCGCGGCGATGCCGGTTACATGACGCCGCAGCAGCGCGCCGACCTGCAAGCCTATGTGAAGCGCGGCGGCGGGCTGGTGACGCTGCACGACTCGCTGTGCGGCCCCGATCCGGCCGACATGGCGACGCTGGTGCGCGCCGGCAAGAAGCACGGCGAGGTCAATTACACCTGGACCGCGACGCTGGATTACAATGTGGTGGACAAGGACAATCCCATCATCGCCGGGATGCCGATGCAGCTTTATGACGAAGCCTTCTACAAGCTGGATTTCGCGCCGGAGGTGAAGCCCATCCTCACCGTCACCATGCCCGACACGCCCGCGGCGCGCAAAGGCGGCGGCGTGGGACAGACCATTCCCCAGATGTGGACCTATGAGCATACCGCCCCGGGCGGCACCGCGCCCGCCCGCGCCTTTGTCTGGATGCAGGGCCATATGATCGACAATATCGAGGATGCGAAAATCCAGGCAGTGATGCTGCGCGGCATCGCCTGGGCGGGCAAGCGGCCGGTCGGCGAACTGGCCGATTATGCGCCGCCGCAGGGCGGGCAGCACTGACGGCGTCGCCTCTCTATTTCTCCGGGTGAGACATGCGTACAGGCGTGAAGATGCTGATGGCCGGCGCGGCGTTGGCGCTGGTGGGCGGGGCGGCGCACAGCCAGCAGATGCCCACCACCGACTGGCCGGGCAACCACCGCGATCCCGGCGCGCAGCGTTATTCGCCGCTGACCCAGATCACCCCCGCCAATGTCGGCCGGTTGCAGAAGGTGTGGAGCTACCATCTCAGGCCCGCGAACGTCGAACGCCTGCGCCCGTCCCAGGCCACGCCGCTGGTGGTGAACGGCACCATGCACATCTTCTCCAGCTATGGTCAGGTGATCGCGCTCGATCCCGCCACCGGCCGGGAGAAATGGAAATACGACCTGCCGGACGAGGATGTGCCCGCCACGCGCGGCGGCGCCTATTGGCCGGGCGACGGCACGCTGCCGGCGGCGCTGGTGTTCGGCTCGCGCAATGGCCGGGTCTATGCCCTGAACGCGGCGGACGGCAAATTGACCACGGCCTTCGGCGGCGGCGGCATCCTGAACCTCAAGACGCCGGAGGTGATGGTGACGGGTATGCACCTGCCTTACGGGCTGACCTCGCCGCCCGCGCTGTACAAGAACATCATGATCACCGGAGCGGGCGTGGGCGAGGGGCCCGGCGGCAGCAACAACGGCACCGGCCCGCTGGGCGACACCCGCGCCTGGGATATCCGCACCGGCAAGCTGCTCTGGACTTTCCATACCGTGCCGCGCAAGGGCGAACTGGGCTTTGATACCTGGGAGCCGGGCAGCACCGAGAAACGCTCGGGCACCAATGTCTGGGGCCATATGACGGTGGATGTGGAACGCGGCATCGTCTTCATGCCGATCGGCGCGCCCAATTTCGACCGGGCCGGGGTGGGCCGGGCGGGCGACAATCTGTTCAGCAATTCCATCGTGGCGGTGCAGGCCGATACCGGCAAGTATCTCTGGCACTTCCAGGTCACCCATCACGACATCTGGGACTATGACGCCGGCTCGCCCCCGACCCTGATCGACGTCAAGCGCGGCGGCAGGACCATTCCGGCCATTATCGCCACCAACAAGTCGGGCCTGGTCTTCATCCTGGACCGGGTGACGGGCAAACCGCTCTATGACGTGATCGAAAAGCCGGTGCCGCATGACAGCACCGTGCCGGGCGAGAAGCTGTCGCCCACCCAGCCCTATCCCGCCAAGCCGGAACCGACGGCGCGCATCACCTTCAGCCGTGACGAACTCTACAAGGGCGTGGCGTCCCATCAGGCCTATTGCGAGAAACTGGTGGACGACAACCGGATGATCCTGGTGCCGCAATATTCGCCGATGGTGCTGGGCCGCTATACCCTGCACCTGCCCGCCTCGCAGGGCGGCATCAACTATTACGGCGGCTCCTTCGGTCCCGCCCGCCGCCCCCATGTGGTGAATGTGAACAACCTGGCCCAGGCCATCCGGGTGATGAAGCGGCCTGACGGCAGCTACAATAACGAAGGGCCGCTGGCGGGGCTGCGCCGGTTGTGGGATCCCGGCAATGACAATATGCCCTGCACCGCCACGCCCTGGGGCCAGTTGGTGGCGGTGAATGTGGATACCGGCGATATCGCCTGGCGCAAGACGCTGGGCGTCACCGACAGCTTCCCTGCCGGGATGCAGGAGACCGGCCGCCCCGGCCTGGGCGGCAGCATCCTCACCGCCAGCGGCCTGACCTTTATCGGCGCCACCACCGACCGGCGCTTCCGCGCCTTCGAGACCGCCACCGGGCGGGAATTGTGGACCACCCGGCTGCCCGCCTCGGCCCAGGCCACGCCCGCCACCTGGCTGGGGGCGGATGGCCGCCAGTATGTGGCGGTGACGGCTACCGGCGGCGGTATCGTGGGGGCGGCGCTGGAAGGGGACGAGGTGGTGGTGTTCGCCCTGCCCAAACCCTGAGATCTGCCTCCCGGACTGGTCCTGAACTTGAGAATGGTTCGCGAAACGGGCAAATTTCCCACGGCCAGGCGGCGGTTTTTCCCTGCCTTGGCATGGGCAGTCCATTATAAGGGGGCCCGCCTGGGGCGAATAACCTGACGAAAGAGAGATGGCCGTGCGTTCAGTACTTCTTGCCGTGACCCTTGTTGCCGCCGGAACCCTGCCGGCTCTTGCCCAAGACGAGTTCAAGGCCCTGCCGCCCGGCGAAGGCCGCGATGTGACCATCAAGGTCTGCTCGCAGTGCCATTCGCCCGAAGTGGTGGCGCAGCAGCAGCTCGATATCGCGGGCTGGAAGCAGATCGTGGACACGATGGCCAACAACGGCGCCAACGCCACCGACGCCGAATTCGACCAGATCGTGAAATATCTCGCCACCGCCTTCCCGGCGAACTGAAGCGGTCTCTGTCTACCCGCGGGTTGACGGGCAGTGATGCCCGCGGCGCGCGTTCACCTCTCAGCGAAGGAAACAAGAAATGAAACTGTTGCGCTATGGGGCCAAGGGTCAGGAAAAGCCGGGCATTCTGGATGCCGACGGCAATATCCGCAGCCTGGCCGGAATCGTGAAGGACATTGACGGCGGCGTGCTGGCCGACCTGTCGGCCATCCGGGCGGCGGATATCGCCAGCCTGCCGGTCGTCGGCTCATTTGCTTCCGGGGGCGTCCGCATCGCCGAGCCGGTGGCCAAGGTGGGCAAGTTTCTCTGCATCGGTCTGAACTATTCGGACCATGCCAAGGAATCCAACATGCCCGAGCCGGCCGAGCCGATCATCTTCATGAAGGCCACCAGCGCCATCATCGGCCCCAACGATGACGTTTATCTGCCGCCCACCGCCAAGAAGGGCGACTGGGAAGTGGAACTGGGCATCGTGATCGGCAAGGAAGCCCGTTACGTCTCCAAGGAGAAGGCCCTGGAGCATGTCGCGGGCGCCTGCGTGGTGAACGACCTGTCGGAGCGCGAATACCAGTTGGAGCGCCTGGGCACCTGGGACAAGGGCAAGGGCTGCGACACCTTCGGTCCTTTCGGCCCCTATCTGGTCACGCTGGACGAGGTGGGCGACCTCAACACGCTGGGCCTGTGGCTGGACCTGAACGGCAAGCGTATGCAGACCGGCAACACCTCCAGCCTGATCTTCGACGTGCCGACCCTGGTCAGCTATGTCAGCCAGTTCATGAGCCTGCAGCCGGGCGACGTGATCTCCACCGGCACGCCGCCGGGCGTGGGCCTGGGCATGAAGCCGCCGGTCTTCCTCAAGGAAGGCGATGTGATGGAACTGGGCATCGACAAGCTGGGCAGCCAGAAGCAGACGGTTTATCGAACTTCTCTTTAAACCCCTCCGCCCTTCGCTGGCTTAATCGGCGCTTCGCGCCTGGCCAGCTACGGGCACCTCCCCTTCCTGCGCGCTTCGCACGCGAAGGGGAGGCGGACCTGAGACGCGAAAACAAGAACGGCGCCGGAGCGATCCGGCGCCGTTTTCTTTTGTTTATCAGACAGGTCCGCGCCGCGCGGGATTTTGCGGCGTGGGCAGGAGGCCGCGCGGAGTGTACCGCGCGTACATGAGCGCGGCCGACGAACCCACGCCGCAAAAGACAAGCGGCTAGTGATTGTCCCTGGGGATGCCCTTGGTGCGGTCGATATCCTGATACTTGACCGCATTCTCCAGCACCATGCCGGTGCCCATCTGGCCCTGGAAGGCGCGCTGGATTTCCTGCCACGGCGTCTGCGAGGCGGGATAGGCAAAGCCGCCGCGCGCCTCCAGTTCGGCGCGGCGCCTGGCCAGTTCTTCGTCGGAGATCAGCATGTCGGCGGTGCCCTTGCGCAGGTCGATGCGGACCCGGTCGCCGGTCTGGAGCAGCGCCAGGCCGCCGCCCACCGCCGCCTCGGGCGAAGCGTTGAGGATCGAGGGCGAGCCGGAGGTGCCCGACTGGCGGCCGTCACCGATGCAGGGCAGGGCGTTGATGCCCCGCTTCAGCAGCGCCGCGGGCGGGTGCATGTTCACCACCTCGGCCGCGCCGGGATAGCCGATCGGGCCGGCGCCGCGCATGAACAGCAGGGTGTATTCGTCGATCCCCAGCGCGGGATCGTCCAGCCGCTTGTGGTAATCCTCGGGCCCGTCGAACACCACGGCGCGGCCCTCGAAGGCGTCCGGGTCGTCGGGGTTGGACAGGAAGCGGTCGCGGAACTCCTCGCTGATCACGCTGGTCTTCATGATGGCGCTGTCGAACAGGTTGCCGGACAGCACGATGAAGCCCGCTTCCGTCTTCATCGGCTTGTCGAAGGGCCAGATCACCTCGGGCAGCATCACCCGCTTGCCCTTGCAGTTCTCGCCCATGGTCTTGCCGTTGACGGTCAGGGCGTTCTCATGGATCAGGCCCTGTTCCATCAGGATGTTCACCACGGCGGGCACGCCGCCGGCATGGTGATAATCCTCGCCCAGATATTCGCCGGCGGGCTGCAGGTTGACCAGCAGCGGCACCTTGTGGCCGACCGTCTGCCAGTCCCGCAGCGGCACGTCCACGCCGATATGACGGGCGATGGCGGTCAGATGGATCGGGGCGTTGGTGGAGCCGCCGATCGCCGAGTTGACCACGATGGCGTTGTGGAACGCCTCCTTGGTCATGATCTGCGACGGGCGCAGGTCTTCCTGGACCATCTCCACGATGCGCTTGCCGGTCTCATAGGAAATCTGGGCGCGCTCGCGATAGGGCGCGGGGATCGAGGCCGAACCGGGCAGCTGCATACCCAGCGCCTCGGCCAGGCTGTTCATGGTGGTGGCGGTGCCCATGGTGTTGCAATAGCCCACCGACGGCGCGGACGAGGCCACCAGCTCCATGAAGCCGGTATAGTCCAGCTCGCCCCGCGCCATCATCTCGCGCGCCTTCCACACGATGGTGCCCGAGCCGGTGCGCTCGCCTTCATGCCAGCCGTTCAGCATCGGGCCGACCGACAGGGCGATGGCGGGAATGTTCACCGTCGCCGCCGCCATCAGACAGGCGGGGGTGGTCTTGTCGCAGCCGATGGTCAGCACCACGCCGTCCAGCGGATAGCCGTAGAGCAGGTCCACCAGGCCCAGATAGGCCAGGTTGCGGTCCAGCGCCGCGGTGGGGCGCTTGCCGGTTTCCTGGATGGGATGGACGGGGAATTCCATCACGATGCCGCCCGCCTCGCGGATGCCCTCGCGCACGCGCTGGGCCAGCGTCAGGTGATGGCGGTTGCAGGGCGATAGATCGCTGCCGGTCTGGGCGATGCCGATGATGGGCTTGCCGGACTGCAATTCCTCGCGCGTCAGGCCGTAATTCAGATAGCGCTCCAGATAGAGCGCCGTCATGCCCGGATTGTCCGGATTGTCGAACCAGGCGCGGCTGCGGAGTTTCCTGGGCGTCTTGCTATCGGATTTGGACATGGCGGTTCCTAGAAGGTTGAACGGTTGTGTGTGCGATCGTGAACATCATCCGGCGAACAGGGTCATGCCGCCATCCACCCGCAGCACCTGGCCGGTGACAAAGGCGGCCTGCTCGCCGGCCAGGAACGCCACCGCGCCCGCGATCTCGGACGGCTTGGCGTAACGGTCCAGCGAGACGCCCTCCATCCGGGACGGATCGGTGGCGCGGGTGGCCAGGAAGCGGGCGGTGGTGGTGGGGCCGGGGCTGACGGCGTTGACCCGCACGCCAGGGGGGCGCATCTCCAGCGCCAGGCAGCGGGTGTAATGCAGGATGGCGGCCTTGGCGCAGCCATAGACCACCTCCGGCGAAACCCCGACATGGCCGTTGAGCGAGCCGAAATTGATCACCGCGCCGCGCCCCCGCGCCGCCATGCCGGGCACCACCGCGCGGCAGACCAGCATGGTACCGATGAAGTTGCGGTTCATCACCGCATGGATGTCTTCCAGGCTGATGTTGAGGGCGTCGTTGGGATCGGGTTTGCCGCCCTTGGCGGCGATGTCGCCGCCGGCGCAGTTGACCAGGATGGAGATTGGGCCAAGCCGGTCCTGGACCGTCCGGACCATCGCGGCGACGTCATCGGGGTTGCCGATATCGCCGGTCACGGCGATCACGCGCCCCCCGCCGCGTTTTGACAATTCGTCGGCCAGCGCCGTCAGGCTGGGGCTTTCTCCATATTGGGCGGGGGCGTCTTCGCTGATGTCGTGCAGGGCGACGGCGGCGCCGCCCGCCAGCAGCGTTTCGGCGATCATGCGGCCCAGCCCGCGGCCCGAGCCGGTGACCAGCGCCACCGCCCCATTGAAATTGTGCGATTGCGATATGGGGAGGGCCTGTGTGGATGGGGTCAAGACGCTGCACTCCGTCGGACGCGCGCCGGGCTTTGTCGCATCGTGGGCGCGCCGCGCGCGCGAAGCCCAAACCCCTTGTTTCGCGGGCTTTCGCAAGGCATCCGGACCGCCTGAACGCCCGGCCTGCATTGACTTCCCCAAGGTGGAATTTAGTATACAAATCGCAAGCCGATGTGAAGCCCGCGCCCCGGCGCCAAGGCACCATCCGGCTTCCGGCGTCCCGCAAGAGGGCGCGTCAATGGCCGGGAAGACCAATCGGCGACATCAGTGGGGACTGGACGCCATGAAAGCCACGCGCGCGCGTTACTGGGTCGTCGCCTTCGCGCTGTCACTCGCCATGATCATGTATATCCAGCGCGTGGCGATCAGCCAGGCGGCGGGGCCGATCTCGGACGAGCTGGGCCTGACCAAGGGCGAGATGGGCCTGGTGTTCGGCGCCTTCGGCCTGTCCTACGCGCTGTTTGAAATCCCGATGGGCCTGTTGGGCGACAAGCTGGGTGTGCGCTGGGTGCTCAGCCAGCTGGTGCTGTTCTGGTCGCTGTTCACCGCCCTGACCGGCGCCGCCTGGAATCTGGTGTCGCTGTGGATCATCCGTTTCATCTTCGGCGCGGGCGAAGCGGGCTGCTTTCCCAATCTCACGCGCATGTTGTCGGCCTGGTTGCCGCTGAGCGAGCGCGTCAAGGCTCAGGCGCTGATGTGGGCCTTCGGCCGCTGGGGCGGTGCGCTGGCCCCGCCGGTGGCCTTCTTCGTCATCTATCACTTCGGCTGGCGCTGGGGCTTTGTGGCCCTGGCCTGTCTGGGCTTTGCCTGGGTGGCCTTCTTCCTGCCCTGGTTCCGCAACGATCCCAAGGATCATAAGGCGGTCAACGCCGCCGAGCTGGATCTGCTGGAAAGCTCGCGCAAGCTGGTGCTGCACGATCACGGTATGCCCTGGTACCGCCTGCTGATGCAGCGCGATATCGCCCTGCTGGGCCTGCAATATTTCGCCTTTTCCTACACCTGGTATTTCTACGTCACCTGGCTGCCGACCTGGCTGCAACAGGCGCGCGGCCTGCCGCTGGCGGAATCGGCTTTCTATGCGATGGTGCCGCTGGCGGCGGGCGGCTGCGGCTCGATCATCTCCGGCTTCCTGCCGATGTGGGTTCGCCGCAAGTATGTCGCGGTCGGCGGCTTCCTGGCCACGGCGGTGCTGGTGCTGATTATTCCGCAGACGCCCGGCATTGTCCTGCCCATGATCCTGATGGGGCTGGCCAGCCTGTGCAGCGACCTGTCCATGCCGATCTCGTGGAACACCTGTGTGGAGATCGGCAAGCAGTATACCGCCACCGTGGCCTCGACCATGAACATGCTGGGCAACTTCGCCGGCTTCGTGGCCCCCGTGGTGTTCGGCTTCATCCTGCAGGAAACCAACAATGACTGGAGCATGGTGATGTACACCATGTCGGCCGGCGCGGTGCTGGCGGCGGTCTGCTGGATGTTCCTCAACCCCGATGCGGAGAGGCCCGCGTGAAGATCGATCTGAGCGGCCGGACGGCGGTCATTGTCGGCGGCAGCGGCGGCCTGGGCGAGGCGATGGCGCACACCCTGTCGGGCGCCGGGGCAGCCATCGCGCTGGTGGGCCGCAACCAGGCCAAGCTGGACAAGGTGGCGGGTGATCTGGAGGCCAGGGGCGGGACGGCCCAGACCTTCACCGCCGACATGACCAGCGCCGAGGATGTCGCCCGCCTGGCCGCCGCGGTGAACGGCGTGTTCAAGAACCCGCAGATTCTGATCAACAGCGCGGGCATCAACATCCGCAAGTCGGTGACGGACTTCACCCTGGAGGAATTCCGCAGCGTGGTGGATTCCAGCCTGGTGACCACCTTCCTGGCCTGCAACGCCTTCGTGCCCGGCATGAAGGGCAGCGGCTATGGCCGCATCCTCAACCTGTCGTCCATGCTGGCGCATGTCTCGCTGCCCAACCGCACCGCCTATTCCAGCGGCAAGGCGGGGCTGCTGGGCTTCACCAAATCGCTGGCGCTGGAACTGGCGCAGGAGGCCATCACCGTCAACGCCATCTCGCCCGGCCCCTTCCATACCGAGATGAACCTGCCGGTGATCAACGATCCCGAGGCCAACAAGATGTTCCTGACCAAGCTGCCGGTGGGCCGCTGGGGCAAGGTGGAGGAGATCGGGGCGCTGGCCTGCTATCTGTGCAGCGATCTGGCGGGCTTTGTCACCGGCACCGATATCGTGATCGACGGAGGCTGGACCGCCGCCTGAGGTCCGGTCTTTCCGGACGGGGCCTTGTTGGCTGTGGCGCTGGGCGCCCCGGCCATAGTATCCCGGCAGTCATGAATGGCCCGGAACGGGCGCAAACAGAATGGGGGCCGCCGGGCACGGCGGGCCGCGAAGGATCGGATGTCTGCCAGCAACGGAAATTTGCCGCTGATCGTCGTGATGGGCGTGGCCGGGTCCGGCAAGACCACCATCGCCAGCGGCCTGGCCGAACGGCTGGGCGTGCCTTTCGTGGAAGGCGACTCCCTGCACCCCCTGGGCAACGTCAAGAAGATGTCGGCGGGGATGCCCCTGACCGACGAGGACCGCTGGCCCTGGCTGGTGGCGATCGGCGCGCGCATGGATGTGGAGCGGCAGACCGGCCATGGCGTGGTGGTGTCCTGCTCCGCGCTCAAGCACAGCTATCGCGACTGTCTGCGGGCGCAGGTGGCGGGCCGGGTGCATTTCATCCTGCTGGACGGCCCGCGCGACCTGATCAGCGACCGCATGAGGAAGCGCAAGGGTCATTTCATGCCGCCGGCGCTGCTGGACAGCCAGTTCGCCACCCTGGAAAGGCCCGGTCCGGACGAGGATGCGGTGGTGCTGGATATTTCGCGTCCCGTGCCGGTTCTTGTGGACGCCGCCACGGCCGCCATCGCGCAATGACCATGGGCAAGGGGAATAGCACAATGCATCTGGGAAACGTCATGTCACACCTGATGTCGCGCTGGGCGATGACGGCGATTCTGGCCGTGTCCGTTTGCGGCCCGGCGCTGGCGCAGTTGCCGCCCTCGGCGCAGGATTTCACCATCGCGCCGCCCTATGCGCCGGCGCCCGAAACGGTGCCCGATCCGGCGGTGCCCGAAGGCCAGGTGCGCGAGTTCATCATGAACTCCGACGACAGCGTGATTTATCCCGGTATCGTGCGGATCGAGAACGAGGTCAGCGCCCGCCGCGACCAATGGGGCAACCGGATGCCCGCTCCCGCCGAGCAGGTCAGCCGCCCCGGCCCCTATCAGCGTCATGTCTGGGTCTATATCCCGCGTCAGCTCAAGCCGGGAACGCCCGCGCCCTTCATGGTGGTGCAGGACGGCCGCTCCTATATCCGCCGCATGGCGCCGGTGCTGGACAATATGATCGCGGCGGGCCGCTTGCCCGCGATGGGGATCGTCGCCGCCGATTCCGGCGGCAGCGACGCGCAGGGGTCGCAGCGCGGGTTGGAATACGACACCATCTCGGACCGCTATTACCGCTGGGTGGAAACCGAGCTGCTGCCGCGGGTGACGAAGGAATACGGCGTCATCTTCACCAAGGATCCCGAAGGGCGCGGCGCGATGGGCGGCAGCTCGGGCGCGATCTGCGCCTGGACCATGGCCTGGTTCCACCCCGAGAGTTACCGCAAGGTGTTGAGCTATTCGGGCACCTATGTGAACCAGGCTTCGCCGCTGGACCCCAAGACCCCACGCGGCGGCTGGGAATATCACGCCACCCTGATCCCCAAGGCCCCGAAAAAGCCTATCCGCATGTGGATGCATGTCAGCGAGCAGGATCTGCACCATACCGACCCGGAGGAAAGCTGGCACAACTGGCCGATGGCCAACGACCGCATGGCGGCGGTGCTGAAGAAAAAGGGCTATGACTACCGCTATGTCTTCTCCAAGGATTCCCGGCATGTCGACCCCCGGGTGGTGATGGCGACCCTGCCGGCCGCCCTGGAATGGCTCTGGCGGGACTATCCGCGCTGACCGCCCCAATCCGGGTGCAACCAGGAGTATATTCTCCGTAGGCGGATTGCCACCCTGTTAACGGCCCGCAAAGGGCTCCCGGCCTAGCCTGCGACCTCTGCCGGGGAATGCCGTGTCGTGAAGATTCCGCTCGCGCGCTCGCGCAAGGACAATCGTCTGCTGGCCAGGTATTGCGATACCTTCGGCGAGATGCAGCTGCGCAAGCATACCGAGCGCGCCATTCGCGCCGCCCGCGCCGAAGCCGAACTGAACAGCCGGTCCAAATCCGCCTTTCTCTCGACCATGAGCCACGAGCTGCGGACGCCGCTCAACGCCATCATCGGCTTTTCGGATCTGATCCGCGCGCCGGGCGCCGCCACGCCGGAGCAGTCCGCCGACTATGCCGGTCACATCGCCAATGCCGGACGCCGCCTGCTGGAGGTGGTGTCGGATGTGCTGGACATGTCCCGGCTGGAATCGGGCAGCCTGACGCTGGACCGGCGGCCGCTGCTGGTGAGCGAGGTGCTGGAGATCGCGGTGGAGAATGCGCGGCCGCTGTTCGCCGCCAAGCAGCAGGCGCTGGGCCTGCGGATCGAGCCGGGCCTTGGCGAGATCAATGCCGACTCCAAGCGGCTGCGCCAGGTCTTCGCCAATCTTCTGTCCAATGCCAGCAAGTTCACCGCCGAAAAGGGCCGGGTGCTGGTGATGGCCAAGGGCGCGCGCGACGGCGCGGTCACCATCGCCATCGCCGATACCGGCATCGGCATGACGCATGAGCAGATCGTGGTGGCGATGAAGCCTTTTTCCCAGGTACAGGCGCACCTGGCCCGCACCCAGGAAGGCACCGGCCTGGGCCTGCCGCTGACCATGGGCATCGTCAAGCTGCATGGCGGCAGCCTGTTGCTGGACAGCCAGCCCGGCGCGGGCACCACCGCCATCGTCACCCTGCCGCGCGGCCAGGCCGCCGCCCGTCCGGACTCCGCATTCTCCCCCATCGGAAAAGTCGCATGACCCTGCACATCGAACGGCCCCAGCCCGCGCCGCCCTTCCGCGAACGCCGTGGTCTTCCCGCCGCCGCGCCCATCCGGCTGGCGCATATCGTGTCGGTGTCCGGCAGCCATGCCGTCGCCGTGCTGGAATCCCAGGAAGCGGTGGCCTCCAACGACGCGCGGGTCCAGATCGGCGCCCTGATCAAGATCGTCACGCCCCACTCCGCGGTGATGGGCGTGATCAGCGCCATCACCGCGCCGATGCCGGCGGTGGAGGGCGAGCCGCAGCCCACCGGCCTGATCGAGATCAACCTGGCGGGCGAGGGGGCGCCCGACCACAGCCGCCGCCTGACCTTCCGCCCCGGCGTCTCCAGCCCGCCCACCCTGGGCGATGCCGTGCTGCTGGCCGACAAGCACGACCTGACCCGCGTCTATGCCCCGCCCCAGGCCGCCAGCATCAAGATCGGCAGCCTGTTCCAGGACGAAACCGTGCCCGCCCGGCTTCTGGTGGACGATCTGCTGGCCAAGCATTTCCTGGTGGTGGGCTCCACCGGCTCGGGCAAGTCCTCGGCGCTGACCTGCATCCTGCAGCGGCTGCTGTCGGAACATGCCCACGCCCATGTGCTGATCCTGGACATCCACAACGAATACGCCGCCGCCTTTGGCGGCCTGGTCGAGCCCATCAACCTGGACAATTTCAGCCTGCCGTTCTGGATGCTGGACTTTCCCGAAATGATCGCCGCGCTGGTCAGCCGCGACGCCCACCACGATGCCGAGGTGGAAATCCTGTCGGACGCGGTGGTGCACGCCAAGCGGCGCTACAGCGAATCCGCCACCAGCCGCGCCGGAGCGCTGCGGCGCTCGGAAAGCAGCAACATGGTGATCACGGTGGACACGCCCACCCCCTTCCGCATGTCGGATGTGATCGCCTGGCTGGACGAGCAGCTGGGCCGCCTGGAACGCAGCCAGTTCATGCTGCCCTATCGCCGCCTCAAGGCGCGGATCGAAAGCCTGGTCACCGACCAGCGCTACAACTTCATGTTCGGTAGCCTGTCGGTGCAGGACACCATGACGGACGTGCTGGCCCGGCTGTTCCGCGTGCCGGGCGAGGGC